>Ga0210396_10005418_pt1 | contig 12356 bp, 11 predicted proteins | sample IncBWH17OmetaG_FD_155466 | JGI IMG/M metagenome (GOLD analysis project Ga0210396, IMG submission 155466) | Forest soil microbial communities from Barre Woods Harvard Forest LTER site, Petersham, Massachusetts, United States - Inc-BW-H-17-O ...
GCCTGCTCCGGCCGAATCGAGCACCCACTGTCTTCCATGCTTTGGCTTACTGACGGCTTGCGGCTGCGGGGTTACTTGATTGCCGGTCTGGTTGTTATTCGTAGTCTGGTTATTGTTGGCGGTCTGCGTGCTGGTACTCGAACCGAATTTACCGGTGAAGACATCCACCATGGTGGTGCACAGCGCGACCAACCCGACCAGTGAGCAAACAATGACCCACTGATTTTTGATTAACCCTCTAAAATCAAGTCCACTCACTGCAGTGACGCTCCCGATGCACCCAGTTCTTCTTCGAGAACGGGTTGGATTAACAGCTCGTTATTCGGCCCAGCCTCCAGCCGGACTTTTCTAAAACCGGATGTACGGGCCTGAACGATGGCCGAGTTAGTTGTTTGTTTTAGGTAATTTTCCAGCTGGCGGACGCCGTACTGTTTGAATTCGACATTCTTCGCCACGGTATCCAACAGGATCTCAGGAGAAGTGTAGGTCAACTCAATGCCGTAATCCCGCCAGTAGCGAGCCAACTGCAAGCAAGCGACTTCGGCGACATGGTAGGGAGAAAGCTCGTCCATTAGAATGATATGGGCCCAACGGGCTAGAAAGGCCCGGTCGAATCCGGCGTTGTCGACCAGCGCATCGCGGCTCTGTCCAAGCCACAACGCTTGGTCTTTCGTGGGATTGATCTGCTGACGCAGTGTTCGCAGGGTTTCTACGCCGGCGTTACTAGTCCCAAAGAAGACACACTGGCTGAAATCCACTTCTTTCCCGCTGCTTTTCTCGCGGCAGGTGGCGGAGTCCAGGATGTCGAACAAGCAATGATGTAAGTCAGGGTGGGCTTTCTCCAGCTCATCCAGAATGACTACCCGCTTTGGATTAACCAAGACCGGCCGAGTAAGAGAGCCTCCCACCTCGTATCCTGCCATACCCGGCGGCGGGCCGAGCAGCGTCTGAACATCGTTATTAGTCTTATATTGATTCATCCTCAGAAGCACCGGCTCGCTGTCGGGGTACAAAGCTTGGGCGAGTAATTGGGGTAGAAAGGTTTTGCCGGTCCCAGTGGGCCCAACTAACAAGAAGGACCCTAAGAGCTGTCCGCGCTGGGCAATTGCCACCTGGCTGCGTAGGCTCGAGATTACGATCTCGATCGCTTCATCCTGGCCTCGAACGTTGGCCTTTAGCCATTGTTCGGTTTGCGCAAAATCGATTGCGCCTAACTTAGAGAAGTTCTCTTCTCGCGCTCGAGACGAATTAGCAGGAACGGCGCTTGTTTGCCGGATTGCGACGAACACCATCCCGCCGATTGATATTAGGAGTAGAACCGGCGAGAACCACGGGCTGACTTGGTTGAGGGCAATTACCGCGCCAGCCAACGTGACGATTAAGCCAACCAGCATCGCGGGCGCCAGAGGCTGTTCCGAGCTGCGATCAAACCAGGAATGCATGCGAGAACTCATTGTATTTGGCTCTGAAACCTACCGGCGTTGCATCTCTAAATCAGCTTGGGCACCTGAGGCCAGGGGAGGCGTATGAAGAACCGTGCCGTCGCTTGATGGGACGGAGCAGGTCACCGTTCCATTAGCGCCGGCCGAATCGACCAGGAAATGAAAGTGAGTAGCCGACTTCCGGCTGATTGGAATAATAGAGGTCTGCCGGTGTTCCTCGGTTAGCACATCGCTAAGGGCCAGCTGGCCGTCAATGGTTGCGGACACGTGGATCATCACGCCGCTGGCTTTGGTCGGATCGAAGAGCTGTTTCCGGGCAAGGTCAGCCTCACCGTTCTTTATTTTGTCTAGTACCTGTTGGCTGGTATTCCGGAGATAAGGAGGAACTTCGCCCCGTTGAAGTGACTCTCGCGCCTGTTGGGTGAGCTGTTGATCAATATCGCTATCCGACAACATTAAAACTTGCGATGACGTTGTGCCTCCCCAGTGTTGCCACGCGTAATAGCCGCCTCCACCGATGCCGGCGATGGCGACTGCAACCAGCAAGTAGATAAGCGCGGATTTTCGCCAATCCTTTCGCACAGGATGACCGTTTTGCGGCTGATCCGTAGTTCCAGATGCCGCTGTCTCCATCGGGACGTAGGCTCGCCCAGAGCGCGAACCGCGCCGGTCGGATAGATCCTGGCCGATTTTCGGGGCTATGCGTTTTACAGCTTTTTGATCGCCCTGCGTCGAATCCGATCCAGGGGTGGTCGGCTTACGTATCGCGGGATCGGATCTCTGTGGTACGGGGTCCATAATAGGTCTTGGTGTCGTTAGCTTCGGCCTCCCGGAGTTACTCCATACCCTAGAGAGTAAAAATCGGCGCCGATTGTACCAACAATTCACCAAATGTCGATGCGTTAGGTGCCCTACGTTAAACGACGCTTGGTCCCGTAGAGACTTGCGGACTTTTGCCACAAAGCGCTGGTAGGCCGAAAATCTCGGCGCGCCCTGGATGGGTATCCAGAACAAATGCGCCCGCGGCCGCGCCGAGATTTTCGCCCTACCACCCACCACCCGCTTCGCGGCAGAAGTACGACTGTCGCTGCGGGACGACGCTCTCTAGGGGCGGTATATCTGGCAGCAGTTAGCATCTAAAATGTAGAGGAGCGGTTTTGGGCGGCCAGATAGCTAAGTTGCATCTGCCTTTCGTCCTACTCACCGCGATGCTGCTCTTATGGAGCGGGTGGCCACTATGGAACGAATAACGATAAATCTCTTACTCCTGGGGACCATGAACCTGCTCTTCTTTGTGGCCTTTGTGACCTTCCTGTTAAATTTTCCGTCTCTCCGTGTCTTCTGTATCTCTGTGGTGAAATTTCCTCCGTTACGGCTTCGAGTTCGACCCGCTTCGGTTTTTTAGGTAAACAATCAAGCTCCGTGCGCACTATCCGAATCTTCGTTAGCAGTCCCGGTGACGTTCAACTCGAACGGCAAAAAGCTGCCGAAGTTGTCGAACGCATCCAGGGTGAAGTATCGGCGCATGCGAAGCTGGTTCCTTACTTCTGGGAGCACGAGCCGATGTTGGCGACTAAGGATTTTCAGGAAAATATTCCCTCGCCGGCAGAGTTCGACATCGTTGTCTGCATCCTTTGGTCGAGACTCGGCTCGAGACTACATTCGAAACATCGGCGCCAGGACGGCACGGCCTACCAGTCGGGCACTGAGTTTGAGTTTGAAGAAGCGGTCAGGGGCTGGCGGGAAACCAACGGTGAACGGCCGGATATTCTGGTTTATCGCCGGAATTACTTAAAGCTCGAGATCACGGACCAGCACTTTGTAGTTGAGCCCCCTTTTGAGGTCCGCCCGCTTCCGGGCCGGGAAGGCGCTCTGGAGGAGGCAGCAGAAAAAGTGCGACAATATCAAGCGCTCCTCGGGTTCTTTGACAAATGGTTTCGTAGTTCTGGTGAGGCCGTCTTTACCGGGGCTTATAATCCCTACCAGAACCTCGCAGATTTTGAGCAGAAACTTTATCGGGCTCTCCGAACGGTAATCTTTAAACGCCTGCCCAAGGAAGCGGAGAACGCCAGGACGTCTGCTACCTGGTCTCGAGGCTCTCCCTTTCGCGGGTTACAATTTTTCGACATCGAGCATGGGCCTGTATTTTATGGAAGGAGCCGGGCAGTCGACGAGACTATCGGTCTGCTTCGGCGCCGAGCAGAAGCAGCTAAGCCCTTCGTTTTAGTCTTCGGTAGCAGCGGAGTTGGAAAATCGTCGTTAGTCCGGGCCGGGGTATTACCGCAATTGCTTAAGCCAGGTGTAATTGAAGGCATCGGGCATTGGCGGCACGCGATCTTTCGCCCTTCCGATGGGCTTCGCCTTCTCAATCCCGGCAACGCCGGCAATGCCGGCGACCCCGTCGAATTGCCACCCGGCTATTTCCGCGCTTACGGCCTTAGCAGGGGCCTAGCTAAAGCTTTGATGCGGCCGGAAGCGATCGGGGTGGAATGCCCGGCTGACGAACCCGCCTTGATGAGGTCCCTGGACAGCAATCCTGAGGTGGCGAGCAAGATCGTCCAAGCGGCGTTGGACGGCGTAGCCGAGCGTCATCAGCAAGAGATGCGACTGAATAGTCCTCAAGCAGTCAGATTGGTGCTAGTCATCGACCAGATGGAGGAGTTGTTTACCAACCAGCATTTGACCGCTGCGGATCGCCGGGACTTCGTTCGAACGCTTTGGTGGTTGCTTCGGACCGGTCGCATTTGGGTATTGGCTACCCTAAGAAGCGATTTCTTTCCGCGGTGCGAGACGATCCCGGAGCTGATGGAATTGAAGGAGGGTAATGGGCAATACCATCTGCAGATGCCGGAGGAGTACGAGATTTCGCAAATGATCCGTTGGCCGGCGGCAGCGGCCGGCCTGCGCTTTGCCGAGAATGTCCAAAAAGGGGAGCGTTTGGAGGATCTGATCCGGGATGCAGCCCTCGCCAACCGGGAAAGCCTGCCGCTTCTGCAATTCGCTTTGGAAGAGCTTTATCAAAGGCGGACGTCAGATGATGTGCTGACGCTGGAAGCGTATCGGGAGATCGGAGGAGTAGAAGGATCCTTGGCGCAGCGAGCGGAGAGCGAGTGGCGGGAATTCGTTTCCGAGCACGGCGAAAGCAGCGCGAATGCAGCGCTAGACGGCGTGCTACGACGCCTGGTGACCGCGGACCCTGATGATCGCGAGAGCTTTGCTCGCCGATGGTCACAAGAGTCTCTCGCCACCGCCGATCCGGGGGAGCGGGCATTGGTCGAACGCTTCGTCCAGGCGCGGTTGTTTATTGCAGATGTGTCCGAGCGAGGACCAGTGGTGTCACTCGCACACGAAGCGCTGCTGGTTCACTGGCAACGGTTGCAGCAATGGCTGGACACGAATCAGGAAGATCTGAGGACTCTAATGCGGGTCCGCAGTGCGGCCGGCACTTGGGCCGAGAAAGACCGGTCGCCCGACTATTTGCTTCCGCCAGGGAAACCGATAGCTGAAGCGAAGGATTTACTAGCTAGAAATCGAGCGGCGTTGTCCGGGACCGAGATCAACTTCATCGAGTTGTCCGCGGAAGCTGCTCAGGCTGAACTGGAGCGACGAGCGGAGGAAGCCAGACAACGTGCGGAACAGGAGGCTGCTCATGCGCGGGCACTGGAGCAATCGCTCGAAGAAACTCAGGCGGCGAAAGCGGAGGCCGATTCCGCGGCGAAACGAGCCCGCACGGCGAGGGGTGAAGCGGAGAAGCTGATCCAGTTCATGACGTTCGATCTAAACTTTAAGCTGCAGAAAATAGGTAAACTGGAGCTGCTTAAAGACGTCAACCTCCGCGTTGAGGAGTATTACAAAGTATTTGGTGGAGAAAACGAAGACATCGATTCGCTTCGGCGGCGGGCGGCTTCGCTGCACAACCGCGGCGACATTCTTCGCGGGCAGGGCGATCTGGCTGGGGCGTTGGCGGCCCATCGGGAAGGGATCGCAATTGACGAGCGCCTCCTAACGCTAAATCCCACACTGACAGAGCGTGACCTGGTAGCGCTTCATTATGTTCAGATAGGAGCGATTCTCTACAGCCTAGGAATGCTGGATGAAGCTCTGGAAATTTACCGGGGCCCGATCGAGTTCTATGAAAGCTTGGACCCATCGCAGCCGGATGCCGGCGATTGGATCAGCGCCTTCTCTCTTCTGTTGTTTGGTAGAGCTCAGGTGTTGGACTCGAAGAACCGGCTGCCTGAAGCGGCTGCAGATTATAAACGGGTAGCCGATCTCTGCACCAAACGACTGGAAGCTGACCCGGGCGACACTAGTCTTCTAAAGCTTCTGTGGCCTGCGCAGGCCGGGCTCGGCCAAGTAAGTCTGGGTCAAGGAAAGACCGTAGATGCAATTCGCTGGCATCGCGGCGCCGTGCAAACCATTGGTGAACTAGTCGCAGCAGACCCGGAATCGATCGGTTGGCAATATGATCTGGTCCAGGAACGAGTGCGCTTAAGCCAGGTTCTCGTCCAGCACGGAGATGACGACAGCGCCGCAAAGGAACTTGAAGACGCGCAAGGCATCGCGGAAAAATTAGTCGTTCATGACCCGACCAATGCGCATTGGAAGAACGGTCTAGCCATGACGAATGTTTTCCGGGGTGAGTTCTTCCAAAAGAAAAACAATTCAGAGGCCGCTCTCAAATCATTTACACAGGCAGAGGCTATTCTAGAAGTATTGATCTCCGATGATCCGCGGAACGCTGAATTCATTCGGTATCGGAACCAGTGTAGAACCAAGATCGCCGAGATACTCGTCCTCCAGGGAGACAGGAAAGGCGCCGACGAACAGCTAAAAGATTTAGGAGATGTCCAAATTGCGTCGGCTCCTGCGGCCCAGCAGTTCGCAGAAGCCGAGATGCAGCGGATTCAGGCCAAAATTCTGGCTGCTGAAGCCCAGCTTCGGACCGGGAACTGGGACGCAGCATTGCTGGGGTATCTTGAAGTGGTGCCGCCTCTAGAGAAGCTAGCGGCGCCGGCTAACGCAAACGCTATGGCGGTGGAAGCTCTCGGAGTGCTGCTTGCTCAAATCGGAGGGGCTTTTGTTGCCAAGGGATCGCTGGCTGAGGCGAAAGAGGCTTTGGCCCGGAGCATTGCGGTAATTCACGATCGTCTCTTGGCGATTGATCCGGAGAACCCGCGCTGGCAAACCCTGCTTTGCAAAAGCGAAGCTCAACTCGGATTCGCGTTGCTCGGCGCCGGTGATAGTGATGCCGCTTTACGAGCTTATCTCGGCGCAGTGACTCGTTCCGAGCAATTGATCCAAAAGCGTCCGGATTCCGGAGAACTCCAACATGATTTGTCCGGCATCTATATCGGCCTGGGAAATGTGTTGTCTAAACGAGGCGACAAATTAGGGGCGCGAAGAGCATTCGAAGCAGCGATACAAATTGCTCAGCGGCTGGTCGACCGTGATCCAAATAACGCGCTATGGCAAAGTGGATTGGCCGGTTATTGGACAATTCTCGGCGAATCGTTGGTGGCGGAGAAAGCGCCAAATGAGGCTCTTCATGCCTATCGCCAATCGCTCGCGGCATGGGAGAAACTAAGCGGTCGTGGTCAGAGTAATCCATTTTGGGAGACGCAGGCAGCGTTAGCTTGTTTCCGCATCGCGATTCTGTTGTCGCAGGTCGATCCTACTAATTTTCGGGAAATGCGAGACATGCTGTTACGTTGTCTGACGATGATGAACCGCGTCAAAGGCGCCGCCGTGCTTACCGCGGACCAGCACAATCTATTGCGGTCCTGTGAGATGGCGCTGCAGGGGCTGCCGATTTGAGGAGGACCTGAGGGCGGATTCCACGCCGAAGGGCAACAGCTCCGTTAGGGGCGACATCTTTATAACCCAGCCCAAAAATGCGACTAGCTCCGTAGGAGCGACATATTTATAGCCCGCGGCCCTCCAAAATGCGGCCAGCTCCGTAGGAGCGACACCTAAATGGGGGTATCGTTCGGAAGACAGGACATCTGCGGCACGTTGCCCAATCCAACCCACCTGGACGTTCGCCATCCTATGTCGCTCCTACGGAGCTGCGCCCCGTTTTGGATACGGTAGCTATAAAGATTTCGCTCCTACGGAGCTGCGTCCATCGTGCGCCGTGTTAGCCGCTAATATGTATGGTCCGTTCCCCGTAGGAGCAAAACTCCAAAGCAGTTCCGTTTAGGAGCGACATATTTGTAGCCCACGGTTGCAAAAGAATGGGAGCAGCGCCGTTAGGAGCGACATATTTGTAGCCCACGGTCGCAAAAGAATGGGAGCAGCTCCGTTAGGAGCGACATATTTATAGCCCACGGCCGCAAAAGAATGGGAGCAGCTCCGTTAGGAGCGACATCTAATCGGGTGCAACGGGTTGGAATGTGTATCGCTCATCGTGCGGCACATTGAATCTCTTCAAAAATTCGAGGTATTCTTCTTGGAACGTTGTCCGCCGATGATGCGCTTGTTGGTTTTGAATGTATCGAATGACGGCATCTAGCTGCGAATGAGCATACGAAAACGCCCCAAATCCTTCCTGCCAAGAAAACCGTCCCAACACCCACCGCCGATCGTTAATGAATCCAGATGATCCGGCCTTTATGCCGCGAACCAAATCGGAAAGCGCGACGTTTGGTGTTTAGCCTACTAGGATGTGAAAATGATCCGGCATGTTATTGATTGCTATCAGCTTTTGACCTTGTCCGGAGATTATGCCGGTCATGTATTTTTGAAGCGCATCGTTATGTTGTGGCCTGATGAGGCTTTGCCTTCCTTGCACCGCGAAAACAATCTGCACGTAGATCTGGGTATACGTATTTGCCATTCTATGCCGCTCCTACGAATCTGACCGCTTTTTCCATCGGCGAGCTATAAAGATGTCGCTCCTACGGAGCTGCTCCGGTATTTGGACGCATATGGCTATAAAGATGTCGCTCCTACGGAGCTGCTCCGGTATTTGGACGCGTATAGCTATAAAGATGTCGCTCCTAACGGAGCTGCTCCGGTATTTGGACGCGTATGGCTATAAAGATGTCGCTCCTACGGAGCTGCTCCGGTATTTGGACGCGTATGGCTATAAAGATGTCGCTCCTAACGGAGCCGCTCCGGTATTTGGACGCGTATGGCTATAAAGATGTCGCTCCTACGGAGCTACAAACCACCCTCTATCAAATCCCGCGTGCGTTCTCTGACCGCACGCTGGGCGTGACAGAAATGGTTCGTCGATGCGCGTAAGGATCTGCGTTCGGGGAGGGGCGGTTCGGTTCGGGCCAAATCTGGCCAATACATTCTTGGATCAACGCCAACAGCAATTTTTCGATCGGTGGACCAAACGCATCAATCATTTTGAGACCCAGGAGAAGAAATCTGAGTCGTTTGGCAAATCGATGCTTTTTCCTGGCCATGCTATTAGAACGGCGCCGGTTACGGGGCTCTGGAGGAGCTAATTCCATCGCAGAAGATAGAAATACCCTGCGGTATGTCAGCGGTCGGCCGCGTTATTGGGAGCAGGTGTCGATTCAGTGTCCCCGTCGAGGTCAATTCGCAGAGCCTGCTTTACCATATCGTTTACCATTTCCGCGACCGAACCGAACGAATGAACCGGGTCCAGCGTAGAGCGCGAGAGGACCATATATTGCTTCGTTCCTAAGTCGAACCCGAAGTACCAAAGATCCGAGTCACCGATAAAAAGGTATTTTTCCGCGGTCTCCGGCAGAAGGGACCAGAGTGAAAGATTTTCGGCAACGAGCGTGGGGCCGTACGCCTGTTCATCCGGAAGATCTTGCTCAGCTCCATACAGACTCATTCCATTTTCCGAGAACCCGTCCACCTCTGCGAAGATCTCGCAAAGTTCGTTCGGCAGTTCGATTCCTAGTTCATCCTGAGCAGCTTGTTCGGTTCGTTCGATGTCTTCAGGCAGAGCTCCGGGCAGAAGCGGACGGCTGCCCCGAGCGGCATCTTTAGCGAGACGATGTTCGAGGTTGGCTCGTTCATCGGAAGATAATTGATTATAATATTGAGAAGCTCGTAGATCGCTGACAAACAGGTCGCTGAGCTCGCGCAACAGGTTGGTGTCGAGGTTCATAACTAAACTTTCGCGGTAGTGCCGGCGTTTACCTTTGGTCCGGCTGGGATTTTATGGTGGGTTCGTTTTCGATTCGATTTTGTTTTTGCCGGAAGCGGTGTTTCGGGAGCGGCTGAGAGGCTGGAATCAGCTATGGGTAGCTTATGCTTTGGGACATGGTCAGGGCCAAGCTGTCGTCCATTAACGTAGGCATCGCCTGGAAGCCATTCGGCAGAAATCTTTTCGACTTTATGAGCGAGGGCGTCTCGTGCCGCTGCCTGAGCCGGTTCTTCCTTGTTCTTTTTAGTATAAAGCTCGCCGAAAGCGCGGGTAATTTCATGGAACTCCTTCGGTACAGAGTAAGCGCGGTGTCCGGCGGCTTTGGAGAATGCGAGTATTCGCTTCTCCCAGACCTCCGGTAAGGGAGGCGCCCCGAGATTCTTGAGGTGTTCCCGAAGCGCTTCCGCGGTTTTGAATCCCTGAGTAATCGGCGGGTAAAATGGGAACAACGGCCGAACCACATAGATCGGGATCTCACCGCTCGGCGCGTTATGAGTTTGCGGATGGAGCAACAAACTATGCCAAAGGTGATGCGGGTTTTGAGACTGATCCCGACCCCGGCGCGTCGTGTTAGCAATTACGAAATTTCGTGGATGATTGATGGCCGCTTTGCCGTCGGCAACACCGACACTTTTCGGAATCACGTGATGACAATTGTAAGTGACGTGCCTGCCACGTACCGCGCGTTCGGGCGGAGCAGCCGTGTCGACGAGCGTGGATGGACATCGGCCGGCTTCCATCAGTTTAACTCCGTCCGGTCCCACCGCGAGCAGGGCTAAAGTACGGCCGATAGGATGGCCGACTAGAGCCTGAAGATATTCCTGCCTGATATTTTCGTAGTCTTTAATGGTGGTCTTGTATTCTTCGCCTTTGCGATCAAGGCATCGGCCCATGATCCGGTCCAAAACGACACCGGGTAGCTCTGGGCAAGCGCCCGCTACTTCCGGGTTCGCTGCCAATTTCTCAAATTCGCGAATCGCTTCAGCGACCGCGTCGATCATCTCCTGACGAGGCGGAGCAGGCGGTAGTTGTTTAGAAGAGCCCATATTTTGGGAGCGGGGTGCGGGTGGAGGATACGAACGGATGCAAGCGGTATATCAAAACAGCGATGCAACATGTTGTGATATATGGAGGAGCCTCGAGCTGAAAGCAAGAACGAAAATATAGAGTGTTATAGGATGTGATCCATAGAGGCACCAGTTTACCCTCGAAAACCACCCCGAGCGGCATACTCCTATTCAGTCCCTGATGGACATTCTGTCAGGCGGTGAGCAGATTCCGCGACCGGTTCGGCGGCACAGCTCCCTTGGCCGGGCTGAAACAAAAGCAGAAAGACAATGGCCCAGGCAAACCCGGCGCGGCTGCCTGCCGTAGCCTCGCCGCGGGCAAGAGCTCGGACCGTCATTCATACTGGAAGGGGTTGCCTCGGTCAAAACACCACCCCGGCTCAGTTTTTAGGAAGTTTCATCCATATTCCGGAGCAGCGACTTACCGGTCTTTGTTAATTTCTTAGGGCTTGAATTGTTCTGCGACGGCAAAATAAGCATGAGCAATGAAGCTAACTACCCTTGTCGTTTGCGCCGCGTTGGCTAGGGCGAGCGCCGCCTTCGGGCAAATCGGGTTAACTCTGAAACAATGCACAGCCAAGTACTGCCCCGCGATCGGCAGAGAGCCCCAGGAATGGCACAAGTTTAAAAGCGAGCATTACTATCTGGAGATTCATTTCTACAAAGACAAAGCAGACGCAGTTTCTTATCTGAATTGGATAGGCGGCGCCCAGCCATTCACAGGAAGCCAAATCCAGGAACTGCTAAAGCAGTGTTCGGACACCAAGTGGGAAGTCGTCGATGATGGGCAGAGTCAACGATGTACGTCGTGAAAGGGTTTACTGCGATCCACATGAAAGCGGACCATATTCTAATCGTGGCGACCGACGGTTACCTCGAACGTGGTGTAGCCGCTAAGGCGAAGGCGGAAGCTGCTAAGCTAAAGGAAGGCAGCGGGCTGTAGATACGGATTTGGTTTAATCAGTCAGGATATCGAATCCCGGCGCGCTTTTGGTACCGGCGTTCACCTGAAGGTTCGTCAACACGAGTGTTGTGCCGGGGGTAATCAACGCGCGCAAATCTGCGTCGAACTCAGGCGGGATTCCCAGCTGGTTCGCGACGTCTTTCAAATTCGGCGCCCGGCCGCGGCTCCCTACCGTGGAAATCCATTCCCGCTGCCCATCAGCGTCCTCTGTGTCTAGCGCGCTATATACGTAGGTACCGGAAAGCCGATTCAAAGCGTTGACTGGCGCCCGGCCGATTTCTATCCCGTTGCGAAAGGCATCAGCCGCGCGATCTGCGCTACTGATGATGATCGATACCGGGCCTTTCCGCGCTTTGTCCGGGTCCCATTTGAATTTGGCGCCCGTGGTTTCGCCTTTCGTGGAGAGCAAAAGGCCAGGACTAGTCGTGTGAGTGGGTGCGGAGCGATCGTCCGCAATGATCACGGTGGAGCCGATGCCGGTTACCCAGTAAAGCTTCGCTGCAAAATCGATGGGCAACCGAACACAACCCGCTGACGCAGGGTAACCGGGCAAATGCCCGGCGTGCATGGCGACACCGGTCCAGGTCAGTCGCTGCATATGCGGCATCTGCGCTCCCTTATAGATGCTGGATTCGTGCTGGACCTTTTTTTGCAGAACAGTAAAAACGCCGGTCGGGGTTCGCTTACCAGGTTTACCCGTGCTCACCGTGGATTTCCCAATGCGCACACCGTTGCGATAAACGTAC
>Ga0210396_10005419_pt1 | contig 12355 bp, 13 predicted proteins | sample IncBWH17OmetaG_FD_155466 | JGI IMG/M metagenome (GOLD analysis project Ga0210396, IMG submission 155466) | Forest soil microbial communities from Barre Woods Harvard Forest LTER site, Petersham, Massachusetts, United States - Inc-BW-H-17-O ...
GTGGATCGGGGAGATGGCCGTGCGGTGGGCCGCCCGCCGCGCGGCCGCCGCGCAGACCGGCAGCGACGGCGCCGCGTGGCTGGACGGCAAGGCAGCCCGCGCCGTATCGTGCGACGCCACCCTCATCCCGGTGGTCACCGGCGGCATCGACCCCGCCGCCCTCGATGCCCTCGTCGGCCTGTGCCTGCAGTTCACTGGCCACGGCCCGCACTGCGAACCGGCCGCCGGCCCGCCAGGAAAAGACGGTCCTCAGCTGCCCGGTGACAGCCTCCGCCCGGCCGGCCCGCGGCCCCCCGCGGATCAGGCGCTGGAGATGCTCCGGCACGCGATCATCGGCACGGCCGTCGACCTGGTCTCCGGCCCCGGCGGGCTGGCCAGCTTCCTGCGCACCCGGCAGCTCGGCGCCCGCCTGTCCGGGCCCAGCCTGCCCTTGGACGTCGGGCACAGCGCCGAGATCCCGGCCGCGATCCGCCGCGCGGTCATCCTGCGCGACCAGCACTGCCGCTGGGCCGGCGGATACTTCCTCTAAACACACTAGCCGAGCGGTCCGGCATATATCAGCGACGTGGCAGCTGCTCAAGGGGTGAAAAGCCGCTGAGTCGTTGTGGCCAGGGTCAGCGCGACCGGTCAGGGGCGAACTCGTAGACGTCGCCACCACTAACGTCGGTGTCGTGGCTACCAGGTCAAACCCGGCGACGGTGGGTCGGCGGCGATGGCTAAGGCCGTCTGCCATTGCTGTCTGGAAGCGGGTGGACCTTGCCACCTTCGGATCGCAGGACTTCGGCAAGCGCAGGGTCGGAGGTAGCGAGCGGGGAGTCGATGGCGAGAGCTGCTGCCGCGGCGACGCAGTCGGCGAGGCTAACGGCCGCACGCGCGCGATGGTAGCGGCGCGCGCGGATACGTCCGGCCTGCATTCCGAGCTCATGCGTGACAGCCTGCACGGTCAGTCCGGCATGACAGAGTAGAGCCAAATCGGCTTCCATACCGTCGGCGTCCGCCCCGAAAACGCGGACCATCTGATCGCGGACTTCGGCGGCATTGATGGAGGTGAGGATGGCGGGGCCGCGCAGCAGATCCGATACCTCGTCTGCGGAGGGTTCGCCGCGGAGGTAAGCGATCACCGCGTAGGCGTCCAGGACGGTCACCCGGCCTGGCCCTGCCTGCGGTCATCGCCAGCTGCATCAGCGGCCCGGTCCGCAGCGCGGGCCGCGTCAGTGGCAGGTCCGGGTGCCGCATAAGCTCCGCGGAGCGCCGCGATCGGGTCGTCAGGGACCGGGCGGACGATCGCGTAATCACCGCGGTCGATGATGAGTACCGTTGAGGTTCCCCACCGGTGCCGCACGGCAGCCGGGACTGAGACCTGGCCGTTGCGGCTGACCTTTACCTGAGTACCGTCCATGTCATTCATTGTATGTGACGTTACCGACGTTGTATGGATGAGGGAGCGATAAGCTCTCAACCCGACCAGGCCAGGCGCTATCGCGTAAACCACCGCGATAACCCTGCCTACCGGGCCCGCGATCTGGTGTCCGTCGGCGTCCGCGTTCGTCATCTTCCCGGACCCCGGACCCCGGACCCCGGAGCCCGGAGCCCGGGCCAGGACGGCATCAACGGGTGGGAGGATGGGATCGAGACTGTGTTCGCATTGTCGGAGATCGACACGACCACGCCGCACCCGGCCTAGATGTATGACGCACTACTGGGCGGATGCTTCCTCTAAACACACGTTAGCCGTGAGGGTTAGGTGTCATCCAGTCGTCAACCGGCGCGGTCCACGAGCTGAGACCACCCCTCTTGGCAGGTCTGTTGGTCTGTCAGTTGGCTGGAGATGACAGTCGCCGCACCATCGCGGTGTGGCCTGCCCGGGTTCCTGAACGCTGACATCAGGGAGCTGGCGCAGGCATGCCGGCTGAGCCGCGCCGGTGGGCTGGTGCCGGATTCGTGGGCGGTGATGGGCATGCGGACGCGATCGGAGCCGGCGCTCTCGCTGGTGGACCGGCAACGGGAGCGTGCGGCGCTTGATGGCTGCCGGGGATCTGCGGTCGGGGCGCGGCGGGCGCTGATGCTGCGGGGCGAGGCGGGAGTGGGCAAGTCGGCGCTGCTGGAGTACGTGACCAGGGCGGCGCCGGATCTGCGGGTGGCCCGCGCCGTCGGGGGGAATCGGAGATGGAGGTGGCGTTCGCCAGCTGCATCTGCTGTGCGGGCCGCTGCCAGGCGCTGCGCAGATGCTCTCTGACGGAGGAGTCCCTGTCTCTCGTAGAGCATCCTTGAATCCAGGTCCAGCCCGCGAGGTCGCACAGGCCCAGGGCCACAGCCTCCGCGGTGTCCCAGTGCGCAGGAACAGTAAGCCCTAGCAGCATTCTCCGGATCGTCTCGGTACTCGCGGTGCCGGGACAGTTGTCCAGCCGGACGATCGTGCTGCTGATCTTGTGCAGCGCTGGCCGGTCAGCGGCCCGGTAGATTTCGTGAACAGCACCTCTACGAAGTCGCGCCGCGTGCCGCGTGGCAGGTCTGCCTCGCTGGGCATCCGCATGGTCCTAGCCATCTACTGTCGCCTATTTGCTCAACCTGACGGTCGTCAACATCGCGGTCGCGGCATGATCGCCGCGCTGGAGCGGCATTTCCTGTCAGGCGAGAGCCGACGGCGACGATCAGCCAATGCCGGGCTGCTTGCGCCGCAGCGCAACGACCGTCGCGATAACATCCAACGGCTGGGCGTCGGCGGGCGGCGAGGGAGTTACCTGGGCCTCGACGGCCGCGATCACGCGCCAGCCCATTTGCTGGCTGAGGTCCAGGTTCATGTACCGGTACCCCTTCAGGTAGTCTTCGGCATCCCGAATGGTCCGGTCCGACAGCCGCGACACATCCACCTCCCGCGCCCAGGCGACAAGATCTGCCGGGAGCGCAGCTGGCTGGGCCTTGCGCGTGTCTTGCTGTGCTTTCCGGCGCCAGAACCTGGCCATTAGCTCACCCCTTCCACTCCATACCGCTCCTCCGCAGGAGCATCCACCGCCGGCAGCGCCAGAACAGGCCGTCTCCAGGCCGGCCAGGCCCGCATGCCAGCACGACTCACAACTAATGCGGCCATCGTGTCCTGGCCCGGTCCCGCTCGAGTTCGAGCAGCCTGTCGGGACCGGCGGTGCCGCCGCCGGTGCCGCGCAGGTGCGAGGTGAGCCCGCGCAGCTCGCCGCGCGGGGTCAGGCCTGCCCGCCTGACCCGCCCCAGCCAGGACACGATCGCCACCGGCCATACCAGCACCGCGACGACCAGGATGACGAGCACGTACGCCAGGCCGACGGATGAGACGGGAATGGCCAGGACGAGACTGGGCAGGAGCCCGGCCGCTACCAGCCCCGTCGCCCGGCGGCCCGCGGGGCCGCGTACGCGCGTGACGGCTACCGCCAGCGCGATTGCCAGGACGCCCAGCAGGCGGAAGGCAAGATCTCCCCCCGGCGCAGACGGGTGCACCAGCTGAACGATCGAGGGGAACCCGAAGCCCGCGGACAGGCCCGCGATCATCAGGCAGGCTTGCCGCCACCCCACGACCGCCAGGCCTCGCCGCGGGCCGGGGGACAAGGCCAGCGAGCACGCCGCCAAGCTGGCCAGGACGACGGGGACGTCACCGGCCGAGCCCAGGAACTGCAGGGGCCCTCCGGGCGGGAGCAGTCTCTGCTGCACGCTCAGGGTCAGCATGACCAGCCAGGCGATCGTCAGCGAGACGGCCGCGATCGCGGCGGCTGCTCCCCGGTGGCCGGCCAGCCCCATTAGCACCACAGCCAGCCAGGCGATCGGGGCAGCTGCTGCTGCCGCGGCCCACTGCCCCGGAGCGGGCACGACCGGGAGCAGCTGCCAGAACGGAAGCCTCGCGGAGAAAGCTGCATAAAGGGCTCCCAGTTCCAGGGGGAGCAGGATGACCACCACCGCCGGGGCGATCAGGCTCACGACGGCCAGGGCGTCCTGCCCGGCGTCGGCGGCCAGCCAGCCGGGGATCCGGCGGACCCGGATCACCAGGCCGCAGGCGGCCAGGTTCACCGCCTGGCCCAGGCCCGGCGTGCGCTGCCCGGGCCGGGCGGCGGCCAGCAGCACGCCGAGCATCTCCTCCCGGTGGAACTCGCGGTGGCTGGGCGGGTAGCAGCGCAGCAAGCGCAGGTAGCGTCGTTCCAGGACGGCCGCCCCGGCCGGGTCTGTAGCTGGCATGTCCCCTCCCTGCCCGGCGGCCTGGCCGGTCCCGCCCGCGCTCACGCGGTGCCCTCGGCGAGCCGCGCGCGCAGCCGCTGCGCCGCGACGGCGGCGCTGGCGCGCCGGCGTTCGGTCTCGGCCGCCAGCAGCGCCGCGCCCTGGTCCGTGAGCCGGTAGTACCGGCGCAGCCGGCCGTCGGCGACTTCCTCCCGGTCCGGCTCGACCAGCCGGGCCGAACGCAGCCGGTCCAGCGCCATGTACAAGGTTCCGGTCTGCAGCCGGGTCACCCCGCCGGAGATCCGCTCAGCATCGGTGATGATCCCGTAGCCATGCTGCGGCCCCGCCGCCAGAGCGGTCAGGATCAGGAACGTCGGCTCCTGCATGCTCCGCTGCTGCTTCATGTCATATACATACATCAACCATCTACCTATAGCAAGCCCCTGCCTCACGGACGGGCCGCGATGGCTGAGACGATCGTGCCCGAACCCCACTGCACGCGAGTTAAACCGCAATTAAGCGGTACGCCAGCTCGCCGCACACCCGGCCCGTGCCGCTGCCCCCCGCCGGTACCACTCACTCGCGCGCACGATAGAACCCCGAAGCGCAGGACCGCGGACCGCCGGCCGCCGCAGTACGCCCGCCCCGGCCGACACGCCCGTCCACAGGCTCACGTCCAGCCAGGCCGCGAACCGCGCCAAATAGCAGTAAAAATCTCCTGCCACTTACCGCCGAAGGTCACAACCTGGGGCACCGGCCCGTTCAGCAACGACAGCTACGTCGGAGTAGTCGGCGGATCGCCTTGTGTCCCCAACACGGATGGTCAGCCATCTAGGCCGGTCGGGTTGGTCGCTGCTACCGTCTGGGCGGCTGCGACCAGCCCGCCGCAGCCTGTGAAGTGCACCATGTGACCCACCTGGCCGACGGCGGCACGACCAGCGTCGACGGCTGCGCCTTGTACTGTTTCTTCCACCATCACGTGGCGATCCACCAGCAGGGCTGGACCGTCGCCCTGCACCCCGACGGCACCACCACCGCCCGCAGCCCCGACGGCACCAAAATCTTCCACAGCCACAGCCCCCCGCCCGCGCCGGGTAGCGCCCACCACACCTAGGCGGAATTTCACACGGCCCGGCTGGAGCCCGCAGCGCAGCGCCGACGCCAGCTCACGCTGGTTGAGATAAGACCGGTGTCGCCAGCAACGCGCAGATCCCCATTCCGGGTTGCTCTCCCGTTACGCGTCAGTCCGCCCTGGCTTGCTGCTGGTACTCCGGTCGGCCCGGGTGCCGGCGCGGGAGCTGATGTGGGCAGGGAGGGGGATGCCGGGCAGGAGGGCCGGGTCGGGGATGGGTTGCTGCCAGGTGGTGGCCAGCGGTAGTTCGCCCGCCCACAGGCCCAGCGCGGCATCGGGGCTGTCGCCGTCGCTGGGCGGGCCGGTGCGGATCTTCACCGAGGCCTCGTCCAGCGACAGCGCCAGCAGGCGAACCGCCGCGAGTTCCTTGCGGCTGGGCTGGCGGGCGTAGTCCCACTGGCCGGGCGCCACGTGCTCGGCGATGCAGCGCAGCCCGGCGAACCGGTCGGCGGGGTCGGTGACCAGCCGGGGCTGCCCGTAGATCATGGCGCTGCGGTAGTTGATGGTGTGCTCGAACACCGACCGGGCCAGCACCAGCCCGTCGGTGAGCGTGATGGTGACGCACGCCGGGCCCGCGGTGTTCAGGCTCTGGCTGGCGACCGAACCGTGCAGGTACAAGGTGTCCGCGGTGAACCCGTACATGGTGGGGACCACCATCGGCCACCCACCGGTGATCACTCCGAGGTGGGCGACCAGCCCGGCCTCGAGCACCGCATCCAAAGAGTCCCGGTCGGTCCGCCCCAGGTGCCGGTACCTGCGGTGCCGGGTCCGCTCGGTCGCCGGCAGCGGCAGCTTCCCGTCGGCGGGACTAGTCGTCGCGGCCACGGCCTGGGACGGACTGGCTGTCAGGGCATCGCGCCTGCCTGGCACCGTGCCAGGCTTGTTGGACAGGTCCGGGGATTGTGCGCTCATGGCTGTCTCCTGTTGAGCTGAGCGGTCAGGCCCGTTGCCTGGGCGGGGGTGCCGGTGGCCCGGGCCTGGGGAACTGCGGCGCCGGCGGCCGGTGGCGGCCTGAGCTGGGTTCGGCGCCCGGGTCGCGGGGGCTGGGCGGTGACGTGCTCCGGCAGCACCGGTACCAGCATGCCGCTCGTGGCGAGGTCATGGGCGAGCCGGGTGTCTCGTCCCGGATTAGTCCTGGCGGGTCAGGAGGAGCACCGGAAACTGCCGCGTGGTCCCGGCCTGGGCGGCGCCGAGGTCAGGGGACCCGGCGACCGGCTTCGGCCACTCTGCCACCAGCTTGGGCCACAGCTCGGCGCGGGCGGTGCTGTCCAGTTCCTCCGCGAGGACCGTGAACGTCTGGGTGCCCACCTCGACGGTGATCCTGGGGTGGGCCTTGAGGTTGTAGTACCAGGTCGGGTGGGTGGGCGATCCGCCGTTGGCGGCCCAGATCGCGAACCGGCCCTCTCCCTGGGGGGAGCATGCCACCGGGGTGACGCGCTCGATCCCCGACCTGGCGCCGATGTGGTGGATGAGGATCAGCGTGGTGCCGGTCCACATCCCGCCGACGCGTCCCTGGTTCGCCCGGAACTCCTTGATGATCTGGGTGTTGTAATCGCTGGCCCCGCCCGCAGCCGAGTTCGTCATGATCTCCTCCGGTACGTGTCACTGGTTGTGGTATTCGTCGTGGCGGCGCAGCCAGCTCATGGGCTGGTCGCCTTCATCGCGGCCCTGGGGCGCGCGGTCGAGGATCGCGTAGTAGCCCATCAGGGCCTCCGTACCGCGGGCGTAGCTGGAGTAGCAGTGGTAGACGGTGCCGCCGTCGCGAGCGAACGTGCTGAGGCCGTGTCCCTCGGAGAAATAGCCTTCGAGGTCGGTCCCGGTCGCGCTCGCGTTCTGTGCCGTGACGAGCGGCAGGTTCTCACGGATGGCCGGCTGCTCGTTCAGCAGCTTCAGAAGCGCGAGCTCGTTCGCTTCGGGCCGCGGCGCGGCTGGGCTCGGCGTCATCTCCTCCCTGGCCGAGACGCCGAAGTCGACGTTGAAGTCGCTGTCGTGGCTGGACGCCCAGGTGAAGCTCCAGCCCATGCGCTGCCGGTAGGCGAGCAGCTCGCCAAGCGGCGCCCGCGAGACGCAGATCATGGTCACGTCGCGCGCCTGGAGGTGGGCCAGGACGCCGTTGAAGCTGTCGGCGGTCGAGGAGCAGGACGGACATCCGGCCACATAGTCGGGGCCGAACATGAAGTGGTAGACCACCAACTGCGAGCGGCCGTCAAACAGCTCCGCCAGCGTCCTGGCCCCGTCTGCGGTCTGCAGCGTGTACTCCTTCTCAACCGGCACCCAGGGAAGCTCCCGGCGCTGCCAGGCGAGCGCATCGCCCATCCGGGTGAGCTCCTTCTCGCGCTCCAGCAGCTCAGCGCTCGCCGCGAGCCACTCCTGACGCGTGCCGATCCGGTGACTGGTCATTGCGCTGTCTCCTTTTTCTTCTTGTTTTCTGCGTGCGCGGTTTCGGCGAGCCGTTTGATCGTGCCCAGTCGCCGGTCCCACTGGGCCGCCAGCTCAGCCATGGCCCGGGCGGCCTGGTCGAGCCGGCCGGGTTCGACCCCGTAGAGAACTTCCCGGCCCTGTTTGCGCCGGCTCACCAGCCCGGCCTGCTCGAGCACGACCAGATGCTTGGACACCGCCTGGCGGGAGAACGGCACCCGGCCGGCCAGCCAGCTGGCGCTTACCTCGCCGTTGCTGACCACCAGGTCCAGGACCCGGCGGCGAGACGGGTCGCCGATCGCCGACCACAGCTCGTCATCGGCCTGCGCCGTCATCGTGACCAGCGCTCCGCGAGCACGCCGGCGAGGCGATCCAGGTACTCAAGCCAGCCGTCCCGGTGCTCCTCGGCGTAGCGTTCCTTCTCCGCGTCGGGCCAGGCACGCACCTCGTGGCCGCTTTCGACCACGCGAAGGCGGGTCCGCTCGTCGCCCTCCGGGGTCAGCGTGAACTCCACCAGCATCGAGTTGCCGGCCGCCGGCTCCTCCCCGCGGGGATGGTTCCAGCGGAACGAGAAGCGGGCCGGCGGATCGACCACCTCCACCACGACCGGGCCGCCCTGGTCCCCGAACTCCATGTAGCCCCGGGCGCCCGGGGCTACCACGAGGTCCACCCGGGTGGCGAACCACTGGCTCATCTGGTCGGGCTCGGTGATGGTGCGCCACACCACCTCCGCCGGCGCCTCGATCACAACCTCCCGCTCAATCAGAAGGCCTGCCATGAGTCTCCGATCTCTCGCTGAGCGCGCCGGCGGCTATCGCCGACCGCTGGATCACCACGCGGCCGGTGCATGCCGGCCACTGGTCGCTCCCACTGTGCGTCTGCAACCGACGGTAGCATGTCACGAGGAAACATGCAACCAATGATTGCAGATTGTGCGGCCTCGGCCGGATCCGCCAGGCTAAGCGGCACAGAACTCCCAGTTCAGCGCGCCCGAAGTCCTGACTGGGACAACCGAGATCGCCGTCCATGAGGCGGATATCGCGCGCCGCCAGCTCCCAGATGACCGCGAGTTCCCCGCGCGGCACCTTCAGTCAGGCTGAACTCGCGGGCGAACTGGTAACCGGTCGTATTTGGGTGTGACGAGTTCGCCGACCCGCGTTGCGGTCCGCGGAATTGCCCCGGATGGCCGCCGCGGTTCCGACTTGGCTCACGGTCTCGGACTTGCCGCAGGCTAGTTCCGCTGACCGACTTCCCTGCAGACAGGTCAAGGCGGGGCCGGGCCTGCCGGGAAGTCGGTCAGCCAGCGGGCAGCTGGAAGTGCCAGATGACCAGGTCCGGGCGACCGCCTGCGGCCCGCCCTGCCGATGGCAGGTAGTCCATCAGCGAGAACGGCCAGTCCTGCCAGTCGCCGATCTCGGTTGCGGGCTCGCCCGGCGGTTCGTTCGCTCTGACCGCGCGCGGCTCCTCGCACCGTTTTACCTGCAGGCCATGTCTCAGTGCCGCCCGCAGGTAGTCTCCGAGCTGATGCCGGTAGCCAGGCGCGATGCGCGGCTCGCCCGCCGGGCCGCGGATGGTCATCGCCGACCCGCGGGTGAGGAGTTCGTGGTGAATATCTGAGATGACCAGGTCGCCGCCGGGGCGTAGCACGCGAGCGAACTCGGCCAGTACCGGATCAAGGCGCGGAACGTGCTCGAGCGCGAGCGCGCACACGATGACGTCCACGGAGTCTTCCGGCAGCGGCAGCCGGTCAAGCTCGGCGACGCGGAACTCGGCCCCGGGGACACGCTGCCGCGCGTGGGCGAGCATGTCCGGTGAGCTGTCAACGCCGATGACCCGGTGCCCGCGACTAGCCAGGAACTCGGCGAATCGCCCGGTCCCGCATGCGGCATCCAGCGCCACGCCAGGCTCCCGGCTGGCGAGGTACTCAGCTACGACCGGCTCGTCGGTTGCGAACAGCCCGCCGCCAGCATCCGCGTCGTAGCCGGCCGACACCTGCTCGTAGACGGTGGCGGTGCTGACCTGCTCAACCAGCACGCCGCGGTCCCTCAGCTGCTCGTCATCCAGCAGCCGCCTGATCTCGGCCAGCCGGGCCTCAGTGAAGGCGCGGTCGTGGTCTCCGGCCCAGGCGTCCAGCAGCGCGATGCCCTCGAGGCCGAGCAGATAGGCCAGCGGGTCTTGATAGATCACGAAAGGGGATCATAGACATGCACGGCCAGGCTGCCCATCCGTTTTCCGGGCGGCACCACCACCTGAGACCCCTGCGATCGAGCCGTCACCACCAGCCTCGCGCGGTAGTGTGAGGTGTCGTGGGCCACGCCAGTAACCGCAAGAAGGCCCAGCGCCAAGCTGGGTCCAGCTCCCGACGGGTCCGGGCCGACGCCCCGCGCCCGCAGGTGAGGCGCCAGCTCGCGAGCGTCCCGCAGTCCCCGCTGACCGCCTGACCGCTCAGCCGGACCGCCGTCATGTTCGTCCGAAGGCGCAGGCGGCCGCGAGCAACACTCGCTAAAGCCAATGCTGCGCCGAGCCAAGTCCAGTCGGCCGCGCGCCGGCCGGCGCCGAAACTGATCAGCTGGACCGCGCTGGCCCTGCTGACCGTGGGATCGGTCGGGAACCTGGGGTCGGCGTCGGCCCTGGCGGTCGTCGGGCTCGCCTCGGTGTTCCTGTACGTGCTGCCCGCGCTCGTGTTCTTGGTGCCGGTGTCGCTGGTCGCCGCGGAGCTGGCCGACGCCTGGCCGGGCGGCGTCTACAACTGGGTGAGCCAGGGCATCTCCGCCCCGATGGGGCTGGTCGCGGTCTGGTGCGAGTTCGCCCAGACGATCTTCTTCTACCCTGCTCTGCTCGCCTATGTCGCCGATACGCTCGCCTACCCCTTCGACCCCGGCCTGGCCGCTAACGGTGTCTACACCGCCGTCGTCATCGTGATCCTGTTCTGGGGCGGCGTCCTGCTGTGCTCACTCGGGCCGACGCTCGTGGCCAGGCTCGGATCGCGCGGGACCGGGATCGGGACGCTGGTCCCGGCCGCGATCCTCCTTGGGCTCGGCGTTGCCTATTTGGTCCAGGGGCACCACCCGGACGCGCCGATGACGGCCCGCCACCTCCTGCCGGCGTGGAACGGGCTGGCCAGCATCGTCCTGGTCGTCAACAGCTTCTTCACCTTCGCCGGTGTCGAGGTCAACGCCGTGCACGTCAACGAACTGAAGAACCCGGCCCGTCAGTATCCGAGGTCCATTTTCCTGGCCATGGCGCTGGTCCTGGCCGTCTTCATCGGCCCGACGCTGGCCATCTCCTGGGTGATCCCCTCGGCTCGGATCAGCTTCACCGTCGGCGTGATGCAGGCCTTCAGCAGCCTGTTCTCCCACTTCGGCCTCGGATGGGCCGTGCCGCTGATCGCGATCGCCCTGGCCGTGGGAGCGCTCGCCGGGATGATTTCCTGGCTGGACGGCCCGTCCGAGGGCCTGCTGCTGATCGGGCGCAAGCAGGGATTCCTCCCGCCCTACTTCCAGAAGGTCAACCGCGATGGCATCGAGGTGCGCATCATCGCCGCGGAGGGCGTCGTGATCACCCTCATCGCCGTGCTGTACGCGTTCATCCCGAACGTCTCGCACGCCTTCTGGATCTTCACCGTGCTCGCCACGCAGGTGTACCTGATCATGTACGTGCTGATGTTCATCGCCGCGCTCAGGCTGCGCCGTTCGCCGCCAGAACGCCCGGGCGGCTACCGAGCCCCGGCCCTGGGCCTGCTGTGCCTGCTCGGCACCGTCTCGTCCGTCGCCGCGCTCGTGATCGGCTTCGTCCCTCCGGCGCAGTTCAGCCACTTGCACCCGCTCAAGTACACCCTAGAGATACTGGGCGGAATCCTCGTCATCGGAATCGTTCCGCCCCTGCTGATGGACCGCCTCCGCAGACCCAGCTGGAAGGCCGCCGGCGACGGCTGAGCCCCGTGCCAGGCTCAGGCCGTAGCGCCACGGTCCGTTCGGAATCATTGATTTTTTTGGCCGAACGGACCGTGGTTCTCCTCGCCCTCCACGCAATTACGCCTTAACCGGGTATCAACGCCAGCCTGGCAGGCTCCGGCTAACAAAGGCCGTGGAGGGGGACGTTAATGCGGATCTTGCTTATTGCCAGCGCCTACAACAGCATGACGCAGCGGGTCCATGCCGAACTCGCCGACCGCGAGCACGACGTGTCGGTCGAGCTGGCCCTGGGGGATGAGGTGATGCGGGACGCGGTCCGACGCTTCGACCCGGACCTGGTCATCGCGCCGATGCTGACCACCGCGATTCCCGCGGACATCTGGTCGGCCGTGCCGTGTCTCATCGTCCACCCGGGACCCCGCGGTGACCGCGGCCCGTCCTCGCTGGACTGGGCGATCACGGAGGGCGCCGCGCGCTGGGGGGTCACGGTGCTGCAGGCGAACGCCGAGATGGACGCCGGCGACATCTGGGCCAGCGTGGAGTTCGCGATGCCCGGCTGCTCGAAGAGTTCTGTGTACCGGACCGAGGTCGCCGACGCCGCGGCCCATGCGGTGCTGCTGGCGGTGGCCCGGTTCGCCGGAGGCCGGTACCGGCCCGAGCCCCTGGACTACACCCGGCCCGGCGTCACCGGACGGTCGCGTCCGCCGTGCCGGCA
>Ga0210396_10005421_pt1 | contig 12354 bp, 9 predicted proteins | sample IncBWH17OmetaG_FD_155466 | JGI IMG/M metagenome (GOLD analysis project Ga0210396, IMG submission 155466) | Forest soil microbial communities from Barre Woods Harvard Forest LTER site, Petersham, Massachusetts, United States - Inc-BW-H-17-O ...
TAAATCCGAATGTCGCGACCACCAAGAGCATGATCAGACCTGCCGTGACGTGAAAGGCATGCAAGCCGACGAGTGAGTAGTAGGTTGTCCCAAACAGGTTGGTCGAGATTGTCAGCCCGTGTTCGAAAATCAGTCTGTGCCATTCCTGGGCTGTGCCGTAGAGGAATGCGCCGCCGAGCGCAATGGTCAGCAGCCACAAGCCGAGGAATAATCTTGTATAGTCCCGCTCCAACGATTTCGCCGCAAAGTGAATGGTCAGGCTGCTGGACAACAAACAAATCGTGTAGAAGATCGGCGTTTCAAGGACCTCGCGCGGCGTCGGCCCCGTGAGACTTTTCCCCAAGTAAAAGAGATAGGCGACGACGAAGATCGTGAAGATCGCGGATTCGGCCATGATGAGGCCGGCCATCGCCACCTTCCCGCGAGATGGCAGATCCCACGCGGGGGATGTGTTCGGAAATGAAGTTGTTGCCGCGCTCATATAATTCGCTCACTCATAGCGGCTATCTGGGTCTTCAGGATGCTTCAGGTCCCACAAGGGGCGTCTGCTCGCGACTGTCGGAACGGTCACAAAGTTATAAACAGGCGGCGGCGAACCGATGGACCATTCCAGCGTCCACGCGTCCCATGGGTCGTTACCGGCTTGGGCTCCCTTTAAATACGAAATTACGAGGTTTGTTACAAAGACGAGAATCGCCAGTGCCTGAATGAACGCGCCGATAGTAATGATGAAGTTCAAGGTGTCCCAGCCGCGGCCAGGCTCATAGGTGTAGATCCGCCGCGGCATCCCGAGTACTCCCGGAATGTGCATCACATCGAACGTCAGGTGAAAGCCAATCAAGAACAGCCAGAAATGCCATTTGCCGAGCAGCTCACTCAGCATTCGGCCCGTCATTTTCGGATACCAGTAGTAGAACGCCGCGAAGAGTGCGAACAAAATTCCGCCCACGATCACGTAATGAAAATGCGCCACGACAAAATAGGACAAGCTAAGCTGCCAATCGAAGGGCGAGGCGGCCATCATGATGCCGGTCAGGCCTGCAATGAGGAATTGGAATAGAAAGCCGATGCTGAACAGCATCGGTGTTTTGAACTGAATCCTGCCGCCCCACATCGTGCCGATCCAGTTGAAAATCTTGATTCCGGTGGGAACGCCGACTGCCATCGTGGTCAGGGTGAAAAAGCTGTTGGCGTAGGAGTTCATTCCGATCGTGAACATGTGATGTGCCCAAACGCTCATGCTCACGAAGCCGATGCACACGGTTGCGGCAACCATCACCGGATATCCGAAAATCGGTTTGCGTGAAAATACCGGAATGATTTCTGACATGAAGGCAAAGCAAGGAATGATCAGAACGTAAACTTCCGGATGTCCGAATATCCAAAAAAAATGCATCCAGAGGACTGCCGATCCGCCAGCCTGTGTATCGAAGAAATGGCCGCCCAGGTATCGATCGATGAGCAGCATGATTTGAGCGGCCGATAAAGGTGTAATCGCAAGCAAAACCATTCCTGCCATCACCAGGTTCATCCACACCAGCAGCGGCATACGATTGATCTTCATCCCAGGGCATCGCAGACAGAGAATCGTCGCGATAATATTGATCGCCGTTCCGATGCTGCCAAACCCGGAGACCAGAAGCGTGAGAGTCCAATAATCTGAGCTATGGCCTGGAGAAAACGCGCGTGCACCTAACGGTGCGTAGGACCACCAGCCGACGTCGGGCGCGCTTCCTGCGCCGTACAGGCCGCTTCCTCCGAGAAAACTGAAATACAGAAGCAGCCCGCCCAAGAACGAAAGCCAGAAACTGAAAGCATTCAGGCGCGGGAATGCCATGTCGCGCGCACCGATCATCAAGGGGACCAGGTAATTGGCGAATCCGAACAGGACGGGCATGGCCACAAAGAAAATCATGGTCGTCCCGTGCATGGTGAACATTCGGTTGAAAACTTCCGGCGAAACGAAATTGTTGTGCGAATGCATCAGCTGGATGCGAATGACGAGGGCCTCAACTCCGCCGATCACGAGAAACAACAGAGCTGAGAGGATGTAGAGAATTCCCAGCCGTTTGTGATCGACCGTGGTCAGCCACAGATGAAGCTCGTCGACACAAGGTCTGGCTTCGATCTGGGCGCCGGGAATCGTGATGGCGTTCGAGGACATAGTTATTTTCCAGTGCGTTTTAGCGCAGCGTCTCCATGTAACTCACGACCGCATCCAGGTCCGCATCGCTCAGCTTCATGGCGGGCATCAGCGAGCCGGGTTTGATCACACTAGGATCCTGGATCCAAAGACGGAGATTCTTGTGAGTGTTTTCAGCAGCACCCGCCGCAATCGTGGCACGGCTCATCAGGTGCGTCAGGTCAGGGCCAAAGCGTCCGTCCGCTGGCGTTCCCGCGACTACATGGCAGTTCATGCAGGCATTGCGTTCAAACACTCGCCTGCCGGCGATTGCAGCAGCGTCTTCGACTGCGAGTTTCTGTTGGGCGTGAACCCAGCTGGCAAAATCCTCCGGTCCATCGACAGAAACTCGAAGCAGCATCTTGGCGTGCTGCGTTCCACAGTACTGTGCACACTGGCCAAGAAAGACGCCCGTGCGCTGCGGGTCCATCCACATTCTGTTGGGATGATTTGGAATAAGGTCCGTCTTGCCTGCAAGCTGCGGCACCCAAAAGCTGTGGTCGGTATCCGCCGAGAGCAATTGCAAAAACGTTGGCCTCGGATGCCCGGGATCGCTGACCGGAATATGCAGTTCGTTCGCCGTGACAATACCGAGCTTCGGGTAGCGAAACTCCCACCAGTATTGATGCCCGATCGCGATCACATCCAAAGCGCCGGCTGGCTTTGGAGCATCCTGTATCGCGTGGATCACTCGTGCGGTAGCCAGAAACAGAACGACCACGATCAGAGTGGGAATGATGGTCCATGCCAACTCAATTTGCATGCTTCCATACACCTGAGCCGGTTCACGGCCACTGTCCATTGCTCGCCCACGGAACCGAACGACGGAGTAAAGCAGCAATGCGAAGACCGCGAGAAAGATGATTCCAGTAACGACAAGTACAAAGACAGACAAGTCAGCGATTGACTTGGCGGGCGTTGAGGCAGGAGAAAAAATGCTCGTGTTCTGGGCGGTCGAACCGCCTGGCTCGACTGCCCAAAGTAACCTCGCGGACCAAAATATAAGAAGTGCAATCCGCCATGAGCAGCACAAGCTCGATTTCATTCTCCGCGTCAATATTTACCTTCTTCCGTTGAAGACAGAACTGCTTCCGCAAAGGCGGGCCATTCGGTCATCAGTAGTTGCTCAAAATACTGCGACGCATGCTAGACACATGAGACTCATGGCGTTTAGCTCAGCGCTCTTTGCGATTGCGTCCGGAAGCGCTCGGGTTTTTTCATAAGTCTGCGAGATCGTTTCCCATACTTGAATACGGCTTTCTCTACCTAAAATGAAAATGACTTACTCGGGCGCACGGCCCATGGCATCCAGGAGTTCGTCATGGGCCTGCAAGTACTCCATTTGTGACTGCAGCAGGAGCGCCTTGGCGTCGTATTCCTGGGCGGTTGCGGTATCCGCCTGCGAATTCAGCGCCGCTCCCCGTAGGAGCTCCTGCTGACGCACACGGTTCGACTCAGTGCGCAGGGCCAGCACTTCTTCCGACACCTTCAACATCTGCCGTGTCCTTTCCAGCTTGTTGTATGCCGTCTCGACTAATAGCTCGATCTCGTCCGTCAGCTTCGCCAGATTCTCCTTTGCTTGAGACAGCTGCGCCTGACGTTCACGCAGTACGCCGTGCTTACGCCCACTGTCGAACAGGTCGTAGCCGAAGTGAACACCAAACGTTCCGAAGTTGCGCGCCAGGAAGGGGACATTCTCCTGGTAGCTGTAACGGGCGAAAGCCTCAACATCGGGGACCCAGATATCAGTTTTGGCCAAACCGATCGCGGCCTCAGCTTTTTGTACCTCGGCACGAGCGGCAAGGACTTCCGGGTGTGACTGAATGGCAGCAGTAACACAATCTTTGGGTTGACAAGTCTCCAGAAATTCGGGAACACCCGGATCAAGATCAAGAGCGGTGGCCAGTGGCAGGCCAATCAGGTCGTTGAGTTTCAGCTTCAGATCTGTCAGCTGGAAATCGGTCGTCAGCAGCTGCTGCTTGGATTGCAACTGCTGGGCACGGCTGTCGATCAGGTTCTCTTCCAGTGAACTGCCGAACTTTACTTGCTCGAGGCGCTCGCTTTTAAGGGCCTCGGAAGCCTTTATCCGCGCTATGGCGGCGCTACGGTGCGCCTGAGCAATCAGGACCTGATAGTAGACCTCATGGACTGCGAGCGCTACGTCGTTTCGAGTAAGCTCGGTCGTCTCACGCGATGCCTTTAACTCCGCCTGGGCCAGATCGTTTTCCCGTCTGATCTTGAGCAAAGTCGTTAGGGGCTGCGTGATCTGGGTTCCGCTGGTTATAAAGTTTTTGCCGCCCTGGCTGATGATCGCTTCTACAGGCGGAATCTGGGTTCCCCCGGCTACGCCGAGACTGCCGGCCTTGATCTGAATCAACTGAGTATCCGTCGCGTGAATAAAGCTGCTGTCATTCCGGATCGATGGAAAATAGGAGCTCTTTGCCACCTCCTTCGCGTGCTGCTTCTCCTCGACCGTATAGCCGGCGATACGAATATCGTGGTTGTGCTTGAGCGCCAACTGAACGACTTCTTGCAGAGTTACGTGCCGTGGAGGAGACGTTGTATTGGTTGTCTCCTGGGCCGCCGCGACGCAGACGGAAAAGGCCGTAGCTGCCAACACAAATAGTGCAGCATTTCTTTTCATTGATTCGACCCCTTCTTGGCTCCGGGAATCTGCTGCATGGTGCTGAGATCGCCGTAGTTCAAAGGTGATTTGCGCAGCAAAGCGACAAGGATCAAGGCGCAAAAGCAACTCCAGGCGATCAGGAGAAAGCCATCGTTAAGGCTCAAGCTGTACGCTTGCAGACGCAGCCGGGTCGCAATGAGATCAACGGCGCGCGCGCCTGCGGCCGCCATGCCGGAGGATTTGGCGTATAGGCCGGCCGTCATGGCACGAACGTTCTGATCGGTGATCCAGTTGCCACCGCTGACATGGAGTCCCAGGAGGTTCGAGTGAAGCTTCTCCCTCTGAGCGATGAAGTGGCCCATGTAAATAGCGCCCGCGGTGCCGCCGAATAAGCGAACGACGTGAAAGAAGGCGGAAAAGGTCAGAACCCACTCAGGTTTGGCCAAAGCCCCCCCGAAAATTGCCTGCAGCACAATGCAGCCGACCAGGCCGATGAAAGCAAAAGCTTGTCCCACACCGACGAGCAATTCCGTGCGGTAGAAGTTCTCCGCCGCCCACGCCGAGGTGTACTGCGAGCACAGCCAGGCAGCAAATGCCGTACAAGCAAGCCCCGCCGCGAACAGCAAGCGTGGATCGAGTTTTCGCAAAAGCAAAAGCGCGGCAGTGAAGGCAATCGGGATGAGCGGAACCGCACTCCAGATAATCGCGAGACCAATCTGGTCGGCTTCGAAACCGCGAATGGCCAGCGACTGCGGGACGAGGATGATGGTTGTGCAGAGCGTGAAGCGGAACCAGAAGAGCAGGCAGCCAAGCAATATAGTGTCCCACTTCAACAGATAAGGTAACGCCACGAGAGGATTGGGACCGCGTAGTCTCCGAACCAGCGCACACAGGAGAAAAACAGATCCAGACCAGAAACAGCTGTTGAACACGCCGGAGCGCCACCAATCCAGCCGCTGGCCTTGCTGAAGAGCAGTGAAAATCAGAGCTAGTCCGGCGCTAAGGTAAAGGAACCCGGAGAAGCTGGGTGCCGGGCCGCTCTTCTTGCGCAGCGACGCCGGCGGTATTCCGAAGTAAATGCATATCATCATCGCCGGAGCGATCACCGCGGAGGTCCAGAACATCCAGTGCCACGATAGGTGGTCCCTATACCAACCGTAGAGAGAAGGCGCGATATTTACCGCACCGTCGACAAAGGCCGCATAGAGGGCAATAGTGAACGGAAGATATCGCAACGGAATGTTACGCAGGGCGAACGTCAGTGTGAGGGGATAGAAAGTGCCTGAGGTCAGCCCGGCAACGATTAGCCCAGCAACGAGAAGACTGTAGCTATGGATGAGCGGAAGAAAGAGAGAGGTAACGGTGAAAAGTCCCGCCGCCAATAGCAGGATCCGCCGCGGCCCTAGCAGACCGCCGACGTAGACGGTGAACGGGCCGATAAACATGAGCGATGCATTGAAGACACTGTCGAGCCAGGCACCGTCGTCGAGGCTTATGCCCACGTGGCCCTTCAGATCGGCAAGACCAAGGTTGAGCATGCGGCCGGCAAGGGTGACGAGCCCGGCGCCAGTGACGACTCCCAGGATACCGAGAAGAGGACGCGTCGATACTTCGGACGGGATAACCGCGGCGGCCGCATGCGCGATCTCTACCGCAGCGGGGCGAATCGTGATGGTCGAGGCTGCCATAAGTTCCGGTCAGTTCTTGGTACGGACGGTCGCCACCACGGAAAGTCCGGGGCGCAGCTTCGTCGCCAGAGTCGAATCGTCCAGTGCGATCTTGACCGGAATGCGCTGCACTACTTTTGTGAAATTGCCAGTGGCGTTATCGGGGGGCAACAGAGCGAATTGCGATCCGCTGGCTGGCGCGATCTCGACCACTTTGCCGCGAATGAGTTGTCCGGGATATTCGTCAATACGTATTTCGGCAGGGTCCCCAATTTTCAGATTGGTCAACTGGGTTTCGCGATAGTTCGCTTGCACCCACTTGGTGAGAGCGACAAAAGAAATCACCTGCGTACCGGGCGAGACGAGTTGCCCGGGCCGAACTTGCCGTTCTCCCACCGTGCCGTTGTCGGGAGCGTAGATTTTGGTGTAGCCAAGGTTCACCTGGACTGCAGCAAGGCTCGCCTGCTTGGCGTGCAGGTCGGCCTGAAGTTGCGTATGCTGCGATTCGAGCACGGCTTTGCTGCGTCGCTCGGCCTCAGCCGAGAGTTCATTACTACGCAGCATGGTTTGCGCCTGATTGAGGTCGGCATCGCGGCTGGAAAGCTGAGCGGAAAGGTTTCCTTCGGCGGCGACAGCGGCCTCGAGGTTCTGCTCAGTCGTCGCGTGAGCCTGATAAAGCGCTTCCTGGCGCTTACGTTCCGAGCGTGCTCGAATCAACTGAGCCTGTACGGCTTCATTGCCAGCCTCGGCGGCTGCAATCTGCGCCTTTGCCTGATCAATACCCGCCAGCGCTTTCGCGATGCGCGAATCCTGCAACTGGCGTTGCCGGAGATTCTCCTCGATGCCGGCGCGTGCAGCCTCAACTGCCGCTTTGGCTTGATCAACCTGCGCCCGGTAGTCATCGTCCTGAAGTTCGACCAGGAGGTCGCCCTTATGGACTTGCTGGTAGTCGGACACATCCACCGCGCGGACGATGGCTGCCGCTTTCGTGCTGAGCGGAGTGAGGTCGCCGCGAACATAAGCATCGTCGGTCACTTGTTCAGCCTTGTCGCCTTCCCAGGCATTCCAGTTACGCATGAGGGTGATCAAGACTGCCAGAACCAGAAGCACAACGAAAACGGGTGTTAAGTAGTTCTGCCAGCTCGCGCCCCGGCGTGGAACTGCCTTGTCGGTATCGGTCGTAGGCGGCTGCAGTTTCGCGGCCGGCGCCGGGGATCCGGCGGACACTGGTGAGGCGGACATTAAAGTCGCTCCTTGAGTATGCAGAGATCTCGCGCTGGAGTTCTCATGACTCGGTTGGGGCAACTACGGTTCCACTGCGTTGTGATCATTGATTTCTTCCTCTGACTTTGTGCACAACTGGTCGCCGGACTGTGTCGGTCACACTGCTCGCTTGCTGGCAGTCACTTCCGCCGGGCAAATCTCCGTCGCACCGGCCTCCGGAACGAAACCGTGATGATCCACGATGAGCCGCGAGCCTCGCTGCCGTGTCAGGAACGTCCACATCCACTGCAAAAAGACGCTTAACCGGAGGCCGGGTTGTGCCAGGAACATGATGTGCACGCCCGCCCACGCCAGCCACGCGATTAATCCCTTAAGGTGCAGCTTGCCCGTTTGCAAGACGGCATAGCCTTGACCAACGACGGCCATGGTGCCCTTGTCGAAGTAGCGAAATGGAGGCAGTTCTGGTTTGCCGGTCACGCGCCGCTCAATCAGCCTGCCCGCGTAGCGACCCTGTTGCATGGCGACTTGTGCGACGCCACCCAGTGGTTTGCCGTCCTGACTGAGCGTGGCGGTGTCACCGATCACGAAGATCTCCGGGTGTCCCGGTACGGTGAGGTCGGGTTGAATGCGCACGCGCCCGGCGCGGTCAGTCTCAGCGTTCAACCATTTACCAGCAGGCGAAGGCGCGACACCCGCGGTCCAGATCACCGTCCGGCTGGCAATCCGCTCGCCGGCAACAGTGACACCGTCATGGTCGATCTGGTCGACCCCATGCCACAGCCGCACCTCCACTCCCAACTTCTCGAGACGCTGCTTTGCCGCCTCCGACAAGTCGTCGGCATAGGGTCCCAGGACCTTGTTGGCCATGTCGACCAGGACAACTCGCGCTGACGTTGGGTCGATACGGCGGAACTGTGTGCGCAGACTGTTGCGGATCAGGACTGCTATCGCGCCCGCCATTTCGACTCCGGCGGGACCGGCGCCGACGAGCACGAAGGTTAGGAGGTCCCGATGCATGCTCGTGTCTTCCTCAGTTTCGGCCTGCTCGAAGGCTTGAAGAATCTTGTTGCGGATCGCGACGCCATCCGCGAGCGTCTTCAGTCCCGGCGCATACTTCGCGAACTCGTCGCGACCGAAATAGCTGTGGGTCGCGCCCGTCGCCAAGATCAGGTAGTCGTACGAAAGCGAAACGTGTTCACGATCCGGGGTGCTGGCGAAAACGCACTTATGCTCGGTATCGACACCGAGCACTTCTGACATGGCGACGGTTGTGTTCGGTTGTGTGCGCAGGATGTCGCGGATTGGCGATGCGATCTGGTTAGGTGCCAGCGCCGACGTCGCGACCTGGTAGAGCAGCGGCTGAAACAAGTGGTGGTTCGCGCGATCAATCAGCACCACATGCACTGGAGCATGTCGTAGTGACTTCGCTGCGGCGAGCCCTGCAAAGCCCCCACCTACGATGACGATGGTAGGTTGTTTCTTAATCATGGTTTGCCTTCGTTCGCAGTTTTGCATCAGCTCACGGCGCGTTGCTGGTGCATCCAGAAACGCTCGCTCGAATCTGCGGGCCCGACGATCTTGATCAACCAGTTTCATCAGTTCGACTCCCAAAACCCTCGCGCTTTCGCGAGCTAGTTTTCGACTGCGGCATGGACGATCTCCAGCAAAATTGCGTCATCGAAAGGTTTGGTCAAGAACTCCACAGCCCCCTCACGCATGGCAAGAATCCGCATCTCGGCGTCACCATGCGCTGTAATGAAAATGATCGGTATTCGGCATCGTTCTCCCTTGAGCTTCGCTTGCAGGTCAAGTCCGGACATGCCCGGCATGCGAATATCGGCGATCAGGCACGCAGCCTCGTGTCGAGCGGTGGACTCCAGAAACTGTTCCGCCGAACCGAAGCAGAGCGCGGTTAACCCATCTGATTCGATCAGATCTTGCAGTGCCCTCTGCAGTGACTCATCGTCGTCCACGATTGCTACGAGTCCTGGTTTTTGCCGGATACTCATTGGACGAAGAGTAGCGCCATCAGAAAGCGGGCACAATCCGGCCTTAGTCGTGTTAATTACGACTAAGGTCGTAGTCGACTAGAAGTGGAGAACGTCGGAAAAACCGACAGGCTGAAAAGCGGGCGAGGCTATGTGCGAGGGGAAAGTTTGAGCTTGTCAGCCATACGGACCAACTCTACTAACGAACCGGCCTCCATCTTCTGCATCACATGACCGCGATGGATTTTTACTGTTGCCTCGCCGGTTCCGAGTTCGTAGGCGATCTGCTTATTGAGTAGTCCTGGGACCACGAGAGTCATAACCTCCCGCTCTCGTGCGGACAAATCGTGATAGCGTTCCTGCAATGCGTGCATCTCGGCCTGCTGCTCTCGCGCGGCGCTGTCACGCTGGAGGGCCTGTTGAATCGCGTCCAGGAGATCCTGGTCCCTGAAAGGTTTCGTCAAAAATTCCACGGCACCCGACTTCAACGCCTGGACAGACATAGGAATGTCGCCATGGGCCGTAATGAAGATGATGGGAATTTGCACGCCGGTCTCCGCCAAGTGCCGCTGGAAATCGAGTCCACTCAGCTGAGGCAGTCTTACATCGAGAACTAGACAGCTGGGATTACCGCCGAGTTGTTTTCTAAGAAAGTCCTGCCCAGTTGCAAAGGCCTCGGCGCGGAGGCCAACCGACGCTACGAGATCCTGGATCGCCTGACGCATGCCGCGGTCATCATCGATGATGAACACCGTGGGAATCCCCGCCGATTTCATGGATGTGCCTCAGCTTGTATGGGTAGAGTAAAATGGAATACTGCACCCGCCCCCTGATTGGCTGTGGCCCAGATTCGTCCTCCGTGGGCTTCCACGATCGAACGGGTTATAGCTAAGCCCATGCCAGTTCCCTGTGGCTTCGTCGTGTGAAACGCTTCAAAAATCCGTTCGCTACTATCCGCCGGTAATCCTACGCCCGTATCGCTGATCGAAATGAGAAGCTGATCTTTGGGATTCAATCGCGAACTAATCCTCAGTTCGCCTCCAGTGTCTTTCATAGCCTCGACCGCATTCAGCATCAGGTTCATGAACACCTGTTGAAGTTGTACTCGGTTTGCCAAGATGCTTGGCATACTTGCTTCGAGGTCGGAATGGAGGGCAATGGAGTGCCGAACCGCTTCGACCCTGAGCAGGGTGCTAATCTCTCGAATAATGTCTTTGATGTCCACCATCTCGCGCTCGGAGGGAGTGTCTTTCTTGTAGAAGGATCGCAAACTGTCAATAACATCGGCTGCACGGTTTCCGTCCTGCTCAATACGAGTTGCCGCCGCGCGGGCCCTCTCGAGGTCGGGCGGGTCATGTGCAAGCCATCGCAAACAGGCGTTTGCGCTGGTGATTGAGGCGGCGATGGGCTGCTTGATTTCGTGTGCCAGAGCCGCGGCCATTTCTCCCATTATGTTCACGCGATTGATGTGCGCGAGATCAGCCTCTACTTGGCGAAGTCTTTCACGCTCCTGCTCGGCGCGCTTACGGTCCGTTATATCCATAGTGATACCCACGTAATCACCCATTTCTGCAGCCGGATTGTGATGTCCTATGGTGCGCAAAAATCGTATCGTGCCGTCGGGATGACAAACCCGGAACTCGGGAATGTCGTAGTCCGCTCTCTTCCGCATCGCATCCTCAAGCGTTGCTTTTACGAACGGCTCATCTTCCGGGTGAATGGTCTCCCAAAAACGGTCGAGTACTAAATAGCCCTGGTCTGGCTCAAAACCATGCAGACGATAAACTTCGTCCGACAAGTGGAACATTTGCTTTGTGTGGAAATTGGTCGCCCAACTACCGATGTGGGTGAGGCTTTGCGCTTCGGCGAGATATGCTTTTTCGCGTCGCAACTCTTGCGTCAGTAACTCCTGCTCGGTGACGTCCATCGTGGTGCCGCGGTATCCCTTAAACACTCCATCTTCTACGACTGGAATGCCGACGCACCTGACGTATCGAATCTCGCCATCGGGACGAACTATCCGGTTCGTAACATCGCAGCCGCAGTGCTCCTCATGCAGCTTCTTCATTGTTGCTGTCAACGAGGCTTGGTCCTGGGGATGAACCGCACTCAAGAACTGCTGAAGACTCGGAGTTCCATTTTTGGGATCGAACCCGAAAATCTTGTAGACCTCGTCAGACCAGTAGATATTCAAATCTTCTGACCAACGAATGCCCAAATCTGTCGACGCCCAACTCCCGATGTGGGCAAGGCGTTCCCCTTCGCTCAGATAAAACTGGCTTTGTCGCAGAGCCTGTTCTGCTAGTTTTCGCTCGGTGATGTCCTGACCGGTCCCGAACATCTCATAGGCTTTCCCCGATGCATCTCTCTTTACAGTTCCAAGACCCAGGATGACGCGCACTTCACCACTGGGAAGCACAATTCGATGTTCCGACTTGGCATGAATCCCGTTGCTAATGGCTTCGGCAGCCTCGCGGGAGACCTTTTCCCTATCCTCCGGATGAATTCTTTCAAAAATCGCACGCACGTCAAAAGAGTCTTTCACCGGCGGTATTCCCCAGATACGGCAAAGCTCTTCAGAATACGTAACGCGATTCTCGATGAGATCCCACTCGTAGTGCCCGATGTGCGCCAATCTCTGAGCTTCTTCAAGCCTCGCGTTACTTT
>Ga0210396_10005423_pt1 | contig 12353 bp, 5 predicted proteins | sample IncBWH17OmetaG_FD_155466 | JGI IMG/M metagenome (GOLD analysis project Ga0210396, IMG submission 155466) | Forest soil microbial communities from Barre Woods Harvard Forest LTER site, Petersham, Massachusetts, United States - Inc-BW-H-17-O ...
CCCCGGCTCGGTGTGGACCCCGGCCGTGCCGTCGGTCGTGGTGACGTAGTCGGCGGTGACCAGCTTGCCATGGCGTTCGACAAATGGGTGCTCATATTCGGCGCCGATCGCTTCCAGTTCCCGTCCGGTCAGGGTCTGCTGGGCGACGCGATAGGCGTCGATTCCCCGTCGGCCCTCGAAGACTGCCTTGACCAGGTCCTCGGCAACGATGCCGACTCTGGTCTTGCCTTCGCGCACGTACGTCACGAACGCATAGCGCACATCCGGATGCGCCGCGATCGCCAGATTGGCCGGCAGCGTCCAGGGCGTCGTCGTCCAGGCGATCAGGTGAGCCGGTTCGGCAAACGTTTTGGCCAGCTCCGAATCTCTGACCAGAGGAAACTCGACGTAAACCGTCGCGTCCTCGATGTCCTTGTATTCCAATTCCGCATCCGCCAGCGCCGTTTGATTCGCCACCGACCACGGGACCGGCTTGAGCTGCTTGTACACCAGCCCGGCCCGCACGAACTCGGCGAACACTTCCAGGATCGCCTGCTCGTATCCCGGCAGCATCGTCAGATACGGATTGGCCCAGTCGCCCAGAATTCCCAGCCGCTGGAACTGCTCGCTCTGCACCTGCGCGAACTTCTGCGCGTACGCAAAGCACCGCTTGCGGACATCGAGCACCGGGATTTCACGGATGTTTTTGCCTTCCTTCTTGATCTCCTCCTGGATCTTGTGCTCGATCGGCAGGCCGTGGCAGTCCCACCCGGGAACGTAGGGGGAAAGGTGCCGCTGCATCGTGCGGAAGCGGATGATGACGTCCTTGAGCGTCTTATTGGTCAGCGTGCCGATGTGGATGTCGCCGTTCGCGAACGGCGGGCCATCGTGAAGCACCCACTTGGGATCGTTGCGGTGCTGCTCCAGGACCCGGTGATACAGGTCCATCTCGCGCCATTTCTTCAAGCGCGCCGGTTCGTTCTGCACCAGTTTGGCTTCCATCGCGAAGGCCGTCTGGGGCAGGTTGAGGGTGTCTTTGTAGCTCTTCTTTTGTGCCGTTTCCGTTGTCATTTTGTCTTATCTGTGTTCATCCGTGTCCATCTGTGGCGAACTGGTATTTGTCTCCGTGCTCTCCATGGCCAATTCCGTCCGGTAGTCTATCGGTCTGCGGCGGCGGCTCCAAATGGATGGCCCGCCATCCGCCCAGGCGGAAGCGGAAGTAGATGAACAGGCCGAGGATGATGCCATAGATCGTCGCCACGGCCCAAGGCCCCGCCGGGCCGAACTCGTGCCAGTGCTGAGCGACCGCGTACCCGCCGAACACTGTGATCCCCCAGCAGAGCACGCCGGTCGCGATCGCGGGGACCAGCGTATCTCCCGCGCCGCGCAATGCGCCGTTGTAGGTGATGTAAAGCGCGTCGAAGAACTGATAAACGGCGGCGAAGATGAGCAGTTCGGCCCCGGTAGCGAGCACTTCGGGATCGTTCGTGAACAGCCGGATCAGTACGTGTCGTCCCAGCAGGAAAAACAGCCCGCAGGTCATCATGTAGACCGCCGTGACGGCAAAGCCGAGGTTGGCGCGCTTCACGGCAATGTCGGGCCGGCCCCGGCCGATGTATCGCCCGACCAGCGCCGTGATCGCCGTCGAGATGCCGAACGCCGGCATGAAGCTGAGCACCATGTACCGCATCATGAACGTATTGGCCGCCATCGCGCCGGTGCCGAATTGCCCCATCACCCATACGCTGAACAGCGACCAGGCCAGCACGTCGGCGGTGATTTGCAGCCCCGACGGGATTCCCACCGCCAGCAGCGTCCTCATTTCCGCCCACCGCGGCCGCCAGTCCAGCAGGTTGTAGAGCCTGCGCAATTGCGGCCGCATCGCGAAGAAGATCAGCAGGCTCATCTCGACGAAGACGCCGACGTTCTGTCCCCAGGCCGCCCCGGCGACACCCATGGGATGGAATCCGAAATGTCCGAAGAGCATGGCCCACGCCGCCACGGCGTTGACGGCCACGCCGCATATCGTGGCGCTCATCACCGCGACCGGCTGGTCGACCGACAGCAGGAATTGCCAGAACGCGGTGCCGATCATCTTGAACGCCGTCGCGGCCAGGACGATCTGGATGTAAGTCGCTTCCTGCTGAGCCAGGATCGGCTCGTGACCCAGTGCACGGAAGATGCGCGGCGCGATCGGGAGCATCGGCGCCAGCAGGACCGACATCAGCAGGCCGAACCAGACGCCCTGCCAGAGGTATCTGCCGCACGCCGTGCAATCCTTCCGCCCGAAGGCCTGGCTCACCAGCGTATTGACGACCCAGAGGACGCCGACCCCGAAGCTGATGATGGAGAACGCGAGCAAACCGCTGTTGGAACCCGCAGTCGCTTCGGTTTCTCCGACGCGCGAAAGCATGAGCGTGTCGACGAACTGCATGAGCGTATACGACGCCATCTGCGCGACCGTCGGCACGGCCAGCGCGAGCATCTCCGCGATCGGCCGCCGATCGCGCTCGGTCAAAGAAAGGGAATTCTCCGCCACGTGCATGAGGGACCAATCTTAGGCAAGCTTTCATGTGACACGGCTTTTCAAGCCGTGCTGTCACCGCATCGTTGACGAGGAATTCCCGTTCCGGCGCGATTTCGCAGAAGAAAGCGATCGGCACGGGTTGAAAACCTGGTTGAAAACCCGTGTCACAGGCATACCACCGCGCTGGTCAAGGCAGCGAATCGTCCAGAGCTTTCTTCGTCTGCTCGTCGCGGAATTTACGGAGTTTTTCGCGGAGCCCGGGACGTGAATTGGCGAGGATAGCAATAGCCAACAGAGCCGCGTTGGTCGCGCCGGCCTTGCCGATGGCCAATGTGCCGACGGGAACGCCGGCCGGCATCTGCACGATCGAAAGTAGCGAATCCAATCCATTGAGCGCGTGGCTCTGCACCGGCACGCCCAGCACGGGAAGAACCGTCTGAGCCGCCGCCATGCCCGGCAGGTGCGCCGCCCCGCCGGCCCCGGCGATGATCACCTCAACGCCCCGGCCTTCCGCTTCGCGGGCAAACTGCGCCAGCCGCTCCGGCGTCCGATGCGCCGACACGACCCGGCACTCGTGCTCGACGGCGAATTGCGTCAACATCGCGTCCGCGTGCTGCATCGTCTCCCAGTCCGACTTGCTGCCCATGATGACGGATACGAGGGGAGTCATGTTCGATACCACGCCACGAGTTCAAAGGACGAAACTCGAATGACGAATGACGAATGACGAATCAAATCCGAAATAGGAATGACGGAATGACGAAACCCATGACTGCTCGATGACGCGCGTTTTCGTCATTCGAGTTTCGGTCATTTGAATTTGATTCGTCATTCGTCATTCGAGTTTCGTCATTTACCGTTCTGGCCATTCGGATTTCGAGTTTCGCGATTGTCGATCCTACCATACCCTTCGGAATGCCGGAAATTCCGCCGATCCTCGATCACCGCGTCACGTTCGATCCCACGGCGGATTTTGAGGCGTTTTTGCAGGATGTGCCGGCCAAGTGGGTCATCTACCTGCTTGGCGACGAGCAGGACCGGCCGCTCCAGCTTTTGTGCGTGAAGAACCTGCGGGCGAGCCTGCGGCGACGGCTCGGCTCCGACGAGCAGATCGGCCCGTCGCGGCGGGTGAACTATCGCGAGGTCGTACGGAACATTCATTTTCGCCGCGTCGACAGCGGCTTCGAAGCCGACTGGCTCTACTGCGAAATCGCCCGCGAACTTTTCCCGCGAACGTATCAGGGTATGATCGGCTTTCGTCCGGCGTGGTTCGTGCACGTCAACCCGGCGACCGCTTTCCCGCGCTACATCAAGACGACGGACCTCTCACGCCCTGGAGAGTACATCGGCCCGCTGGAAGACAAGCACGCCGCCGCCCGCCTTATCGAGCTGGCCCAGGACCTGTTCGACCTGTGCCGCTATTACAACATCCTCGTCGAAGCGCCGAACGGAAAGGCGTGCGCCTACAAGGAAATGGGCAAGTGCCCGGCGCCGTGCGATGGATCGATCTCGATTCAGCAGTATCACCGCCTGATCGAATGGAGCCTTCGCACGCTGGTGGACCCGGCGGACGCCATCCGCACGCACAGGGTCCGTATGCAGCAGGCGGCCGTCGAGCTGCGCTTCGAGACCGCCGCGAAAATCAAAGCATACGTCGAGCAGCTTTCGCAGCTCGGCAAGGGCGCCTTCCGCCACGCCCGGCGCCTCGCCGATTTTCAATTCGTCTCACTTCAGCATGGCCCCAGGCAGGGAAACGCCAAGCTTTTCCTGATTACGCCTGGAACAATCCAGCACATCGCGTGCGTCATCGACGATTCGACAAGAACATCCGAATTGCTCGGATGCATCCTCCGCGCCTCATCGCAGCAGCCCGGCGGCTCGCTGGACGCGATCGGCACGGAGCGCGTCGGCATCGTCAGCCACCATCTGTTCATCGCGAAGCAGAAGCACGGCGTTTTTCTCCGCCTCGAAGACGTCACCGAGCCTTCGCTGGCCAGGTCCCTGTCCGAGCTGGGCAAGCGCCCGGTCGAACCCGAAAGCGAAGCCGAAGGCGTATTGAAGGAACTCCAGTCGCTGTAATTGTGCAGGGTGAGGCTCCCGCCCTCCCGTTCTAAAATTCCCATTGACAGACATCGTGCGCGCTCGATACGTTGCCCCCCACATATTCCACATTCGGGGATCGGTTCAGGGGAGCCGTTCCGAATCAGGCCCAAACGAGACGACGTGCCGCGAGAGTGCGGCAAGGAGGGAACCATGAAGCTCGGACGAAAATTGCGCCGCCTCGCGACGCTGCGCCAGATGTCCCACGTCACCGCGGCCACCTCATGTCAAACCCGCGCAATGGTTGACGCGCTGGAGCAGCGGGTGCTGCTCAGCGCCCTGAGCAACTCCTCGTGGACGCCGATCGGACCGGCGCCGATCGCCAACTCCGCCATCGCGGGCGGAGAGGCCGTCAGCGGCCGGGTCACAGGGATTGCCGGCGACCCGACCAACGCCAACACCGTCTATCTTTCCTCCTCCGCCGGAGGGGTGTGGAAAACCACGGATGGCGGGTCGACCTGGGCGCCGCTCACCGACGGGCAGACGACCTTGTTCATGAGCGCGATCGCCGTCGCCCCCACCAGCCCCAACACCATTTACGCCGCCAGCGGCGACCCGAGCGGACAAAGCTGGTCCTTCTACGGCCGCGGCGTGCTCAAAAGCACCGATGGCGGCGCTACCTGGACCCTCCTGGGTAACAGCGTCTTCAACCGCCGAACCATCACCCAGATCGTCGTCGATCCCACCAACGCCAACACCGTCTATCTCAGCGTCAACGGCGGCGGGTCCAACGGCACCGGCGGCAACACCGGTGTCTGGAAATCCACCGATGGCGGAAACACCTGGACCAACACCACCGCCTCCGTCAACAGCGGCCCCTGGCAGGACGTCGAGATCGATCCGGCCAACCCGCAGAAGCTCCTGGCGTCTGTCGAAAGTACATCCTCCGCCTCCTCATCGGGCGGCGTCTACGAAACCCTCAACGGCGGCACATCCTGGTCCCTGATTACCGCCCTGCCCAACGGCAACCCCGCTGGCAACACCCGAATCGCTTTCGCGCCCTCCAACGACCAGGTGATCTACGTCTCCTCCGTATCCTTCCTCAACCTGGGCAGCATGTGGGTCAGCACCAACGGCGGCACGACCTGGACGCAGCTCACCAACACGCCCAATTATCTGGGGTCACAAGCATTTTACGATTCGACGCTCGCCGTCGATCCGTCGAACCCCGACATCGTCTACGCCGGCGGCGCCAACCAGATCCTCCAGACCACCGACGCCGGCCAGCACTGGACCGACATCACCACCGGATCGGCCGGCAACAACGCCACCGGCATCGAACACCATGCCCTGGCCTTCGACGCCGCCGGCCACCTGCTCGACGGCAACGACAACGGCATCTGGATGCTCGACAACGCCACGCCAGGCTCGATCCACTGGAACGATCTGAATTCCAATCTGTCGATTACCCAGTTCTTCGGCGGTTCGATCGACTTCAGCAACCCCGGCCACGCGGTCGGCGGGACCCTCGCCAACGGCGCCGTCGAATTCTCCGGCAGCGCCGCCTGGAGCCAAAGCCTCACCGGCGACGTTGGCAAGGTCTTCATCGATCAGCAGGACCCCAGCCGCGTTTACCTCCAACAACCCGACACCGTCCATGGATTGAATAATTTCCTGCTCCGCAGCGACGACGGCGGCCAGACCTGGACCCCCATCATCAACGGCATCAACACGGATGAGCCGCAAAATTACTTCCCCTACCTGGCTGTCGACCCCAGCAACGGCAACCACCTGCTCTACTCCACCGATCGCGTCTACGAATCGACCGATGGCGGCGACCACTGGATGCCGATCAGCACCCCCTTCTCCAACGGCTGGACGCAAAGCGCGCCGATCAATCTCGTTGCCATCGCTCCCTCCGATCCCAACACCGTTTATGCAGCGGTCGGCGGCCTGATCATTGTCACTACAAACGGGGGCGCCTCATGGGCACAGCACACCGCTCCGAGCACTTCACCATTCGGCCAGATTCTGATCGACCCCGGCAATGCCCAGATCGTTTACGCCACGGGAGATTCGTTCGGGGGCAATCACCTTAGCCGCTCGATCGATGGCGGCCTCACCTGGGAAAACCTCACGGGAAACATGCCCGATCTCCCGGTGTATTCCATCGCCGTCGTCGGAGCGACCCTCTTCATCGGCAGCGACAACGGCGTCTGGGCCAGCAGCGACGACGGCACCACCTGGTCCAAGTATGCCTCCGGCATGCCCAACACAGAGGTGCGCGAGCTGTCCTACGACCCAACGCACAACATTCTGGCGGCATTCACGCTTGGTCGCGGCGCGTGGGAGATTTCACTCGCTCCCACGCCTCCGCCGCTCATCGTCAACACGACCGGCGACGAGACGACCAGCGGCGACGGCCTGCTCTCGCTCCGCGAGGCCATCGCCGCCGCCAACTCCACCGGGCAAGGCATCGGCTTCGATCCCTCGCTTGACGGCCAGACCGTCACGCTCGATCCCGCCGATGGCCCCATCACCATCAGCGGCTCGGTTTCTGTTGCCGGACCTGGTGCCGGGTCGCTGACCGTCAGCGATTCCACGTCCGCCCTGCTGGAGGTGCAGTCGGGCGGTGTGCTTCACCTCTCCAACGTTTCTCTCTCCGGCGCCGGAACGGCGCTGCAAACCGATGCCAGCGGACAGGCCATCCTTCAAGCGGTGCTCGCCAGCGGCGGCATTACCGACACGGCAACTCCCACCTTAAACGAGTTTGTCGACAACAACTGCGCCGCCGCCATCACCGGTACCGGAAGTCTCACCAAAAACGGTCCCGCCACGCTCACGCTCGGCGCCGCCAACAGCTACACGGGCGGCACGACCATCCGGTCCGGCGCCCTCGCAGGAGACACCAACGCACTCGGGCGCTCCATCTCCGTTTCCCCCGGGGCTTATCTCGAGTTCAACCAGTTGGACATCACCGGCACCCAGGGCGCTTTTGGCGGAACGGTGACCGGTGCTGGCGCGGTCCGCCTCTCGGGCGCCGGCTCCGTCGTGCAATTGGGAACCTGGGGCTCCAGCACCAACTCGACGCTCGCCAACACCGGCCCCACAATCATTGATCCTGGCGCCACGCTCATCGCGGGATCGACCGGCGAACTGGGCGCTGCCTCGATCTACACCGTCAACGGCAACCTGAACCTCGGGGGCTTCAGCCAATCGATCGGCGGATTGGCCGGAGCCGCAACCGGCGCCGTTTACAATCAGTCCGCTCAGCCCAATCCGCTGGCCACGCTCACAGTCAACAACAGCGCCAACACCACCTACGCGGGCGTCATCGAAGATGTGCCGACGGGAGGCTCGACCGGCAGGCTCGCGCTGGTCAAATCGGCCTCGGGTTCGCTGATCCTGGACGGTACTTCACCCAACACTTACACCGGCGGCACCACGTTATCCGTCGGCACAATCCAGGGTAATTCTCAAACGCTCGAAGGTGCAATTACCGACAACTCATCACTCACCGTCGACCAATCGCTGGGAGCAATCGTCGCCGGCACGATGTCCGTAAACATCACGGGAACCGGAAGCCTTCTCATCATGCCCGGGACCGTGCACCTGGCCAGCGGAAGCACGCTGGCCAACGTCAATGCGACAACCGTCAACGGTACGCTGGTCGCCCCGCCAACCAGCAACGCGCTCTCCGCTTCCTCGCCCTACACGATCAGCGCGTCGCTCGATTTGAACGGTTTCGATCAGACAATCGGCTCTCTTGCCGGGAACGGCACCATCTTCAACGGCGCCAGCGGGACGGCGACGATCGTCAGTGGCGGCCTCAACACCAACACAACCTTCTCCGGCGTTCTCGAAGATCATCCCGCCGGTTCCGGAAGCGGAATTCTGGCGCTGCGAAAGGTCGGGAGCGGCGTCTTGACGTTGGATGGCGCCAACACCTGCTCGGGCGCGATGGTGGTTGCCGGGGGCACGATCGGCGCCGGGCCGTCTGGCGGCGATCCTTTCGGCGCCGGCGCAGTCGATCTTCAGTCCGCCGCCGTCAGTCTTGCCGATCTCATGACCACCCCGCAGCAGGAGATCATCGCCGCCACCGGCTACAACCAGGACGTCATCGCCGAGGCCGCCGCTTCAGACCCCTCCACGGCGACCAGCATCCCCTTCGATGGCGTATCGCCAAACGCCACGGTCAACAACGTCTTCTACGAACAGGGATTCGGCAATTCCGCCGCACAGGGGACCGGCCTCCCTGCCGGCGATACGCCGATTGTCAGCCCCATCAACCCCGGCGTCAGCTTCCAGCTTCAACCGTATACCGCGAACAACGTCGCGTTCATGCCTTCGCTCAATTCATCTGTCACACTCACACTCGTGTCGCCAGCCAGTTTCCGCACACTGAACATTCTGGCCACCGCTTCGGACGGCGGTGGAAACGTCTCCGCCCGGCTCAATTTCGCCGACGGCAGCTCGAGCACGCTTCCGATGTCCGTGCCCGACTGGTTCAACAACCCCAACGCCGTTTACATCGCCGGCGGACGCGTGCTCCGCGCGTCCGGTGTGACGCCGACCGTCACGCCCAACGAGGTGCGCCTCTACGAGTTCGATTTCATCCTCGCCGCCGCTGACCAGACCAGGACCCTCAACAGCATCACCTTCACCCTCACCAGCGGCAGCATCGCCGAAGCAGGCATCTTCGCTCTCAGCGGCGCCACCTGGTCGCCGCAATCGGTCCAAACCTACCCCAACGCGATCTACAACTCCGGGTCGGGAGCAATCAACCTGCAAACCCCGATCGTCGAGACCTTCCCCAGCCTCACTGCCAACAGCGACAGTTCCCAGATTGCCGTGAACGGCGTGAGCGGTTCGACACTCAGCTTCCAGCAGGTCACGCTCCTGAACAATCTCAGCTTCGCCCAGGCAACCGGGACAACCGTCACGCTCGGCCCCGTCTCCGACAATGGCGCCGGCTTCGGCGTCGGCAATACCGGGTCGGGCACGCTGATTCTCAATGGGCCAAACAGCTACGGCGGCATTACCTCCACGACCGGCGGCACTCTGATCGTCGAATCCGCCTCCGCCATCCCAGCCAATACCGAGATTTGGGCCTCGGTCACCGGCACCCTCCTGCTCCAGCCCAGCAACCCGCCGTTCATGATCGACGTGAGCTTCATCTGGAACTACTCCGGCGGGAAGATCGACATCGGGAACAACGGGATCCTGATCAATTACAGCGCGGGCAACGATCCGGTCGGCGACATCCGAACGTTCCTGACCAACGGCTACAACGGCGGCGGGTGGAACACCGGATTCGGCGCGCCCGGGTCGTACGGGTCGATCGTCTCCTCCTCCGCCGCCAACGATCCGCAGCACCGCACCGCCATTGGCTACGCCGACTGGGCCGATGGTCAGGGCGTCAACACCACGCCCAACTCGGTCGAAATCAAATATACCCTCTATGGCGACGCCAACCTTGACGGCCAAGTGAACAGCGCCGACCTCCAGATCCTGCTGTTCGGTCTCAACAGGCCGGGCCTGTGGGACCAGGGCGATTTCAATTACGACCAGCAGGTCAACAGCGCCGACCTTCAGGCACTGCTGTTCACGCTCAATACAAGCCTGGCGAATCAGGCGGCGCCTGTTGCCTCGCAGCAAACGGCGCCGCTGGGATCGCCCCCGACGTCAGCCGCGTCGGATTCGTCAAGGAAATTGCTGCCGAGTCTCCGTGGAAACTCCGCATCGGCACGGCAGGTGATCCCGGCAACGCGACGCACGCGAAAGCACCGCTAGCTAGGCGCGGTCCGCCTGGGCTGCCCCGGCCAGCGCACAGACGGCGTCGGCCGCCCGTTCGATCGCAACGCCTTGTGCCAGTCGCGATGAAATGGCCTTGCATTGCTCTTTGACCTCCGCACCCAGCAGGCTTCGCACCGCGCCGGCGATTTTCCCGGCCGTCGCGTGCCGCGGCTTGAGGTACGTTCCGGCGCCGAGTCGAGACACTCGTCGAGCGTTGTCCAACTGATCGTAAGCGATCGGCATGACCAGTTGCGGCGTGCCTGCCGCCAGCGCCCTGGCAATCGTGCCGATGCCGCCGTGATGAACCACCGCCTGGCAAAGCGGGAATAACTTGCCGAACGGTGCGAACGCACACTGGAGCATGAACGGCGGCAACTCCGCCGGCAACTGGCCCGTGTGCCGCGTCAGCAGGATTCCGCGGGCGCCAAGCACGCGGCAGGCCTCGATCGCCATGCGGAACAAGTGCGCCCCATGCATCATTCCCGTGCCGAAGGTGAACGCGATCGGGGGCGCTCCCGATTTGCAGAAGTCCTCGACTTCCGCCGGCAATTCAGAAGTGGCTCGGCCATCGAACAAAGGGAATCCGCAGAGTTTGATCTGCGGCGCCCAGTCCGCCTGCGGAAGCCCATACCAGTCCGGAAACATTCCCAGAATCAGTTGGGGGCTCATCCACCATTCGAACATGCGATGCACCGGCGGCAGCCCGAGCGACGCCCGCAGCCGGTTCAACTCACCGCCAAGCAGCATGCCTACGACGCTGTCGATGAGCCGCCAGTACGCGGATTTCATGGGCCGCGGCGCCCATCGCGGAAGCGTCAGGCCCGCCGGCATGGCCGGTGGCGCAATCGAACTCTTGATCATCCACGGCTGAAGGATCGGCGTCGCGATCGGAGTGCCGAGCTTGTCGTGCACCACCCGCGCCGCCAATAACGCCGGCGAGGCGATCAGCACGGCATCCGCCGACCCGCTCAGCTCGGCGAACAGCTCGTACTGCGGAACCAGCCGCTTCACCCCCCACCGCGCGCCGACCTGCGCGCCCTTGAGCGGATGCCAGAAATCCGGATGTGACAGCAGCTCGTGGTTCTCTCCCCGCGAACAGAGCGGGATAAACTCCAGGTCGAATTCACCCCCGTCGCAAAAGTCCTCGGCGACCACCAGCGTCACCCGATGCCCGCGCCGCCGCAGGCACGCACCCAGAGCCACGTAGGGAATGATGTCTCCATCCGTGCCCAGCGATGTAAGGATCGCGTGCATCTGTTCTTCAGACGGAGCCGCCGGAGAGTGTATTCACAGTGGCTCAGGCAGCGGTGAGCAGGACGGGAATTCTCAGGCGGAACTTCGACCCCACGCCCGGCGTGCTCGACACGTCGATCGTGCCCCCATGCACCTGAGCGACGTGCTTCACAATGGAAAGGCCAAGGCCGGTTCCGCCCATCTCCCGCGAACGCGAGCGATCCACGCGGTAGAACCGCTCGAAAATGCGGGACAAGTCCTTGGGCGGGATGCCGATGCCGTTGTCTGCAACTTCGATCACGACGAATTCGTCGCGCTCGACGCCGACGCTGACGCGGATTTCCCCGCGGTCGGGGGTGTATTTGATGGCGTTGTCGATGAGGTTGGACGCGGCCCGCTCGACATAATCGGGATTGCCGATCACCCGCGGCGCGTGCCGGGCGATTTCGACCTGGATCGTCTGGCCCTTGCGCTGGGCCGCGGGAAGCAGCAGGTCGACGGCGCGGCGCACCACCCCGCCCACGTCGAACGGAACCGGCCGCGGCAGGTCCGGTGTGCTCTCCAGCTTCGACAATTCCAACAGATCGCTCACCAGGTTCGTCAACTGGTCCACGTGTCGATCGATCGTCAGCAGGAACTTGGGACCATTGACCGGATCGACCATCGCCCCGTCGCGCAGTGTTTCGGTGAAACCCTTGATGACCGTCAGCGGCGTCCGCAGCTCGTGCGAAACGTTGGCCACGAATTCCTTCCGCAGCTCCTGATACCGCACGCTCTG
>Ga0210396_10005424_pt1 | contig 12352 bp, 10 predicted proteins | sample IncBWH17OmetaG_FD_155466 | JGI IMG/M metagenome (GOLD analysis project Ga0210396, IMG submission 155466) | Forest soil microbial communities from Barre Woods Harvard Forest LTER site, Petersham, Massachusetts, United States - Inc-BW-H-17-O ...
GGCCGTCTGGCCGGGTTGGATGCCATCGCGGCGGCAGCAGCGGTGGTGCTTGCGGTCGCAGTCGCCCTGTTTGAACTTACCCAGGATCTGGTTCGCGTTCGGCTTCGAGCCATCACGGCCATGAAGTCCACGCTGGTCCGCGCGGTATCGGCGCTTTGCCTGGGCGTCTCGGTTGCGATCTTTGCGCCTCACGGTTTCCTCCTGCTGGCATCGTCAGCGCTGGCCTGCCTGCTCGCGGTACTGGTTCAGTCACGCTCGGCCTGGCGCGGGACGATCGTCAAATTCGACAGTGCCCGTCTTCTGGCCGCGGCAAAGCAGGGCCTGCCGTTGACCTTGTCCCTCACCTTGCTCGCCATCTCCAGCGTTACCGATCGCTTCGTGATCGCCAATCTTGTTGGCTCCGCCGACGCAGGAAGATACATCGCGGGGCTCGACCTGGTTCGGCAAACTCTCATGATGCCGGCGATAAGCGTCGCCGCGGCTTTCTTCCCGCTCGCCGTAAAGATTCATGCCGGTCAGGGCCGCGCCGCCGTGCGATCGCACCTTGGCGAGTGCGTGGAACTGTTGCTCAGCGTCACGCTTCCGGCATGCCTGGGTTTCGCCGTCATCTCCTCTCACATCGCCAATGTGGTTCTCGGCGCTGATTTTCGCGAAATGGCCGCACACACGATGCCGATCCTGGCCGTCGCCGTGATTTTCCAGATCCTGACGCAGCAGTACCTGCATGCCAGCTTTTTGCTGTCGGGCCGAAATTCGTTCTATCTGATCAATACGGCTTCGATCATCGCCGCCAACGTGATCCTGTCGTATGCCTTTGTGAGCGAATACGGCACGCTGGGCGCCGCATGGGCACGGCTCGGCGCCGATGTGTTTGGATTCTTCTGCGCATTGATCCTCAGCCGCCGGGCCTTTCCGGTTCCGATGCCGCTTCGCCGGCTGGCGCTCACGATGATGGCCGGACTGGTCATGGCGCTGACGGTCATAACGATCGACGAGGGCCTGCACGTCTCGGACCTGGTCGCTTGCATTGTCCTGGTTAGCGCAGGCCTGGCCAGTTATCTGGCGTCGTGCTGGCTGCTCGACATTTCTCACGCACGCAGGCGGCTGAACTTCTGCCTTTCGTCTTTAAGGACCCGGCTTGCAAGCGTCGACGCTGGATCGGCAACCTGATGCGCGCAACGTGGCCCAAATCCGAAGCGAGAAGCAGCCATGCGCTCAAGAAGCATCCGCGCGCCGGTCGCAAGGCGCCAAGCGATAACGATTCGTTAATTTTCCGGAGCCGCGGGGCCGAAGCCGGACCGGATAAGCCCGGCAGAAGCGTCGCGAGGGCTGGGCGCATAAACGCTTTTTTTGCCATTTCGTTGAATAGTCCCTCGATGAGTATGGTTAATTTTTCCTGTTGCGTTTGGTCCGCTCCGAATCGCTGCGCGCATGGCGCGATCCGAGGAGTAGCCCCTCAGCCGACGCGTTCGGCAGTTCGAATGGAAGCTGGGGTCCATGCTGGCATATGATCAACCCATCAATCGGGTCAAACCGGACGCCGGGCAAGAGCCCGCGCGAGCCGCTGCGGGCTTCAGAGTATCGCAGCTGGTGCAGTTGTTGTGGCGGCGGAAGACCGCGATTGCGGCGGCCGGGCTGATCTGTGCCTGCGCTGCCGTCATGATCGGCAAGAGCATGACGCCGAAATATTTGGCGACCGCACAGCTCTATGTCGATCCGCGAGAGCTGCAGCTGGTCGATCGCGAACTCACGCCGCGCTCCCAGGACATTTCCGGACTGGCGATGGTGGTGGAGAGCCAGGCGCGCCTGATTACCTCGAACAGCGTCCTGCTGCAGGTGATCGAGGATGCCCATCTCGACAAGGATCCGGAGTTCAGCGGCGGCTCAAATGGCGCTATGGCGGCGCTGCTTGCGCTGTTCGGGTTCGAGCCGCGTCCTGCCGGCGAGCCCAGGTTCGGCCAGATGGCGGCGCTGGAAGCGCTGAACCATCATATCAATGTGAAGAAGACCGATCGCACCTTCATCGTGGATATCGATGTCTGGTCCCATGACCCGGCAAAGGCGGCGATGCTCGCCAATGCGATCTCCAACGCCTATCTCGCGGAATCAAAAAAATCGCAAGCCACCGCGGCGCGGCGGGCGACGAGCGATCTGTCAGGCCGGCTTAAGGAATTGCAGGAGCGGCTTCGCTCCGCGGAGAACGCGCTTGCCACCTACAAGGCACAGAACAATTTCGTCGGCACCCAGGACACGCTGATCAGCGACCAGCAGCTTTCGGCCAGCAATCAGCGCCTGGCTGCCGCGCGGGCGTTGACCCTCGACGCGCAGGCGAAATACGACCAGATCGAAACCAGCCGCCGCGCGTCGACCGATGCCGGCGCCATTCCGGAGGCACTTCAGTCTCCCACCATCGCCAATTTGCGCGCGCAATACGCAGAAGCGCGCAAGCGCTATGCCGAGCTGACCAGCGAATTGGGGCCGCTGCATCCCGCCCTGCGCCAGGTGGAAAAGCAGGTCGAAGACTTGCGCCGTGCCGTCAACGAAGAAGTCGAACGCTTCGCGCAATCTGCGAAAAACGACCTGACCCGCGCCCGCGATTACGAAGCCTCGCTGAACAAGGCGCTTGAGGCGCAGAAGCGCCAGAGCGTCCAGCTCAGCCAGGCTTCGGTGCGGCTTCGCGAACTCGAGCGCGACGTCGAAGCCAGCCGCGACGTCTATCAATCGTTCCTCAAGCGCTCGCGCGAAACCGAGGAACAGGAAAGCCTCAACACCTCGAACGCGCGCATCATCGGCGAAGCCACCGAGCCGCAGCGGCGTTCGTTCCCACCGGCCATGAGCCTGCTCGCGATCGTCGGCCTCGTGCTGGGCGCACTCGCCGCGGCGCTCTGGTTTGTCGCGGCCGAACGGCTGTCCTTCGACGGCACCGAAACCCGCTTCCGGTCGCCGGCTTTGCCAGAGGCCAAGGCTGAAGTCCCGCCGTCGAAGCCGCTGCCGGAAGATCGGCAGCACAGGCACGCCGCGGTCGAGCCGAGTGAAAAGCCGCGGATCGCGCGGCTGCAGGAATCCGACGTGATACGAACGCTGGGTGGAATCCTTGCCGTTGGCGGCATCCCCGACGTGACGCGGCTGGGCTGGCCCACGCTTCGGGCCGGCTTCCCGCTGACGACCTGCCTCAACGCGCTGCGTGAGATGCGCCAGACGCTGGCCAAGCGTGCCGCCGCGAACGTAATCCCCGTGCTCGGCGTGATCGGCGCCGGCGCCAGCCAGGACCGCACCATCGCCGCACTGAATTTCGCGCTGGCCGCCGCCCGCGACGGCGCCAGGGTGCTGATGATCGATGCCGATCGCGCAACCCCCACCCTTTCGAACAAGTTGGCTGGATTCGGCAAACGCGAGGCAAGCCGTCTCGGCTGGCTCAGCATCGGCACCAAGGCTTCCCGCGCCGTCAAGACCGCGAACGGCATCTCGATCCTGCCCTCGATCGGGGCAGCCAGGACGGGCGACGCCATCCGCAAGGCGATAGCGCAGGCCCGTTCCGCGGGCGATTACGATCTTGTGATCCTCGACGGCCCTGCGATGCCCTGGAGTGCGGACGACCGCAAGCTGCTCGATGCCGCGGACGGCCTTGCCGCGATCCTGCCGGCCAATCTCGACATCAACGACTGCATGGAAGACATCATCGCAGCGCTCGGCGGCGCCGAGCGCAAGCTGATCGGCGTCATCCTCAACGAACTTCCTCCAGTGGCCAGCAACTCCCGGCGGAGCAAACAATATGCTTGAACGCCGCGCAAATCCGGTGGGCAGGGCCGCCACCGCCAGCGTACCCAGAATCTCGCTGGGGGGCTTAAGGCTCGCCGTGCTCGACATCGAGCAGACCGCCGACTTCATGGTCGACATCGTATTCCCCAAACGCCGTGTCGGCCGTCCGCTGTTTCTGACCTCTGCCAATGGCGAAGTGCTGGCGCGTTGCTCGACCGAGCCGATGACGGACCGGTTGTTTCGCGCCGCCGACCTGATCAACGCCGACGGCCAGCCGCTCGTCACGATGTCTCGGCTGAACTCGCGGACGCCGTTGCCGGAACGGGTCGCAACCACCGACCTGTTTCACGTCGTGGCCCGCAAGGCAGAAGCGGCGGGCCTTACATTCTATATGTTCGGCGCCGACGAAGACGAAAATGCCGCCGCGGTCGCCAACGTCCGGAAAATGTATCCGAACCTGCGGATCGTCGGGCATTGCCACGGCTACCTCAGAGCCGACGCGCTGCGGACCAAGGTCGACGAAATCAATGAGCTTGCTCCCGACTATCTGTGGATCGCGCTCGGCGTTCCCTACGAGCAGGCGTTTGTCGCCGAATTCACCGCGCGCCTGCCCAATGTCGGCGTCATCAAAACCGCCGGTGGATTGTTCAATTTCCTGTCCGGAAGCCGGCCCCGCGCGCCGAAATGGATGCAGGCCGTGGGCCTCGAATGGGCGTGGCGGATCTGGCTCGAGCCGCGCCGGCTGTTCTGGCGCTATCTGACCACCAACCCCCGCGCGCTCTATTTGCTGCTCAACAGCAACCGGCGCTCACGATCCGACCGTACGCCGCGCCGCTAGCGCGTCTTCGAGCGAAGCAGAGACCGGTTAGTGTCAAGAAAATGCGAGGCTGCTTGACGCAGCTTGCGCAAGACGCGAGCACAACGGCCGCAGAGGCCACCGCAAGCTCTTCCCGCCTGCCACGTATGCCGGTCCACCTCTTGCACCGCTGGAGCGAGACCGGCTAGCATGAAACCGATAGACAACACGCGGCAGCTCAGTCCGCGGAATTCGATGGAGGAAGTCATGAAAGCCGCCAACCGGTTTTGGCGATATCTTGTGATGCCGATATCCCTGGCCGGGATGCTGAGCATCAGCTCAGCGGCCGAACTCAATCCGGCCGCGGTGATCTACAAGCTGCCGGACCAGATTCCGTGGGGACCGGTCAATGCAGCCGGTGCGCAAAGCGCTGTTGTCGTTGGTGACCCGAACAAGCCCGGCTTCTATGCCATTTACAACAAATGGACCAAGGGCAATCATTTCAGCCGGCCGCATTTCCATCCCAACGACCGTTACATCGTCGTGTTGCAGGGTACCTGGTGGGTAGGCTCGGGACCGAAATTCGATCCCGCCAACACCACCCCGATGCCTCCCGGAAGTTTCGTCACCCATTTCGGCAAACAGGTGCATTGGGACGGCGCCAAGGATGAGGATGCCGTGCTGCTGATCATGGGAGAAGGCCCGGCGACCGCGACCATGGCGGAAGAGAAATAGCCGGCAACCATTGTGGGGAATCGCCGTTTGGAGGATTCGATGCATCAAGCAGCGAATGTGCAATTCGAGCGCGCCGTGCTGGAATTTGCCCGCTGGCGCGCGGTCCCCGAGCAATCAAGATCGCCGGCCCCGGCATGGTGGTGGGGCACCGCTTTCGAACTACGCGAGGTGCGGCGGCCGATGCCTGATTCATGGTGCGCATGCCTGGAACTGCCCGATCGGGCGACCTACGCCGATGGCGCCGAGGTGTTTCTCAGGTGCCTCGCCGACCAGACATCGCTGCCATGGCCCGGCGATTTTCCGGACCATGCGGCGCATCAGATTTCCGCCTAGTGGATCGGACGGGGTGCTGGCAGCGTGCAAAACCCTGGCCGCGGGCCGGTGCAGGATAAAAGGATGACGCGTGCGCTGGCTTAGGTTTACCGCAAACGATCAGTCATGCTGGGGCATCGTCGAGGGCGATCGGGTGATCGCGGTCAGCGGCGATCCCTTTGGTGAATGGCAACGCACGCCGCGCGTTCATTCAATCGCGGAGGTCAAGATCGAGCTGCCGCTCGTGCCGCGCACGTTCTACTGCGTCGGGCTGAATTATCTAAAACATCTCAAGGAGGCCGCGGACAAGCGCGGTGAAGTGCCCAACGTTCCCGACCGGCCCGAGATCGGCTATCGCGCGCAGAACGCGCTGATTGCGCATGACGAAGAGGTGGTTATTCCGGCCACCGCCACCGAAAAAATTCACTATGAGGGTGAGCTGGTCGTCGTCATCGGCAAAAAGGCAAAGCACCTCAGCGAGCGCGATGCCATGTCCTGCATATTCGGCTACACCATCGGCAACGATGTCAGCGAGCGCACCTGGCAAAAGGCCGACCGCGGATTGTGGCGGGCCAAGAATGCCGACACCTTCAAGCCGATGGGACCGTGGATCGAAACCTCGGTCGATCTCGACAAGATGGAAACCATCGTCCGGGTGAACGGCAAAGAGAGCAACCGCTTCCGCACCAATGACATGATCTTCGGCATCCCGGCCTTCATCGCCGAAATGACGAAATATTTCTCCTTGTGGCCGGGCGATGTGATCTGGATGGGGACGGACGGCGCTTCGCCCGACCTCAGGGCCGGCGATGTGGTCGAGATCGAGATCACCGGGATAGGCACTTTGCGCAACAAATTTGTTGCGGAGACGGCACCGGGGAACAAGGCATGAGCCGCCACTCGACCGCGCATCATTTCCTCGAAGGCCTGGTCGATCTCGGCGTCGAATACATCTTTGCCAATCTGGGCACCGATCACGTCTCCCTGATCGAGGCGTTGGCGCAGTGGGACAGCCGGGGGCGCAAACACCCCGAAATGATTCTTTGCCCGCACGAGATCGTCGCCGTGCACATGGCGGCCGGCTATGCGCTGGCGACCGGACGGGCGCAGGCGGTGTTCGTGCATGTCGATGCCGGCACCGCGAATGCCTGCATGGCAATCCAGAACCTGTTTCGCTACCGGCTGCCGGTGCTGCTGTTTGCCGGCCGCGCGCCCTACACATTGCACGGCGAATTGCCCGGCTCGCGCGACACCTATGTGCATTTCGTGCAGGACCCCTTCGACATCGCCAGCATCGTCCGGCCTTACGTCAAATGGGAATACTCGCTGCCGTCGGGCATCGTGGTGAAGGAGGCGCTGGCCCGCGCCCAGGCGTTTGCGCAAAGCGACCCGCCGGGTCCTGTCTACATGATGCTGCCGCGCGAAACGCTGGCGGAAGAATGGGATGACGCCGACATGCCGGCCTATCCGCCCGCGCGATATGGCAGCGTGCAAGCGGGCGGTATCGAGCCGGTGCGGGTCAATGCGATCGCGGAAGCCTTGATGGCGGCGCACGACCCGATTGCGCTCACGGCCTATCTTGGCCGCAAGCCGGAGGCCGTCGCGGTGCTGGAGCGGCTGGCGCAGACCTGCGGCATCAGGGTTGCGGAATTCAATTCGATCGACCTCAACATTTCGCAAGCCTCGCCCTGCTTCGCCGGCTTCGATCCCCTGCCCTTGCTCGAACAGGCCGATCTCGGTCTGCTGCTCGATTCGGACGTGCCGTTCATTCCGCAATATACCAAACGCGCCCGCGCCATCAAATGGATCCAGATCGATATCGATCCCCTGAAGTCGGATTTTCCGATGTGGGGATTTCCCACCGACATGCGAATCCAGGGCGACTGCGCAACCGTGCTGCGGCAGGTGCTCGAGGCGGTAGAGGCGCGCGCCGACGATGCCTGGCGGCGACGCGTCGCAGCGCGAACAGCGAGCTGGGGCCCCACCCGCGAAGTTGCCGCCAAGCGTCGCGCCGCAGCAAGCGCCAGCAAGGGCGTTTCGGGCGCGCTCACCCCGGCCTTCCTGTTCGCTACGCTGAACGAAAAACTGTCTCCGGACGATATCGTCGTGAACGAGGCGATCCGCAACGCACCGATCCTGCAGGAGCACATCACGCGAACGAAACCGGGGAGTTATGTCGGCCTTGCCGGCGGCGGCCTCGGATTTTCCGGCGGCATGGCGCTCGGGCTGAAGCTCGCGCGGCCGGATCGCCGCGTCGTGCAGGTGATCGGCGACGGCGGATTTCATTTTTCCTCGCCCGACAGCGTCTATGCGGTGGCGCAGCAATACCGGATTCCGATCCTGACGGTCGTGCTCGACAATGGCGGCTGGCAGGCGGTGAAGTCGGCCGTGCAGCGCGTTTATCCCAAGGGCGCGGCCGCCGAGACCGACCAGTTTCAGTCGCGGCTGACTTCAGGCCGCCAGGGCGAGAACAGGGATTTTTCCGCCGTGGCCAAGGCATTCGGCGCGCATGGCGAATGCGTCATGGAGCCGGACGATCTCGCGGCATCCATCGACCGCTGCCTGGCCGCGGTGGACGATGGCCAGGCCGCCGTGCTGCATGTTCACATCACGCGGCTTTGAGAAATGTTTTCGCGTTCGACACCCAGGGAAAGACAAACTCCGTGATGATGACCGGAAGAAATTCCCTGATAGCCGGTTGTCTCGGATTGATGGCCCTCGCCGCCATGATCGATTCCGCATCCGCCCAGGAGGACCCGTCGAAATACCCGACGCGGGCCATTCACATCGTCGTCGGTTTCACGCCGGGCGGCGGTAACGACATCATTGCGCGGATTGTCGGACAAAAATTGTCCGAAAGCCTCGGCCAGCCGGTCATCATCGACAACAAACCGGGCGGCGGCGCGATCGTCGCTACCGAATATGTCGCCAAATCGGCGCCGGATGGCTACACGCTTCTGGTTGGCGCCAGCGGCGCCATGGCCATCAACCCCGCCGTCTATGCGAAGCTTCCCTACGATCCGGTGCGCGATTTCGTTCCCGTCTCCGAACTCGGATCGTTTCCGCTGATTCTGATCGTCAATGCGTCTTCGCCGATCAGGTCGGTTGCCGAGCTTGTTGCTTTTGCAAAGGCAAACCCGGACAAGACGAATTACTCCTCGTCATCCGCCGCGTTCCAGCTCGTCACCGAATTGTTCAAGCAGAAGACCGGCGCACCGATGCAGGAGATTCCCTACAAGGGCGCGAACGATTCGGTGATGGCCGTGATTTCCGGCCAGGTGACCTTGACGATCGCCGACGCCGGTCCGGTGTCGAGCCAGGTCAAGGGCGGCCAGGTGCGCGCACTCGCGGTTGCGGCGCCGAACCGAACCGAAGACCTTCCCGAGGTTCCCACCATGAAGGAGGCCGGCGCCGATGTCGACGCGGTGCTGTGGAGCGGCATCTTTGCGCCACGGCAGACGCCGCCTGCCATCGTCCGGAAACTCGAGGGCGAATTGGTGCGGATCGCAAGGTTACCGGACGTCGTCGCGCGGCTCAGGCCGCTCGGCATCCAGCCCGTGGGCAACTCGTCGGCGGAATTTGCGCACGTTCTCGCGTCCGATATCGCGCGGTGGACCGAGGTCGCCAGGGCCGGCAATATCAGGATCGAGCAGTAGCGCCACGCGGCGAGAGCAGGCCGACGATAACCGTTGCAACCGCGGCGACGGCCACGTTGAGGATCAGCGCGCCCAGCCCGACATAAAACACATAACTGGCGCCGCCGAGATCGAGCGTTGCGAGCGGTTTCAGCCCATTGCTCCAGGCCGTCCACGATCCCCACAGGATTCCTGCCGCCCAGCCGAGCAGGAGACCTTCGGCGCGGAACCAGCGCGTGAACAACCCGAACACTAGTGCCGGGAATGTCTGCAGGATCCACAAGCCGCCGAGCAATTGCAGATCGAGCGCATATTGCGTCGGCAGGAACAAGATGAAGGTGAGCGCCCCGAGCTTGACCACGAGCGAAGCAATCTTGGCCACCGCCGCCTCGCCGGCATGGCTGATGCCGGGATCGACATAGGACTTCCAGACATTGCGGGTGAAGAGATTTGCGGCGCCGATGCTCATGACCGCCGCCGGAACCAGCGCCCCGATTGCGATCGCAGCGAACGCGAAGCCTGCAAACCACGACGGAAACAGCGTCTTGAACAGCATCGGTACCACGTCGTTCGGCGTCGCCACCGCGATCTTGGCCGCATAGGCCATGTAACCGAGCAGCGCGATCAGCCCGAGCAGCAGCGTATAGGCCGGCAGCAGGATCGCATTCTTGCGAATGGTATCGGCCGACTTCGAGGCGAAGATTCCGGTCAACGTGTGCGGATACATGAACGCGGCCAGCGCCGAGCCGAGCGCGAGCGTCGCATAAGGCAGCATCTGCGACGGTTTCAAGATCAGACCGGTTGCGCCGCCTTTGGCGGTAAACGCGTCGTTGGCGGCAGCGAACACGGCGCTATATCCACCGAGTTTTGCCGGCACCACCACCACGGCCACCAGCACCACGATATAGATCATGATGTCCTTGACGAAGGCGATCAAGGCCGGCGCACGCAAGCCCGAGCTGTAGGTGTAAAGTGCTAGAATGATGAAGGCGGCGATGATCGGAAACTCGCCGGTCAAGCCGATCGCCTTGATCACCACGCCCATCCCGATCAGCTGCAGCGCGATATAGGGCATGGTCGCGACCATGCCGGTAATCGCGACCGCGAGCTCCAGGCCACGTGAATTGTAGGTGCCATGGACCACGTCGCCCGCGGTCACGTGCCCATTGGCATGCGCCACCTTCCACAAAAGGGGCATCACCGCGAAGACAAAGGGATAGACGATGACGGTATAGGGCAGCGCGAAGAAGCCGTAGGCGCCAACCGCATAGACCAGCGCCGGCACCGCGATCACGGTGTAGGCGGTATAGAAGTCGCCGCCGACCAAAAACCAGGTGATCCAGGTCCCGAATTGCCGTCCGCCCAAGCCCCATTCGTCAAGATGGGCGCTGACTGGACCGGATTTCCAGCGCGCGGCGAAGAATCCCATCACCGTGACCAGAGCGAAGAAGAAGACGAAGATCGCGAGCGCTACCCAATCGATCTGGTCGGACATGACGATGCCTTGTTAAAAATTTTGCCTTGTTGAATTTACGGAGTTTCGTCGGGTGTGCGCGAGCGGTACACCAGCCAGATCAGCAGCGAACTGATCGGCACCCAAGCGAGCTGGTACCAATAAAAAAACGGGAACCCGAACAGCGCCGGTTCCAGGGAATTATAGAACGGCACCCATAACAGGCCGATAAAAGGCAACAACAGCAGGACCCACATGAGGAAAACTCCACAGGCCAGCGGCTCGGGAATGGCTCTTGTGTCGGCTATCTACGATTGGATCGCCGTTGTCGTCCAGCAAATTTATGTTGCCGCACTGCGATGACTGAAGCGCGTACCGCGATCACGCCAGCGCCGCAGACGGTTTCCCGCTGCGGCGCCAATGAGCCTTGCAATGAGCCTCGGCGCCTGGGGGCGCCGGATCAACCAAGCGCCTACTTTACGACCTCGGCGCCGACTTTGCAGATCGCCGCGTCCTGATCGCCGGTGCCGCCGCTGCAACCGATGGCGCCGATAAGCTTGCCGCCTTCGACAAGCGGAAATCCGCCGGGGCTCGCGACCAGGGTGGGATCGAGCGTGGCGACATAGCCGTGGCCGCCTTCAAAGGCATTGTAGAACAGGCGGGATTCGCGACGGAAGCGCGCCGACGTGCGGGCCTTGCCGATCGAAATCGCGCCGGAGGCAATCTGTGCCCCTTCCATCCGCTCGAACTGGACGAGATCTCCATTGGTATCAACGATGGCGATGTTCATCTTCCAATTCTTGTTTTTGGCCTCGGCTTCAGCCGCGGCCATCACCTGCTTGGCCTTCTCGATCCCGATCGACATGCCATAGGGAATATCGAACGGCATCTTATCGGGCGTTCCGCCCGCGGCCGGGGGCGCCGTTGGCGTGGCCGGCGCCGGTGCCGGTGCCGGAGTTTGTGCCATGGCGAGCGAACCCATCGCCGTAACGGCGCAAGCCGCCAGTGTCATCGAAACAATCGAACGCATAGTATTCTCCCAGTTGAAGTTTGTTTTCATGGTTACCGTTAAAGTCGACGCCCCCGTCACATCGGCGGCGTCAACCCATCCTTGCCGTAGGTGACGCGCGGGGTCTGCACCGTGCCATCGGCCTGCTTTTTCCCGGCGCCGACAAAAATCTTGATGCCCGGCTTGAGGTCGTTCTTGTCGCCAACGACGTAGGTGACCACCGCGGTGTCCGGGGTTACCAGCACCTTCTTCTCGCCATCCTTGTATTTGACCGACAGCACCGGTCCCTCGACGCCGGCAACGGTCTGCTCGACATTAGCATTGGTCATTTTGGTGTTGGGCTTGAGATCCCAGTCGTAATGGCCCTCGCCGGTGCCGCGCATCGATTCCGGGAAAATATGCACCTCGATGGCCTTTTGGCTGCCGTCAGGCTGCGTCATTCCGGTCGCGCCCACGAACATGCCCGGCTTGATGTCGGCCATCGTCGACTTCACGATCGCAACATACAGGCCCGGGTCGCTCACCATCAGCTTCAGTTCCGCGCCGTCACGATTCTTGACCACGTAGACCGGGCCGTCGACCTTTTCGATGGTGCCGCGGATGCGGACGGTTTCCTGCGCCGACGCGGGCAAGGCGATGCAGATCGAAGCGAA
>Ga0210396_10005427_pt1 | contig 12350 bp, 9 predicted proteins | sample IncBWH17OmetaG_FD_155466 | JGI IMG/M metagenome (GOLD analysis project Ga0210396, IMG submission 155466) | Forest soil microbial communities from Barre Woods Harvard Forest LTER site, Petersham, Massachusetts, United States - Inc-BW-H-17-O ...
ACTCACGCCGTCGAGATCGCCGCAGAGGCCAACGCGGGAGCCGGGCTATAACCACCTGCAATTCGTCCGGCCGGTCGCAGGCAACAAGTGGAGGCGGTCCCTTTCGGCCGCGGCCCCGGTGTCTAGCACGACCCGCCCGGAACCGGCACTCGCTTAGCGCCAAAGACATTCGGACGACGGGATCAACGCCCATCCCCACCTGGACGAGCACTGGTGGGCGCGGGCGACAGGGATCGCAGTTCCTCGAGCGCTCTGGCGGAGTGGCTGCCGGGCTCGGCGCGATACATCACCACATGGTCCCCGCCGGCATACGGAGCGTTCAGCCGATGCGTGTGAAGATAAAGGTCGCCGACTAGGGGATGACGGATGTGGCGGATTCCCAAGTGGTAACCGACACCCGTGCCGCCAAACCACAGTTCGCGGAAACGTGCGCTGACCTCGCACAGTTCATCTGTAAACGCCCGCATGCGAGCATCGTTCGGCCAGTGACCGCTGAGTTCACGTAGACCAGTCACCGTGCTGGCGGTCGCCTCGTCCCAATCAGGGTAGAGCTCCCGGGCGGCGGGGTCTAAAAGGCGCCAGCGCAGGAAGTTTTGTCCCGGTGTGAACTCTGGTGACAGGGCGCGGGCAATCGCAATTGCCGCCAAAACATCTTGGTACCTGTTGGCCACAAATGCCGGCATAGAAAACTGATCGATTAGTTCGGCTAATGCGTAGGCCCGTGCTACTTCCAGATCGGAGGTACCCGATGCGGTCGGGTTGGCCAGGTTGCGCAGATGCTGCGTGGCTTTGGCGTCCAGCCGCAGGACGCGCGCGAGCGCGTCGACAGCCTGAGGCGACGGCTTCTTGTCGCGGCCCACTTCCAGCCGCAGGTAGTACTCGGCGCTGATGCCGGCCAACATTGCGAGTTCTTCGCGCGCAAACCCGCCACGCGTCGCCGCGGGCCGGGAACCAGCCCGACATCCTCGGGCCGCACCTGCTGGCGCCGCGCACGCAGGTAATCACCCAGCGCGTTGGCCTTCTCCGCCATCACCCGAGCCTTGGCCTGCCCGCGCCTATCCAGGGATCAACGCGCATCGGCATTTGTGGGCGCAGCCGACAGGGACCGGAGTTCCTCGAGCGCTCTGGCGGAGTCGCTCCCGGGCTCGGCGCGATACATCAACACGTGGTCCCCACCGGGATACGGTGCGTTGAGCCGCTGTCGATACAGGTAAAGGTCGCCGACTAGAGGATGACGCAAGTGCTGGATTCCCAAGCGGTAACCCACACCCGCGCGGGACCACACTTCGCGGAAATGTGCGCTCACCGAGGACAAGTCAGCAATTAACGCCTGCATGCGAGCATCGTTGGGACAGAGACCGCCGAGTTCCCGTAAACCACACGCCGCGTTGTCGATCGCGTCGTCCCAATTAACGTAGAGCTCCCGGGCAGCGGGATCTAATAGGCGCCAGCGCAGGAAGTTATGTCCTGGTGTGAATTCAGGTGACAGGGCGCGGGCGATCGGGTTTGCCGCCAAAACATCCTGGTACCTGTTGAGCAGGACGGCCGGCATCGCAAACTGATCGACTACTTCGGCTAATGCGTGGGCCCCTGCTTCGAGATCCGCGGTATTTCCCCCAGGCTGTTTGGCCAGGTGGTGCAGATGCTGCGTGGCTTTGGCGTCCAGCCCCAGGGCACGCGCGAGCGCGTCAAGAACCTGAGGCGACGGATTCTTGTCGCGGCCCACTTCCAGTCGCAGGTAGTACTCGGCGCTGATCCCGGCCAGCATTGCCAGCTCCTCGCGGCGCAAACCCTCGACTCGTCGCCGCGCGCCGGGAACCAGCCCGACATCCTCGGGCCGCACCTGCTGCCGCCGCGCTCGCAGGTAATCACCGAGCGCGTTGGCGTCCGTCGCCATCGTTCGAGCTTAATCCTGTCCCTGCCAGTACCGGGGATAAACCCGGTATCCCCGACTGGGTCCCGGCGCGCTGATGGTTGATGCAAGGCCCCGGCCAAGTGGCGAGTTAGCTCGCGAGCCGGCCCCGCGAAGGCAAGGACCTTCGCCAATCACTCAGAGAGGATGCCATGACCACCACAGTGACGTTGCCGCCGACGCGCCAGCCCTATCTGGAAAGCGGGCTGCTGCCGGCCGATTTCTACGCCTACGAGGAGCTGCTGTCAGATTCGGAGCGGGCGAAGGTTCACCGGATACGCGAATTCTTCCGCACCGAGGTTGCGCCGATCGTCGGCGACTACTGGGCACGGGCCGAGTTTCCGTTCGAGCTCGTCAAGGGGTTCGCGAAGCTGGGCCTGCTGGATTGGGCCGACCCCGATTCGTCGGAGTCCGCGCCGAGCAATCTGCTCACCGGCATCACCGCAATGGAAATGGCGCATGCCGACCCCTCGCTGTCAGTGTTCTTCGGGGTACATAGCGGGCTTGCGATGGGCACCATCGCAAGCTGCGGCTCCGAGGAACAGAAACGCCGGTGGCTGCCGGCGATGAGCCGCTTCGAGAAGATCGGCGCGTTCGCCCTGACCGAGCCGCACGGTGGCTCGGACGTTGCGGGCGGCATGGAGACCACCGCGCGCCGCGACGGCGACGAGTGGGTGCTCAACGGGGCCAAGCGCTGGATCGGCAACGCCACCTTCGCCGACCTGGTGGTGGTGTGGGCCCGCGACGTCGAGACCAACAAGGTGCTGGGCTTCGTGGTCGAGAAGGGCACCCCGGGTTTCATCGCGACCAAGATCGAGAACAAGATCGCGCTGCGGATCGTGCAGAACGCCGACATCGTGCTCGACGAATGCCGGGTACCCGAGGCCAACCGGCTGCAGAACGCAAACTCGTTCAGGGACACTGCGGAGATTCTGCGCCGGACCCGCAGCGGTGTGGCGTGGCAGTCGGTGGGAGTCCAGTTCGCCGCCTACGAGATCGCGCTGCAGTACGCGAAGGAGCGGACGCAGTTCGGTCGCCCGATCGGCAAGTTCCAGATGGTTCAGGACCTGTTGGTGAAGATGCTCGGCAACGCCACGGCGTGCGCCGGGATGATGGCCCGCCTGGCCCAGCTGCAGCACGAAGGAGTGTATCGCGACGAGCAGTCCGCGCTGGCCAAGGCCTATTGCACGTCGCGGATGCGCGAGACCGTGCACTGGGCGCGGGAGCTGTTGGGAGGCAACGGCATTGTGCTGGATTACAACATCGGCCGTTTTGTCGCCGACTCAGAGGCCCTTTACTCCTATGAGGGCACCCGCGAGATGCAGACGCTGATCGTCGGCAAATCCGTCACCGGCCTGAGCGCCTTCGTCTAAGGAGACAACGACAATGACCACGCAGACAACATCTTTGGTGTTCTCCGGGCTGAAGGTCGTGGAGATCGCCAGCTTCATCGCCGCTCCTGCGGCGGCGACGATGCTGTCGGACTTCGGCGCCGACGTCATCAAGGTCGAAGCGCCCGGGATGGGTGACCCCCAGCGGCTGCTGAGCTCGGTTCCGCCGAGCCCGGCGGCGCCGGGAAATTACAGCTGGCACTTGGCCAACCGCAACAAGCGCGGCATGGCCATCGACCTCAAGTCGGAGGGCGGGACGGAGATCCTCAAACGTCTCGTCGAATGGGCGGATGTGTTGATCACCAATTTCCCGCACGGCACCCGCGAGGGCCTGCACTTGGGCTACGAGCAGGTGTCGCAATGGAACCCGCGGATCATCTACGCCGACATCACCGGGTACGGCGACGCCGGCCCCGACGCCAAGCTGCCCGGCTTTGACCTGACCGCGTTCTGGTCACGCAGCGGCCTGTTGGCGGCCACCCGCGACGCGGGGGCGCCGCCCACGTCGCCGCCTTGGGGCAGTGGGGATTACACCACCGCCACCGCGATCTACGCGGCCATCACGACCGCGCTGTATCACCGCGAACGGACCGGCGAGGGGTCCAATGTCGGCACCTCGCTGCTGGCCACCGGGGTGTGGTCAACCGGGACACTGGTGTCCGCGGCCCTGGCCGGCGCCAAGACGTACGAACTGCACGACCGCACCAAGCCGGTCAACGCGATGACCAACGCGTATCAGTCCGCCGACGGCCGCTGGATGATGCTTGCCGCCAGGCAATCTACTTGGCCGATAGTGGCCAAGGCGATCGGTCGGTCGGACCTGCTGGCCGATCCACGCTTCAGCGACGCCAAGGCCATCAGCCAGCACGCCGCGGAGTTGGCCGAACTGCTCGACGCCGAATTCCGCTCGCAACCTTTGGCGCACTGGAAAGAGGCTCTCGACCAAGCGCGCATCCCCTACGGCGTCGTCCATACCCCGGAGGAGGCAGCGGCCGATCCGCAACTGCGTGCCGCCGACATCGTCGTGCCGATCGAAGGCGCGCGGGACCTGGAGTACACGGTCAACAACCCGATCACGTTGCGCGGGCTGGATCGGGTGCCTTCCCGGCGTGCACCCGAGCACGGAGAGCACAACGACGAAATCCTCGCACAGCTGGGATTCAGCGTCGATGACATCCAACAGTTACAGGAACAGAAAGTGATTCCCGTTGCAGCAGAACAGGAGACAGCGAAATGACCACAACCGAGCAGGCCACGGAGCTTGTGGTCACTGAGCGTCATGACGGCGTGTTGACGATCACCATCAACCGGCCGGCACAAAAAAACGCCATCAACCGCGACGTCGCCGTCGCACTGGCATCCGCGCTGGATCTGCTGGATTCTGATCCGTCGCTGTCGGTGGGCGTGCTCACCGGCGCCGGCGGCACGTTCAGCGCCGGCATGGACCTCAAGGCGTTCGCGGGCGGGCAGACCCCGATCCTGCCCGGTCGCGGATTCGGCGGGCTCACCCAATCCGTGGTGCGCAAGCCGCTGATCGCGGCCGTCGAAGGATGGGCGCTCGGTGGTGGCTTCGAAATGGTGCTGGCCTGCGACGTGATCGTCGCGGCCCAGAACGCCAAATTCGGGCTGCCCGAGGTGAAACGGGGACTCATCGCCGGCGAAGGTGGTGTGATCCGCCTACCCCAGCGCATCCCCTATCACGTCGCGCTGAAGGTGCTGCTCACCGGTGAGCCGCTGGCGGCCGTCGATGCCGAGCACTACGGGCTCGTCAGCAAACTGACCGAACCTGGCGCCGCACTATCCGCCGCCCACCAGCTGGCCCGGCGCATCGCGGTCAATGCGCCGCTGGCGTTGGCGAAAGTCAAAGCGGTACTGCGCGACACCCAGGGCCTCAACGACGCCGCGGCGTTCGCCCGTCAATCCGAAGATGCCCACAGCCTGCTCGACAGCGAAGACGCGCACGAAGGAGCGCTGGCCTTCGCCGAAAAACGCGCCCCCGTCTGGCGCGGCCGCTAACCCGCCACCCACACCTCAAAGGAGCAACCATCATGACTAGTACACGCAACCCGGTGCGCAACATCGCCATCGTCGGCACCGGAACCATCGGCGCCAGTTGGGCAACGCACTATCTGGCCCGCGGCTTCGATGTCACCGCCACCGACCCCGCGCCCGGCGCCGAGGCGGCGCTGCGCTCCTACGTCGAAGCCGCCTGGCCGGGCGCCTCGACGCTGGGCCTGGCGGCCGGGGCCTCACCGGATCGGCTGAAGTTCACCTCCGATCTGCGCGCCGCACTGGCCGATGCCGACTTCGTTCAGGAAAACGCCCCCGAGCGCCCGGAACTCAAGATCAAGCTGTTCGCCGACATCGACGACGCCACCCCACCCGAGGCGATCATCGCCTCGAGTTCCTCGGGCATCACGATGAGCGTGATGCAGGCTGAATGCCAGCGCCCCGAGCGCACCGTGATCGGGCACCCCTTCAACCCCCCACACGTCATTCCCTTGGTGGAGGTCGTCGGCGGCACCAAGACCGCCCCGCAAACCATCCACGACGCGATGGTGTTCTACGCCTCGATCGGCAAGAAACCCATCCACCTCAAAAAGGAGCTGCCCGGCCACGTCGCCAACCGTCTGCAATCGGCGCTGTACCGGGAAGTGGTCTACCTGATCGGCCAAGGCGTGCTCGACGTCAACGACGCCGACGACGCGGTGTCCTGGGGCCCCGGCCTGCGCTGGGGCGTCATGGGACCCAACCTGCTCTGGCACCTCGGCGGCGGCGAAGGCGGCATCGAACACTTCATGGAGCACCTGATGCCGCGCATGGCCGCCGGCTGGCCCGGACTCGGCAACCCCGAACTCACCCCGGAACTGGCCCACCAGATCGTCAAGGGCGTCCTCGAAGAAGCCGACGGCCGATCGATCGACGAGCTGGCCGCCGAGCGCGACGAGATGCTGTTCGGGCTGCTCGCGGTGCGCGCCGAATACGGGGCCTCCTGCGGGACGAACGCCTGAAAAGCCCGGGCCGTACGGAGGCAACGATGCTGAGCGCGATGTATGGGTGTCGGCGATGATACCCATGACCTTCGGTATTGCGGGTTACGTGATGGTGTCGCGCAACGGTGCCGTTCCGAACCCCCACCGTCACGCCTCAGCGTCAAACCACAACGGAATTGACTAATCAGCGTGCCAAAGATGTTGACACGCTTACTGCTCGAAAGGACCAATCATGACCCTGACCGGAAAATTGTTCGTGCTGGAAGCCAGCGGTGGCGGACGGCTGTTCTCCATCAACCCCGACGGCTCCGACAAGACGTTCCTGGTCACCGGGTGCCCCGTCCCTGACGGTGTCGCGGTCGATGTCGCGGCCGGCCACGTCTACTGGACCAACATGGGGATTCCGCCCGCCAACGACGGCTCGATCGAACGGGCCGACCTCGACGGAGGCAACCGCACCACGATCGTTCCCAGCGGTGGCACCTACACCCCCAAGCAACTTCATTTCGATCCCGTGGGCCGCAAGCTGTATTGGTCGGACCGGGAAGGCATGCGGGTGATGCGCTGCGACCTTGACGGCTCCAACGTCGAGACCCTCGTGCAGACCGGGCAGGGCGACACCGACCGCCGCGACCAGACGAACTGGTGCGTCGGGATCGCCGTCGACCACGTCGGCGGGCATCTCTACTGGACGCAGAAAGGCCCCAGCGACGCCGGCCTCGGCCGGATCCTACGGGCCGGAATCGACCTTCCCGCAGGCGAGACCGCGTCGCGCCGCAGCGACATCGAGGTGTTGTTCAAAGACCTGCCCGAACCCATCGACCTCGAAATCGAGCACAACACACGCACGCTGTACTGGACCGACCGTGGCGACCCGCCACATGGCAACACCGTTAACCGGGCCCAACTAGACGCCATCGGCCGGAGCGAACCCGAAATCGTGCTGACCCACCTGATGGAAGGCATCGGTATCGCCCTCGACCCAGCCAGAAACCGTATGTTCGTCACCGACCTGGGCGGCAACATCTGGGTGGCCGCCCTCGACGGAACCGGCAGCCGACCCATGCGGGCGGTGCAAGGCAACCTCACCGGTATCGCCTACGCCGAGCTGCCCGCGGAAAATTAGGAGGATGCAATGAGTTTCACTCTGCCAACCGATTTTGCAAGCCGGCCGGTGGCCGTGATCGGCGCCGGAACGCTCGGCCGCCGTATCGCGCTGATGTTCGCCGCACACGGCGCTGACGTACGAATCCATGACCTCGCCGAGGCGCAACGCCGCGCCGCTGTCGACTACGTCGCGCAGAACCTGCCCGCGTTGGCGGACCGGCTCAGTGGTGTTGTGCCGGGCCAGGTTTCGGTCAATGCTGACCTCGGCGACGCGGTGCACGAGGCGTGGCTGGTCATCGAGGCGGTCCCCGAGCGGCTCGAGCTGAAACGGCAGGTGTTCGGACAGCTCGACGAGCTGTCGCCCACCGATGCCGTCCTTGCCAGCAATTCGTCGTCCTATGCCAGCCGGCTGTTCTTGGACAATGTCAACCATCCCGAACGCGTGCTGAACATCCACTTCTACATGCCGCCGAAACAGAACGCTGTCGACGTCATGTCCTGCGGCAAGACCGACCGCGACGTCATCGACTTCGTATTGGCGACGTTGCCGCGGTTTGGTTTCTACCCGTTCGAAGCGCGCAGGGAGAGCACCGGATTCATCTTCAACCGGGTGTGGGCGGCGGTGAAGCGGGAGTCGCTGGAGGTCGTTGCCGAAGGCGTGTCCACACCGCAGGAAGTCGACCGGATGTTTGAGATCAACAGCGGCTCCGCCGCCGGGCCTTTCCGGATGATGGATCGGGTCGGCCTGGACGTCGTCTTGGACATCGAGGAGCACTACTGCGCCGAGCACCCGGAGTACCCGGAAGGGCCCCGGCGGGTGTTACGCAGTTATGTGGAGCAGGGTCGGCTGGGGGTGAAATCCGGCGCGGGGTTTTATGACGACTACCCACGCCCGTCCGATTCGTCGCTCGCTTCCTAACGCGTGGAGAGCTCACGCTTTGATGAGCCGTAGAGACACGCGCAGACTTACGCGCGGAGAATCGGTTTCAGCGCATCGAGCACCGCAGGGTCCTCGATGGTCGACGGCGGCGCCTCGTTGCGCCCGTCGGCGATGCCCCGCATCGTCTTGCGCAGTATCTTTCCCGACCGCGTCTTCGGCAGCGCTGGAACAACGTCGACGAGTTTGAAACACGCCACCGCGCCGATGTTTTCGCGCACCGCTTCGATCAATTCATCGGCCAGTCGCTCCGCCGTCGCACCAGCCTTGAGCACGACGAAACCGCGCGGCACCTGACCCTTGATCTCGTCGGCGACACCGATCACCGCGCACTCCGCGACGGCAGGGTGCCCCGCCAGCACCGTCTCGATCGAGCCCGTCGACATCCGGTGTCCCGCAACGTTGATCACGTCGTCGGTGCGGCCCATCACGAACAGGTAGCCGTCCTCGTCGAAGTACCCGCCGTCGCCGGTCAGGTAGTAGCCAGGGAACGCCGACAGGTAGGAGGAAACATAGCGCTCATCGTCGCGCCACAGAGTCGGCAGGGTGCCCGGCGGCAGCGGCAAGCGTACGCAGATCGCCCCTTCTTCGTTGGCGTCGCACTCCGAGCCGTCCGGCCGCAAGATCCGCACGTCGTAGCCCGGCATCGGCACCGACACGGAGCCTGGCTTGATCGGCAGCGGTTCGACGCCCATCGGGTTGGCGGCGATGCTCCAGCCCGTTTCTGTCTGCCACCAGTGGTCCGCGACCGGGATGCCGAGTATGTCCGACGCCCAGCCGTATGTGCCGGGATCGAGACGTTCGCCGGCTTGGAACAAGTACTTCAGCGCCGACAGGTCGTACTTGACGAGATGCAGACCCTCGGGGTCTTCCTTCTTGATCGCTCGGATCGCCGTCGGAGCGGTGAACAACGCCTTGACGGCGTGCTCCGACGCGACACGCCAGAACGCGCCCGCATCGGGGGTGCCGACGGGCTTGCCCTCGTACAGCATGGTCGTCGCGCCGAGTAGCAATGGCCCGTACACGATGTAGGAGTGGCCGACAACCCAGCCGACATCCGAAGCGGCCCAGTAAACTTCGCCGGGTGCAGTGTCGTAGATGTACCGCATGCTCCACAGCAGCGCCACCGCATGCCCGCCGTTATCGCGGACGATGCCCTTGGGCTTGCCTGTGGTACCGGAGGTGTACAGCACGTACAGCGGGTCGGTCGCGGCGACAGGCACCGCGTTGACGGGTTGTGCGTCGGCCATCAGGTCGTGCCAATCGTGGTCGCGGCCCGCGAGCGGCTCGCAACGAAGCTGCTCGCGCTGCAGGATGACGCACGCCGGCGGGGAGTGCTCGGCGATGTCGAGCGCGGCGTCGAGCATTGGCTTGTAGTCCACCGTTCTGGTGGGCTCGACGCCACACGATGCCGACACGATGACGGCCGGTTGCGCGTCGTCGATGCGCGCGGCGAGTTCGTGCGCCGCGAACCCACCGAACACCACCGAATGCACCGCGCCGAGACGTGCGCACGCGAGCATCGCGATCACCGCCTCAGGCACCATCGGCATGTAGATGACGACTCGGTCGCCCTTGCCGACACCCAATCCGCGCAGCGCTCCGGCGAAGCGGGCGGTTTCGTCGAGCAGCTCGCGGTAGGTGTAGGTGCGCTGCGACCCGGTCACCGGCGAGTCATAGATCAGCGCCGGCTGCTCGGCGCGGCCACCGTCGACGTGGCGGTCCAGCGCGTTGGCGCAGGTGTTCAGCTCACCGTCGGGAAACCACCGGTAGAACGGCGGATTGGAGTCATCGAGGACGCGCTGCGGTTCGCGGGTCCACGCCACCGCCCGCGCGGCGTCGGCCCAGAAGGCCACGGGATCGGCGATGCTGGCGTTGAACATGTCGCGATATTCGCCCATACCCGCACCGTAGCGCGGGAGCGGTTGCCCATAGTGCGATTCGCGGCTGCTGAATCGCCGCTGATTCCGGGGGCGCGCCCGTCGTTCATCGAGGCCGTGTTCCCGTGATCGACTAATCGCTCTCAGACGGCGAAGACAGGTAGTCGGCTACGCGTGTGATGACCACACTGCGGTCCTACGTTGCGTTCATGCCAGCTACCAGGGCCGCCCTAGCAGCCCTCTCCCCATCCAGGAAGGACCGCTAGTGCTGCAGGCAATCGCAAGACTGGCTCTGGCCGCGCCGCGGCGGATTATCGCCGTCGCGTTGCTGATCATGGTCGGAACCGCGATCTTCGGTATCCCCATCGCCAAGGACCTGCCGCCCGGCGGTTTCGGGGATCCGACATCGGAGTCATCCCGTGCATCGCAGCTGCTGTCGGAAAAATTCGGCCAAGGTGACATGCGGATGATCATCGCTGTCACCTCGGATGCAGGCGTGCACAGCCCGGCAGCGCGGGCGGCCGGCACGGAGCTCGTCGCGCGCTTGACGCGCTTGCCGTTCGTTGCCGAAGTGACATCGGCGTGGACGGCGCCAGCGCAGGCTGAGCCGGCGTTGATCAGTAAGGACGGGAAGACCGGACTGATCGTCGCGGGCATCACCGGCGGCGAGAGTGGCGCACAGGTGCACGCAAAGACGCTCACCGAGGGACTGCACGACGTTGACGGCGTCACGGTCAAGGCGGGCGGCGAGGTGATGGGCTCCGTGCAGCTCATCGACCAAACCAAAAAAGACTTGCTCGTGATGGAAGCCATCTCGCTTCCGCTGAGTTTCCTTGTGCTGACGTGGGTTTTCGGCGGACTACTGGCGGCGGCGCTGCCGTTGGCGGTCGGGGTATTTGCGATCCTGGGCTCGATGGCAGTGATGCGCGCGATCTCGTTCGCGACCGAAGTTTCGGTCTTCGCGTTGAACCTGATCCTCGCGATGGGACTCGCGCTAGCCATCGACTACACGCTGCTGATCGTCAGCCGGTTCCGCGACGAGCTTGCTGAAGGCGCAGGACGTGATGAAGCTCTAATCCGCACGATGGCCAGCACAGGCCGGACAGTGCTGTTCTCCGCGATTACGGTCGCACTCTCGATGGTGGCGATGGCATTGTTCCCAATGTATTTTCTGAAGTCCTTCGCCATTGCCGGCGTCGCGGTGGTCGCCTTCGCGGCGGCCGTCTCCGTAGTGGTGACGCCCGCGGCGATCGTGCTCCTCGGTAAGCGGCTTGACTCGCTCGATGTGCGCCGTTTCGCGCGCCGTGCGCTCGGCCGTCCGAAACCGGTACGACGCCCAGTCGAGATGTTTTGGTACCGCTGGACGAAAGCCGTCATGCGGCAGCCGATTCGGATCGGGTCGGCGATCATCGTGCTACTGCTTGTCCTGGGCGCGCCGTTCCTTGGTGTCAAATGGGGGGTCCAGGATGACAGGGTGCTGCCGGGCTCGGCTTCGGCGCGCCAGGTTGGTGACGAGCTGCGCACCGGTTTTGCGTTCAACTCGTTGACAAATGTAGTCGTTGTGATGCCGCACGTGGCCGGCGTTACTCCGCCTGAATTCACTCGCTATGCCGCGGAGCTTTCGCTGGTAGCGGATGTGTCTTCCGTTTCGTCGCCCGTCGGCGCGTTTGTCGCCGGACGACTGGCTGGGCCTCCCTCCGCTGCAACGGGTTTGAAGGATGGCAGCGCGTTCTTGACCGTCGGCTCCACCGCACCGATGTACTCGCAGGCATCGGAAGTTCAGCTGGAGCGGCTCCACCACGTCGCAACTCCCGGTGGCCGAGATGTCCAGCTGACAGGCTTGGCGCAAATCAACCGCGACAGCTCAAAGGCGGTGAGCTCGCGGCTGCCGCTGGTGCTGGCGGTCATCGCCGTGATCACCTTCTTCCTGCTGTTCTTGTTGACCGGCAGCGTTGTCCTACCGCTGAAGGCGCTGCTGCTCAACGTGATGTCGTTGACCGCCACATTCGGTGCGTTGGTATGGATCTTCCAGGATGGCCACCTCGGCGGGTTCGGCACCACGGCCACCGGCACGGTGGTGGCAACTGTCCCAGTGGTTTTGTTCTGTCTCTCATTCGGGTTGTCGATGGA
>Ga0210396_10005429_pt1 | contig 12347 bp, 12 predicted proteins | sample IncBWH17OmetaG_FD_155466 | JGI IMG/M metagenome (GOLD analysis project Ga0210396, IMG submission 155466) | Forest soil microbial communities from Barre Woods Harvard Forest LTER site, Petersham, Massachusetts, United States - Inc-BW-H-17-O ...
GCGTAACGGGTCGACCAGCAGTCGGGTGTCGTGCAGAGCGATACCGGAGGCGATCCGGCGCATCACGAACCGCCAGCCGGTGACCTGGTGCCGGGTGACGAAGCCGCGGCGGTAGGCGACCTTGTCGGGGTTGTCGTTGGCGGGGGTGCGCGACGCGAACGAGCGTCGTTGGTCGTGTGGCTCCGGGTTGGTCATGCCCGCTCCACCAGGCCGAGACCTTGCAGCAGCGGCTCGACGGAGTTGCCGAGGTCACCCGCATTGATCGTCATCAGTTCCTCGTCAGTGAACTCGCCGGTTTCGGCGTGTGCGGAGTGGTCCAATCTGAATTCGCGTTCCTCTTCCGACTTTTCGACAACGTTGCGGACGAACCGGCCGTTGCCGGCGATATCCAGTCCGCGACGTTCCACCCCGGTCGCGTCGGGCTTCGACGTACTGGCCAGATGTGAGAACAACGCTTCGAGATCGCGGAGGGCGGCCGGGTCGAAGACGCTGTCGCGCTTGGCGGCCATGAAGTTCGCGATCTCGATCAACTCAGCCGGCTTGTACGACGGGAAGTCGATGCTGCGGGTAAACCGCGATCGCAGACCCTGGTTGGTGTCCAGGAATCGATCCAGGTCGGCGCGGTATCCGGCGACGATGACGACCAGCCGATCGCGGTCGTTTTCCATCCGCGCGAGCAGCGTGTCGATCGCGACCAGTCCGAAGTCGTTTTTGGCGCCGGTGGCCACCAGGGCATAGGCCTCGTCGAGGAACAGCACGCCGTCCAGTGCGCTGTCGATCATCGCGTTGGTCTTGGCCTCGGTCTCCCCGATGTGCTGGCCGATCAGGTCGGCGCGGTGCACCTCCCGGATGTTCTCCTTCTTCAACAGGCCCAGGCCGCAATAGATCTTGGCGATGACGCGGGCGATGGTGGTCTTGCCGGTTCCGGGCGGCCCGGTGAAGACCAGGTGGTGGGTGCGCTGCGCGACCTCCAGTCCGCGCTGCTTTCGCACCAGTTCCATTGCCACCGCGCTCTTCAACCGCGCGACCTGGTCCTTGACCTTGTCCAGGCCGATGAACTCGTCCAGCTCTCGTTCGGCTTCTGCCAGCAGTACGCGCTTGCGCTCTTGGGCTCCGGGATCGACGAATTCGCCTGGGTTGGGCTCGGTTTCGGGGTCCCACGGGTCAGTGCGCGCCGCGATGCGGTCGGCCGTGGTGGTGACCAGCCCGACGCTGGTATCCGACAGCGCCTGCTCGACCTCCTCGTCTTCGGGGTTGGCCGCGTACAGATCCTGCAAGACTTCCTCGGCGCTTTCCTCGTCGACGTGGACGCGCAGCACCAGGGCCTTGGCCAACGCACCGTCCACCGCTGCCACCGCGACCGGGCCCTCGGGCTCCTCGAGATACGACAGCGCCGGGGCGAACATGCCCAAGCGAGCCAGCGCGATGCCCAGGGTGATCTTGGCCGCGTGGGTGAAGGCCGCGTCGAGGTCGGGGTCGTTGACGATCGGGGTCAGCAGCTTGACGACGTCCGACCAGCGCTGCGCGCGGTAGTTGACGACGACTGCGATCCACCGGGCTTCCCGCCAGCTCGGGCGGCGCGCTCTGATGCCGGAGACCAGTTGGTCTGCCTTTTCAAGTTGTCGGGCAAAATCTTCGGCTCCGCCCGTCGAAGCGAGCGCCGCCGCGTAGGCGAGGTGGAAATCGTCCGGGCCGGTCGCCCGGAAGCGCAGGTATAGCCCGGTGTCGTAAATAAATCCCAACGCGTCTGGCGCCAATTCCACCCGGCGTTGCAATATGCCCGCCGTGGCCGCGGTGCGCGAAGCCGCCTCCAGCACCGGGGTGGACACATCGCCGGCGGCGGCCAGCCCGGTCCACGCGTCGCACTGGTCATAGGCGATGCGCGTGAGCGCGGCGAAACCCGAACGGGCGGCTGCCAAGTCGGCCGGACGCTGACGGTCGTAAACGACGATGCCGAGCGCACGGCAGCAGGTGGCGAACCGGCTGACGACGTCACCGTCGACCCTGCCGTCCGCTCGACTTTCTACCCGGGATGCACTTGGTCGAGCTGTGAGCATGCCGATGTCACCGCCTTCCACAACCGCACCGTCTCCCGTACATAGTCTGCCCTAACTTAACCAGCCGAAGTTAGCATTGCCTAATCTTGTTGTCGAGGCGCCCCCGGCAGCGCTGATCAGGACGTTCGGGGCGATCACCGGCCGGGTTTCCCGGATGGTGGTGGCAGCCCGGCCACCAGAGACGGCACGCGGCCTCATGGGGGTTCAGCTTTCTCGGGGTGCACCGCCCCGGGCTAGCAGGATGCGATGACGCGAGTCTCCTGGCTCTCGGATCGTCGCTCGCCCCGCCTTCCGACCGGTGGCCGTGGCGTGTGAGGGTCGCTCCCCGATGACAGTGGCGGGACCGCGCCGGATTTGCACCGGCTTCCTGCGTCGTCATTGCCTTGCGGCCAACAGTGTCGCACCTGTGAACGCGGTATGGACCACAGTTGCGCAAATCTTGCAGCCGCAGCTTGAGCACTCCGCATTCCTTCCGGCAGCGCTGGTCACGATCGGCCCGATAACGAGTGGAGCTTACTGAATATGATTTTCATTAGCAAAGCGGAGCGTTCAGCTTTCCCAGGTGCCCGGGATCAGGGGGATCAACGGCCCGCCACCGAACGAGTCACCGGCCAGTGAGGCCAGCCCCGCAACCTCGACTGCCGTGGCGCCGCGTGCCGTTCCGGCGAAGCCCATGGTGCCCGCACCCTGGCCCGACGCCACTGTTGCCCCGACCAGCTCCCGTCCCGCCCAGTCCGGTTCGACCTGGACATCCATGTCCATGAACTCGTGCCCGTACCCGCGCTGCTTTGCCCGCCGGCGCCGCCGCGCCCGCGCCTGCTCCCCCGATGCCGCCGCGGCCGGCGCTGCGGCGGCATCGGGCTCGGGCGCTTTCTTTTTGGCGCTGGAGCCGGCGCTGGTGCTCATGGAAGAGCCCATCCCCGCGGGGGGGCCCACTAAGTAGGGGAAGCCATAACCTCCGGGGCCAACCGGAGGCGGCGGCGCGCCGGCCGCGCCTACGGTGGCCGGCGCGGCCGCCGGGGCAGGAGCGGGAGCGGGAGCCGACGCCGGGGCAGGTGCCGGGGCAGGGCTCACGACTGAGCTGAGAACGGTTGGCGGGCCCGGCGCCGTTGCGGGAATCGGCGCGGCTGCTGCCGCAACCTCGACCGGAGGTTGGACGGCCGCAAGTGCGGCCATGCCCCCAAACCCGCCCAACGGTGTGGGGGCGACGAGCAGCGCACCAAGTGCAATCGCATCGAACTGCAGCGGGAATGCCTGGTAAGCCTCGATCGCGTGGCCAGACTCGTCGAGCGTCAGTTGCACAACGTCGGTCAGCAGCTGCACGGTTCCTTGTTGCGGATTCTGGAGAATTTCTCCGAAGTCCCTGCCCAGGGTGTCGGTAATTTCCGTGACCCGATTGGTCCACCAGGACAGCTGGTGTGGGTTGCCGCCGTCGTTGTCGATGATGTCTTTGGTACCGGGCGGGAGCCCGACGCCGCCGTGCGAATACTCCTTCGCCAATTTCACGATGTTCGGCGGCCAGTACGGGCTGCTCTCGGCCTTAGCGAGCTCCGTAGCGGCGAGCGCTGCGAACGCGTTCGCTTCATAGGCGGCCATGGTGACGGCGGCCTGGATCCACATCCGCACATAATCGGCCTCGTTCAGCGCGATCGGAATCGTATTAAGCCCAAAGAAGTTCGTCGCCACCAACACCCCGTGGACGGCATGGTTAACGGCCAACTCGGGCAGGGTGGGCATCACCGCTAACGCGGTGGTGTAGGCCGCAGCCGCGGTTTCATGCTGGGCGGCTGCTGCCGCCGCCAGGGCACTGGCCTGCATCAACCACGCCAGATACGGCACGTGCGCGGCCACATACGACTCCGCACTGGGACCCTGCCATGCGCCGGCCTGGACGGCCCCAGCACTGCGGTGAGGTCCTCTGCAATCGACGCGTACTCGGCACTCACCAGATTCCACGCCCCGGCCGCAGCCAACAACGACCCTGGTCCTGCACCGCTGCTGAGCAACGTCGAATGCACCTCCGGGGGCGAGGCCATCCAGATCGGTGCGGTCACGCATAACTAGTCGCGACCCGGCGCGGAAAAGTTCCCGTAGGTTCCGTTACTCGGAGGCGCCTACGCCTTGACGGCGCTGACCAGGGTGTTACGGGCTACCGCTGACCCGAATTCAGATTCGGGTCCCGGCACGGGACGGCCGACTTCGCGCAGATAGTCGGCCAGCGGGGTGGCGACCGCGGTCCAGCCCCGATTGCCGAACCAGTCGACGGCCGGCGCGTGCTGCTCGTTGTAGACCAACTGGAAGAACGCGCGCTGGCCGGGCGACGAGCGCTCTTCTTCGAGTCTGGCTTCGTACTCGTCCTGCGCAAGCGGGGCGCCGTCCTCAACCGCGACATGGCTGCCCGGGCACGACAGCGAGTCGATGCCGGCGAACAGCTGCTCCTCCGCCTCGGCGGGCAGATAGATCAGCAGGCCCTCGGCAATCCATGCCGACGGCTTCGTCGCATCAAATCCACTTTCCTGCAACGCTTTTGGCCAGTCCTCGCGCAGATCGACGGCAACCTCGCGCCGCTCGGCCCGCGGCTGGGCGTCCAGGCCTGCGAGTACCGCGCGCTTGAAAGTGAGGACCTCGGGACGGTCCAACTCGAAGATCGTCGTCCCGTCCGGCCAAGACAACCGGTAGGCGCGGGAGTCCAGTCCCGCCGCCAGAACGACGACCTGCCGCACGCCGGCGTCGGCGGCGCGCCGGAAATACTCATCGAAATACTTGGTACGTGCGCCCTGGAAGTTGACGAAATGCTGGCCGAAGTCGGCGGTCTTGAGCTCGTGGTCGGGGACCTTGCCGTCGAGCACGTCGGCAGCACGACCGCCGACGGCACGGCAGAACACCTCGGCATACGGGTCGACGGCCACCGGGTCGGGCTTTTGCGCCTCCAGCGCTCGCGCGGTCGCTACGAACAGCGCGGTCGCTCCAACACTCGTTGTGATGTCCCAGGTATCGCCTTCACTTCGCACCCTACCGACCGTACCCCGATGAGCTGGGCCGCTACTCCGACGCGGGTGATTGCCGGCCGCCATAGCGCCGGCGGAATTTCTCCACTTGCCCGGCGGAGTCGACGATGCGGCGCCCCCCCGTCCAGAACGGGTGTGAATCCGACGTGACCTCAACGACGACCAGGGGGTACGTGCGCACTCCTTGCGGCGTCTTCCACTCGATGGTCCGCGAACTGGTGATGGTCGATCGGGTCAGGAATGTCGCACCGGTGGTCGCGTCTTGGAAGACGACCGGGTGGTAATCGGGGTGGATGTCGGGTTTCATCCGCGGTCTGGATCCTGGGTGTGCTGGGCGGGCACGTCTTCGGCGCCGTCGGCCGTGGCGCCGCACGGGTCTTCGTGCCAGTCGCCGAACGGATCGTCGTAGTGGATCCAGTCCCGCGGAGACGCGAGCTCGTCGTCGGTGAGCAGCGCACCGTCGAGGCCGTCGCGGATTTCAGCGGCGCTCGCCCCGCACAGCAAAATAGTCATCGCCGTGTGGCGATCGCCGTACCTCTCCTCCCACATCAGCTCGGCGAAAATGCGTCGTTCGGCACCTACTTGTGCCAGTTCGGGCTCGGTGAGGGCGGCGAGCCATTTACCGGCCGAACTGACCCGCAAACCGCCGCCGGCCGATTCCAGCCACATCGCGTGCCCGTGTTGGCTGGCCAACCACAGTCGTCCCCGGGTTCGGATCACGCCCTCGAGCAGCAGGTCCAGACACGCGTGCAGACGTTGTGGGTGAAACGGGCGTCGGGCACTGAACTCGACCAGGCTGATCGGGCCTCGCGAATCCAGCGGTGGTTGTCCGACCAGCAACGGGCCGTGCGGATCGTCACTTCGCCCGCGCCGCGCGTCGCGGTAGAGATTGTCCAGTGCATGCTCGATGCCCTCGGCACCCACCTGCACGCGCGTTCGCGGTGACAGCCGGCGCAGCACGCCCGCCACGAACGGGTCGGCGCGGTTGAGCACGGCCACATCGGCGAATTCGGCCTGCCCCGCCACCACCTGGGCCACCGTGCGTCCGTCGTCGAGTTGGTCGTCACCGAGCGCCTGGCTAAGCCACACTGGTGAATCGACACAGGTCACCACGGCGGCGATCGAGACGTCAAGTGCCGCAGGTCCATCGACGTAACCAGGCGCCACCCGTACCCGGACATGGTTGATGGCGAAGCAGATCGGTTCGGGTTCCAGCCACGGCGCCAGATGCACCACGACGCGCTTGACGTCGTCGCGCCGGTGCAGCTGCCGCAACAGCAGCATCAGGTCGTTGCGGATGGTGCACGGCACGCACCCGCGGGCGAGTTCGAGCGCGGTCTCCGCGGTCGTCAACACGCCGTGTTGCAGTGTCACCGTCGTTCGGCGCACCACGTGGCCGTCGAATCGGTGCTCGACGATCAGCGTCCCGGGCGTACGCAGCAGCGTCCCCACGACAGGGTTGGAGTCCTGCTGGCCGGCGACCAGGATGACGGGCGTCCGCATCGATCTCCTTATTGGTAATCATTTTCATTAAGGCCACTCATACGGTACCGTCTCCCGCGGGGCTTGTCGAAAATGATTTTCAATAACGGTTGGTACCGCGGAGGGAATAGTGTCTGCTCATTGCCAAGTGACCGGCCGGGTACCGGGTTTCGGCAACGCGGTGTCGCACTCGCATCGCCGGTGTCGTCGGCGCTGGTCACCCAACATCCAACTCAAGACCTACTACCTGCCCTCGGAGGGGCGTCGGATTCGTCTGCGGGTCAGCGCCAAGGGCATCAAGGTGATCGACCGTGACGGCATCGAAGCCGTCGTCGCAAGGCTGCGCCGCGAAGGGCAGCGGATCTAGTGGCGCGCAATGAGATTCGCCTGATCGTCAAACTGCGCTCCACAGCGGGCACCGGCTACACCTACGTCACCCGCAAGAACCGGCGCAACGATCCCGATCGGCTGGTGTTGCGCAAGTACGACCCGGTGGTTCGCCGCCACGTCGACTTTCGAGAGGAGCGTTGAGCATGGCGAAGAAATCGAAGATCGTCAAAAACGATTGCCGCCGCGCGATTGTGGCGCGCTACGCCCCGCGCCGCACCGAACTCAAAGCGATCATCCGGTCACCGGCGAGCACGGGTGCGCAACGGACGGCCGCGCAGCGCGAGTTGGCGCGCCAACCCCGCGACGCCAGCGCGACGCGAGTGCGCAACCGCGACGCGGTTGACGGGCGACCGCGCGGGCATCTGCGCAAGTTTGGGCTGTCGAGGGTACGGATGCGCGAGTTGGCTCATAACGGGCAGCTGCCCGGCGTGCGAAAGGCGAGTTGGTGATGGCGAAAAAACATCGGCAGGCTCAGCGAACTCGTCATGCCGCGCAGCCGGATGGCGGGCGCAGGAAAAAGAACCTTCTCGCCAGGCTGGGACTCAGCGTTGTCGACTACAAGGACACCGCCGCACTGCGCGTATTCATTTCTGAACGCGGCAAAATCCGCTCACGCCACATCACCGGTCTCACCGTCCAACAGCAGCGACAGGTCGCCACGGCGATCAAGAACGCGCGCGAAATGGCGTTGCTGCCTTGACTCCCCCGCGCCGCGCCACCGAGCGCCCGTTCACCGTCATCGTCTGCACCGCCTGTGCGGCCGACCAGAACCTGTCGATGATCGACGAACTACGTCCCACCATCCGGCGCTGTCCACACGCCATGCTCGTTGCCGCCCCGTGCATGCTCGGTCCACTGACATGCGCGTCTCGCCCAACGGGTGTGATGGCGGTGGTGCAGCCGTGCACGAAGGACCGGGTGGCCTGCGGACCGACGCACTGGATCGGTCCTGTCACCGACAACGACGACGCGGCCGCCCTGCGCGACTGGCTAGAGCTCGGGCAATGGGAAAACACCCCAGTGCCAACACAACTCAACAGGCATCAGCGCTGGGCTCGCAACCGCAGTCGAAGTAATTGACGACCCTCAACGTGGGTAGTCGTAGGGGTTGGGCGGGGCATCGATGCGGGTGACCGCCGTGGCCTGCAGTGTCGGGATCGTCACCGAGTGCGGCTGTCGGGGCGCGGCTACTACCTCCCCCTCGACCCGAATCCAGGTGTTGTCGGGCAGCCCCGCGGCCTGCGCGGCCGCCGGACCCCTCAGGTGGATGCGGGCCAGCTGGGCGTCGGCCGCGCAACAGATGATGACGATGCGGCCGAGGTCCACCCCCTGAGCCTCGTTGAGGACAAAGCCGGTGACGGTGATCGTCCGATTCGTCAACGCGCCGCTAGTGTCCTGAGCCTCGCGCATCAGTACCTCCGGCAGCGAGAGCTCCGGGGCGCGGCCCGGCGGCAGCGGCGGAAACGCCCGATTCAGAACATCATTCGACACCGCTGTCACGGACGGGGCGGCGGCAGAGGGCCGCAGCGCCGGCGGCGTAACGAAGATCAAGAGCAGGATCGGAACGAGCAGCAGCCACACTATGCCGGTCCGGTGGGAGTGTCCGTCGCCATGATCACTAGCCCGGGCTCCGCCGCGGCGGACATCGCCGATGATCGCCGCCAACGCCAACAAGATCAGCAGCGCCGCCGACGCCGCCAGCCACGGCAGCAATCCGGGTTTGACATAGCGGGTGAACGCACCCGTCACGGTGATCATGGTGATGCTGATGCCCACCAGCAACAGGAGGGTGTTCTCGGTTTCGCGGCTCATCTATCAATCACCGAGAAAATTCAGCACCGAGAACCAGCAGCCCGACGGCGCATGCGCTCGCCACCGCGACCAGGAAGGTGGCGGGCGCGAAGCGCGCCGCGAAAGCCCGGCCGAACATACCTGCCTGCATCGCGAACAGCTTCACATCGACGGCCGGGCCGACGACCAGAAACACCAGACGCGGCAGCAGCGGCACCATCGTCATGCTGGCCGCGACAAACGCGTCTGCCTCCGAACACAACGCCAACACCACCGCAAGGGCGGCCATCACCGCCACACCCAGGATCAAATGCTCCGCCAGATGGTCGAAAACCCACCGCGGCACCACCACGTGCAGCGCGGCCGCCGCGGCGGCACCCAAGACCAGATAGGACGCGGCGGCAAGGAAGTCGTGGCGGGCCGCCTCGGCGAATTGCACCCAGCGGGATTCGGTGTCTTCCGAGCCGGGTGAGCCCGTGCGGGGCAGCCGCCGGGTGACCCACTCCGGGCGGCCCCACCGCGCCCACACCCAGCCCATGATCACCGCCGTCAGCAGCGACGCCCCCGCCCGGGCAAGAACCATCATCGGCGCACCGGGAAACGCCACCGCGGTAGCGACCAGCACCACGGGATTGATCGCCGGAGCGGCCAACATGAACGTCAAAGCAGCCGCGCCGGTGGCCCCCGATTCGCCGAACAATCGCCGCCCCACCGGAACCGAGCCGCATTCACAGCCCGGCAGCACCGCCCCACCGACCCCTGCCACCAGCACCGCCACCGCGGGGCGACGAGGCAGCCAGCGCGCCAACCGCTCCGGCGACACGAACACCGCAATCAGCCCGCTGACCACTACCCCCAGTGCCAGAAACGGAATCGCCTGGACGAAAACCCCACAGAACACAGTGCCCGCCGTCGAGAACACCGCACTGCCGGAGACCGCCTTGCGCAGCATCGTCGCCGATATGGCGCACGCCAGCAGGATGCCTACCAGTAGTTCCATCGAGCCGAACCGGATCCGGCGCACAAAGGTCAGCGCTGCCACCAAGCCATTGTGTCAGCGCGCGGGACGGCCGTCGGGATCCCAGGTGCCGGGCAGCATCGGTGTCCGCGGTCCGCCGCCGAATTCGTGACCGGCCAGGGTGGTCAGGCCGGCCGCCTCGGCGCCCGCTTTCTTGGCTGCCGTGCCGGCGAACCCCAGGCTTCCGGCGCCCCGATCCGAGGCCCGCGCGCTCCAGTCCGGGTCGACCTCGACGTTCATGTCCATAAACTCGTCGCCATGATCCTGCTGCTTGGCGTGCCGGCGCCGGCGGGCCCGCGCAGCCTCCCGCGCCGCAGAGGTGGCCGCCACCGCGGCGGCGTCCGGCGCCGAGCCCTTCTTTTTGGCGCCCGAGCTGGCGCTGGTCTTCATCCCGGTGCCGGATCCGATGCCGCCGGGCGGCCCCACCACATACGGAGGGAAAAACGCCGGGCCGGCCGCGGGCGCGGGCGGCGGTGGCGCCGGCGGACCCGGCGGGGCGGGCGGGCTGGACGGCGTGGGCGGCGGTGCCTGGGCCGGCGTGGGAGCCGCGGCCGGTGCGGCGACGGTTGATGTGATCGCGGCGACCGGCACCAGTGCGGGTAGGGCCGCCGCGGGAGCCAACGCCGGCGCGGCGGCCGATGGGACGGCGGCCAGGCCGGCCAGCGCCCCCAATCCGCCGGTCGCCGCGACGGGCGAGAGGGCGGGGAGCGCCGCGAGAGCCACCACCGGGTTCTCGACCACATACTCGGCGACTTCCAATATGTGCGTTGGGAAGTCGAACAGCTGCCAGCTGATGAACCACTGAACGGCCTCGACCGGATTGGTCCTGAGCAGTACTCCGAAATTTTGAAAATCCTCGATCAGCTCAAGGCTTCGAGCGACCCAAAACGACGCTTGGCCGGGATTCGCATAATCGTCGTATTCCAGCCCGTTGATCGTGCCATGTGCCGGATTCCAATTGATGCCGAAGCGCTGCAGCTGGGCCGCGAGCAAGTTATCGATCGCATTGTCGATCGTCGGGTCGTGAGCAAGTTGACTATTGCCAATCCCTAGCTTTTCCAATGCATTTACCAGCCCCTGCGGTATCCCGTAAGGGTTGTCGCTGTTGATGTGGGCTTGAATGATCTGCTCGATCTGCTTTTGAAGTCCCAGCGGGTTTTTCAGGAACTGCTCGACGTTCTGCAGAATCCCCTGCAGCGGATCAGAGCTGGAGGCGGGCTGGCCTGAAGATTTCAGGATTTGCGGCGCCGGGGTGGTCTGCGGCGTCGACGTGACCGCCGTGCTGATTATTGCTTGATAAATCCCCATCGTGGTGGCGGCCTGCATCCACATCCGCACATAGTCGGCCTCGTTGAGCGCAATCGGGATGGTGTTCAACCCAAAGAAATTGGTCGCCACCAACACCCCGTGGATGACGTGGTTGGCGGCGAGCTCGGGCAGCGTCGGCATGGCCGCCAACGCGGCGGTGTATGCGGCGGCCGCCGTCTCATGGCTGGCCGCCATTTCCGCGCTGTTGGCGCTGGCCTGTGTCAACCAAGCCAGATAGGGGGCATGCGCGGCCACGTACGACTCGACGCTCGGCCCCTGCCACGCGTCGGCTTGCACCGCGGCCAGCAACGCTGCGAGTTCGTCTGCCAGCTGGGCGTATTCGGTGCTCAGCAAGCCCCATGCCCCGGCCGCCTCCAGCAGGGAGCCCGGCCCCGGCCCGCTGCTGAGCAGCGTCGAGTGCACCTCCGGCGGCTCGCCCATCCAAGGGGCCATCCAGATCGGCGCGGTCATAGGGACTCCTCGGGCTGGGAGGGCGAACCCGAGTGAGCTTAATGAATATGATTGTCGTTATCAACCGGAAGAGCCGGTCGCGCCCCGAGCGCTAGACCGCGTTAGACCAGGCGGCGCCCCGTCCTGATCCGGCGGTCCAAATCCCAGAGCAGCACGTTGAACGGAAACTCTCGGACAAACCGCGGCAGCAGGCGGTTCACCGCGCCCAGCGCGGCCATCAGCCGGTCGAAGCGCCGTTGCCTGCCGGCGTCCCAGGGCAACCGCATCTCGTCGCGAAACCGCTGCGGCAGAAAGCCCGTGGTGATCAGCAAGGCGATGCTTTCCGGCAGCCGCCGCAGTGGGCCCGGCAGCGCCATCCCGCGCACACGGGACACGGCGATCGGATACAGGTAGTCCCGGACGGTGTCGTCGATGTGAATCGTGGCCAGCGACTCACGCCAGTAGCGGTCGAATGCAGCCCGGTCGGCCGGCCACATCTCCGGCGGCACCTGCAACGTGGTGGCCAACGTCATGGCCTGGCGATAGTTGCGCTCGGCGTCCTGCTCGTTCAGGTCACCGACGAAGGTGCGGTGGACGTCGACCCCGCCCTTGTACAGACACGCCGCGACCCACAGCTGCAGTTCCGGGTCGAACGCGTTGTACTGCACGGGACTTTCGGGTGTGGAATACACCTGAGCGTGCGCGCCGTCCACCGCGCGACGGAAAGCCGCCTTCTGGGCATCGTTGCCCGCAATGGCCACCGCGAGGTACGTGAAGGTGGTGCGGGCCCGCTTGATCGGATGCCGATCAATCCGGCCGCTCTCGACGCGGCTTTCCTGCACG
>Ga0210396_10005432_pt1 | contig 12344 bp, 11 predicted proteins | sample IncBWH17OmetaG_FD_155466 | JGI IMG/M metagenome (GOLD analysis project Ga0210396, IMG submission 155466) | Forest soil microbial communities from Barre Woods Harvard Forest LTER site, Petersham, Massachusetts, United States - Inc-BW-H-17-O ...
GGTCACCGGCACGGCCTCGGGCCTGCTCGCTCCGGTCACCGGCACGGCCTCGGGCCTGCTCGCTCCGGTCACCGGCACCGCCTCGGGCCTGCTCGCTCCGGTCACCGGCACCGCCTCGGGCCTGCTGGGCCCGGTGACCGGCACGCTGACCGGCACGGTCTCGGGTCTGCTGGGCCCGGTCACTGGCACGCTGACCGGCACGGTCTCGGGTCTGCTGGGCCCGGTCACTGGCACGCTGACCGGCACTGTCTCGGGTCTGCTGGGCCCGGTGACCGGCACGCTGACCGGCACTGTCTCGGGTCTGCTGGGCCCGGTGACCGGCACGCTGACCGGTGCGGCCTCGGGCCTGCTGGCCCCGGTCACGGGCGCGGCCGCCGGGCCGCTGAGCCCGCCGGGCTCTGGCGTCTCGGGTTCGGCGTGGTCGCCGGGGGCCGGAGGCGCATCGGCAGCTGCTCCAGCGCCGCTGGGTGCGGGCTTGCCTTCGCTGCCGGCGCCCGCAGCGGTGCCTAGCGGCGATGAGCTGATGCCGACGGTTCCCGGGCTACCAGCCGGGTCAGGTGGCGGCGCGAACGCTGGCAGCGACCCTGCCGGCGGCCCTGGCGGCGGCGTCGGCGGCAACAGCGGGCGCGGTGTGCAGGGTGCCGCTGGTGCTGCTGTGATCATGCTTCTTGTTCTGGTCTTGCTTCGGCTGGCGCGTCGTGCCGGCGCGAAGCCGATCTGGCGCTCCTATCTGCCTGAGGTGCCACCCGCTTAAGTCTCTTTCCTTCCCCGACTGGTTCGTGCCTTTCGGCGTCCGGGCCAGCAGCGCCCGACGCTGATCCCCCTCGGAAGGAAAGTGATTGCACTGTGCATGCGCGGACGAAGTCCGCATGTGTGGTGCTCGCCTGGAGCATCCTGATGATGATGATCATCATCGTGGTGGCGGCCGGCAAGACAGGGCCGGCCCACCCGGTTCAGGCGAACATCCGCATAGCGAGTAGTACTACCCACGTCACCCTGGCCAGCACGCTGAGCGCCGCCGTGGCGCCCGGCATGGCGGCGGCCCCCGCCGCCAGGTACGTGGTGCAGCCAGGGGATACGTTGTCCGGCATCGCCGCCCGGTTCGCCGTGCGCGGCGGCTGGCCGGCTCTGTACTCGGCCAACCGGCCGCTCATCGGCCCGGATCCGGATGTCATCCGCCCTGGCGCTGTCTTGGTGCTGCCCGGCCAGCGGGCGCCGGCCCGCTACCGGGTGGTGCCGGGTGACACGCTGGCCGCGATCGCGGCCGCGCTGGCGGTACGCGGCGGCTGGCCGGCCTTGTACGCGGCCAACCGGCGGGTCATCGGCCCGGATCCGGACATGATCCGTCCTGGTACCGTGCTGACGGTCCCGCGGCTGGCGGCACCGTCACCGGCTAGGTCCGGCCCGGCTCCCCAACAGCACCTGGCACCGCCGTCGTCTGCGCCGGCTGGCAGCGGGCACCATTCCCCGCCGGGGAGGACGGCAGCGCCGGGCGCCGCGGGCATGCCGTCGTGGCTGAAGATCCTGCTGCTGGCCGCCGGCCTGCTCATCGGGACGGCGTTCCTCGCCGAGCCGGTGCTGGTGTTCCGCCGTCGGCGGCGGGCCGCCACACGGGTCGCCGCCACACGGGCCGCCACCGGGACTGCGGCTGGCCCCGGCCAGCCGCCGGTTTCCGGCAGGCCTGCCACCGCGGTCCCGGCCCAGCGCCCGGCGGGTGAGCCGCCTGCCGCGGGCGGGACCCGCATCGTCGTGGCCGATTACGCCCGGCTGGTCGTGACGCGCAGCGTCGATGATGGCACGGTCTACGTGCTGCGGCCTCCCGGGCAGGATCCGGCGGCGATCTTGCGGGTGGCCCGGCTGGTGCTGCCGGAGGGTCCTTACCGGGAGCTGGCGGAGCGGCTGGGGCTGCCTGCCAGCTGGCCGATCGTCGTGGCCGACTATGACCAGCTGGTGGTGACGTGCAGCGCGCGTGATGGCACGGTCTGCGTTCTGCGGCCTCCCGGGCAGGATCCCCGGTCGGTCTTGCGGGCGGCCCGGCTGGTGCTCCCGGAGGAACCTTACGAGGAGCTGGCCGAGCAGCTGCAGGTGCCGGCTAGCTGGCCGCTCGAGCAAAGGTGCCCCGGACCTCCGGGATGAGCGCCTGCCCGCCCGGGACCGCGCGGAGATTCCGCGGTCCCGGGCCGGGTCGCGGGGCTAACGGCGCGCCTTCCGGCTCTTGCCGGGCCTTGTTACGCATCGATTCGACCAGAGCGGCGACGTGGCGCAGGTCTTCGGGCGTCAGCTCGTCGATGCTGGCGATCAGGAGTTCCTTTTCCCGGTCGCCCGGGTCCTGGTGCCTGGCCGGGGACTCGTCGTAATAGTGCAGGCCGGTGGACTCGGCGGCCGCGGTGCGGACCGCGGAGACCGGCACGTCAAGGCCTTTGGCGAGCGCGTCGATGGTGGCCGGGCGCGGGGGCCGGGCCAGGTTCCGTGTGGTGGCGAGGGTGTAGACGGTGGACCGAGGCAGCCCGCCGCGGCGGGCCACCGCGCCGTAGGACCAGCCTCGTTCGCGCAGCCGCTCCTGGATCAGCCGCTGCAGCGGGTTCAGCGCGGCCTCCACCGCCGCCGCGGCGCGCGGCGGCTCAGCAGGGGGGTCTGGCCCGTCCCCCATCGCGTGCGCCGTCATGATCACCAATCTAGCCCGTCTCCCCCCAGGTGAGCTCAGCCGCGAGTCCTCGGCATTGACTTATCCCAGGATAATGCTGTACGGTGGTGACCGTACAATACGTACGCCTAAAAGCGTACACCAGGCCCGCGGCCCGGCGCCACACTAGACGCCGGGCGATCCCAGAGGCCCCCGGTGCAGCCGGGATGCGGGCAACTCCCGGGCTGCCTGGTCCGGGGGGACAGGTCATCTCCGAGGAGGCTTCATGTCCACTGTCACGATGCAGGAGCTCGAGCTCGAGACCGCCGAGCTGCTCCCGGCCCGGGAAACCCTGTGCCGCAGCGGCGGCGGCGGCGGTGTTTCCTCTCAGAACTCCGCCGGACTCCTGAACTTCCTGAACGGCGACAACATCAGCGTTCTGAGCGGCAACAACGTGCTGAGCGGCATCGGCGTGCTCGGCAGCGGCACGGCGATCGGCGGCGGCACCGGCATCGGCAGCCTGTAGCAATCGCCTGGCTCGCACCGCGCCTGCTGTGCATCACCCGAGGGGGACGCACAGCAGGAAGGGAGGGCCGCCCGGCCGGGCGGCCCTCCCGCCTGCGGGCCGCGCACCGGGCCACGCGCCCAGCCGATACCTGACGTCCCTGGCCGGCATGTGAGGGAGGAACAGGCCCCATGACCGCAGTCGCAGAGCAGGTGACCGCCGGGCGCAGCGCACCCGTCGTTCCCCCGGCGGATGCGTCGGGGCCGGCCTGGCCTCCCCGGCTGGCCGAGGGGGTCGAGTTGCTCGGCGAGTACAAGAATTCCGCCTACAGTCAGCCGCCGTCGCTGGTCCGGCGGGCCGACGGCCAGGTCATCCAGATGTCCCCGCTGCTGTACCAGGTGGCCTGCTGGATCGATGGCTCCCGCGATCCGGAGGCCATCGCGGCGCTGGTCAGCGCCGACCTGGGCCGGTCACTGGACGCCGGGCAGGTCCGTTATCTCATCACCGCGAAGCTGCTTCCCCTCGGCGTGGTCGCCGTGGGGGGCGTCCCGCACGCCCTGCCGAAGGCCAACCCGCTGTTCTCGCTGAGAGCGCGGGGTACGTTGCTGCCCGAGCGCATCGTGAACCTCGTCGGAGCATTCCTCCGCCCGCTGTTCCAGTGGCCCGTCGTGGTGGCCGTGGTGGCCAGCGTCGCGGCCGTGGACTGGTGGCTGTTCGCCGTCCATGGGCTGGGCGGCGGGATCTCGCAGGTCCTGCGCGACCCGGTGGACCTGCTCGTCGTGCTCGGCCTTTCCCTGGTCTCCGCCCTGTTCCACGAGTGCGGGCACGCGACCGGCTGCCGCTACGGCGGCGCACGGCCGGGCGTGATCGGCGTGGGCATCTATCTGGTCTGGCCCTCGTTCTTCACCAACGTCACCGACTCTTACCGGCTCAGCCGGGCCGGCCGGCTGCGGACCGACCTCGGTGGCCTGTATTTCAACCTGGTCTTCATGCTGGCCCTGGCCGGTATCTACATGGCCACCTCGTCCCAGGTCTTGCTCCTCGTCATTGCTGTCACGCACCTGGAGATGCTGGAGCAGCTGCCCCCGTTCGTCCGCTTTGACGGCTATTACATCCTCAGTGACCTGGTCGGCGTGCCGGACCTGTTCGCCCGCGTCGCGCCAATCGTGAAGAGTGCCCTGTCCGGGGGCCGCGGGGATCCGCGCGTTGCGGGCCTGCGGCGCAGGGCTCGGATCGTGGTGACCGGCTGGGTGATGTGTATCATCCCGCTGCTGCTGTTCACTATGGGGTACCTCCTGCTGCACTTGCCCGGGGTCGACCGTGCGCTGTGGCGCTCCGCCAGCCTGCAGGCCCGTCTCATGACCGCCGCGGTTGGCGGCCATCACTACCCGTTGGCCGCAGTCGATGCGATCGGCGTCGTCTTGGTGGCCCTGCCGGGCGCCGGCGGGCTCTATATCGTGATCGGTCTGGCGCGGCGGGTCGCGGCCCTGGGCCGGCGCTGGTCCGCCGGCCGTCCCGTCCCCCGCCTCCTGGCCGTCGGCACCGGCCTGGCGGTCATGGCGACACTCGCCGTCTTCTGGACCATCCAAGGCCAATTCCGTGGCTGGTAGCCCGGTCCGTCCGATACCCCTGGCCTGGCACCGCCTGGTCAGATCCCCACCCTCGAAGGAGGCTCCCAATGTCCGCTGTACCTACCATGACGTCCGCTGAACCTGCCGTGACGGCGCAGGACCTCGAGCTCGAGCACGCCGAGCTGCTCCCCGCCCGGGAAACCCTCTGGGTCCCCAGGCTCACCCCGCGTCTGTATCCGTGGCATCCCGTCCAGCTCAATCCGGGCGGTCCGATGCGCCCCATGTATTAAGACGCCCTAGGCGGCGAGGGTCACCGCGAGGCCTGGAGCGGGGCTCTGCGCGGCCGCGCAGAGCCCCGTGAGTTCCCTTACACGCGCTCAATGATGGTCGCGGTGGCCATCGCGCCGCCCGCGCACATCGTGATGAGCGCGGTGGTCGCGTCGCGCCGCTCGAGTTCGTGCAGAGCAGTGGTGAGGAGCCGGGCGCCGGTGCTGCCCACCGGGTGCCCGATGGCGATCGCGCCGCCGTTGACGTTGACCCGGTCCGGGTCGGGCCGGTGCACGCTCAGCCAGGACAGCACCACCGCCGCGAACGCCTCGTTGACCTCGAACAGGTCAATGTCGCCGATCGTCATGCCGCTGCGGGCCAGCACCCGCTCGGTGGCCTGCACCGGGCCGTCGAGGTGGTAGTACGTCTCGGCGCCGACCAGGCACTGCGCCACGATGCGCGCCCGCGGCCGCAGTCCCAGCGACCGCGCCCGGTCCCAGGAGGCCAGCAGCACCGCGGCCGCGCCGTCGGAGATCTGCGAGGACGTGCCGGCCGTGTGCAAGCCGTCCTCGATCACCGGCTTGAGCCGGCTCAGCGCGGCCAGGCTCGTCTCGCGCAGGCCCTCGTCCCGGTCGATCACCCGCGTCTCGCCGCTCGGCTGGCCGTCGGCCCCGAGGACGGGCGCCTTGACCGGCACCACCTCCCGGTCGAAGCGGCCCTGCGCCCACGCATCCCGGGCTAGGGTCTGGGACCTCAGCCCGAACGCGTCGGTCTGCTCGCGGGACAGCCCGCGGCGGATCGCGATTCGCTCCGCGCCGACGTACTGGTTCGGCAGGTCGATGTCCCACCCGGCGGGCCGGGGCGAGCCGATGTCGGTCCCGACCGCGGCCCGCAGCGGGATCCGGCTCATCGCTTCCACGCCGCAAGCGATCCCGACGCCGATCGCATCCGCCGCGATGAGCCCGGCCACCAGGTGGGCGGCCTGCTGCGCCGAGCCGCACTGCGCGTCGAGGGTCAGGCCGCCGGCCTGGTGCGGCAGCCCGGCGTACAGCCAGGCGGTCCGGGTGATGTTATTGGACTGCTCGCCCGCCTGTGTCACGCAGCCGCCTATGACCTGTTCTACTTCGGCCGGCGCGAGTCCCGCGCGATCAAGCAGGGCGGTCTGGACGCCGCCCAGGAGCTCGGCCGGGTGCACTCCGGCCAGCGTACCGCCGCGCTTGCCGACCGGGCTCCGGACCGCCTCGACGATCACCGCACTGGCCATGGCTCACCCCTGAATCCTGTGGTCTAATCAAAACTAGAACACGTTTCACTGACAACCAAGCACTGGCAGCCAAGAGAGGCAACCGTGGCCGCGCCGGACATCCCGCCTGGCTTTGACTTCACCGACCCCGACATTTACACGACCGGAGTGCCGGCGCGGGAGCTGGCCGAGCTGCGCCGAGCCGCCCCCGTCTGGTGGGTCGCGCAGCGCCGCGGCTCGGCCGGGTTCGACGACGAGGGCTACTGGGCCGTCACCCGGCACGCCGACATTTTGGCCGTCTCCAAGACCCCCGACGTGTACTCGTCGTGGGAGAACACCGCGCTGATCCGCTTCCAGGAGGGTATGCCCCGCGAGTCCATCGAGCTGCAGCGGTACATCCTGCTTAACATCGACCCGCCCGAGCACACCAAGCTGCGCGGCATCGTCTCCCGCGGCTTCACCCCCCGCGCCATCGGCAGCCTGCGTGATGCCCTGGCCTCGCGCGCCCAGCGCATCGTGGCCACGGCGCTCGAATCAGGCACCGGCGACTTCGTCGCCGACGTCGCCTCCGAACTGCCGCTGCAGGCGATCAGCGAACTGCTCGGCGTTCCGCAGGAGGACCGGGGCAAGATCTTCTCCTGGTCGAACCGGATGATCGGCTACGACGAGCGGGTCGCGGACGACGATGACGGGATGGTCGCGGCCACCGAGATCCTCGGCTACAGCCTGGCCATGGCCGAGGAACGGCGGGCCTGCCCGCGGGACGACATCGTCACCAAGCTGATCAGCGCCGAGATCGACGGCCACCAGCTGTCCGACGACGAGTTCGGCTTCTTCGTGCTGATGCTGGCCGTGGCGGGCAACGAGACCACCCGCAACGCCATCGCGCACGGCATGCTCGCCTTCCTCGACCACCCCGACCAGTGGGAGCTGTTCAAGGCCTCGCGTCCGGACACCGCGGCGGACGAGATCGTCCGCTGGGCCACCCCGATTACCGTGTTCCAGCGCACCGCCACCCAGGACACCACCCTGGGCGGACAGGAGATCAAGGCGGGCCAGCGGGTCGGCCTGTTCTACCGGTCGGCCAACTTCGACGAGGAAGTGTTCACCCGCCCCGAGCGGTTCGACATTCTTCGCGACCCCAACCCCCACCTCGGCTACGGCGGCTACGGCACGCACTACTGCCTGGGCGCCAACCTGGCCAAGCTGGAGATAGAACTGATCTTCACCGCGATCGCCGACGCCATGCCCGGCATCGCCAGGGCCGGCGATCCGGTCCGCCTGCGCTCCGGCTGGATCAACGGCATCAAGACCCTCCCGGTCTGCTACCGGGGCTGACCTCACCGTACGCGGCTAGGCGGGCTGCGGCGTTTGCTGGATGATGCTGAACACGGCGCCCTGCGGGTCAGCGATCACCGCCATGCGCCCGACCGGGGTGTCGAACGGCGGGACCAGGATCGAGCCGCCCAGTTCGGTGGCCTTCGCCACCGTGGCGTCCGCGTCGGCCACGCCGAAGTACACGTGCCAGTGATTGGGCGTGCCCGGCATCTGCGGCGGCGTGGTTCCGCCGACCATCTGCCCGTCCGCCTCGAACAGCGTGTACTCCCCGGCCCCCATGTCCATCGTGGCGGTGGCCAGGCCCAGGACGTTCTGGTAGAACGTGACGGCGGCCGGGTCGGTGGTGATGAGCTCGTTCCAGGTGACCGTGCCCGGCTCGTTCACCAGGCTGGCGCCGATGTGCCTGTCGGCTTGCCACAGCGCCACGGGCGCGCCGGACGGGTCGAGGACGAAGGCCATCCGCCCGGCGTCCATCACGTCGAACGGCGCCATAGCGATCGTGCCGCCTGCGGCTTCGGCCTCGGCCGCCGCGTCGTCGGCCGAATCCACGGCCAGGTAGGTGTTCCACATCGGCGGCGCGCCGGCCGCGACCATCTCGGGCGGTTGCGGTGCGATGGCGGCCACCGCGTACTCGCCGAGCATGGCCATCGAGTAGACCTGCCCCTCCGGCATGGGCTGGTCGTCGTAGGTCCAGCCGAACAGGCCGGAGTAGAACGGCTTGGCGGCGTCCTGGTCGGGCGTCTGCAGGTCCACCCAGTTCGGCGTGCCCTGGGTATACGACGTGCGTACTGGCATTATGTCCCCCTTCTCGAGTCAGGCCGGTCACGTTAGTCAGCGCTACGGCGGTTAGCAAGGCCTTCCGCGCCCGGAACGTTTACGGAACGCTCCCTCCGTAGGGTTGGCGGGTACCAGGAGGTCGCAAGCCCGTGAACGCCAGCGCCAGCGCACCCGCGGTGATGGTGCGCGCGCTGATCAGGCCGGCGACCCCGGCCCAGCTGGCCTCCTGGGGGCTGACCGCGACCGCGCTGGCCGTCATCCAGGCGCTGGTGCTGGCCGGGGTGAACGCGCAGGCCGGTCACCTGAGCGCCGGCCGGGTCGGCATCTGTGTCGTGGTGGCCCTGGCCGGCGGGTTGTACACGAGCTTCGGCCGCTTGATCGTCGGCCGCCGCCCGGGCCTGGCCATTGGCTGGCTGCTCAGCCTGACCGGGTTCTTGCTGGCGCTGTCCATCCTGACCGAGCAGTACGCGCTGTACGGGCTGGCCGCCGCTCCGGGTGCCTTGCCCGGCGCCTGGCTGGCCGGATGGCTGTCCGGGACCCTCGCCGCGCTGACCATCGTGCTGATCGCCTTGCTCGTCTTGCTGTTTCCCGACGGCCGGCTGCCGTCGCGCCGGTGGCGCCCGGTGCTCTGGGCGATCGTCGTGGTCGTGACGGGCTGGCTGGCTACCCAGATGCAGGCGGGCACGGCCGTCAGCGGCGGGTATGCCAACTCGCTGGACGCGGCCCGAGTCAGCTACCCCAACCCGCTGGGGATCTTCCCCCGGCACGGCTGGTTCTCTCACCTGGTCGCGGTGAACTTCACTCTCGCCGCGGTGACCGCGATACTGGTGGTGACCTCCGTCTTCGTGCGGCGGCGCGGCGCGAACGCGGAGCAGCGCAAGCAGCTGGCCTGGCTCGGTTATGTCGGTCTGATGACCGCCGGATCGGTCGTGGTGTTCATCGTCGGCAGCCTGTTCGCCCGCGGAGCGAGCGCCTGGATCCTCTACCCGCTGTGGAATCTGATGGTGCTGACGCCGGTGGCGGGCATTCCGGTGGCCTGCGCAGTGGCCGTGCTGAAGTACCGGCTGTACGAGATCGACCGGCTGATCTCCCGGACGGTGGCGTACGCGATCATGACCGCGATGCTGGTCGGCGTGTACGCCGGGCTGGTCTTGCTCACCAGCCGGATCCTGCCCTCGCACACCCAGGTCGCGGTGGCGGCCTCCACGCTGGTGGCCGCCGCGTTGTTCACCCCGCTACGACACCGGGTGCAGACCGTCGTCGACCGCCGGTTCAACCGGGCCCATTATGACGCCGAGCTGACCGTCGCCGCCTTCGCCGCGCGGTTGCAGGATGCCACCGACCTGGACGCGGTGCGCGCTGACCTGGCCGCCACGGTGCACCGGGCCCTCGAGCCGACGCACCTGTCGCTGTGGTCAGGCCGAGACCACCCACATAGAGAAGAACTGTGAGCCACCGCCGTGCCGGCGTGGAGGCCTACCGCCACAGCCGTACGCGGTCCCGGCACAGTCGCAGCAGGCCTGAAGAGCCTCATCCTGAACGGCTGACCTGACGGCCGCCGGACGGGGACGACGCGCGTGCGTTGGATGCGAACAGGCTCAGTCCCAGCGTCCTGGACAGGTGCCTGGCAGCTAGCTGGCCCCTGACGCTGTTCCCGGCTCGGTCCAGCAGCGGGGAGAACGTCCCCAGGCCGCCCTTGCCCGGGGAGACCGCGATGATCCCGCCGCCGATCCCGCTTTTCCCGGGTACCCCGACGTCGAACAGCCAGTCGCCCGAGGTCTCGTACATCCCGGCGGTCGCCATGACGGCCAGCACGTGCTGGCAGACGGCCGGGGTGACCACTCGCAGCCCGGTCACCGGGTTGACTCCCCCGTCGGCCAGCGTGGCGCTCATGACCGCCAGGTCCTCGGCGCTGGTCAGCAGGCAGCTCTGCCGGGTGTACAGGTCGATCGCTTCGGCCGGGTCGGCGTAGATCCGGCCCCGGCTGGCCAGCAGGTTGGCGATGGCGCGGTTGTGATAGTTGGTCGCCGAGGCCGAGGCGTAGACCTCATCGCTCAGCGTCAGGTCGCGGCCGGCGAAACCGGACAGCCCTTCCCTGATGAACTGCCATTTCGCCGCGCTGTCGTCACCGGGCACCAGGCTGGTGGCGGCGATAGCCCCTGCGTTCACCATCGGATTGGACCTGCCGTCCGTGCTCCGCTCGACGAAGGCCAGCGAGTTGAACGCCAGCCCGGTCGCATTCACCCCGAGTTTGTGCCGGACCTGTTCGGCCCCGAGCAGCTGGCACACCAGGGCGAAGACGAACGGCTTGGCCACGCTCATGATCGTGAACTCGTGCCCGGCGTCCCCGACCCGGTAGGTGTTGCCGCCGATCCCGGCCACGCAGATGCCGAACAGCTGCCCGGGCACGCGGGCCAGCGCCGGGTACGTCTGCGAAGTCGCCCCGCCGTCCTCCGAGCGGTACATCCGGTACGCCTCGTCCACGGCGAGCTGTACCTGTCGCGGCGAGGGCAGGTGACCGGTCGATACGTACCGCCCGTCCCGCCGGTCGTCAACCATGATCTCAGCCTCTCAGGTTCACGGCTGCGCGCCTAGCGTGACCGCCGCTGGGGCCCGATCGACTTCCTCGCGATCGAGTGGCATCCTGACCAAGGATGAGTTCCAGCAGCAGAAGGCCCGGAGCTTGAACGGGTAGCGGCCGGGAGCCTTCGGGGATCGAGGAACACCGATGAATGCATCCCTCCTGGCGGCGCTCAATGATGCCGAGCGGTTGCTGGTGGCCCAGACGGAGCGGGCCGAACTGGCCGCGCTTGACGAGGACGCGGCGATCGACCTCGAAGGCCGGATCAGGCGCGCGCGTAACAAGTACGTCGGCCAGTACCGCCGGGGCGCTAGTGCCCGTGTGGTCGAGCAGGGCGCGCGTGGCCAGGCAGTGCCGGAGGACCAGCGGGCCGCCTTGAAGGCCGAGGCGTTCGAGGCGGCCCTGGCCCGGGTGAGCCGCCGGGTCGCCGCCCTGGCCCGGCAGTCGGCGGCCGAACTGCGCGCGGAGCGGCTCGCGGCGGCCAGGGCGGCAAGGCAAGCTCACGGGCCTGGTGCGCCGGGAGCGGTGCCAGCTGCCGGCCGGAAAGGTCCTGCGGTTACCGCAGAGCGCACCGGTGATCGCGCCCTGCGCTCGCCTGCCAGCAACAAGCGACGAGCCAGCACCCACGCGGCCGGTGCCCGCCAGCAGGCGAAGCGCGACAGCCGCTGAGACCGGCCCGCCGAGCTGCTGTCTAGCGCGGTGTGCTGGCGACCACCCACATGGAGAAGAACTGTGAGCCGCCGCCGTAGGCGTGGCCCAGCGCGATCCGCGCATCCGGCACCTGGTGCGCGCCCGCCTTCCCCATTACCTGCAGCGCTGCCTCCGCGAACCGTAGCAGCCCGGACGCGCCGATCGGGTTGGAGCTGAGCACGCCGCCGGACGGGTTGACCGGCAGTCGCCCGCCAATGGCGGTCTCGCCTGCCTCGGTTAGCCGCCAGCCCTGACCCGGCGCCGCGAAGCCGAGGTTCTCCAGCCACATCGGCTCGTACCAGGAGAACGGCACGTAGATCTCGGCCACGTCGATCTCGTCCAGCGGGCTGGTGATCCCGGCCTGCCGCCACAGCGCCGCGGCGGCGTCCCGGCCGGCCTGCGGGCTGACGTGGTCCTTGCCCGCGAACATGGTCGGCTCGCTGCGCATCGCGGTGGCCCGGATCCAGGCCACCGGCCCCGGGGCCGCCGCGGCCGCCGCGGCGGAGCCGATGACCACCGCGCACGCGCCGTCCGAGGACGGGCACGTCTCGTCGTACCGGACCGGGTCCCACAGCATGGGGGAGGCCTGCACCGACTCCAGCGTGATATCGGGCTGCTGCAGGTGGGCGTATGGGTTGAGCGCGCCGTTGCGCCGGTCCTTGACTGCGACCAGCGCTCCGATGTGCTCGGGCGCGCCGCTGCGCCGGATGTAGGCGCGGATGTGCGGCGCGAAGTACCCGCCCGCGCCG
>Ga0210396_10005434_pt1 | contig 12343 bp, 9 predicted proteins | sample IncBWH17OmetaG_FD_155466 | JGI IMG/M metagenome (GOLD analysis project Ga0210396, IMG submission 155466) | Forest soil microbial communities from Barre Woods Harvard Forest LTER site, Petersham, Massachusetts, United States - Inc-BW-H-17-O ...
GGTTCGCCGAGGTCACACCTTTCAGGAATTCCTGGTAGTAAGTAATCCGGACTCCACCCGCATCCGCGAGACCGAGCGGGTCAATGCTATAGAGAGTGATGCGGGCCTGCCTGAGTCCATCGGAGACAGCTACGATTGTGTGGAAGAAATATTCCTCTTCCTTACGGGTGAGTTCAATGTTTGGTCCGGACAACAGCGGCCATCCCGGACTAAACCAGACCATCAGCTTTCTGCCGGGGCGAGTCTTCTCGTATTCGATAAAAGAGTTCAGGGTTTTGAGGGACATGTCGAGACGTTCCGTGGCGCCCCAGAATCCCTGCGACCGATTCACAATGCGCAGCCCGGTTTCGTACTGATCGTAGAGCGCCGATAAAGCATTCCCATCGCGTGATGAGGTCTTCTGCATTTCCGTTCCAGTATCGGAGAAGACCATAAGGGAAGTTGGCAGCGCGAGTTTGCCGCCATTCTGCAGCAGGAACTTTTTCAATTCGCTTCGTTCATAGCTGACGACTTGGTAGGGAGCATTGACGGCGTCCACGACCAGAACAACTTCAACCGGAGGATCGTTGGCTAGCGCTGCGGCGCGATCCACGGCCTGAAACGAGAGAATGTTCTGCGGACGTTTGTCGTCGAGCAGAGTGAAGTCCTGTTTCTGCAATCCGCGAACAGGGGCACCCGATTTGTCGGTGACTTGCACGTCGAGTTGAATTTGCCGGTCGACTGGTGCAGGCGATGGAGCTTTTGCCGGCTCTGCAGACCGGGGTTGCAATTGGGGAGGCGGTGTGTTTTGGGCTAGTGAAACGAGAGGGAGGATTAGATAAAGAGGGAAGAGACGAGAAAAACGCCGCATGCTGACACCTCGCGGGAAATCTTAATTAATTCCTTTACTAATACTAAGCCTTTAAGAGATGGGGGGAGTTCAGAGAGCCTACTGCCGGTGGGTCGAAGCTCCAGCGGCGATTTCGCGCAGGGCGCTGACAAATTCTGCGGCGGCACTGGGATCGGATAGCGCTTCCAGGCGAACTGTGGCCGAAAACTGTGGCGATTCCGGGCGGAAGTGAACTTGCAGAATGTCCTGCCGCCGTGCCGACATCAGGGCGTTCAGTTCGGCCGATGGATCCTGCTTCCAGTGGGTCCGCGTGGTCAGAATGACGGGGCCGGGTTCGTAGACATCCCACTCGCGATCGTCGCGCTTGCGCGAAGAGATTCCGCGATTATGGGCGCACCAGCGATGGCGAACGACTTCGAGTCGAAAGCTTGGAGAACCGTCAAGGTCGGCCTCGAAGGTCAGTGTTTCTTTTTGCCGGTGCCAACAGCTCATCAACCATTGCACGGGGAGAGGGCGGGGACGGAAACGAACCGTTACCCGGGCATTCTCGAACCAGCGGGAGGGAAAATGCAGTCGCGCCTGCAGGCGGGAATTGCCCATCCAATGTGATTCGAGGATGCGACCCTTGCCGGCGCAAGCATTCTGGACCCAACGCAACGCGGCGGCGCCCTTTTTTCGGTTGTAATGGGAAAACACGACATACCACAGCGCCAGAACGGCGATCGAAGAGACGACGTCAATCAGGAGAAGGCGCCCCACACGCTTTCCTCTGATGCTCATGGTACGTCCGGGGTTGCGGAGGAAGCAAGAGGCAATCGTCTCCAATTTCCATTTCGTCCTTAGGTTTCGTCGGTGGCCGGATTGTCAAAACTGTGGAAAACCAGAACAAAACTGTTTCGGTCAATCGAACGGTTTTGGGCACGCTAACTCCCGGCTACAATGACCGCGTGCCCTTCATCGTCCGCGACTTCGAACCCGCCGATTTCGACACTCTTTGGCGCATCGATCAGACCTGCTTTCCCGCAGGCATTTCCTATTCGCGGGCCGAACTCAGGTTCTACATGCGGCGACCGGCATCGTTCACGCTGGTGGCGGTGAGAGCGACGCCGAGTGACGCGACAGCGGCTGACTCAAAACGAATCACCAGACAAGTTTCGGGGGGAGCATCTGCTGATGCTGTCGTCGCTGGTTTCATCGTAGCCGAAGCGGGTGCCCGAGTCCGCGGCCACATAATTACCATCGATGTGGTTGCCGCCGCTCGCCGTTTTGGTGTGGGATCGTTGCTGCTGCGGGCGGCGGAAGATCGTCTGATTTCCACAGGGTGCCGCGCGGTCGAATTGGAGACTGCAGTGGACAACGTCTCCGCCCTGTCCTTTTATAAGCGCCAGGGCTACGGCGTGATCAAAACCTTTCCCCGTTACTATTCCAACGGAGTGGACGCGCTGGTATTGGAGAAGAGTCTGGTTTAAATTTCTCTTCTCGATCGTTCTTCGCGATCGCTGTACCCGAACGCTCTACGCGAACATTCTACGAGAAACTGGCGAGAATCGATTTGCGCTTTAACTGCTTCTCCAGCTACCTTGCCTTGTGATGAAAGCTGCTGCCATTAGAGTTGCGATTCAGGGTGAAGCCGGTTCCTTCAGCCACGAGGCTGCGGAACAAATGCTGCCGCGCTGTTCGGTTGTACCCTGCGCGCGATCCGCAGAGGTGTTTGACCGTGTAGAGACGGGTTCGGTTGCGGCCGCCGTTATCCCCATCGAAAATTCACTGGCTGGCACAGTGGCGGAACACGCCGATTTGCTGGTCTCGCGGGATGTGTTCATTCAAGCCGAATTCCGATTGCGGATCGTTCACAACGTGATCGCTGCGCCGGGGGTGAAACTTCGCGCGGTGCGGAGACTTCTCTCACACCCCGTGGCACTCGACCAGTGCCGCGATTTCTTTCGCCACCATTCAAACATTGAACCTGTCCCGTTCTATGACACGGCAGGCAGTGTGAAGCATGTTGTCGCCCAAAACCTTCCCGACGCGGCCGGCATCGCTGGACGACACGCCGCGCGGGAATATTCCGGAAAAATTCTTCAAGCTGGTATCGAAGACGACAAGCGTAACTTCACGCGATTTCTGTTAATTCGCAAGTCTGGAGCAAAGCCGGGCCCTGCGGCTACGCACAAGGGGAAGAGCACTGCCTCGGCCAGCCGCTACCAGCGCCTGATTCCATCTGGAGCGAACAAGACTTCGATCGCCTACAAGCTGAAGAACCAGCCAGGAGCTCTATTCAAGTCGCTCAGCGTGTTCGCTCTGCGCGACATCAGCTTGAGCAAGATCGAGTCGCGTCCCATGCGCGGGCGCCCTTGGGAGTATGTCTTCTATGTAGATTTCCTGCGTGGTGACGACGAGCCCGCGCGGAATGCGCTGCGACATCTAGGGGAGGTTGCGGAGTTCGTCAAAGTGCTTGGAATTTATCCGGCGGCGTGAACAGTGCAACCTCTGGCGAGGGGATACGCGTCATACTCGCGAAGAAGGAAAGATCGCAGCGATAAAAATCGGAGAGACCATGCTAGATCGATCCTCTAACCGCCGTATTTTTCTCCAACGCACATCGGCAGCGAGTGTAGGTTTGCTGCTGCCTGCGTTCGGGTTGGCGCTTCCGCAAAAGCCACTCCCCCATAAGGACAATGAGGGCGATAAAGGTAAAGACGAAGAGAATGACAAAATCTCGCCCGCCGAGGATCTGATGCGCGAGCATGGAGTGCTCAACCGCATACTGCTGATCTACGATGAGCATCTTCGGCTGCTCACGGTCAAACAGACATTTGACGGATCCGTGCTGGCCAGTGCCGCCGACATCATTCGGCGCTTTGTCGAGGAGTATCATGAAAAGCTTGAAGAGGATTTTCTTTTCCCGCGCTTTCGCAAAGCGGGCAAACTTGTCAGCCTGGTGGATACGCTGCTGGCGCAGCACAAAGCGGGCCGGGAGCTAACGGCGCAGATCAGAGAGCTGGCATCTACTGCAACGCTCAAATACGTGTCCGACACCGAGAAACTGGCCGATGCCTTGCGTGCCTTTCTGCGGATGTACCGCCCGCACGAAGCGCGCGAAGACACGGTGCTGTTTCCCGCGTTTCGATCCGTCGTCTCGCCGCACGAATACGACGGCCTTGGCGAGGATTTCGAAAAGAAGGAAGATGAGCTTTTCGGAGAAGATGGTTTTTTCAAAGTCGTCGATCAGGTCGCTGGACTTGAGAAGAGGCTGGGAATCTTTGAACTCGCGCAGTTCACGCCCAGATGAGGTGCTTGGTCAAGACCCCGAGCGGTATTTCATCCGCAATAGCCCCGGTACCTTGGGCACCATGTCGCAGCCGGGAGTTTGCCGATAGAATTCAAGAATCCTCAGAAGTCGGGAAGGAGATGAAACCTTTCCGGAGGAGTATCATCTAAGCTTGAGTGAGTTACACTCAAGGAGAGCCAATGAGCCAACAGCCGCTTTCCGAGCCGATTGCTAAGACCCGGGAAACCAATGACGTACGGGCGTTGCCCGTGCTGCCTGTGCGGGACACTGTTCTGTTCCCGCACGCCGTCCTGCCCTTAACTGTGGGACGGGAAAGTTCCGTTCAGCTTATTAATTCGCTCGGGGAGGATAAGACCATCATAGTTGTGGCGCAGCGCGAAGCGCGCGTCGACAACCCTCAACCCAGCGACCTTTATACGGTCGGTACTTCCGCAGTCGTACATAAGGTAGTAAAGATGCCAAACCAGAGCCTGTTCGTGTTTGCCGAGGGCCTGGAGCGGGTGCGTTTAAGCGAATTCACGCAGTTGGCGCCATTCATGCGCGCTCGCGTGTCAACCATTCCGGAGGCCGCCTCGCCGGATAGTTCTGAGATTGAAGCACTTCAGCGTAATGTGCTGACGCTGTTCCAGCAGATCGTTGCCGGTTCGCCTACGCTTTCGGACGAACTTTCTACGGTGGCGCTGAACATTGATGAACCCGGCCGGCTGGTGGATTTCATCGCCTCGTCTCTGCCGTCACTATCGACCCCTGACAAACAGGACACTCTCGAGACGCTCGATATTCGAGTGCGACTGGAGAAGATCAACCAGCATCTCGCCAAGGAACTTGAAGTACAGCAGTTGCGCAACAAGATCCAAAGCGAAGTGCAGGATCGCGTCCAGCAAACGCAGCGCGAGTATTACCTGCGCGAGCAGATGAAGGCGATCCAAAAAGAATTGGGCGAGCAGGATGAAGGCGCCCGCGATGTCGACGATTTGAAGAAAAAAATCGACGAAGCCGGCATGCCGGAAGAAGTAAAGAAGGAAGCCCTGAAAGAATTAGGACGTCTGGCCCGGATGTCCCCCATGGCCGCCGACTATTCTCTCACGCGAAATTACGTGGAGTGGCTGGCCGTGTTGCCTTGGGCAAAGACTTCAGGCCAGGAAATTGAAATCCCGAAGGCCAAAGAGATATTGGACACGGATCACTACGACCTGGAGAAAGTCAAGGATCGCATCCTCGACTACCTTTCGGTTCGCCGGCTGAAGCCGAATATGAAGGGACCGATTCTCTGCTTTGTCGGGCCACCTGGGGTCGGTAAGACTTCGCTGGGCAAGTCGATTGCTCGCGCATTGGGACGCAAGTTTGTGCGGCTGTCGCTGGGTGGTGTGCACGATGAAGCTGAAATCCGCGGGCATCGTCGGACATATATCGGTGCTTTGCCGGGACAAATTATCCAGGGCATTCGCCGGGCGGAGACGAAAGATCCAGTGTTCATGCTGGATGAAATCGATAAAGTTGGGCGCGATTTCCGTGGAGATCCGGCTTCGGCGTTGCTTGAAGCGCTCGATCCAGAGCAGAATTCGACGTTCCGCGATAACTATCTCGACGTCACATTTGATTTGTCAAAGGTGCTCTTCATCACGACGGCGAACATGCTCGACCCCATCGCCGAGCCGCTGCGCGATCGTATGGAGATCATCGAACTGCAGGGCTACAGCGAGGAAGAGAAACTGCACATTGCACGACGCTATCTCGTTCCCCGGCAGGTGGAAGAAAACGGAATCACGGCTGAGCAGATTGAATTTCCCGACGACGCGTTGCGTTATGTGATTCGTCACTACACGCGAGAGGCGGGTGTGCGCAGCCTGGAGCGGACCATCGGAACCATCTGCCGCAAACAAGCGCGCCGGCTGGCCGAAGGTAAGACTGAAAAGCTGGTGGTGACGCAGGAAATTATTCAGGAATTTCTGGGCGGCATCAAGATCCGCACTGAAGGCGAGATCGAGGAGCGCACGGAGCGTCCGGGAGTGGCTGTGGGATTGGCCTGGACTCCATCGGGCGGCGACGTGCTGTTCGTCGAAGCCAACGCCATGAAGGGTAAAGGTGGATTCACCATGACCGGGCAGATTGGCCAGGTGATGCAGGAATCCATGCAAGCCGCTTTGACGTGGGTGCGTTCGAACGCCGCGCAGCTCGGGATCGCGGAAAACTTTTTCGCCGACCACGACATTCACATGCACGTGCCGGCGGGTGCGATTCCGAAAGATGGTCCGTCGGCGGGTGTGACCATGGCGACCACGTTGGTGTCGTTGCTTACAGGACATCGCATCCGTCCGCTGCTGGCGATGACGGGCGAGATCACGCTGAGCGGCAACGTGCTGCCGGTGGGTGGCATTAAGGAAAAAGTGCTGGCCGCCAAGCGCGCCGGAGTCACCGACGTGATTCTGCCGGCAGAAAACAAAATGAACGTGGACGAGGACCTGACCAAGGAGCAAATCGAGAATCTCACGGTTCATTACGTGAAGACGATTGATGAGGCGTTACGTGTCTCGCTGCCGGAAGTGGCGGAGTCAACCGCGGCGAAGATGTTGAGCACGACGCCTGCGGCGGCTCACGACAAGGCGTTCGCGCAAGCGTAAATGCAGAGGCCAGTGGTCAGTTGCCAGTCCTTCGGGACTGGCAATTTTTTTGACCTCCGTTGGTTCAGGAACTTTCTTCCTCGTAGACGCGTCGGGCGAAGGAATACGGGGATGAACGGGCGTACAATGCCACGCCAGACCGTCAATGGAGGACGAGAATGCTCCGTGAACCCGAGAGATGGCAGATCGCGTGTGATCAGATGTACGAGGTCCTTGAGCTTATCGCGAAGATGCATAAGACATTCAAGAACGATGTGGAGTTTCAGAACGGCTTGCGGGTGTTGGCGAGGGGACAAGAAGCCACATCTTTGAAGCAAGAAAAGCTCAACCCGCTCCGCAATTGGCGCGGTCTTTCACTTCTTGCCGGACCGGATCGCCGAAACGTTAAAGAAAGCGACGTGCAACGAGTGCCCGTTCATCGAGGCAGAAGGGAATGCGAATAAGAGCGTCTACTATCCGTTCGCGGACGTAATTACCGCCGAGATCCTTACCGGGTTCGCCTCAGACGATGAAGTATTCGACAAAGCGCTCGGAGATGCGATGGAGAAGACTCGCAAGATGCTTCTGAAGTTCGCGCTTGGCGCCGAGACGCTCATTATTGCGAGGCTGAAAGAGTGGGGTTTTCGACTGGATTCCCGTGCCTAAACCATGCATTTAATCGCGGATGTGAAAGCGCTGCGCCACACGAAATCGCAGACTCAGAGAGCTAGAAGAGGTCCAAAAGGCAAAAAGGAATATCGAGCTTCGCTCGATCGGACAGCCGGGGGCGGCATTCCCACATGAGCATCTCGTGTTAACCTGTTCTGCAAAGAGCGCAATTGGGCCGCCCGGCCCAGGGGGAATCCCGCCATGGTGAATGCACAACCGAATCGCAGATGGGCCGCAGTGTTTGTTGCTTCGATCCTGATGATGCTGGCGTCGGTGATTGCCGCGCCTGCGCAGACGTTCAAGACGCTGCTCAGTTTCGAACTCGCAACCGACGGCGCAGCCCCGGCGGGGACTCTGCTCCAGGGAACCGATGGAAAGCTGTACGGAACAACGGCTGGTTCCGAGGGGAGCGGAACCTACAATTCCGGCACGGTCTTCAAAATCACGTCAAGTGGTCAACTATCGACGCTTCACATTTTCTGTTCGCAAACAAATTGCGCCGATGGCACCGACCCTGTGGCGGGAGTGGTTCAAGCCGCCGATGGGAACTTCTACGGAACCACGAACAGTGGCGGGACGAGGGATGATGGGACCATCTTCAAAATCACGGCGACTGGGACGTTGACAACGCTTCACAACCTGTCCCAGCAGGCGGGCTACATCTCCTCTGCGACCCTGGTCCAAGCCAGCAATGGGTCCTTCTACGGAACCACCTACTATGGTGGCGCCAACGACATGGGAACGGTATTCAGCATAAGTCCAAGCGGCGCCTTTAAGACGCTCTATACCTTCGGCACGCAGAGCCAGGATGGTGGGTACCCCCAGGCAAGTCTGGTTCGGGCCAACGATGGAAGTTTTTACGGCACGGCCAGCGGCTACCTGGGGCCCGGAACAGTCTTCAAAATCACCCCGAATGGCGCCTTGACTACCCTGTATCGCTTTTGCTCACAACCCGGTTGTGTCGACGGCTCCGTCCCGGGCCCGCTGATCCTGGCCAACGACGGGAACTTCTATGGGACAACCAAGTTCGGCGGGAACATAAGCGACGAAGGCACCGTCTTCAAGATAACCCCAGCCGGAACGCTGACAACCTTGTACTCTTTCTGCTCCCAGCCCTTCTGCACGGACGGCGCGAGCGCGACCGAGGGAGTAATCCAGGCCACGGATGGCAACCTCTATGGGACGGCCAGCTTCGGCGGGGTGAATGGCGAGGGAACTCTCTTTCGGATCACTCTGGCTGGTAAGCTAACGACGCTATACAACTTCTGTTCACGAAGTGGGTGTACGGACGGCGCGGTTCCCTTTGGGCTTATCCAGGCCACGGATGGGAATTTGTACGGGAGCACCTTCAATGGCGGGCTCGACGATAGCTGCTCCCTTGGCCTCGGCTGCGGGACGATCTTCAGCCTGTCTCTGGGCCTGAGTCCGTTTGTTGAGACCGGGCCTAGCTTCGGCAAGGTGGGTGCGGCCGTCAAGATTCTGGGAAATGATTTGACCGGCGCCACCAGCGTGACGTTCAACGGCACCGCCGCAAGCTTTACCGTCCGGTCAGCCACCTTCATCAAGACCACGGTCCCGGCCGGTGCCACCACCGGTCCGGTCCTGGTGGTGACACCAAGCGGCACGCTGACCAGCAACGCGAATTTTCAGGTGCTGCCGTGATTTAGATTTTCTGTTGACGCAAGCGGCCTCGTAACACGTTCCACCCGGCCTCGGCGCGCCTGAAGTGGTTCCAGGAAAACTAGTTCTCGGAGCGAAATCTTCTACCGCAGCGGCTAAAGCCGAATTAAAGGCCATGCATTTACCGCAGCGGTGAACCGCAGCGCCCACCCAAAATCGCAGATCCCACCTGACAGTTCCTCGAAGAGAGCCATGGATCGCTCGTGGTCCATGGGCAGCCGGAAGTATCCCTCAATGATCGCGCTCGCGGTAGACTGGCAAAGAGCGGCCAGCTGTCCTATGCGCGTGCGCGTTTTATTTTTCGGCATGTTGAAAGATCTCGCGGGTAAGTCCAGCGACACGCTGGAGCTACGCGAAGGCGCCACCGTGGAGGATTTGCTGGCGCGTTGTGCTGCTGCGAGTCCACAACTTAAGCGTGCGCAGGCTTCGTTGGCCGTCGCGGTAAATCAGCAGTATGCCGGTACCCAGACGGTGTTGAAATCCGACGATGAAGTGGCGCTGCTGCCGCCCGTCAGTGGGGGGTCAGGAGAACAGGCGGGGGAGCGTTACGCTTCAATAGTCCGCGAGCCAATCGATACATCCCTAGTACTGGCCAACATCAAGCGCGGCGAGGACGGCGCGGCCGTCGTCTTTGAAGGCGTGGTTCGTAACTCCACGCGCGGCCGCAAGACGCTGTATCTCGATTATGAAGCGTACGAGGAGATGGCGCTTCAGCAGATGGAGTCACTCGCGGGGCAAGCACTGACGCAGTTTCAAATCCGCGATGTCGCTCTAGTACACCGGCTGGGGCGGCTTGAGATTGGCGAGACCAGCGTGCTGATCGTGGTGGCGTCGGCTCACCGCGCTGCGGCGTTCGATGCCTGCCGCTGGTTGATTGATACGCTGAAGCGTACTGTTCCGATCTGGAAGAAAGAATACTTTGAGGACGGCGCTGTGTGGGCCGACGGAGAACCGTTTCCTCCCGAGATTCCGCGGGTAAATTCCGGCGACCGGGGCAGCCCGCCAGCGGACGGCGCATCTAAGTGAACGGTGCGATTCTGTCTGCATCTCGCCGGCTCCAAGGTGATCGTCTCTGAGATCGGGAAGTATACTTCACCGAATGAAAAAATCTGCGACTTTGATCTTTTTGCTGCTGGCCGGGACGGCCCTTCCAGCACAACAGTCCGCATCGCCGAATCAGTCGACGAACGACTCCGCCTCCACGCTCAAAGTCGACGTAAAACTGGTCAACGTCTACGTCACCGTGACCGATTCTCACGGCGGCCCGGTTGCAGGACTCAAGAAAGAAAACTTCATCCTGCAGGAAGATGGGCGAGAGCAGACAATCTCGGTGTTCGATAAAGAGTCCGCGGTCCCGCTTTCCATCGCGCTGGCCGTCGATACCAGCCTGAGCACGCGGCACGACTTGCCGCTGGAGCAGGCCTCAGCCAAGCGCTTTGCCCGTACCATTCTGCGTCCGGTGGACGCCCTCTCCGTGTTTGGTTTTAACGAAACGGTCCTGCAGGCGACCTCTTATACTTCGGATCTGAAGCGCATTGATGATGGGATTGATCACATCCGCCTGGGAGCAGCCACCGCGCTGTTTGACGCAGTCTATCTGGCCTCCCGCTCGCTCGACCGCCGCAAGGGACGAAAAGTTCTGGTCCTCATCACCGACGGCGGGGACACCGTCAGCAAAGTGGATTACAAGGAAGCGGTGCGCGCCGCCGAAGAGGCCGAGAGCATCGTCTACAGCATCATCGTAGTACCCATCGAAAGCAGCGCTGGACGTGAAACCGGGGGCGAGCACGCCCTCATTCAGCTTTCGGAAGATACCGGCGGCAAGTACTACTACGCCACCTCGATGTCGCAGCTGGATGACGCCTTCCGTCAGATCAGCGACGAGCTTCGCACCCAGTATTTACTGGCCTACTACCCATCGCAGCGGCTGTCGAACTCCCAGTTCCGGCGCATTCAGGTCAACGTCTCCGGCCCCGGCGACTCTGCCGCGTATCACGTCCGAAACCGGGCTGGATATTACACTTTCAAGTCTGATTTCTGATTCCCTTCGCATACCGTTGCCACGGATATCTCAAGACATAACATGGCCGACGGAGTTGTTAACTCGGACATTAACGTCGCGGAATTTTCTTTTGCAGATTGGAAATACAGTTTTTAGGATTTCTAAGGTGCTAAGACGTTTGGGTGTCTCCTCCTGTTTTCGTTAAGACGCGTCGTAAGCCTCTGAATAATATGCAGATACCTATAAATTCCCAGAATGACCCTAGGCTGGCTGGAAAATTGCTTTAGACCATTCAGAATCATCTTCAGTCAGGGAAGACTGCATCGAGTCAGTTTCGGCGGCGAAGTTTGGATCTGCGTTCCACCGACCCCTGATGCGAAGATTTCAAAACTTCTGATAGCGCTTCCGGAAGACCAGACTCTGGAAGCATGACGACAAACAGGTTCCCATGAGAACAATTCCGAAAGGAAGGTTTACGATGTTGAAGCTCAATTCCCCCCGCTCCGGCGCACGATTCGTGCTGCTGGCTTTGTTTGCGTTGCTCCTCTCGTCTGTGGTTTTTGCCCAGACGACGGTTTCGACTGGCAATATCGTAGGTACCGTAACCGACTCCACCGGAGCCGTAGTGTCCGGCGCGAAGGTGACCATTACCGGTTCCACCGGACAGACAATCAAAACGACCACCAGTGGGACGGGATTGTACTCTTCCGGCGCCCTGGTCCCGGGTTCCTATACGGTGCGCGTGGAAGCCAAAGGCTTCAAAACGACCCAGTTGACGCTGAACGTCCAGGTCGACAACACGGCCAATGGCGGAGCGAAACTGGAACTTGGACAAGAGAGCACCGTGATCGACGTGCAGGCCAGCGCCGTGAGCGTGAATACGGAGCAAGCCGAGGTGCAAGGCGTTCTGAGCTCTTCGCAGATCGAGAATCTGCCGGTAAACGGACGCAACTTCCTGGATCTCGCGCAGCTTGAGCCGGGCGTTCAGATTCAGGACGGAACCAACTTCGATCCAACTAAAGTGGGTTACTCCTCGATCTCGTTCGGTGGCCGATTCGGCCGTACGGCGCGCATCGAAGTGGACGGAGTCGACGTTTCCGATGAGACCGTCGGCACCACAACCGAAGACATTCCGGCCAGCTCCATTCAGGAATTCTCGGTCGCACAGTCGAACCTTGATCTTTCGAATGAATTGACCTCGTCGGGCGCAGTCAACGTGACCACCAAGTCCGGTACGAACGCCTACCACGGCGAAGCATTCGGCGTCTTCC
>Ga0210396_10005435_pt1 | contig 12342 bp, 9 predicted proteins | sample IncBWH17OmetaG_FD_155466 | JGI IMG/M metagenome (GOLD analysis project Ga0210396, IMG submission 155466) | Forest soil microbial communities from Barre Woods Harvard Forest LTER site, Petersham, Massachusetts, United States - Inc-BW-H-17-O ...
CTTATCGTCCAAAGCCTCTTTAACGAAGTGTCTAGTGCCTGAAAAGTAGCGGTCCAGGACCTCTCGGGCGAATGCTTCTTTGGTGCCAAAGTGATGGATAAAGGAGCCGTGCGGCGCGCCAGCGGCGGCACAAATATCACGCACAGTTGCCGCTTGATAACCCTCTCGAAACATTAGCTCCAATCCGGCATCAAGGATGTCTTCGCGGAGGGAGTGTCTGCCCATGGCAAATAGTACGCACGTGCGTATATCTGTCAAATTCCTTGTGGGCTGATTCCCAATCAAGACTTTGACTGGATGGCGCTCGCGGCTACAGACCGCCGAACAGCTATGAAAAATAGCTGGGAGGGCTTGGCTAAAGATATTCTCTTGGCCGGCAATATCGGCCTCGGACGGTTAGACCCGGATTCTCCAGCGATTGGCCATTCTCTACAAAGACTTGAACAAAGTACTAAGCACGCCTGGACTTTAGTCGCCGAAATAAAGCAGTTACACACGACAGCGCCGACCCTTTTCAATCAATCCCCATTTGTGTACGACCCGACCGACGCAGATGCACATCAATACATACTTCGCTCTGATGAGGCTCGCTGACAGTTACGGCAAAACGACGAGTTTTGACCGACCCACCAGCGTCCAGGTAACCGCTTGTTCACTCACTGCTTGAATCAACCACCAAATGAAAATCGAGGTCTTACACAACGTATTCGGCTCGATCACGATGGACGAGGAAGGAAAGATAGAGGTCCGAAAGCCCGACCTGGCCGAACGTCTTACCTACCTGCTCGCTCACTTCGACGAACTCGGCGATCAGGTCCAACGCTATGGCGCCGGCGATCAAGGGCGGCTAATCGCAGTTCTCGAGTACACGGGCCTGGCTCGCGGAATTACCAAGGTAACGACGGAGGGGGAACAGCCGTTGCCGCCTGGAGCTGTATATTAATCGGCGTAGCGCCGATCTAATGACTTGTTGAGAATAGTGAGTGATGAAGAAAGTAGTAGTAATCATCTGGGCTGTAGTCTGCGCTTGCGTCAGCACAGTCCGGGCAGATTTGGGTCAAACCCGCTTCCAAATTGAAGCCGAATATGGGAAACAAGTTGGCTACTCTTTCCCTGATATTGACGACCAAACACCTTGGCCAGCAAACATCCAAGACCGAAATGGCAAGGTCCATAAAAGACCTCCTCAGTACGCGTGTGTCTATCCGATCTGGCAAATCGAAAATCATGGTCCATTACAACGATAAGGGAATCGTTACCATGGTCATCTACGAGTGCTCTGATGTATACTGGGGGATCCGCTGCTTTGCGCTAGAGGTTGAGCGTTCCTCATGACGTGCCTTCGCACTCCGTTCTCACGAGCAGACAGCGCTCCTCAGTGTACGTAGATTTCCGTTTCCTCGGCGTGTTGCCCGAAACAGCCGCGTCTGTTAGTCACGGAACTGCAAAGGGTGGCAGGTTAGATCGGTGCTAAAACGAGCTGACCCGGCGGATCAGGGGTCAAAAGCGCACTTAGCATCACACATAGCCAGGAAAGAGTTCGGATCAGGGGTTTCCAAGCACTTTGCGGGATGTCTTGGATCGCTCCGATCAGTTTTCTAAGATTTTGAATCGTCGCGATCAGCAGGTCTTGGATCGATTGTTTGACGAGCCCTCGCCAGCGAGCGCGCTTGAAACCATGTCGGTTGGCGGCGTCAGCAAAACTGCGTTCCATCAGATGCTGCCGGCGTTTCCGATCGAGTCTGGCTCTCTGGGTGTTGGCTTGTCGACGCGCTCGATCCAAGAGGTTTTGATCGCGATGGCGTTTAATGCTGCGGCCCGTTTTGGAACGGGTGCAGAACTCCCGCAATCGGCAACTCAAACACACCCCTCGCTTGGTGACGTATTCCCAACTGAGGCGCACCGAGTGCAGCCGCCTTGGCTTCATCACTTGGCCAGCCGGGCACAAGAAGGTGTCACTCTCTGGTCGGTAGAGGAACTGCGATTCTGGATAGATCCCGTCGCGCCGTCCGCTGCCAGGGCTGCTTGTCAGTAGATCGGCCATATGCGTGCGGAGCTTGCGGCTCTGACAGGCGACGTAGTTCTCGATCGTGCCGTATTTGCAGTCGGCTATGATCGTGTAGGCTGATATTCCTCCATTAGCTTGATGTTGATCGATCAACCCCATGAGCTCATGGCCTTCATTGATTCTTCCGGTTGTTGTCTTAACGGCGGTAACAATTCCGTGGGCGTCATCCACCACTCGGTGGTTTTTGTATCGTGGCCGAGTTTTTACCCCCTGCTGACGCACCAGCGTCGCTTCCGGATCAGTGCTGCTTTGATACTTTTGGTTTACCTCCGTACGAGGGCCTGGTCCGGGTAGATCCGGCTTTTGATCCTCATCGGTTTCGTTCTTCGAACAGTCGGCTTCCTCGAGCTTCTGAGTTTGTTCAAGACAAGCTTGTTGGATCTGATCAAGGGTGGCGGCGTCCAACTCCCGAACCGAGTTCAGCGATGCATTGGCGTCGATCAAGCTGCTGTCTACGTGAATCTTGGTCCCATCGACAAGCCCGGCGCTTACACACTGTGCCACTACCCGACTAAAGAGTGCAACGAAGACTTCTTGGCCCCAGCGCTTGCGGGCTTTGCTCAAGACGCTGTGATTGGGAACCGTGTCGTCCAAGCCATAACCCAGAAACCACATGTAATCGAGCCGTTCTGGAATGATGCGCATCAACTCGCGCTCGCTTCGCACGTTATCCAGGAACAGCAACAGCATCATCTTCATGATGACGACCGGATCTTCTGAAACGTTGCCTTTGGTGCCGTAGAATTTTGCGACCTCTCGCCGCACGAAATCCAGTTCCAGCGTCTCGTTAATTCGCCGTAGCGGATGATCACTGCGCACCCGCTTATCCAAGTTCACCTGATAGCTCCACAGCTGCTTCTGTGGATCGCGCTCCCCCATCATGGGGACATAATGTTAGCAACTAATTACCTTTCTTGTCGATGTTATTCCGTGTCATTTGGGCAACACGCCGACGAAACGGAAAATAAAGTACGATACGGAATTCAGTTCTCCGCGCGGACAGGCGTTTAAAGGCTTGCCAGGAAAGACAGTGAAACCTCGGAAACAAGCGGTGGGATCTCGGTGCGGGCTTTCTGTAAAACCGGCGGTAATCGAATTCTGGAGCGTTTTCTTTGGGCAAGCCCCGAGAGGAAGGAGCAGGCTAACGAACTATTTCTTTGGTGCAAATAAGTACGCCAAACAGTACACTAGGCGCGGGCGTCATCCCGCGCCATAGCCTGAGTTCAGTTCCGTGCGATTGGAGGCGATCCTTTTGGCTGAAACCTGCGATGATAGATGTTTCGTCATATGCCCTGGAGCCGCTACGGCAAGGCGCCAACTTTGTTCTATACCGCGGCCACCGGGAGACTGAACCTAGCAATATCCTTGTTGTGGCGCCTGTTTTGAAGCGGCTTGCGCAACGGACCCTTAGGCGACTCGAGCATGAATATGCGCTGAGGACCAGACTTGAAACCGATTGGGCAGTTCTTCCTCTTGATTTGGTCAGCCATGATGGCAGGACGGTGCTGGTGCTGGATGACCCGGGCGGCCAGCCTCTTAGTCAGATTCTTGGTCATCCATTGGAGGTGATCCAGTTTCTGCGAATCGCCAGCGGTATTGCCTCGGCGGTGGGCAAAGTCCATGAGCACGGCCTCATCCACAAGGACATAAAGCCGGCTAATATCTTAGCGGATCCGATAACTAACCGGGTTTGGCTTACAGGATTCAGTATTGCCTCAGAGCTACCGCGCGAGCGCCAGGCTCCTGAACCTCTCGAAACAATCGCGGGAACGCTGGCGTACATGGCACCCGAACAGACTGGGCGTATGAATCGTTCCATCGATTCCCGGAGCGATCTCTATTCACTCGGCGTCACTCTGTACGAAATCCTGACCGGAAGTCGCCCGTTCACGGCGTCTGATCCGATGGAATGGGTGCACTGTCACATTGCAAGACAACCAATACCGCCTGGAGAGCGAGGAAAAGAGATTCCACCCGCGCTCTCAGCTATTATCCTGAAGCTCCTGGCCAAAACCGCTGAGGAACGGTACCAGACGGCGAGTGGAGTTAAGCATGATCTTGAGCGCTGTCTTGATGAATATTTGAGGAGTTCAGGAGTTACAGGAGTTCAGGAGAAAATCCACGAATTCCCGCTTGGCGAACACGACACGCCAGACCGGCTATTAATTCCAGAGAAATTATATGGCCGAGCGCGTGAGATCAATACCTTGGTTGCCTCCTTCGACCGCGTCGTCGCGAGCGGCACGCCAGAGTTAGTGCTCGTTTCTGGATATTCGGGTATCGGCAAATCCTCGGTTGTCAATGAGCTGCAGAAGGTGCTGGTTTCGCCTCGCGGCCTTTTTGCATCAGGAAAGTTCGACCAATATAAACGCGACATCCCTTATGCCACCTTAGCTCAAGCCTTCCAGAGCCTTATCCGTCCACTTCTGAGTAAGAGCGAAACCGAGCTGCGCAACTGGCGCGATGCACTTCAGGAGGCGTTAGGTCCGAACGCGCAGCTCATGGTGGATCTAGTGCCAGAGTTAACATTGATCCTGGGACAACAGCCGCCGGTACCCGACCTTCCACTACAGGGCGCGCAACGCCGCTTCCAGCTGGTGTTTCGGCGATTTATCGGCGTGTTTGCCCGGCGGGAACATCCGCTTGCCTTATTCCTCGATGATTTGCAGTGGCTCGATGCAGCGACACTGGACTTTCTGGAGAACGTGTTAACTCAGACCGATGTTCACCATTTAATGTTGATCGGCGCCTATCGGGACAACGAAGTTAATTCCGCCCATCCGCTGATACGCAAGCTCGAAGCAATCCGCCAAGCTGGGGCGGCGGTGCAGGAGGTCATCCTTGCGCCCTTAGCCTGTGAGGATTTGGGACAGTTAATTGCGGATGCTCTTCATTGCGAACTGGAGCGAGCCACCCCGCTGGCGCAGGTTGTCCATGACAAGACTGCCGGTAATCCATTTTTCGCCATCCAGTTTATTTCTGCGCTTACCGAGGAGGCATTGCTCACCTTCGATCACGGCAATGGGAGATGGTTCTGGGACCTCAATCGGATTCACGGGAAGGGTTACACCGGTAACGTGGTAGACCTCATGGTTGGAAAATTGAACCGTCTGCCACTCCAAACTCAGAAGGTATTGCAGGAGCTCGCTTGTCTTGGGAACAGCGCCAAGATCCCAACGCTATCCATCGTTCACCAGACATCGGAGGACGAGCTCCACTCGGATCTGTGGGAGGCGGTGCGTCTGGAGTACGTCGTGCGTTTCGGGGATTCCTATAAGTACGTCCACGACCGAGTTCAGGAAGCTGCCTATTCGCTTATCCCTGAGGAGATGCGTGCCGAGGCTCATCTCCGAATCGGCCGGCTACTCATGTCGACAATGTCTGCCGAAGAACTCGCGGAGAATACTTTTGATGTCGCCAACCAGCTCAATCATGGCGTGGCACTCATTTCCGAGCGGGACGAGCAACGGCGTGTGGCTGAACTCAACCTTCATGCTGGAAGAAAGGCGAAGACATCCGCGGCCTACGCGGCTGCGTGCGCCTTCCTTTCGGTCGGAGCAACCCTGATCGATCGCGAGGATTGGGAGGACAGGTACGAATTCGCGTTTGGGCTCGCCTTACTTCGCGCAGAATGCGAGTTTCTCTGTGGAAGATTTGACGAGGCGGAAAAACTCATTTCCTGGCTGCTCCGGAGGGCCATGTCAAAGGCCGACAAGGCAGCTGCTTATCGACTTAGAACTGATCTCCACATTTTGAAGTCGAGCTACCGGGAAGCAGTCAACAGCGCGCTCGAATGCTTGCGACTGTTCGGGATCACGATGTCGGTGCATCCGACCAAGGAGCAGGTTCAGTATGAATACGAGAAGGTTTGGCGGAATCTCGGTGAGCGCTCTATCGAGAGCCTTATTGACCTTCCTCTCATGAGCGACCCGGAGGTTCAGGCGGCCATGCGCGTGCTATCTGTCCTCTACTCTCCGGCCTTCTTCATTGATACTAACCTGTTCTTTCTCTCCATTTGCCATATCGTGAACCTGAGTTTGAAATACGGACCGACCGATGCTTCCGCGCACGGCTATGCGTATTTTGGCTTCATCCTTGGACCCGCGTTTAATCGCTACGCCGAAGGTTACCGTTTTGGACAGCTCGGCGTTGACCTGGTCGAAAAACATGGGTTTGTCGCCTTCAAGGCGAAGGTCTACATGACCATGGCATGGGTTGCGATCTGGACGCAACCGATAACCACCGCACTCAAATTCATTCGGGCTGCCTTCTCTGCCGCCGTCGAAATAGGCGATCTTACCTATGCTTGCTACGCCTGCGACCATACCATCACTGATCTTATCGCGCGAGGAGATCACCTTGACGAGGTGTGGCTGGAGTCTGAGCAATGTTTGGAGTTCGTACGGAAAGCCAAGTCCCCGGATTATGTAGACCGCTTAAAAACCCAGCGACAGTTCATACAGAATTTGCGGGGGTGCACCTACACTTTCTCGACCTTCAACGACGCGCATTTCGACGAGGCAGTTTTCGAGGCTCAGCTAGCTAATGACCAGGCCATCGCGTGCTGGTATTGGATTTTGAAACTACAGGCGAGATTCGTCTCGGGAGACTACGAGGCGGCTATGGCGGCCGCGGAGAAGGCAAAGCGGTTGCTCTGGGCCGCTACCGGCTGCATTCAATTACCTGATTACCATTACTACACGGCGCTCACGATCGGCGCGCTTTTCGACACGACAGCGCCTGACAGAAAGAAGCCGTGGCGTGAGGCGTTGGCCGAACATCTGGATCAGCTTCGCGGTTGGGCTGAGAACTGTTCAGCGACCTTTCTCGATAAGCACATTTTGGTATCGGCGGAGGTGGCCCGCATCGAAGGCCGCACGGTCGATGCCATGGGTCTGTACGAACAGGCCATCCGCTCGGCTCACGCAAACGGTTTTGTTCACAATGAGGCGCTCGCTAATGAACTGGCGGGGCGTTTTTACGCGGCACGCGGTTTCACGAAGATCGCGCATGCTTATTTTCAAGACGCCCGGTACTGCTATCTTCGTTGGGGAGCCACTGCTAAGGTGCGACAACTCGATGAATTATATCCACAGCTTAGAGAGCAAGAGCCAGTGGCCGGTCCGACGACCACGATCGAGGCAGCGGTCCAACAACTAGATCTCGCTGACATTATAAAAGTCTCGCAGGCACTATCGAGCGAGATCGTTCTGGAGAAACTAATCGACACGCTTATGCGCACCGCGATTGAGCACGCGGGTGCTGAGCGCGGTCTGTTGATTCTGCCGCGGGGTGTCGCTCACCAGATTGTGGCGGAAGCCACAACCAGCGGCAACACGATCATTGTGCATCTGCAAGAAGCATTCGTGGCCGAGGCTGAATTGCCAGAATCGATCATCAATTATGTTGTGCGGACGCAGGAGAGTGTGATTCTCGACGGTGCCTTTGTTCAGAGTCCGTTTTCTGAGGATCCGTATATACGTGCGCTTCAGGCCCGTTCCATTCTCTGCTTGCCCTTAATTAACCAAGCCAAACTGATCGGTCTTCTCTATCTTGAAAATAACCTGAGCTCCCACGTTTTCACTCCCAAGCGAATCACGATGTTGAAACTCATCGCGTCCCAGGCCGCGATCTCCTTGGAGAATACACGTCTTTACCGCGATCTCGAAGAGCGCGAAGGAAAGATCCGGCGGTTAGTCGATGCCAACATCATCGGGATCTTGATCTGGAACCTTGAGGGCCAGATTCTCGAGGCCAATCAAGCCTTTCTTCAAATGATACAGTACACCCGTGAAGACCTCATGTCGGGTCGCCTGCGCTGGACAGACCTGACTCCGCTGGAATGGCGCGACCGCGATGAGCGGTCCGTCGCAGAGCTAAAGGCGACTGGGAGCATTCAACCATTCGAGAAGGAGTACTTTCGGAAAAACGGCAGCCGCGTCCCAGTATTGATCGGCGCCACGATCTTTGAAGGAAGTCGGAACGAAGGTGTCGCGTTTGTGCTCGATCTAAGCGAACAAAAGCGGGCCGAAGAAGAGATAAAGCGGATTCGCCGTCTTGAGGGGGAAATGCGTCAGGTATCGCGGACAGAAATGATGGGAGGGTTAACGGCTTCGCTGGCGCATGAATTGAGCCAACCGCTCGGAGCAGTTCACCTTAATGCAGAAACGGCGCGACTTTTTCTTGCCGCGAAAAGTCCGGAGTTGGACAAGGTAAAAGCCGCCATCGATGACGTTATCCAGGACAACGCGCGAGCGGCTGAAATCATCCGAAATATTCGGGCTCTCTTTCAACGAGCTGAGGTGGAGAAGTTGGCCGTGGATCTCCGCCAGATTCTCTATGACGTCGAACGCATCCTCCGGGCGGACGCTGCATCCAAAGGGGTCGCTCTGCAGCTCGACGTACCGACCGCGCTCCCACCCGTTATGGGTAACAAGACGCAGCTCATTGAGGCAGTGATGAATCTCGTCTCGAATGGGGTCGATTCAGTTTGTGAGAGTGGGGAAGCTGGCAGCGTAGAGATTTGTGCAAGTCAGCCCGAAGCTGGACGCGTACGTGTATTGGTCCGCGACTCCGGGAGGGGCATAGAGCCCGAAGTCATACCGCGGCTGTTTGATGCTTTCTTCACGACCAAACCAAAGGGCATGGGTATGGGCCTTGCCATTGTGCGCTCGATCATCGAGAACCACGGCGGGCGACTGTGGGCGACACCCAATCCTGATCGCGGTGCTACTTTTGAGTTCGAATTGCCGGTCAAAGCAGACCTCCATTAACTCCAGATTCCGCAGATAGAAAAATCCTCCTGTGCGCCAGCAGATTGCGCTGCCAGCAGCATGCGGATGATAATTGGGGGCAACGGATGCTTGAATCTCGTGATCAATTTCTCCTTTTCGGGTCGTCACGAGGTGCCCACATCGATATCGTTTCAACGGCGAGAACCTGAAAGTGTTCGTCGTTCTCCAACGATTTTTGGCGGCACCAAGAATTTCTGATGCCCGTTCCGGTTGGCCGGCAGCTACAGCTATCTCATACGCCCGCTCGAAGGCCCGCAGTGTCGGACGGTTGGCTAAGTTGAGGCTCGCAAGCTCGAAGGCTCGCTCACCATCGTCGCCACTGCCGGAATAGAACTCGCACCATGGTCCGCGAACGCAAGCAGGTGTTTTTCCAGAATACCCTGGAAACCGAATCGCGCTGCTTCCATCTGCACGTCCGCTTCTGTGAGTCTCCCCATTGCGACCAACACGTCGGCGAGACGCCAGGCGACTTCGGGATCGCCGCTTGAAACGGCGGGCATGAGCAGGGCCTCCGCGTCCCCCGGGCGTCCGTCTTTCAAATAAATCTCCGCCAGATGAACGCGTGCTTTCACATAACAGGGCAAGTATCCAATGGCTTTTTGATACCAGTACGCAGCCCGATCCGACCGTTTTTCCGGCACGAACTCTCCCCACAGAACTCCGAGCTGAAAACAAACCCACGCGACGGCGAAAGGATCGCTTCGAAATTTCGGTCGCGAAGTCCGTACCTTAAACGTACCCTCGCTTGATCGGACATGTGATTGGCGACAGCGCCCTTTATCACGCTCTTACGAACACAGCAGGACACCCAGCCGGTTTTTGTTGATCCTCGCCTACCAAACCTTATCTTTGCGATCTTTTGCGGCTATTCCTTCAGTGGTTTTCGCGACGCGCACCAGCAACTTCCCAAAATTTTCGCCTCGGAAAAGCTTTAGAAAGGCCCGTGGCGTGTTCTCCAGTCCATCGACAATATCTTCACGATATTTGATGCGCTCCTCGCGGACCCAACGGCTCATGTCTTTTAGAAATAACTCCTGCTGGTCAGCGAAGTCGCCGCTGAGAAAACCGCGAACAGACAGCCGCTTGGTTAGGATGGCCCGCATCAAAAGCGGTACCTGATTCGGTCCTTCCGGTAACTGCGTATCGTTGTAGTGGGCGATCAATCCGCAAACCGAAATCCTGGCAAAGTCGTTGAGGAGAGGCAAAACAGCCTCGAAAAGTTTGCCTCCCACATTCTCAAAATAAACGTCGATTCCTTTTGGACAGGCTCTTTCCAGCTCGCTAGGCAGATCGGGTTGATAGTGGCTGATACAACTATCGAAGCCAAGCTCGTTGACGGCGTACTCACACTTCTCCTGCGCTCCCGCTATTCCAACCACGCGGCATCCTTTGATCTTCGCGAGCTGGCCGACGATCGCTCCAACCGCACCAGCTGCAGCTGATACTACAACTGTTTCACCGGCCTTCGGTTGCCCGACGCTGAGGAGTCCGAAGTATGCGGTCCGACCCGGCATACCGAGAACGCCGAGAGCAGCCGAAATCGGAGCCAGCGAAGGATCCACTTTCTTCATACCGGCACCATCCGACAACGCGTACTCCTGCCACCCGGTCCGGCCTTCGACAATGTCACCCGGAGTAAATCCTTCTAGCTTGGAAGCGACCACTTCGGTGACCGTACCTCCCACCATGACATCACCGATCCCGACCGACGGCGCATACGACTTTCGATCACTCATGCGCCCGCGCATGTAGGGATCAAGGGATAACCAAAGTGTTCGCAGCAACATTTGCCCCGGCTGCGGATCTTCCAGCTCTACCTCAGACAGCGCAAAATCAGCTTCGCTGGGTTCTCCAGTGGGCCGACGTGCCAGCAAGATACGACGATTCTTTACGGGAGCCATACGTTATCGTTCGCCCGGGATCGAACAAACAGCAAGCCCTTGGAAACAAGCACGAACAAACGAAAAGTAGTTTTCCATTCCCGGCGTGCCCGTGCGTTCTCAATGCGGATAGCGCTTCGCTCCGCCGTCGACGTAGATTAGCTCCCCGGTAGTATACCGTGCTCGTGGCGAACAAAGGAACACCGCCATTAGCGCAACATCTTCAGCCTCTCCGATGTAACCCACCGGTATCTCTTTTCCTGCATAGTCTTCCTGTTCCTGTAGGCTTGGGAATACCCGATCGTCTATCTGCTCGGAATGAACAATTCCCGGAGAGATGCAATTGACGGTTACGCCATCTTTAGCGACAACGCTGGCCAATAGCTTAGACCAAATGGTGACCGCACCATTTGGTGGTATCGCCGCATTAAATCCGAGCGGCTCTTGCGTGCCGGTTAAATTAATAATCCGGCCAAATTTCTGCGCTTGCATCGAGTCGACGAGGATGTGAGCCAAGTTACGACCGGCATCGAAATTAAGCCGCATGCCTTCCTCCCATTCTTCCGGTGTTCCCAGCCCCGCTTTGATCGGCCGCGATCCGCCGGCGTTGTTGATCAGAATGTCAAGACGCCCAAACGTTTCGAGTACCGCGGCTTTGATCCGGCGAGGAGCATCACGATCGGTGATGTCTTCCGCCAGAATCAACGGTCTGCGCCCAGTTGATTTAACCAGTTCGTCCGCAGTTTCCTCTAAGAAATGTTTGCGGCGTCCCACAATTGCCAGGCGGCATCCTTATCCGCGGGCGCCGGCGCTAAAGCGCTCCGGGGAATCGCGGAAACCGCGCTCAAAGCGTGGCCAGGCGGAACTCGCCCCAGGCTTGTTCCGCACTAGCAAAGCGGAACGGTACAAAGATATCTGCACAACAAGGACACAAAGACAGAAACTCTTACAGAATCGAACGAAGCAAACGAAGGGCATGGGGCTATTGGGTTTCTACGCCGCTTTTCGGACTCTTTCCTTTGTTACCTTCTGTAAAAACCTTCTGTGCTTTGTGGCCTTTGTGTCTTGCTGTGAGTTTTCCGTTTCCTTTGGCGCCGATGAACGCCGTATGCATAGTGGATATAATAATGAATGTCGAACGTGTGAAGTATGTGATCTGGGCGGCGGATTGGAAACGTGCCGTACGGTTCTATCGAGAGCTTTTCGGTGCTGATGTGGTCAAGGAATCCGAAGTCATGAGCGAGGTTTCTGTGTGCGGCGCGACCATCGGCATCCATGGCGGAGGAGAGGGGAAACGAACCTGGACGGGCCTCAGTTTTCAGGTTCCGGATGTGATTGCGGGTGCAAAAGAGGTGGTTGCTGCCGGCGGCCAGCTAACCCGTGAACCTCAGCCCGAAGGCAACGAACCGCCCCACCTGGCGATGTGCGTCGACCCAGAAGGCAATGAATTTATGCTGACCCGAAAGCGGGGAGGATAAGAATGCGAATTTCACCACAGAGGCACAGAGGACACAGAGAAAGACCAACCGCAGATGCACGCAGATAGGGTGATCGCCTTCTTCGTTCCGGCAACGAAAAGGGTCGTGCCTGGAAATCTGTT
>Ga0210396_10005436_pt1 | contig 12340 bp, 12 predicted proteins | sample IncBWH17OmetaG_FD_155466 | JGI IMG/M metagenome (GOLD analysis project Ga0210396, IMG submission 155466) | Forest soil microbial communities from Barre Woods Harvard Forest LTER site, Petersham, Massachusetts, United States - Inc-BW-H-17-O ...
GGGGTCAGGGGGGAGCCGATGAAATTCAAGAAAATGATAGGAAGTGCGGTCATCGTGTTGTTGTTTTGTATTTGCACGGCAGTTGAAACTGTCCCGGCGTTCGCGCAGGTTTCTGGCGCAACCCTTTCGGGGTTGGTAACGGACGCATCGGGCGGCGCGGTTCCCAACGCTAACGTCGCGATACGAAACGTCGCCACCGGTGTGGTCCGCGCGGTCGAATCCAACGGAGACGGTTTCTACACGGCGCCCAACCTTCTGCCCAGCACCTACGAGGTGACGATTTCAGCCCAGGGTTTCACCACCATCGTTGAAAAAGGAATTACTCTCACTGTCGGCGCGCAGCAGGAATTAAACGTTAGTCTGAAAGTCGGGCAGATGACGCAAAGCGTCGAGGTGACTGCCGCCGCGACCGGCGTGGAAACGAGTACATCGGCCGTAAGTGCGACCGTGGATTCCGCGACGGTTCGGGAAATGCCGCTGAACGGACGCGATTGGGCTTCGCTCGCGACGCTGGAACCCGGCGTCTCCACGATTCAAACTCAGGTGGGCACCAGCTTCAACGCCAACAAGGGAAACCGAGGTTTCGGAAATCAGTTGAGCGACTCCGGCCACCGTGCCAACGAGAACGACTACCGCGTAAATGGCTTGACGATCAACGATTATTCGAATGCCGCGCCCGGCGGGCCGACCGGCTTGAACTTGGGGGTCGATGCCGTGCAGGAATTCTCCGTGATCACGACCGGTTATACGGCCGAGTACGGGAGAACCTCCGGAGCAATTATTAACGCGATTACAAAATCGGGAACCGATGCGTTTCACGGCACGGGATACTTCTTCGATCGCGATAGCGTTTTTGACGCACGCAACTTTTTTGATGGATCGCAAATTCCGACATTTCACCGCACGCAATTTGGGGCGTCCGCCGGTGGGCCAATCATCAAGGACAAGACATTTATCTTCGGCAACTATGAGGGGTTCCGCCAGAAGCAAGCCGGATCCACGGTGATCAATGTTCCAACGGATGAGGCGCGCAGCGGGCAATTGTGCGTTCCTAGCGGGACAAATCCATGCGCGTCATTGCAGACGATCGCCGTAAATCCCGCAATCGCCCCTTATTTGGCGTTGTGGCCTTGCCCTGCGTCTTGCCAAACTGCCACAAATGCGGACACGGTATCGGAAAAGGTCAACATCCCAACGATTGCCAACGAGAACTACGGCATCGTTCGTGTGGATCACAAAATATCCGACCGCGACAGCCTGGACGGAAGTTATTTCCATGACTCCGGCCCGCAGTCTCAGGGCGATCCCCTCGGAAACACCATTCACGAGGTTGTTTCCAGCAGAGAAGCAGGCAGCATTGAAGAGACCCACATCTTTAACGCGGAACTGTTGAATACCGCCCGATTTGGCGTGAGCCGCGTGCAAGGTGACATCAACACTCCTGTTTCGGGCGATGCGGTTGCGACGAATCCGGCTTTGGCGATCGCGCCCGGTGCGAAAGCCACACCTCAGATTCCCATATCTGGGATCACCACCGCCTTCGGTCTCGGTGGCTTTAACCGGTTTAAGCACGCATTCAATTCAATTCAGGCGGACGACGACGCGTTCATTACGCACGGCACGCAGTCAATTCGTGTCGGATTCGCGTTTGAGCGGATGCAGTACAACATCCTGGAGCAATTAAGCCCCAACGGCCGCCTCAATACCTACGGCTCCTTGCAGAATTTTTTGACGAACGCACCTATCCAACTAAACGCACTGGCTCCGGGAGGATCAACGGAGGTCGGATTGCGCCAAAGCCTTTTCGCCGGATACATCCAAGACGACTGGCGCGCGAAGTCGAACCTGACGCTGAATCTGGGCCTGCGCTACGAAATGACGACGCGGCCCACCGATGCCAATACGGTAGCGGGATATACGGTCAACGGATTCACGGTGGCTAGCGCGGGATTTCAGCAAATTCAAACGCTAGCCAACTGCACGCCGGGTACCACGCTCTGCGGACCGGTGGGCACCAACAGCCCCATCCGGTCGAATCCGACCGTGTACAACTTCGAACCACGTATCGGTCTGTCATGGGATCCGTTTAAGGACGGCAAAACGGCCGTGCGAGCAGGGTTCGGTATGTTCGACGTTTTACCGCTGCCCTATGAATTCGGTCTGAATACAGCGGCAACGGCTCCCTTCCAAATCATTGGAGCTGACCCGGCCGCCACGTTAGGAACCGGTGTAGCCGATCCTAACGTCAACTTTAATCGCCAAAAGATTCGCAATCGCTTCGTTGATCCGAATCCACATCGCGCTCTGGTGATGAATTGGAACGCAAATGTGCAGCGAGACCTTGGCTACGGCTTTTCCGCCACCGCCGGGTACGTTGGCTCCCGTTCCGTGCATCTGTCGGTCGCATCGGACGACATCAATCTGGTGCAGCCAACGGCAGTGGCTGGGACCGGTTTCGTATTTCCTTGCGATCCCAACTCACCCGCTATCTTGGGTAACGGCCCGTACAGCGCAACGAATAACTGCAGCAATAACTTGACTGGCACCCGCATTGATTCCAATTGGGGCGGCGGTGCAGGTATCCGCCCGGTGTTATTCGATGGCGAGTCCACCTACAATTCGTTCCAGGCACAATTGAAGAAGACGGCAAGCCACGGTATTCAAGGGCAACTGTCCTACACATACGGCAAATGCAGCGACACCAGTTCGGCTCCCGTTACCGGTGACACGTATCTGACTTCGATTGCGGTGCCGTTGCTCCTGGTGAAATCCGCGCGCGTGGGTGCCTGCGATTTCGACATTCGAAACGTGCTGGTTGGCAACTTTATCTGGAATCTGCCGTCGCCACATTCGTCATCCGCGTTTGTCTCGAATTTGGCGAGCGGATGGCAGCTCGGCAGCATCATTACCTATACCACCGGCTCGCCTTTCACGGCCACGGTGGGCGATGGCAACGACCCGCTGGGCACCGGCTCCAATGGCGATTTCACCACGAATTTCGCAAGTCTGTTGCCCGGGTGCAATCCGATTCACGGCGGCGTGAACTATCTGAATACGGCCTGCTTCACGCCCCCTACAGCGCCAACATCTTTGCCGCTCGCGACGACGGCTAATCCGTTCGGCTGTGCGCCGCTTTCCTATACCAACTACCCACTGGCGCCGCCGGCCGGGCAGCAATTCTGCTCGAACGTGCTCGGGAACACGAAGCGCAACCAATTCTACGGGCCGGGCGTCACCACTGTGGACTTTTCGGTTTTCAAAAACACCGCGGTGCCGAAAATTTCGGAAACATTTAACGTGCAGTTCCGCGCGGAGTTTTTCAATATTTTGAATCACACGAACTTCATCGGACCGAATTTCTTGAACGGGACGCAGAACAACTCGCTCTTCGACTTCAATGGCAGCGCGTTGCCGACCGCCCTGAACCAGACGTCCACGAGTTCGCGGCAGATTCAACTCGGATTGAAGCTCATCTGGTAACCGGTAGGTCCACCCGGGAGAGGGCCGCGTCGCAATGACGCGGCCTTTTTTCCCGCTCTCTCGGGTGTCGATTTCAGCAATGAAGAGCCACTAGTCTTACCACGGGGCCAAAAAATCTCTTGAACACTTCAGGCACTCTTCCTCCGCAAGCGATGCAGGCCCAAGGCGCGTCTTCCAGCGCTGTTCCCACCCGGGTTCGCTGGCGAATCATGCTCACCGTTATGTTGATCATGGCGGTGACCACACTGTGCCGCCTGAACCTGAGCATCGCTGGGAAGTATATCTCCGAAGAATTTTCCTTTGACACGATCACCATGGGCCGCGTCTTCAGCGCGTTCCTGTGGGGCTACGGTCTATTTCAAATTCCCTGGGGATACATCGGAGACTGGATCGGCCCTCGGCGCACCTTGACGATTTCTATGCTGCTGTTCTGCGTTGGGACTGCTGTGATGGGCATCGCGCCAAGACTCGCCCTGAGCGGCGGAATCAGCGTTCTGCTCGCTTTGCAGGTGATTCGATTCGTCACGGGCGTTGGAGAAGCCGCCAGCTCGGCGAACGTCACGCGCGTGATTGCATCTTGGACAGCAGCTCGAGAAAGAGGATTCGCCAGTGGTCTGCAAACGGCAGGACTCGGACTCGGCGGAACTTTAACCCCCATTCTCATTTCGTGGACGATGATCCATTGGGGTTGGCGAGTGTCCTTCTACCTGTGTGCGGCGATCGCTTTCATCGTTCTCTTTTGGTGGTGGTATTACTGCACCGACTGGCCGGAGCAGCACCCGAGCATGAATGCGGCCGAGCTTGCCGTCATTCACCCGGAAGGCCAGCCACTTCTTGGGCGAAAGAGCCAAGCCGTGTCGCAGCGCAAGGCTGTTCCATGGGGCCGAATGTTTTCCAGCGGTTCAATATGGGGGCTGATTCTCGGCTACGGATGCCAAGGCTACGCTTTTTACGTTTATTATAATTGGTTCTATTTTTACGCGGCGAAAGTGCGAGGGCTCGGAATCATGCAGGCGGCGGCGTGGACCTCGTTCCCATTTCTCGCGATGACCCTGATTTCTCCGCTCGGCGGATTGTTTTCTGACCGCGTCTCTCGGAACTTTGGGCGGCGTCGCGGTCGCCAGTGCGCGGTGTGGCTGGGAATGGGGTTGTCGGCCACGCTGCTATTCTCTGGCAGCCACACGAGCAACACCTCTTTCGCGCTTCCGATGATGGCGATGGCCGCGGGGTTCTTGATGTTTGCTGCTGCAAATTTCTGGGCGGCCTGTATTGATCTGGTGCCTGACCATTCCGCTACACTTTCGGCATTAATGAATACTTTAGGCAGCGTCGGCGGAGCCATCTCTTCCACGGTTACGGCCTACATCGCCACCCAATACAATTGGACGCGAGCGCTAGATCTTGCGGCAGTGATCACCGTTTTTTCAGGGTTGCTTTGGTTTTTTGTTGACGCCGGCAAGAGTCTCGAAGACAAACCGGTTTAGGTTCGCAAGGCCGGCCGCGCACCTCGTTGACGGTTAATTTGCGTCGAGCGCGTGAGCATCGCTCGAGTTCTTGAGGCAATTTGCGGGGAAGGCCGTTGCAAATCACCATCGAGGAAGGTTTTCGGTGCCGGGGGTTCGCGCAGCGGCCTTTTGAGGAGTGAAAGAATGAGGAAAGTTCCCGACATCTCCGCCACGGCGATACTTGTTCTCGCTATCGTTGCGTTTGCCGCTGCGTATGCGCAGGAGCAAACAAATCCGCCGCTACGCCTGCTGCAAACTATTTCGATGCCCGGCGTGAAGGGGCGACTGGACCATTTGGACGTAGATGTACAGGGGCAGCGACTATTCGTCTCCGGCCTTGAAAACGGCTCGGTCGAAGTGGTGGACCTCCAAGCGGGGAAGTGGCTACGCCGGATTTCTGGATTTAAGAAGCCACAAGGAATTGCATACGTCGCGGCACTCAACAAGTTTTTCGTTGCGAGCGGTGATGACGGAATGGTTCGCGTCTTTCGCGCTGATACGTTCGCTCTGCTCGATTCGATCCAGCTCGAGCTTGGTCCCAATCGCGTAGCCTCTGACCCACACCGAAACCTGCTGTATGTGGGCTACGGCGGCAAAGACGCGGGCAAGGATTACGGTGAAGTTGGAATTGTTGATGCCGCGAAAGACCAGAAGGTCGCCGCCGTGCCCGTTGCGGCTCATCCTGCGGAGCTTTTGCTGAATCGATCCGGAGCTACTCTGTTTGTCTTGATTCCGGCGGCCAACGAGGTCCAGGTGATTGACACGAAAAAGCGTCAGGTAGTTGCCACATGGCACGTCAGCAGCCAGCGCCCTGGTGATGCAGCCTTCGATGAATCTGCGAAACGCCTGTTCCTGGGCACGCATGTTCCTCCGCAAATGATCGCGATGGATTCGGCGACGGGTAACGAGGTAGCCAGTCTGCTTACTATGGACGGGATGGATGGCGTTTATTTCGACTCGCAGCGGAGTCGCGTTTACGTGTCGGGCGGCAGAGATGTGGACGTCGGCTTCGTTTACATCTACCAACAAGCAGAGCCCGATCATTACACGCAAATCGCGACGATTTCGACGAAACCCGGGGCTGGCACGTCCTTTTGGTCTCCCGAACTCGATCGCTATTACGTGGCGGCGCCCGCAAACAATCAGGACGCTGCTGCGATTCTGGTCTACCAGCCGCGTCCATAAGCTCGGGTGCTAAGAGTAATAAAAACTGACACCATTCGGGAGAAAAACATGAAGACAATGTTGGCAATTGGAGCATTAGCATTAACCGGATTTGCTCTCCTGGTTGCAGTTAGCGCGAGATCGTCGGCGACCGAGCAGCAAGGCCGAGAGATTCCTGCACTGCAGCTGGAAGAAGAAATTCCCGTGCCCCATGTGGCTGGGCGGCTGGACCATTTCACGGCCGATGCCAAACGCAGACGTTTGTTTGTATCCGCGTTGGGAAATAACACCGTGGAGGTCATTGATGTGTTCTCCGGCAAAGTGATTCACAGCATTCAGGGACTCAGTGAGCCGCAGGGTCCTCTCTATGTGCCGGACTTTGACAAGCTATATGTCGCGAATGCCGGAAACGGCAAAGTGAATGTGTACGACGGCGCAACGTACACTCTACGCAAGTCCATTGACGTGGGCGAAGACCCAGACAACATGCGCTACGATGCCGCTTCCAAAAAAGTCTATGTCGGTTTTGGTGAGGAGGACGGAGGCATCGCGACGATTGATCCCTCGACCGACGCGCGAGTCGGCGAGATTTTCAAAACGGGCGGGCATCCGGAGTCATTCCAGGTAGAAGCATCCGGCGGGCACATTTTTGTCAACGTGCCAGACGCTGAAAATGTAGTCGAATCGATTGATCGCAAGAGCGGCGCGGTCGCGAAATGGCCGCTAAAAGCCTTGCGCGGAAATTATGCGATGGCACTGAATGAAGAAGACCACCGGTTGTTCACAGTCACGCGCAAGACGCCCATGCTGGTCGTTTTCGATACTGAGGCGGGCAAGGAAATCACCAGACTCAGAGCTGCGGGCGAGTGCGACGACGTGTTCTTTGACGCTTCACGAAAACGCATTTACGAAATCGGCGGCGAAGGCTTTATCGGCGTTTTTCAGCAAGACGATCCGGAGCATTACTCACTGATTCAAAACGTCGCTTCCACGATCGGGGTGCGGACGGGATATTGGTTCGCGAAGCGCGATCGCTTTTACGTGGGCGTTCCGGCAAAAGGAAATGAGCCGGCCCAAGTCTGGACGTATGAAACGGAGGATTAGCAAACCGCGCTAGCAGGTGTAGGACGAGTCATCCGGCTCGCCCTACATCGATCGCGGCATCACGCGAATTTCCGAGCGGATGGTTGTTAGGGCACGTCGCGGCCGTCGGCTCGGCGTCTGGCGGTCGTAACAGGATACGCCGAAGCATTACACATGCGGCCAAGGGCCCCATTCGCCCCCCTGCCGACTCCGCAGCAGGTCAATTTTGCATCGCAACTCGACGAACTACTCTCCGAAATTGTACGGATAACCGCGAGAGAGATTACTAAAATCGGATGCTAAGGTGAAATTCAGTTCAGGGTGTACTTGAGCAGGCCGCCGAGGTCAGCACGAGGCTCTCCGCGCATTGAACTGAGTAATTGCGTCGATTTTGAGGTGGGCCAATTGTGCAAACGATGTGCAAAATGCCAAGACAGCAATTATTGCAATTGATTGAAAAGACTGGGGTGAGCGACGGGGTTTGAACCCGCGACCCTCGGTGCCACAGGCGGTGCCTCCGCTGTCGGGTTGTGTACTTTCAGCAGGTTACGACCGCCTCACTCGGCCTAATTCGGCGTGTTCGGGCGTTTTTGGGACGCTCTGTGCAACTGATTGTGCAACCAGCTTAAAGTCCCACCTCCAAAGGGTCCAGTCGCGGTCGCGTGAAAAAAGTCCTTCGACAGGGACGGCAGGGCTTGTTCATTATTTGCAAGCCTCGTGGACCAAGTTGGCAAAGAATTCCACCACGTTATCAACGAAATTGTAGGTGAAAGCGTGCAGCATTCCTGTTGCGTATTGAATCTGGTCATAAAAGTACTCAGCTTTAAAGCCGAACGGAACTACGGTGTTTCGCGTGATGCCAAACTTCCCGATCAACTTGCGGGCGTCTGCCAGCGCCATGATTCCGATCTCGCACACGGCCCATCGTCCATACAGGTCATCTGCGCCATGTTTGAGGAGCACGAGGTTGGCGCTTCTGCCGTTTGCCAGTCCGATCCACCCTCCTCCAATTACTTCGCCGTTCCTTATTTTGATTCCTGATTTGCGAGGCTCGAAAAAGGCAAGTTGAATGCTCTGACCGTTTGGAATGCTATAGATGGTTCCGCCCGCGTCTGCGCGTCGTGTAATTTGGCCGTGTTGAAATTCCCGATTGAACTGGTCAATGACCGGAGTCAACTGTTCGAGCAACGCACCACAGGAATATCGATACAACCCAAGCTGTTTCTCTCGTTCATCTTGCTGTGCCCGCGCTTTGAGTTCCTTGTGCTGCAATTCTTGACTGCGGGCAACAGCGGCTTCTACCGCAGCCGTAACAGTTGGATTTTTTGTGGGACTCTCAATCTCCGGCTGGCTCAGTACCTTGAGCACTTCGTCCCAAAATGGACGATCTCCCGGCCTCTTGCTAACCATGCGAGACAAAAGCTGCGCGATGAATAACGGAACCTCGTTTCGCAAGGTACGGACATCAGGGCACTGTTGGTAGAGGTGCGCCTTTTCCCAATCAATGAAGCTGCCGGGGTCATTGACGTGGCGCAATAACGGGTGTTTGAGCGTCAGAATCTCGTAGAACACTAAGCCCACCGAGTAGACGTCGAGGTAGACAGTATTGGTTTGAGTCTGCCAACCTTCCGGGGCCATGTACGCAATGTGTTGGGCGCCCTTGAATGTGCGCAATCTCGTGCTCTCGTCAACAAATTTCGAGATGCCGAAGTCTCCTATCTTGAGTTTGCTATCTTCGATCAGAACATTGTCCGGCTTGATGTCGCGGTGTATCAGCTTTTCGTTGACCGCTCTAGCCCCTTGAGAAATGTCGATCATCATTTCGACGGCTCTGTTGATGGGAATCTGATTTCCTGCTCGGAGCACTTTTGCCAAGTTCCCGCCGGAAACATATTCCATCACGACGTATGGGCCGATCTGAGACGACGTTCCGTCATTGACGTGTAGTACCTGCACAACATTGGGGTGCTTAATCTGTTGGGCCGCCTGTATTTCGTTTAGCAGCGCAATTTTGGAGTCATCGGAGGCTAGTGTGCCAACTGGTAGGAGCTTTACGGCCACAACTAGCCCCGAAGTCTCCCCTGTCGCACGCCAGACTTCGCCAAAGCCACCTTGGCCAAGAAAATCCGTTATTTTGAACGTCTCTCCGTTCGGTCCAGCAAAGGTAGAGCCAAGAACGATGGAAGGCATGTAGCCGTAATTATATCAACGTTAGCCCTGCTTGCTGAATCCGCACGCCTCCTCAATCAGAACGGCCATGTCCGCTCGCTCGTCTTTAGAAAAAAACTTGTTCCCGGGCAGCCACTTACGCAGAGTCGAGCAGCATTCGCTCGGCGGGATGCGAGTGATAACATTGTTGGTTCCCACCGCCACTTCTTCGACTCGGCGCTCGCCGGGGTCCTTCACCCACAAGACAAAAGCATCAGCCAACTTCGTAGACCGATTCAACTCCTGCTCGCTTCTGACTTGCACCACTCGGTAAACAGAATCCATGACGGGAAACCTCCTACCGCAGATTGCACCCAAACGTGGACCCGAGAGATCAGTGCGGACTGACAAACTGCGAAGTGCGCCAATCGTCGCCCGTGAACAGCGGCACTTAGCTCAATGTTCAGATTCTTAATTGGAAATGATGGAAAATGGGGCGTCCGACGAGGGGGAAGGAATGGCGGATGTAAGTCACTACGGTTTCTTGATAGACCGAGATGTCGCAAAGGCAGCAAGTTTCTTTCCTCGTAAGCGTACACGAACGACGTTGCAGATGGGGCTTCCTGAGGACACGGGCGACGATGTGATAGTAAAACTGGCATGGGAGCGTCAATGGATTATCGTTACAGGAAATGGCGACCACTTCATTCATCAGATTCTCAAGTTCCAAACGAAAACGGAAAAGAAAGAGTGCCACGATTTGTCGGGATTGATAATTCTTCCCAACGGATTTGAAGTCCAAAAATGGTTACTTCGAGAGATCGAGAAGAAGTTGCGGTTCGGAGGCAAGCAAATTACATGGGCAGACGTGTGGTACAAGAATTATTGCGTTAGAGTCCTCAAAAATGGAAATGCTGAAATCACCACATTTCCCAAATGTCTCTACTGCCGGAAGCTGCAAGAAAAGTAGTCACATCGAAATAACGATGCACGCCCGGAAAAATCCAAACGCCTTATCGTCGTTGTGCCTGGGTGGTGGGGGTACATACAAATCAATCGGCAACTTGTCATCTTCACATTGCTGGGACACGGCCCCAATCCCCGACAACGCGGAGCAAATCAAAGGACTGCCGTTCGAGGCTTGGCAGGGGGAAGTTGATACGAACTACGTCTGGATCAACGTTATGCGTGCTGGTAGTTCAACTACGGCAAGGAAATCACCTTAGATTCGTTCTCAACTCCTAATTAACGCCCTTACCGTCGAAGCGAAGCACTAGCCGCGAAGATGTCCGGTGGCGCGACTTAATCAGGGTCTGAACACGGAGGCGGCGGATACGGATCGGCAACATTCAACCCAAGTTCTTTGGCTTTCTGGTAGCACTTACACGCATCGTTCCAACGGTGCCTCATCTCAGGAAACTGCGAAGCATACAGGGTGCCGAGATTGTTCCACGCGACGGGATTGTTCTGTTCAGCTGCTTTTAGTAGCCATCGTTCAGCCTCAAGCACGTCCCGATCAACGCCCCAACCGGCTTGGTATAAAAGCGCCAAGTTCGTTTGAGCGTCTGAGTCGCCCCTCTTTGCATGTGGCATCGTAAGCCTCAAGACAAGATCGTAGTCTCCTCGTCTAAAGGCTTCTTGGGCTTCGGTTGGATCGTAATCTGAGGATTCCATACTTGGTAATATAGCATTGAGGCAGATTGCTTCGGCCTCGCCGCGAAGATGTCCGGTGGCGCGAACCAGGCGTTGGGTTTTCCGTAGACCGAAGGCTCAGGCGGCAGATTCCCATATCTCTGGCTTGAACATACGCACAAATTCACTCCGGGCGAACTCCGGGAACAATGTAAGTGGAATGTTGAACGCGGGTGCGCCCGTTTCGAATTTAGGAGTGAGAACGGCGGTGTAACTCCTCAGCGATCTCCCTGGACTACTCATGGAACTAAGATGACGATGGTCAATGAGCACGATAGCGGAAATGTTGTGGTAGGCCGTGAATTTGTCGCGCTGCAATAGACTCGCATAGAAAATGCCATCCGCATGAATATCCAGCTTCAGGCTGCGGAGGAACGCTAACACCAAGAAAAATCCCAAGACGGAAATCACGACACCGTACCACAGCCACCGTGGCCTCGGATGAACGTTGTGCAGCGCGATTCCAAACCATAGCAGAGCGCCCACAGGCAACGACCCCAGAAGAAAGTAGCCGTAGGGTCCCGCTCCAAACGTAGTTGGAATAATCTCGACGCCAGACGCTGGATAGGCGCGGAAGCAAAGGTCATTCGACACGGGGTCACCAACTCTGGAAATTCAAAATCACGCAAGTCTATCTCGGCAGGCGATCATAGGTAAAGATTGAAGTGGCGCGTCAAGGGTACGGAATTCGCTTCGGCTATTGTCCGGTGGCGCGACGTGCTTAATTTGCCCCCATAAGCGCCGAGAACCCGTACCACATCCAGAGCAACTGGGTAAATACGAGAAGTAGGGCGGCAAAGAGACTTTCGCCGCTAACCTCGCGGAAGCAATCAACCAGTCCGCAGAGGTTCACAATATTGCCCGCCAACGCGCACACGAGGTACGGTAAGGTTCCCAAAGTAACAGGCCGGAAATAAAGCAAGATGTACGCCAGTGGCAATGCCGTCGCGCTCGCCGCTCCGAGTTTAAGCCCTCGGCGCAATCCTCGAATCCCTGCTTCTGATGAGTCAGGAGGATGGGTTTTGAAATAGGCTCTTAGCGCGAGGAGAGTGGCCGCAGGTCCGAAAGCTAAGGCCACAAGAAATATTTTCATGTGAGCGATTTAAGCTAAATCAAATACAGCCGTTGAGGCAAGAACTCGGCTTTGGAACTACGCGCAAAGATGTCTTAATCGCTAATCCCATCTGATTAACGCCTCACCGGAGAAGTGAAGTCCTAGCCGCGAAGATTTCCGGTTGCGCGACTTGTCAGGAGTTAGGTGGCCACTG
>Ga0210396_10005440_pt1 | contig 12334 bp, 7 predicted proteins | sample IncBWH17OmetaG_FD_155466 | JGI IMG/M metagenome (GOLD analysis project Ga0210396, IMG submission 155466) | Forest soil microbial communities from Barre Woods Harvard Forest LTER site, Petersham, Massachusetts, United States - Inc-BW-H-17-O ...
AAAAACGGTCAGATCGTTAAGATGCACGAGAACATTCCGTGGGACGACAAACCCGCCGACACGAAATAGCCCGGCGAATTGACGGCAAGCAGAACGACTGCGAACAAGCTTCACGTGCCCAAAAATTCCCGATTTTGCGGTATTTAATAGGCAAAGCCAGGACACCCTCCGCGTGTTTTGGATTGCGGAGGCCACCCGCATGCACTCCTCTCGGCGTGACGCCAAAACAGCTCAGTCGCGAGCAGAGCTATAACATCGCTCGAAAACATGGCACGGAGTCTCCGATGATCATGCCAGGTCTGGGCATTGGGTTGCCGAATGATCCGCCGAGCGGGGTTAGGCTTTTGCGATTTCTGCTGTAAACTAGAGGTTCCTCGCCAATTTGGATTTTCGTCGGTCATTCTTGTTTGGAGGTTTCGCGTTTTGAAGATGTTTGTTGTTTTGCTGATTTGTTCAGTGTTCTTTGTGCCGGTGGTGGGCAGGAGTTCGAGCCGTGCTGCCGATTCTTCCGGGCTGCAGGAGCATCACCTGCGGCTGTTTCACACCCATACTGGGGAACGCATTGACATCGTGTATCGTCGCGGAGATCACTATCTTCCGGAGGCGGACGCGCAGCTCGATACTTTTCTACGCGACCATCGTAGCGGCGACGTTAAGCCGTATGATCCTCATGTTTTCGATATTCTTTCCGATCTTGCGGCAGCGGTTGGACATCCGGACGCAGAGATCCAGATCATTTGTGGCTATCGGACTCCTACCAGCAATGAATTTCTCCGGGCGCGCTCTGCTGGTGTGGCGAAAAATAGCCAGCACATGCAGGCTCACGCAATTGACATCCGCATTCCGGGAGTCGACACCTTGACGCTGTACCACGCTGCTCTGGCGCTCGGTCGCGGCGGCGTCGGTTATTATCCGCGCTCGGGTTTCGTTCATGTCGATACCGGGCGGGTGCGCACCTGGTGTTACGGCTGTTCTTCCTCCAACTCCAACCCACACGCTGAATAGGCCCCAAGGCGAATTACTAAATGGGCGAGGCAGGCCTCAATTTTTTGAGGCGTAAGCCTGAGCGAACAGTTTTCCCATCGCTTTGTCGAAGCCGTAGATATCATCGAAGAAGAATATCTGGCCATCTTCTTTCACAATTGCCGTGCCGTAGAGGATGAACACGGGGATATCGTTCTTGAGATTTACCTGTTGTTCCTTTTCTGCCTTAAACGCCGCCTCGATCCGTTCCTTGGTCCATCCCGGATTATTTCGCAGCACCCACGCCGCCAATGCTTTGGGATCCTCGACGCGAATGCACCCGTGACTAAAATCGCGGCGGCTCTCGCTGAACAGCGATTGCGAAGGCGTGGAGTGCAGGTAAATATTCTGATCATTGGGAAAAATAAACTTGATCAAGCCCAGCGCGTTTTTCGGCCCCGGCTTCTGTCGTACCATCAGTTTTCCTGCGCGCAACTGAGCCAAGACTTCGTCGGTCACTACGCCGTCGGTCACGACTTGCCCGGAATAGGTGGCCACTTCAAAATTATTTTTTTGAATGTAGGTGGGGTCCTTAGTAATCTTCGGTACGATCTCGCCACGCAATATGCTTGGCGGCACATTCCAGTACGGCCAGAAAACCACGTACTTCATGTCTTGTTCAAGAACTGGGGTCTGGGTCCGCAAGGCGCGCCCGACTACCACGCGCATGGTCAGCGCAATCTTTCCCGGGGCGTCGTAGGCGCGCAGAACGAATTCAGGAATATTGACGAAGATGGGAGGCTGTGTGAAGTCGTCTGGTATCCACCTCCAGCGCTCCAGGGTTAACCGCAGCGCTTCGACGCGCTCACTCATCGGCCGGTTCAGCTCGGTGATGGTTTGAGGTCCTAGCTTGCCGGCCGCTTCCAAGCCGTGTCGTAACTGAAACCGTTTCACACCGTCGACTACGTCGCCGGAATACGACTGTGAATTTTCCGGTACCGCCAGTGAAGCTGGCAGGTCTCCCAGAAATTGCAGGCGGCGTACGAGTTTTCCGGTGCCTTCGTATTCTTGCCCCGGCGCGATCGGCTTTTTCACCTGCGGGAGTGGATCGGCCACTTCCTCATTAGCCATCTGCATATATTTTTGAAGTGCCAGCACTGTGCGTTGATAAGCAGGGTACGGCGGTTCGATCGGCGCCAGCGCAGCTTTCACGCTCGGCGCTCCCACTACATTTTTCCAGAGGAATTCTCCAGCGTCGTGTTTTTCACGTTCTGGATCGAAATTCTTGTGCAGGATTTTTGGATCTATTTTTCCCAAGTGCAGGTCGGTGCCATAGCGAATCGCGGATACCGTCAGGGCCACATCAAATTTCACCAGTGCCGATTCCGTCGCCCCGCCCGGGGTTTGCAAATCCTTCAAGCGCTGCGGCCACTTCAGGCCGTCATAGTCTCGACTGTCTAGTCCCTTTTGATCCGCTTCCTCCAGGATTCCAATTGTCTCGATCGCCTGTGGCGTTGGCTTACCGCTGCGGCTCCATCCAAGGAGGTCACCCGAATCAACGTAGAATTGCTTAACCGCCGGGCTGTGTTCGGGAAAATTGGGCCACTGCAGGTCAGACAGTCTCGCGCTGGCCACGATGGCGCGCAACTCCTGTTGTGCCGCAGCGCTGAGAGGTTCCGGTGTGGCAGAGCTCTGGGCTTTACCGGGTTCTGTGGGTCGCGCATCAGAGGAAGTTATCCCGCCCGAGCATGCGGTGAGAGCCAGTCCAGTTAGCAGAAACAACACCAGCCGCATTTTCATGGGATTGTTCATTTCTCCTCCCAAGTTTCAGGGAAGCAGGGGACGCCGGGGATGCCGCTAGCCTGAAGGCCACCGCTCCAGTATGGGGCGCGATTGCAGTGGAGACTAGAAGTTAGTCTACGAAGTCGAGGGTCATGCCTTCGTGGCGGTAGAGGAAGCCTACGAATTTGCCATAGTTGGGGGAGGTGACGTTGTTGTAGACGGTGCTGAAATTCCCATGATTGGTAACGTTCAGGGAGTAGGCGCCGAGGCGGAAGTGATGTTCTTTGCCGTTCTTCCCTTTCCAATACGGAATGCGGAAAGTGCGGTACCCCTTGAGGTCCAATGAGAAATACGTTGGGAAGCGCTGGCCGTTCGGTGTGCCAACATACTGCTGGTTGACGTCGATCGGCGAGTACGGGAAACCGGAGTGAACGTCGACTAATGGACTGAAGGTGAGCTTCCAGGGCAGGGAGAAAATTCCCCAGGCGACAAAGCGATTGGGAATGTCGGAAGACAGAATGCCATAAACATCGGGGCGCAACACCGGCGCGTCAAAGGGAATCATGACGCTGGAAAGATTGTTCAGGTCGCCGCGGGCGTGGCTAAAGATGTAGGAAGCTTTTATCTGGTCGTTGGCGCGAAAGGTGTAGCGCACCGTAGCTTCGACTTCGTGATACTTGGAAGAGCCAGTGTTGGTGAGACCCATGTAGGAAGGCGCGGTGGGGGAAGCGGCAGTGAAGGGTTCGACCACGAAGAGATAGCTGGTGCGGCTGTTCAGGTAGCTGACGTCGAGCTGCAAATTTCTGTGCAACTCGCGAACCACGCCGAAATTCCAGGTGACGTTGCGCGGCGTGGTGTCCACTTGCTGAGAAAAATTGGGAGCGAGCAGTGGATTCAATCCGGCGGTGTAAATGTTGGTATAAGTGATGGGCGGTCCAAGCGGCAGGCCGGATGCGCTGAAATCGGTGATGGTTCTCGAGGGATTTGCCGCCCAATCTGCCGCGAGCAGAGGGAGCACACCGTAAAAAAGACCGGCACCGGCGCGTATCACGGTTTTTTCATCCTTGCCGGGCGAGTAAGCCAAACCCACGCGGGGCGCTGCACCCATCGCCCAGCCGGAGGTTTCGGTGGTAAAGCGCAAGCCGAGGTCGGCGCTGACGTGCGAACCTAAGAGCCAGTGATCCTGGACAAATTCGGCAAAAATGCTGTCGGAAGGGTTTTGCCCTGGCGCGGAGCTGAAATTGATGGTTTGCGCGAGAGAATTGTCTCCTCTCAGAATTTGAATGGCATGCGACTCGGTGGTTCCATAAAAGCTTCGCCAGTCGATATCGACGCCGACGCGGATTTCATGCGAGCCATACCATTCTGCTTTCGGAAACTCGTAGGTGGAAATAAACTGAAGCTCTTTGCCGCGACGCGACCAGGTGTTGAAGTAATTGCCGCCGTAGCCTTCGGGAGTGATCAGCATGTCCGCGAATCCATAGCCGTGGGCGTTGCTATCGAACCGCGTGTATTGGGCGACGGTGGAGAGGACGGCGTGCGAGGTGAACTCGTAATGATCCGACAGGGCGATGGTCACGCCATTCTGATTCAGACTGTTGGAGGCGGGCTGCGGAATCAGTGCGCTGATATCGATATGTTCGGTTCGCAACGGGAAGGCATTCACGGTCAATGTCAACAGATGAGTGCTGCTGAGAATCGCCTCCAGCGTGGAATAGGAATTGAATCCTTGCTTCTTGCTGATGTCATAGGGCCAAGGCAGACCTTCCACCGTGGTCTTCTTCATTTCGTACTGGAATGCTTCGGAGAGCAGTAACTTGTGGGCGATCAAAGGAACGTCGAATGAGATGGAGGGGTTCGCGCCACCCAAACCCGACATGTGCCCGTTTTTTCCTAGGACGGTGATCCCGAGTTTGGTGATATTGAAGTCCAAGCTATCGGCCGGAGATTTTGTGGCGATGGTGGTTAATCCACCGGAAAAACTGCCGAGGCTCGCGTCATAGGGCGTCTTATAGACAGCAAAGGATTCGACCGCATCGGTAGGCACGGTGATGCCGAAGCTGCCAGTTACCGGATCGGTGTTGCGGGTGGAATTAATGATCAGCAGGCTCTGATTTTCGTCCGAGCCCTTGAATACGAGTTTGCTATCCAGCGTTCGCACAACGCCCGGAGTCAGGGGAATCACTTCCTTCACTTGTTCCTGCTGCGTTGGCAGGGTAACCAACTGGGTGTTGGTGACAACGGAGACGGGAGCGGAGGAACTCTCGGTGGAGATGATCGTTGCCAGTCCGGTGACCTGCACAGTTTCCGCGACCGTCTCGATATCCAGAGTGAAATCCTGAAGGCTCTGCTCTGCGCCTTTCAGGAGCACCGCTCTTTCGCTTTTTTTGAAGCCTGCGCCCTCAACAGAGATTGAGTAGTTTCCCGACTGAAGATTGTCGAACTCGTAGTGGCCGTTCTCGTCGGTTTCCGCGGTAGCCGCAGCGCCGATGGGTGGATTCTTGGCGAGCTTTACGGTAGCTCCGCCCAGTACGTCTCCATTTTGAGTGGTGACTGTGCCTTTTACCGAGGTGCCCGGCCCGTTCGCGGCCTTGGGCGGCTTCTGGGCAAACGCGGCGAGCGGCGCTAGAAGAAGGAAGATGGTTGCCAGTGGCAAGAGCCATCGGTGCCGCGGCACTCTGACAGCGCGATCGTTTGTGCGAGCACTCCTGGAAATTCGACGGTGACCTGGGGACGTAATCATTATTAGACTCATACCAGTTTTGCAGAATAGGCGGACACACACACCGCATTTCTTGCATACATTGCTTGAGGGTTTCCTGGCTGGAACCTCAACGGGAGAATGGCTTCACTCCGCTTGCAACTATCAGCGGCGGGCTAAATCCGGGTTCGATAGCACCACGGCTTGCCATGTACGGAACGCTGAGGAAGCGACAGGTACCATTTCCCGGCATGAGCGCGGGAGCTGCCTCAATGTTTTTTGAATCTCGCGAAGGCGCCTTAGATTCGAGGGCGTCGCCCCGAAGTAATCCGTGAGCACACTCCCACTGCTACCATTAGTTCCCTCAGAACGTTCGAAGAGTTCCAGATAGGCGCGGGGCGAAAAACCAGCCGCCGCGGACGCGTAGAGGGCCACGCGATCTGCCTCATTCTGGTGCAGCTTTTCCTGCTTCTGCATTATCTCACTAGTTTTGCTTAATAGTTTTGGATTGCGGTCGATGCTGTCCAACACTCGGCTTAATTTTTCCAGAATATCCTTGCGATCGCTGACCGCGTTCACACCGAGAATTTCGCGAAATAACTGGGTAACAATAATGGGATTCTGGTGGGTCATCGCGTGGCTGAGTTCGTGGCCCAGCAACCCGGCAAGTTCGTCGTCATTTCTCAGTAATGCCACCATTTTTCGAGTGATATAGATTCGTTCGGGGCCAACACTGAACGAATTCGCTTCGGGAGTGTCGATCAATATGATGTGAACCGACGATTGCTCGCCCGGAAATTGCAATTGAACTCGAGCGGCGATGGTGTTGATATGCGCGGCGAACTGTTCATCGTGAGCGGCATGGTAATTGTCTTCGACCAAGTCCGCTTGGATATCACCCAGCATTCGTTCCTGCTGACTACTGAAGATTTGTGCGGTTGCGCGCTTCCTGAAGAACATGAAGGGGAGGACGGCGAAGCAGAGGACGCCGAGGAGCCAATAAACGTCGTTGAAGGCGAGCATGTCGGCTTGGCGTTGGAGTTCGTAGTAAAGCAGAGATTGCGCTTGTTTGGTGGCGGTGATCATGTCGGAGCCGCGGGAGTGCAGCAGGGCTGCCAGACCGTGAACGGCGCGATTGTAGTTGGGATTTAGCGGAGAATAATTTTCAATGAGGCGCATCTGGTGACGCTGGGCGAAGCGGGTCTGCCAGGTGGTGACCAGAGAGATGCCGACACTGCCGCCAATGTTGCGAGCGAGATTGATCATGCCGGTAGCGCTGTTCATGCGTTCTTTGGGGACGAAAGCAAACGCGGAGACGTTGATGGGCACGAAGAGGAAGCCGAGGCTGCCGCGCGAGATCATCCAGACAAACACAAACACGGGGAAGCTGGTGTACAGATTCAGGCGTGCGAGCGCGAACATGCCCAGCGCCATACAGAACATTCCCACCATCACGAGCCAGGACGGCGGATATTTGGCAAGCAAGCGGCCACAAATCGGCAGAGTGATCATGGTAAGAATCGCGCCCGGGGAAAGCACCAGGCCGCTGAGCTGCGCGGTGTAGCCCATGAGTGTTTGCAACATGACCGGCAAGAGCACGGTGGTGCCATAGAGGACCACACCGAGGATAAACATGGTGGCGATGGCTACAGCGTAGTTGCGATCTTTGAAAAGATGCAGCTCGATGATGGGCTCTTTCTGGCGCAATTCCCACGCGACTGCGCCGATCAGGCCGATGGCCGAGGCGGCGGCGCACCAAGTGATGAAGTGAGAGGCGAACCAATCGTCGCGCTGGCCTTTGTCGAGGACGACTTGCAGGAAGCCCAGGCCGACGCTGAGGAATGCCAAGCCGATGTAATCGATGCGCAGGCGGCTTTGATTTTTTTTGCCGGAGAGGTGGGGAGGGTCGGCGATGAGCATTGAAGTGAGAATGATGGAGAGCAGACCGACGGGAATATTGATGAAGAAGATCCAGCGCCAGGTGTAGTTGTCGGTGATCCATCCGCCAAGGGTTGGGCCAATTATTGGTGCGACAACTACGCCCATGCCGTAGACGGCCATGGCCATACCCTGTTTTGCGCGCGGGAAACTCTCGACCAGGATGGCTTGCGAGACGGGCTGCAATCCCCCGCCCCCCGCTCCCTGCAACACGCGAAAAAAGACGAGGAGCGGCAAGGTGGGCGCGAGACCGCAGAGCAGCGAACTGAGTACAAAAATTAAAACGCAGGCCATGTAGAAACGTTTGCGGCCGAAAAGGCTGGAGAGCCAGCCGGTGAGCGGGAGGACGATGGCGTTGGCGACGAGGTAGGAGGTGAGCACCCAGGTGCTTTCGTCGACGCCCGCGGAGAGACTGCCGGCGATATGCGGAAGAGCGACGTTGGCGATGCTGGTGTCGAGCACCTCCATGAAGGTGGCCAGCATTACGGTGAAGGCGATGAGCCAAGGATTAATAGTGATTGCAGGTGTAGCGTCTTCGATGGCGGGAGCGGGTGCTGGAGGAAATTCGACTTGGGTGAGAGTGCCCATCGCGCAGGCGAGCGAGTAACGGGCCCAGGCGGCGGCGGTTGGTACACGGGGTTGACCCGCCTCAGCCTAGGCCATTGATTGATGCTAGCGAGAGCGGAGGGAAGCGGCAGTGGCGTGGGTCACATGGGGGCTGGCGAATTGGCCACGGGCATGCGACGCTTCGGGGTCTCGACACTTCTGGGGCACGATATATATCGTGCCCCTACTTTAGGGGGGCTTTGCCGTTGAAGCGGGCGGCAGAGCCTAGTTCTTCTTCGATGCGGAGGAGTTGGTTGTATTTGGCAATGCGATCGGTGCGCGAGGCGGAACCGGTTTTGATCTGGCCGGCAGCGGTGGCGACGGCGAGGTCGGCGATAAAGGTGTCTTCGGTTTCGCCGGAGCGATGGGAAATTACGGAGTGGTATCCCGCTTTGCGAGCCAGTTCGATGGCGTCGATGGTTTCGGTCACGCTGCCAATCTGATTGAGTTTGATGAGAATGGCGTTGGCGATGCCTTCGTTGATGCCGCGGGAGAGGCGCTCGGTATTGGTGACAAAGAGATCGTCGCCGACAAGCTGGATTTTTTTCTTGGAGGTTTTGCTGCCCACGGATTGGGTGAGGGCTTTCCAGCCGGCCCAGTCATCTTCGGCCATGCCATCTTCCAGGGAGACGATTGGATATTTTTCGACCCAACTGGTCCAGTAGGCGGCCATTTCCGCGGAAGTATGCGCGGATTTATCGGACTTCTTGAAAACGTATTTGCCGGAGGCTTTATCGTAGAATTCGCTGGCGGCGGGGTCGAGCGCGATGGCGACCTGTTCGCCGGGTTTGTAGCCGGCTGCGGTGATGGATTCCAGAACGATTTGAATCGCTTCTTCGTTGGATTTGCAGCTTGGCGCGAAGCCGCCTTCGTCGCCGACGGCGGTGGAGTAGCCATGCTTTTTCAGCGCGGTCTTCAGTGAGTGAAACACTTCGACACCCCAGCGCAGCGCTTCGCTGAAAGAAGGAGCGCCGATGGGCATGGCCATAAATTCCTGGAAGTCTACGGAGCTATCGGCGTGCGCGCCGCCGTTCAAAATATTCATCATCGGGACGGGCAGAAGATTCGCGGAAGTGTCAGTGGAGTAGCGCGACAGATATTTGTAGAGGGGCTGCTTGAGTGCGACGGCCGCGGCGCGCGCTGCGGCCATGGATACTGCGAGAATGGCGTTGGCGCCGAGACGCGATTTGGTGGGCGTGCCGTCGACGGTAATCATTTTGTGATCGAGGGCGCGCTGATCGGCGGCATCGAAACCCACGATGGATTTGGCGATTTCGCCGTTTACGTTGGCGACTGCCTTTAGCACACCTTTGCCAAGAAATTTGGACTTATCGCCATCGCGGAGTTCGAGGGCTTCGTGTTCGCCGGTGGAGGCGCCGGAAGGGACAGCGCCGCGGCCGAGAGCGCCGCCTTCGAGAAGTACATCGGCTTCGACAGTGGGATTGCCGCGCGAATCGATGATCTGGCGTGCATGCACGCGAGTGATCTTGGTAGACATGTCGTCATAGCTCCTGAGCAATTAGCAACCAAAGATTGTAGCAGACGGAAAAGGAGGGGCGAGTGACGGAGAACACGCGAAATGTAAATGTGACTGTTTTCTTACGAGTCACGCAGGAAATTTATTGCTCTTCCGGCTCTTCGATCAGGGATTCCTGGCGCACGACGACGACGATTCCCGAATCGGTAACGTGGAAGCGGCGACGATCGGCCTCGATGTCGTAACCAATTTCGGTGCGTTCGGGCAAGTTGACGTGGCGATCGATGATGGCGCGGCGAATTTTGGAGTGCCGGCCGATATTCACGTGGTTATACAAAATGGATTCGGAAACTTCGCAATAGCTGTTGACGCGCACGTCGTAGCCAATCACACAGTTCTTGGCGGTGCCGCCGGAAAGAATGGAGCCACCGGCAACAATGGAATCGACAGCGGCTCCGGTACGGTCTATATCGCCGAATACAAATTTTGCGGGAGGATATTGATGCTGCCAGCCGCGGAGTGGCCAGTGTTTATCGTACAAATTGAAGACGGGTGAAACGCTGACGAGATCCATGTTGGCTTCGTAGTAGGCATCGATGGTGCCGACATCGCGCCAGTACAAAGTTTCGCGACTGTTTTCGTCGACAAAGTTGTAGGCGTAGACGCGTTGCTTGCTGATGATGCGCGGAATAATGTTTTTGCCAAAATCATGGGCGGAAGTTTTGTCTTCAGAGTCCGCCATCAAGGCGGGGATCAGCATTTGCGTATTGAAAATGTAGACGCCCATGGAGGCATTGCAATAGCCGGCTTTGTGCGGCGAAGCTTTGGGCTGCGCAGGCTTTTCCTCGAAGCCGACGATGCGCCAATCTTTATCAGTTTCGATTACGCCGAACTGCTTGGCAGCTTCTTCGACGGGAATTTCGATGGTGGCTACGGTGACGTCGGCGCCGGAATCAGCGTGCTGCTGCAGCATCTTTGCGTAATTCATTTTGTAGATGTGGTCGCCAGACAAAATAAAAACAAATTTGGAGCGCTCGCTGCCGATGGAATAGATGTTCTGGTAGACGGCGTCGGCAGTGCCTTGATACCACTGCTGCGAGACGCGCATCTGCGGAGGAAGCACCTCAATGAATTCGCCCAGACTACCCATGAGCGAGGACCAGCCGGCGCGGATATGGCGGCTCAAGCTGAGTGCCTTGTATTGGGTGAGAACAAAGACGCGGCGCAAGCTGGAGTTCACGCAGTTGGAGAGGGTGATATCGATAATGCGATAGAGGGCGCCGAAGGGAACCGCGGGTTTGGCGCGATCGCGCGTCAACGGCCAGAGGCGTTCGCCTTGACCACCTGCTAGAAGAACTCCGAGAGCATCGCGCATGTCAGCCATGGAAGGGCAACTCCCGAGCGGGGAATAAGAAGCACCACAGTGTACCAGCACAGTCCAGTGCAAAACATCGGGGCCAGGCTGAGATGTACTATAACGTACAGCCTGACATCGCTGTAATTTTGGCCTAACGGCGGCCTGCGACTTTCTGAGTCCTATAACCTAAACAGTACTTGACTTCGCAGGCCGGAATTGACTACAAGAAGCCAGCAACCTCATGAGACAATAATGCAGGGTAGGGCCTCAGGTGAAGTCTACAGGCTCTGCATTGCAGCCAATCCGAACCGGAATTGGGGTGAAATACATTGGCAGAAGTCGTCATTCAAGAGAGTGAGTCTCTTGAGAATGCGTTGCGCCGTTTTAAGCGCAAAGTGCAGCAGGAAGACATCATTAAGGAAATAAAGAAGCATAGCTTCTATATGAAGCCCGGAGAAAAACGCCGGGCCAAAGAAGCGCTTTCGCGGAAGCGACTGCGCAAGAAGCAGCGTCGCGAGCAGGATTAATTCCTGCTGGTAACGCCGCCTCAGCGCCGCACTTCCGGGATCAGGCCCCGAATCAGGCAGATTGTTTGGGTATACGTACGATTCTTCGCCCCCAGGCCGAAGAGATCCGTGCCCTGCATTCTTCAGGCTACGTTTCTTCGACTGTCTAGAAGCTTAGGTGCGAGATGAGCCCGGCTCCCCTGCCCAATTTGGGTGCAAGGGGGAGCGGCTCATCATGGAATTTCACGACAAGGTGCTGAAGTGTTCGGAGTGTGGCGCTGAATTTGTATTTACGGCCGGCGAACAGATGTTTTTCGCCGACAAGGGCTTCAAGAACGAACCGAAGCGATGCAAAGGCTGCAAAGCCAAGCGCGCGGAGGGTGGGGGCGGAGGAGGTGGCGGTAACAGCGCCGGCCCCATACGTTCTGAAACAAAGACGACCTGCTCGCAGTGCGGCAAGGAAACCACAGTTCCCTTCCGGCCAACGCAGGGGCGGCCGGTGTTCTGCCGGGAATGTTTCCAGGCGAGACGTTCGATGGGTGCCGCTTAGACGATCCCCACATTTAAAACTATTCACGAAAGGGCTATCGAGTTCGGTGGCCCTTTTTTCTTGCGCGCTGTGGTGGTTGCGTCGAGGTGGCTGCGCAGTCCTTCGCGTTGCTCAAGACGAGAGGTGGCCGCTACAGGGGATTACAGGTGGGATTGCAGATAGGATTCGAGATGGGCCAGGGATTCTGGCATGTTGCGGCGGCCGTAGGCGAAGCGGATGTGGTGGGGTTCGTCGTAGACTGAGCCTGGGAGAAGCAGGACGCTGGCGTCGCGCACGACGGTTTCGCAAAATTCCAGGACATCGCGGTTGGCATTGAATTTCACGAAGCCGATGGGGCTGGCGTTTGGGGGCGTCCAGGAAAACAGCGACGAGCGGCGGGCCAGGAATGCGGTGAGTAAAGCCAAGTTGTTGATCACGAGTTGGCGATTGCGGTCGACGATCTTGGAGCGATGGC
>Ga0210396_10005444_pt1 | contig 12329 bp, 9 predicted proteins | sample IncBWH17OmetaG_FD_155466 | JGI IMG/M metagenome (GOLD analysis project Ga0210396, IMG submission 155466) | Forest soil microbial communities from Barre Woods Harvard Forest LTER site, Petersham, Massachusetts, United States - Inc-BW-H-17-O ...
CGCGAGTCGCACAAGGCAGCATGACCACCACGGCCACTACGATTCGCATCTTCCGCTCTACCGGTGAGGCCATTACCGATGGCGACGTGAAGAGCACTTACAGTCAACTTCAGGAGCAGCCGCAGGGTGCGCTGCTGGCCTCGGCTTCTCCTATTCACGTCACCTCCGACGGCATGATTGCCCACGGCAAACCGGCGGTCGCCGTCTATACCGGCGACGCCCGTCTGTGGCAGGACGCGAATATCATCGAGGCGCCATCCATTGAGTTCAATCGTGAATGCCGCTGCGTGACGGCCGAAGGCACGTCGAAGCGACCGGTCTCGACGACGATTGTGCAACCGGGAAAAGCAGAATCAGAAAAATCGCAGCCGGAGAACGCCGCGCCAGGGAAGAATTCAGACCACAAGAATCCTCCGCCTTCCAGCCCCATCTTCTTAACCGGTACGCGCCTGACCTACGCCGATGCCGAGCGCAAGGTTCACTATGAAGGCGGCGTCTCAGCCAAAGGCGCAGACTTCACCGCCTCGGCTAAAACGATGGATCTATACCTCAAGCCGCGCAGCGACACGGGAACTCCGATTCTGGAGGCCTCAGCGCCCGCCCAACTCGACCGCATTGTCGCTCAAGGCGACGTAATCATCCAGCAACCCAGCCGTCGGGCCCTCGGACAAACCCTTATCTACGAAGCAGTTCCGGACAAGTTCACCCTAACGGGCGGGTCGCCTAGCATTTTTGATGCCGAACGGGGCAAGATTACGGGCGATTCGTTGACTTTCTTTAGGCGCGATGATAGGGTGCTCGTAGAAGGCAAGCCAAGTACTCCTGTGGTAACACAAACGCGAGTGGCCCGTTAGAGGCCATAAGTGGCATGACAAATGCGTACCCTGGCCACCGATGAAATTGGCAAATCGTATCGAGGCCGGCGGGTCGTAAACGGAGTCAGTCTGCGGGTGGAGCAGGGCGAAGTTGTTGGATTACTTGGACCTAACGGCGCAGGAAAGACTACAACGTTCTACGCCATCGTTGGTTTAATCCCTCCTGATACTGGCCGCGTGCTGTATGACGGCCAGGACATAACCGGCGTCCCGATGTATCTGCGGGCGCGCCAGTATGGAATCAGTTATCTCCCACAAGAAGCTTCGGTATTTCGCAAGCTCACGGTAGAGGAAAACATCCTTGCGGTGCTGGAGGCGCAGCCGATTTCCTGGCACGAGCGCCGCGAGAAGATGGAAAAATTTATCGATGAACTGGGGCTGGAGCACATCCGCCGCAACCGCGGATACGCTCTTTCCGGTGGCGAGCGGCGGCGTGTGGAAATCGCCCGCTGCCTGTGCATCAATCCCACGTTCATTTTGCTCGACGAACCGTTTTCCGGAATTGACCCTATTGCCGTACTCGACTTGCAGAAAATCATCAGCGGACTGCGGGCCAGCGGCATCGGAGTACTTATAACGGATCACAACGTGCGGGAAACGCTTTCGGTGACTGACCGCGCCTACATCATCGACGACGGCAGAATCTTCCGTCACGGTGCGCCGGGGCAGTTGGCGGGGGATGCGGAAGTACGAAGGGTGTACTTGGGAGAAAGCTTTTCGCTGGTGTGAGAGAAGGTCGTTAGTCGTCGGTCGTTTGCAAAACCCGACTGGCGCTAGACAAAAGCTAGGCATAAACGATCATGATCATGATTGTTTCAACCAAAACGCGCTGGATTGTCGCTGCGACTGGGTGCACAACCGCGATCACCGGTATACCGGTTCTTAGCTGGTTATCCGCGTTCGTCTCCGGCTTCTTAATCGTGGGCGCAGTGTTGGCAAGGCGTTTCCCCCGTACTGGTAGAGATCTGATTTGGTTTGGAGCCGGATTAACGAGTCTCTGGGTGATTCCGGTTGGAATAGGCTTTCTTTATGTTTCTCTCAAAGGCGGCAGAGATCCTCGCATAATTGCGGCTGCGTTGGTTTCCGTTTTGCTGGTGGTAGCGTGTGACACTGCCCTCGTGAAGGAAGCCTTCGGCCAGCGCCTAACGACCGACGACTAACGACATGGTTTTGCTACAACACAAGCTCAGCGTAAAGCTCTCGCAGCGCCAGATCCTTACTCCTGGCCTGGTGCAGATGGTGTCCGTCCTCGCGCTCAACAAGCTTGAGCTCAAGGACATGATCAATTCCGAGATGGTCGAGAACCCCGTCCTCGAAGAGCTCGAAGATTCAGTCCCGCTGCTCGATGAAGTCGGCAAGAAAGAAGAAGACCGTGAGCGGGCCGCCGCCACGGAAACCTCTCCCGCAACCACTGCGGACGAAAAGAAAGACCCGTTCGAAGAAATAGATTTCGGTTCGTTCTTCCAGGATTATCTCGACCCCGGCTATCGGACGCACAGCGAAATGGAAGATATCGAACGCCCGTCGTTCGAAAATTTTCTATCGAAGCCCGGCAATCTGACGGACCATCTCGCATGGCAACTCGGCGCATTGAGCCTCGGTCCTAAGGTCCGAGAGGCCGCCGATCTGATCATCGGCAACCTTAACGAAGACGGCTATCTGATCGCCAGCGACGACGAGTTGATGGGAGTAGTGCCGCCAGCCTCGCTGGAGAAGGATGCCGAGACGGTTAAGGCGATTGTCGGCGAAGCACAGGCGCTCGGCCTGGCGGAAGCTTCGGCGGAGTCCATTCCAGAAGAGCTCACATTAGAGCCGTTGCCTGCATCTGAGGCGGAAGGCGAGCCGGATTTCGGATCAACCGCAACCGGAGACGTTGCGGCAGAGGCTTCTCTTCTCGGAATCGCAATTGATTCGCCGATAGACGAAGCGGTCGCTTCGCCTCCTGTTCCCGCGGCCGAGGCGGCAGTTCCGGCAACTCCGTCTTCCGTTCCCGCATTCAAACCCAACTTCAGTTCTGCGGAACTTCAGGAAGCTTTAGAAGTCATACGCCAGCTTGATCCTCCGGGCGTAGGCTGCCGCACTCTGCGCGAGTGCCTGCTGGCTCAACTTCACTATCACCAGGCGCAACTCGCGTTACACAAAAATGGCAACGGCACCGCCCAGATTTTGCAGGATGCCTGCGCCATTGTCGATCAGCACCTGCGCGGGGTGCAGAACAAGCAGCACAAGGAAATCTCTAAAGCCATCAACCGTCCGCTGGAAGCGGTTCAAACCGCGCTCGACTACATCCGCACGCTCGACCCACGGCCCGGCCTGCAATACAACAAAACCCAGCCGCGTCTCATCGAGCCCGACGTCGCTTTCATCAAGCACGGCGACGAATGGCTCGTGATCATGAACGACGAAGACATGCCGCAGCTTCGCCTGAATCCGGCCTACAAGAAGCTGGTTACACGCGACGGCGTCAACGACAAGAACACGCGTGACTACGTCAAAGAGCGCTACAAGAGCGCCATCCAGCTCATCAAGAACATCGAGCAGCGCAAGCAGACCATCACCAAAGTCTGCTATTGCATCGTCGCCCGCCAGTACGATTTTCTGGAGCGCGGCATCGATCAACTCAAACCTATGATGATCAAGGAGGTGGCCGAGGAAATCGGCGTGCATCCTTCCACGGTAAGCCGTGCCGTGGCCAGCAAATACGCCCACACTCCGCAAGGCGTATTCGAGCTGCGTTACTTCTTCAGCGAGAGCGTGCAAGGCCCCGAGGGCGGCAACACCAGCTTGCTCATCCTCAAGCGCCGCGTGAAAAAGCTCATCGATGAAGAAGATCCCAGCCGTCCGCTGACCGACGAACAGATCACCCGCATCCTGCAATCGCAGGGCATCCAAGTGACCCGCCGCACAGTAGCCAAATACCGTGAAGACATGCGCATCCCGAGCACCCACCAACGCAGAGTGAAAAAGTAAAGCTTGTCATCCTGCAGCCGCTGCTTTTGCGGCTGAAGGATCTGAGCGAGCCGCGCGAAGCGTCGTGTTTTTGTGCGACGCAATAATCGCGCGTTCGGCTCGCTTCCTTACAGTGCCCGTTTTACCTTCACGCACGAAAATTCAGAGGGGGCGCTTCATGAACGTGGAATACACTGGCAGACACTACGAAGTCACTACCGCCATCCGCAAAGAAGTAGAAACCGGCCTCGCCAAAATCCGCAAAATCCTCCGCGACAAATTCGAGACGAAAGTCATCCTCGCCGTCGAAAAACACCGCCACAAAGCCGAAATTACTATCAGCCCGCGCCACGGGCCGCTGGTCGCTGTGGCTCAGGCCAAGGACATGACCATCGCTGTGAGCGAAGCCCTCGGTCATCTGGAAAAGCAGGCAGTGAAATACACGACCCGCCGCGTCTCGAAAAGGCTGGCCGCCCGCAAGAACGAAGAAGTTGAAAAGTGGAACGGCCACTCCCCAGTGCTGGACGGCGCTCACGAAGGCGAGGCCCAGCCCTCGGTCGGGAGGTCAAAGAAAACCGCAGTGCCCGTAATGGTCCACAAATATCCGCCAGTGGCCAAGACCACGGAAGTCCACCTGGTGCGCTCGGACGAAGCCGTGGCCATGCGGCCCATGACCTTGGAAGAAGCCATCAAAGAAGCGCACTTCAAAGATCGCGACGTCTTCGTGTTCCGCGACCCCAAAGGCAAGTTGATGATTCTGCACCGCACGCGAGAAGGAAAAATGGAGTTGATCGAAGCGCTGTAGGTGCCGGCTACGATTATCGAGATTGGCTCGGCTGTTGAACGGCAACGGATCGGTCGAAGTACACTCTTAGAGTGTGCTGGAGCGGCGCGACAGATTGATGACAACGACTTGGGAGCCCATTCGGGATTTACCTTCAGACTGGAGTGTCTTGAGTGACGGCGAACTGCGCCCACTCTTGCAATTCTGGAACGATCAACGATCCGACCTTGAAAAAAGCGGGGCGTTACAGCAGTTCAGCGAGCGCCTTGCTCGCGAGTGGGCCATAGAAACGGGACAGATAGAAGGCGTCTACAACATTGACCGCGGAGTCACCGAAACATTAGTCGAGAGAGGGATAAGCGCCGACCTCATTCCTCAAACGCCAGGGGAAAAGACGCCCGAAGTAATTACCGCGATTCTCAATGATCACCGCGAAGTTCTAGAAGGCCTGTTCGAATTCATCAAGGGTAATCGTCCTCTCTCGAAAGGCTACATCCATGAACTTCACGCGGCATTGTTGCGCCATCAGGAAACAACTACGGCCATCGACCAGTTCGGCAATCTATTCGAAGCCCGGCTTCTTAAGGGAAAATACAAAGAGCGGCCTAATAATCCAAAACGCTCGAATGGAGCCGTCCATGTTTATTGCCCTCCGGAACAAGTCGATTCCGAGATGGAGCGGCTGCTCGAAATGCACGCCAGCCAAATCAAGAACCAAGTGCCTGTTGAGGTCGAAGCTGCGTGGATTCATCACCGCTTTACCCAGATTCATCCGTATCAGGACGGCAACGGTCGTGTCGCTCGGGCCTTGGCGAGTCTCAGCTTTATTAAAGCCGGGTGGTTCCCGGTCGTCATAACGCGGGATGACCGGCCGCGATACATTGATGCCCTTGAGGTTGCTGACGAGGGTGACCTGCGATCACTGGTATCGCTTTTCGCTGACGTTCAGAAGCGAGCGCTATTTCAAGCAGCGCAGGCGGCGGCCGATGTTCAGCAGATTCACACGATAGACGAAGCAATAGCCGCATTAGAACCGTTGCTGGCAGGTGCGGGCAAGCGGCTCGATCCGAGTGTGTGGTTGAAGGCGAAGGAGAACGCTAACCGGCTGCTTGGTTTAGTCGAAGAGCGGCTTAAAGAAGTGGCGATCTCTCTAGAAGGTAGGATCGGAAATAACGCTCCCGGCCTCTTTTTCCGTGTTGGCCCGGGATTTATTAGTCTGCCGGCGGCCGGACTCGCATATAGGCCCAATACCGTCGATTACGAAGTCATGGGCGCGCTTCAAATCTCCGGCGAGCGCACAGCGACAATCCAAGTTCAAGCTCATGCTGTTGGCTCGAAATTTCGCGGCTTGATCGGTATCATAGTGGTCTTCAATGGCCCTGATCACGTTACGCACACTGCCTCAAAGGAACCATTCCAAGTGAACTATGCGGAGCCATACGAAAGCGCCGAGTCCCGCTTCCATCCCTGGCTTGAAGATTCGCTAGTGAATGCGTTGAACCTGTGGAGAAAAAATTTGTAGGAATAGGAAATAGAACCCGATCGAGCAAGCCTGTCAGATTCCCGCATACCAGGCGTATCCTCCCTCAGGAGACGCCGAGCCCAGGCCCTTGCCGAACTTTTTCAGATCGTCAGTGACTGTAAGGTGGGTGATGAATTTCACGCTCTTATAACCGAGCTGGCGCGGGACCCGCAGCCGAAGCGGGCCGCCGTTGCCTACCGGAAGCTCGTCGCCATTCATGCCATAGGTGAGAAAAGTTTGCGGGTGCAGGGCATCGGCCATATCGATGCTGTCCCACCAGTCGGGTTGGAAGGAGAAGTAGACCACGTATCTCGCTTGCGGCTGGACTCCCACGATCTCCAAAACGTGAGACAGAGGCACGCCGTTCCACTCGGCGATATACGACCAGCCCTCTTCGCACTGAATCATCGTGATCTGGCTGCGCGATGGGTAGCTCTTAAGCTGGTCCAGCGAAAATGAGGCGGGATGGTCGACCATGCCATCGATGGTGAGCCGCCAATCAGCGAAATTTCCGGCCTGAAGGCGCTTGAACGCTTCACTCGGGGGCGCCATTTCGTTGGCGAACGGAGGCTTCGAAATCTGGCTCCTAGAGAATTCGCGCGCTAATGAATGCTTCGTCAGCAGCCGCTGGGAAGCATAGGTCAGCGTTTCGCCAAGGCCGTAGATACCACCGTGATCGGGCGGGATCAGTCCATACCTCTGCGCGATGCGCGCGGCTGCGCTCAAGCCCAGTAAGCCACTCGCAGACACGAGTCCGGCGGTGATCAGTTTGCGGCGCGAGATATGGTTCATGTGCGCTCCATATTTGTAGCGGCGCGCCCGGTGATCATCGCCCGCATGCGACTCCTGAATCCGGCAAGGACAACCATCACAACGTGAACCACGACAAAGAGCAGAAGAGACGCGGACACGAAGAAGTGAAGCGTGCGCGCGGATTGCTGGCCGCCTAACAGATTGACGGCCGCCGGGACCGCGGAAACGAACGAAGGAGACATCGCCAGGCCCGTCCAGATTTCCAGAGGGAAAAGAATGAAGATCACAAAAAGATAGCTGAGCCGTTGCAGCACGTTATAAGACCAGGCTTCCGCTTCGCTCGGCCGCCGGAAGCGCAAATGGCTGAAGATCGCCGTCGAGAACGCCCGCCACGACAGATCGGCTTTTGCCGGGAGCAAGCTTTTCCGAAAATGTCCTGTCACCAAACCGGAGATCGCATACAGCAAGCCAGTCAGTATCACCACCCACGCCGCTTGAAAGTGGAGATAGCGGCTCCAGCCATTCTGGTCCGGCAGCACGTAACCGTAACCGGTCGGCACCAAGTTCCGTGACGCGGGAATGGGCAGTTTGAACAGCGTTGGAGTCAAATCATTCCCGGTCTCGCCCCAATAGAAGCGCGGGTGCGATATCACAATCTCCGCGCCGGTGACCAACAGAGCAAAAAAGCAAAGTGTGGCGATCCAGTGAGTAACACGGACGAGGACAGAGTGCCGTGCAGGAACCGTCTTTGCCGGGACGGCGGTGGGGACCGCGGCGGGCACGGCCGAAGCCGAATTTGCGACGTAAGCGGAATCGCCCACGCGGAAATCGTATCATGTAGCGCCCACATTGCGAATGCTGCCCGCGAGCCTAATTTCGAGTCAAAAGTGAAAGATCAGGTCGCTCGCCACCGTAAGCTGATTGTACCTTCGTCCGTCGTCGTAAGCCTTCTGATCCCAGGCGCGCTCGAAGCGCAATTCCGGACGCAGTTGCACCGTGGTTCCGATCCAATGACACCACATAAAGGTGTTTTCCGAGTATCGAGTGGCATAGCCGGTGCGCTGGCCTTTTTTGTCGTCGAGAAAATCGCTGCGAAACGACAAAAAGTTGTGCGGCGAAAGTTCCTTTTGCAGAAAATTCACCAGGGCATATTCCGGAGCGGTGCATCGCTGCTCTCCCGGCAGGCAATAAGCCGCGTTCGCGCCCGTCTCCGGCTGAATCGCTCCGCCCAGGGCAGGCACGTCGCGCTCATACATGTACCAGGATTCAGTTGCCATGTGCACCGTCTTCGAGAACTTGTGATACCAGGTCGCGTCATACTGCTGCAGGTTGTTATAGGCGTACCTGCCGTTATTGATGCCGTTGGCGCAGAGGTAAAAGTTGTCATTCACCGACCCAGTCGTATAACTCAGGCACGCCGTGCCGGATGGCTTAGCATCCGAAGTCCACAATGCCACGTCGTGGCCGCCAGTAATTCCCAGTTGCACCAGCCACTGGTTGTTTAGCTTAACCGTGGCAATCAATCCGGTGTCGGTGAAGGGATCAATCGCATAAAGCAGCGAATGACTGAAGACGTAATTGTTGGGCGCCAGTTGCGCCTCAATGCCCGGCACGGAGATATAGCGGCCCACTCGTACATTCATCCCCTGCGCTACCTGTGGAATGTAAATGTCCACATATTCCAGCGTGGGATCAAAGCCATATTCGCGATGATCGTTCACCCACGGCCCGCTCAGATAGCCTTTCGCGGTCGTGAAGCGATAGTCGGTGCCGTACAAAGCGGTAAGGTGGTAGCCCCAATCGACGTGATCGCGCTGCACTGAATCCGGCAACCGCTCGGCGTATAGAACGACTTGATTCATCTCCAGGCGATTCGGGTAGACATCGTTCGCCTCAGGGGCATTGTTGTGTGCGGATGTGCTGAAGTTCAGCGACGGATCAATCCATCCATAAAGCTTCGTGCGGTTAGTGGCCCCGTTGATGGCCGTCATCAGGGGATAGCTGTTCGTGTCCGGCTCTCCAATCACGGGCGAGCCGCCATAGGACCAATCCGCATTCGGAAAAGGCGGAGAATCGAGCGGCGACGGAAGTCCTCGGCGCGGTGGAGCCGGCGAAGAGGCGGCCATCCCACGCCAATCCTGCCAGTAAAGCTCCGCCCAGCGGGCAAAGAAACTTTTGTTCTTAGCGGCGCTCGCCTTCGGCGAGTCCGGCAGTGACTTACTGTCGCTCCCCACTCCTTGTCCCGAAACGTAACCACAAAAGAAGAGCAGGACGCACAGGAGCGGAGGCAGCAAAGATAGTCGGCGTAAATTTCTCTTTGGATGCATTCAGCGGTGTGCCAACTAAGTCTACAAGCTCCAATCGCAATGCTAACTCGCCAGCAAAACAGCGATCTTTGCGTTCTCGGCGTTAATCCAGGACACTACGAAATTCGACACCAGGTTTAGCCGGACGCCACTTTTCTGCTACCCTGCATACGCTATGCGACTTTTCCAGAGCTTGTTCTTACTTTTCGCGCTAGCCATTTCCCTCGTCGCTCAAAATCTCAAGCCGGTCGCCGACCGCATCGCCGCTCAGAATGCTCTCTTCGATGAGCAATACGAATCCGATCTGCGCAACTTTCCCCAGCGCGCCACTGCCTTCGGCAACTACCGCTACAACGACAAGCTGGCTGACTATTCGCTCGCCGCAATCGTTGCGCGGAACAAGACCGACGCCGATTTCCTGGCGCGTCTCAACGCAATCCCAACTGCCGGCTTCACCGATCAGGACCAGCTCTCGCACGACCTTCTGGTTCGTGTGCTTCAGCAGCGCATCGCCGACTTCGACCTGAAAGAGTACGAGATGCCGGTCAATCAGCAGAATGGCATTCATACCAGCCTGGCCGACCTGCCGCTTTCGGTGCCACTCGACTCAGTCAAGCACTACGAAGATTACATCGCGCGCCTTCATCAGATTCCGCGCGCTCTGACGCAAACCACCGAAGTGCTTCGCGCCGGCGTGAAAGACAAACTCATGCCAGTTCGTTTTCTTCTTGAGAAACTCCCAGCGCAGTGTGACGGCATCATTCACGACGATCCCTTTTTGATTCCGACCAAGAAATATCCCGCGGACATTTCTCCCGCAGACCAGAAGCGGCTGACGCAGCAGATTACCGACGCCATCAACACCGACGTAATTCCCGCATACAAAACATTCACAGCTTTTCTAAGCACGGAATACGCTCCGCAGGGCCGAACAGCATTGTCGATCACTTCGCTTTCCGATGGCGAGAAGCGTTACGAAAACGACATTTACGCCCGCACTACGACCCATATGACAGCGGACGAGATTCATCAACTCGGCCTGCGCGAAATCGACCGCATTGAGGCCGAGATGACGGCGGTTGCGAAGAAAGCCGGCTTCGCCGATCTCGCCGGGTTTCGCGCATCGCTCAAAACGAATCCGAAATACATTCCGACTTCCTCCGAACAAATCCTCGATGATTTCCGCCACTACATCGCGCAGATGGAACCGAAGCTCCCCGAGCTTTTCACGCTGCTTCCCAAGTCGCCGGTCACGGTCGAAGCGATTCCGTCGTTCCAGGCCGCTGCTGCAACGCACTACGTCACAGGCACGCCAGACGGCAAGCGCCCTGGCCGGGTCGTTGTCGCTACCTCAGATTTCGCCAAGCGGTCGCTGATTGATGATGAAGCGATCGCGTATCACGAGGGCGTTCCCGGACATCACATGCAGCTGTCCGTGCAGCAACAGCTCGAAGGCTTGCCCAAGTTTCGCCTGCACGGCCTTGGCTTCAACGCTTACATCGAGGGCTGGGCGCTATACGCGGAACAACTGGGGAAAGAAGTCGGCTTCTATCAGGATCCCGTCTCCGACTACGGGCGGCTTTCTTCCGAACTATTTCGTGCGGTGCGCCTCGTTGTGGATACGGGAATCCACGCGAAGGGGTGGTCGCGCGATCAGGTTGTGGATTTCTTCCGCAAGTCCGGCGCGGTGGACGAGCCTACCATCCAGTCCGAAACCGATCGGTACATAGCCTGGCCCGCGCAAGCACTCAGCTACAAACTCGGCCAGCTCAAATTCCGCGAACTGCGCGACCGTGCGCAAAAAGAGTTAGGTTCCAAGTTTGACATCCGCAAATTCCATGACGAAATGCTCGATGGCGGAACGCTCCCCCTCGATCTTCTCGAAGCCCGCACCGACAAGTGGATCGCCCAGGAAAAATCAAAGTGACGCCATATATGCGGCTTTGCTACTCCTGTACTGTTTTCCACAAGACCCGCCAGGCAAACCAATAGCCGAATTAGTCGCAATCGGCATCCAAGTTCAGCAGTCATTCCGCGAATCGGGTTCGCGAAACAAAAAAGCTTGGGGAGATCACCATGAATCGGACACAGAAGTTGAGCTGGTTGAGCGCGTTGCTGGGGCTCGCGCTCGCCGTCGCAGTCTTACCGACACGCGCATCCGCGCAAGATTACCGCCCGCCGCAAGATCAGGACCAACAAGACGATCCGCCCAGCCGTGTAGCTCGCCTGGGTTACATGGACGGATCGGTTTCATTCGAGCCGGCCGGAGAGGACGAGTGGGTGCAAGCCGCCGATAACCGCCCCCTTACCACCGGCGACAAGCTTTGGGCAGACAAAGACTCGCGCGCCGAGTTGCAATTGGGATCGGCTGTGATTCGCCTATCGGCGAACACCGGCGTTACATTTCTGAATCTCGACGACCGCACCGTCCAACTTCAATTGAGCGCAGGCACGGTCAACATTCGCGTTCGTCGTCTCGACCGTGACGATGTGTTCGAGATCGATACGCCGAACCTGGCCTTCACCGTCTCGCAGCCGGGCAATTACCGGCTGGAGGCCACCGAAGATGGAAGCGATACGCTCGTCACCGTCCGAGAGGGCGACGGGCAAGCTACCGGCAACGGCCAGACCTACACGATTCATGGCGGGCAACGGGTAACTTTCAGCGGCACAGACTCGCTCAACGCGGACATGGAGCAGATCGGTGCGCCCGACCAATTCGATACCTGGGCCGACGGCCGCGAGCGTCGGCACGACAATTCGCGCTCAGCGCAATATCTATCTCATGATGTCGTCGGCTACGACGACCTCGATGATTACGGCGACTGGCGCGACGATCAGAATTACGGCCACGTCTGGTATCCCAACCGCGTGGATGCAGGCTGGGCACCGTATCACGAAGGGCATTGGGACTGGATCGATCCGTGGGGCTATACGTGGGTGGATGATTCTCCCTGGGGCTACGCACCATTCCACTATGGACGCTGGGTGAATGTGGGCGGACGCTGGGGATGGGTCGCGGGACCGCCCGCTGAGCGGCCAGTCTATGCTCCCGCGCTTGTAGTATTTGTTGGCGGCGGAGGCGGAGGAAATGTTGGATGGTTCCCGCTGGGTCCGCGCGAAGTCTTTGTCCCTTCGTA
>Ga0210396_10005445_pt1 | contig 12328 bp, 7 predicted proteins | sample IncBWH17OmetaG_FD_155466 | JGI IMG/M metagenome (GOLD analysis project Ga0210396, IMG submission 155466) | Forest soil microbial communities from Barre Woods Harvard Forest LTER site, Petersham, Massachusetts, United States - Inc-BW-H-17-O ...
CACTGGTGATATACGCATCGTCTCTCGGCCATACGGTGCCGCCGCTGCAGCTGTTGTTGCCCCAGGCGCCACTGTCGCCGGCACCCTTAAAGAAGCTCTGGCCTTGCGCCGCCATCTTCTTGAAGTAGGGGTCGTCAGTTCCGGGCGATGAGGACCATTGCCAGGACGAGCTCAGTTGCAAAGGCAACGGCTTATGCGAAGACATTGAGCCCAGTATGGCGGTATCGCTGGAGCCCACGTACAGGTACACTGCGGTTACTCCCGGAGCCATGCCGAGCGCCTGTGTGATGTCAAGGCTCTGTTCCGTATCGTCACAGCCTTTCGAATAGAGGCATTGCAAGGAGGTTCCATCCGTCGAAATTCCTTTGACCACGGCGGTCCTCTTTTGTTTAGCGTTCTTGTAATAGGTGTTCACGTCTGCGATATCAAATCCGTAGAACTCCATCAACCCGATGTTTTGGCCCTTGCCGGTGAGAGTTGTTCCCTCGTAGTAGGCCGCTCTCATGTCACTGCCGCAGAAGGATTGTTGAGGACAGGAGCCTGTAGTGGCTGGAGGCTTCGCATCCGGCGGCCTGCGCACTAATTCGGGACGCGGGATCGAATAGTTATCCAAACCTGAAATGTGCCACAGCTGGAAAGGCAGGTCCGCCGTGGGCTCCCGGTCCGGTGCATAGAAGTCGCGGTTCTGGATGGGATCGTAGTAGAGGCCCATAGTTACGTGGAAGGCCGTCTCAATGACCGCGACCGATCCCTTGAGCTGAACGTCCATCGCATCCCGCGAGCCGCCAACGACCGTAAAGTTGTTCGCTTTTGCAAAACGGATGACTGCGTCGTACTCGTCCTGGCTGGGACCGAACATCTCGGTAAACTGCTCCACCGTCAGGAAGCGCCGGTAGACGGGGCTGGAAGGATCGTAGACTTCTTGCAAGAAACCATCCAACCCTGCCTGATCGCGCACTGACAGAACAATGTCGATCCGCATGGACTGGGTTGCGGGGAGCTGACCGATGTACGGTGCCTGCCCATTAAGAGTCACATCACGCACATGGCTCGTCAAAAAATACTTTGGCTGAGCGAGACAAACAATGCTCGCGCCCCACACTGTCGCGACGATGACGAGCGAAAATAGACTTAGTCTTCGAATCGTATTGAGTCTCCCTTTTGATTTTGAAACGACATAAAATGCAAGCCCAAAGTTTCTGAATAAGTGTCGAGGTCACTCTGGCAAAGCAGATCACTGGGAACTCCACCACAGCGGTCGCATTTGCACCACCTGTGGGAACCTGTGTGATTCCCTTACTCTCCTTGTCAATCTGTTTGCGAACTGACCGTCGAAAGCAGGACAATTCCGGATCAACACGAGAGGTTAGTTACCACGGGCAAATAGAAAAGGCTATTTAGATGTTCTTACGGTAGACAAAATTATGTTTATGTCGGCAAGCAACATGAGGGGACAGTGAGGTATCGTAGGGTTCCGACGGAAGCGTCGACGTTGTCGCTTGTCTCTTAATGCTGCAGGAAAGGTAATGACACTCTAATATGGCGCATCGCCCTTCACAGTAGTGCGATGCATATGGCGCCGAAGTTGAGGCGGACAGCCGTGCGCCAAGTGAATCGTGCATCGATTATCCCAGAAAACGAGATCGTGATCCTGCCAGCGATGGCGATAAACAAAACTTGGCTTGGTACTATGCACGAAAAGGAGTTCGAGGAGTTCGCGGCTTTCCGCCTCAGGGAGGTCGAGTATACGCGATGTGAAGCCTTCGTTCACGAACAGCGCCTTGCGCCCGGTTTCGGGATGGGTACGTACGACAGGATGTACAACCTCGCGCACCTCGTCTTTTTGGTTCTGGGTAAGCGGCGGCCGCCATTTCGATCCGCTGAAGCGATCGTAGCTGTGGCTGTACGAATGCACTGCGCGCTTGCCTTCGACCCGCTGTCGGATGTCAGCGGGCAAAGCGTCGTAGGCCGCGGACATATTGGCAAATGAGGTATCGCCTCCCTCCATCGGAAGTTCCAAGGCATGGAGCAGAGAACCAAGGCTAGGTTCCGATGTGTAGGAAAGGTCGGAATGCCAGACGCGGCCAGCGTCGCCGAGGCCGATAGGCTTGCCGTTCTCGACCACGTTGGAAATTCGAAGAATTTCTGGGTGGCCGGGCAGCAAGTATTGGCGCAGCACATGAATCATCAGCGGCCCGAAGCGGCGACTAAACGAAATATGCTGTTCGGGCGTGATGTACAGCGCGCGGAACACCAGTAGGCCATTACTTTCAAGGAAGGCGCGCCGCAAGGCGTTGAACGTCTTATCATCGAGCGGTCGCGACAGATCAAGGTCAACGATCTCGGCGCCAAGCGCCGTGTCAAGACGGTGGACTTGAAAAATTGTGGCTTCAGTCTTTTGCCACTCGGACAACCGACCCACTTTAGCGCTCGTCCTCATGTTGTGTGGTAATAATGGATTAAGTCAAGCAAGTTCTTATCTCTGACACCACCGATAGCTTCTTACCACTCGCAAATCGCGAACGTCAATTTAATTGCGCTTATTATGGCAACAATAAAGCTTAATAAGAGAGATTGGAGTTGGCAGGAAAAACCTTCTCAGTTAGATTCGGCTACTGGCAGTAGATGCGTGATAATTAGCCGTTTGGCACTTTTCGACGCCACAAAAGAATTAAGTACCGTGTCTCCAAGCTTCATGATTGACTAAGAACGGTCCCAGACAACCTTATGCCAACCGGAGCTGAGCTTCTCGTTCGGACGATTCGCGAGTTGGGTATCTCGGAAGTATTCACTCTTGTGGGCGATCATCTGAACGACGTTTTGCTGCTTATGCCGCAGACTGGTATCCGCGTCATCGACATGCGTCATGAATCGGGAGTGACCCATGCAGCAGACGCTTGGGCTCGTATTCATCGACGTCCATCTATTTCGATCGTGACCGGTGGCCCAGGCCACACCAATTCGCTCACGGGGATAGCCGCCGCGAGCCTCGCCTGCAGTCCCGTCATTGCCATTAGCGGGGCCCGCCCATCGAACCTAGCCGAGCGCGGCGCATTTCAGGACATCGATCAAATCGGAATGGCACGGCCCATCGTGAAGTGGGCGGCGCAACCGCCCTCCCCGAGCCTAATCCCCTTTTACCTTGGACGTGCATGGGCAGAAGCAAACTCGGGTCGGAAAGGGCCGGTGCACCTGACGATTCCCCTAGACGTTCTCACTGGTACCACGGACCACTACGTGGCGCCCTCTTTTCCCCTCGAGTCGACAGAACCACAACCTAATTCCAATCAGATCGGCAACGCGCTTTCTGTCTTGCGAGCAGCGGAACGGCCGGTAGTGATCGCGGGCGGGGGCGTCTGGTGGGCGGACGCGGAAAGCGAACTTCGTGATTTCATCGAGAAGACCTCGCTGCCGCTTTACACGATTTCGATGGCTCGCGGCATGCTATCGGATGACCATCCTCTCTCAATGGGTTATGCTGACCCCGCACTAAATCGCGCCGCGCATCAAGCTTTCCTGGAAGCCGATGTAGTTTTAGTCCTTGGCAAGCGTCTCGATCATCGCCTCGGGATGGCAGGAACGCACATATTTGCGACCGACGCTCGGTTCATCCAAGTGGACATTCATCCTCAGGAATTGGGTCTGAACCGCAAGCTCGCCGTCTCTTTGTGTGCTGGCGTCAAGGCTACGTTGCGAGCATTCCTGGCAGAGATCGGTAAAGCTTTTTGGGCACCGCAGCCTTGGCTTGATCGCCTCCAGGTGTTACGACGCGAGTGGGCAGAGATGCTGTGCACACATGCGCAGCAATCTGGCACGCCCCTGCATCCTGCTAGTTTCTTCGCAGAGCTGAAGGAATATCTTCCGCCAAACGCGCTCTACGCCTGGGATGGGGGTGACTTTGTCCATTGGGGTCGATGTATGCTGCCGGCCCTCCGCTCTGGAGGCTGGATGCGCCTCGGGCCGCTGGGAGCGATCGGATCTGCGTTGCCCAATTGTCTGGCACTCAAGTTGGCACATCCGAATGACCCGGTTGTGCTATTTATAGGCGATGGCTCCCTCGGCTTTTATCTCGCGGAACTCGACACCGCCGTGCGGCACGGTCTTCCAATCATCGTGGTCATCGGCAACGACAGCGGGTGGGGCTTGGAACGCGAGCTGCAGGACGCATCCGGTGGTGCATCCGTGGCCTGCGAACTTCGCCAGACTCGCTATGAAATGATTATGCGTGGTTTTGGTGGCGAGGGAGAGGTGGTGGACGACCTCGCACAAGTGCGTCCCGCTATCGCGCGTGCCCTTCAATCCCGCGTGCCCTATTGCCTGAACGTTATGATTCGAGGGAGCCGATCACCCTTTACCGACTGGCAGGTTGCGGCCCGCAAGGTCAAGAGCTGAGCACCGAGCACTGAACAACTGGGGCACCCCTCAGGAACTGAGATCAAGAGATAGGTGAATGGCTTTTCCTGGTGGTCGGAACCATTACACCACCTCGCGTCGGGCTGAACGGACACTTGCGCGAACATCGCAAGTCCGTAAAACAAAACTGCTGCAGAACCCAACAACCACTTCGAACGTTTCAAACGGAGGCTCTGCTATCACACTTTACAGAGCCTCTTTTTCAACAAGAACCCTTATGGACAGCCAAAAGGTCTACCCATGCCTGGGCAAGTGTCATCAAGCAGGTCAAAGAGTGCCCAACCGCACGCACCTTCACTGTGCGCCTGGCGAGATTTTGAACACGACCCCCTGGCCGTACTTCCCGAATGCTGACGCCGTCCCATAGAGATTGCCACTACTATCCCTAATCAAGCGCCCGTAGGGACCTCCGCCGTCGTTGGTCCCATCAAAGAAATGCAAGATCGTCTCTTTTCCTGTCTTGTCGATCTTGAATACCGTGCCCGCATTATTGTAGCCACCGCCCGGTGTAGTCCCATACAGATTCCCTGCACTATCCGGCACCGGTGCCGCGTTGGGACTGAAGCCATCGTAGGGCCTCGCTCCGAACGAATAGAGAACCGTCTCAACGCCATCGTTACTCACTTCGAACACCGTTCCCGAGTTGTATGTACCACCTTGGCTACTAGTACCATACAAGTTGCCGTCGTTGCCCTGCACTAGCCCTCCCTGGGGTTCCCCACCATCGTTTCCGCCCGTAAAGCCATACAAGACGGTCTCCTTGCCCGCCTTATCAATTTTCCACACCCCTCCACACGGCAAACAGTGACCACCGAAAGACCATCCTGTGCCGTATAAATTACGGTCCGCGTCGAGTACCACGTCGCCGGTTGGGTCGCCGACATCGCCTGTATTGTTGAACGCGTGCAGAACGGTCTCGTGTCCCGCCTTATCTAGTTTGAAGGCGACCCCACAACCTGTGCCTGTACATTGTGTGCCCGGACCGCCGAAATACTGCGTGGTTCCGTAGAGATTACCACTCTTGTCTTGCGCCAGGCCTCCGAGGGGTCGGCCGCCAGTTTTCTGAGCTTTGAACGAATAGAGAACTGTATACTTGCCCGTCTCATCGATCTTGAACACTGTTCCGCAGTTATACTTACAGCGCTTCCCCGTGCCGCCAAAGTAAGTAGTGCCGTAGAGTGTGCCGTCGGTAGCAAACAGCAGATCTCCCACGGGAATGGCCCCATCGGGTATGTCTTTGAACGAATGGAGAACGGTCTCCTTCCCGGCTTTATCGATCTTGAATACCGTTCCGCATCCCAATCCGCCGTTGCAGGAAACGTCGCCCCCATATTGCGTAGTACCGTAGAGGTTACTGGCTGCGTCCGATACCAGGCCAGCCCACGGCTGACCACCGTCTCTGCCGCCAGTGAAGGTGTGCAGAACCGTGAACTTCGCTGGCACATTCGCCTCGTCTTGAAAAGGGGAGGCGTCGTCTGAAAGCAATGACAAACCAGCCGCTTGGGCCATAGCTAGTTTTGTGGGAATCACCGCCGCAAGAAATGCGACTCCCAACGCCAGCGCGCATCTTGTAATCATCTGACGCATGTCTGCGTTAACGTACCTACACGGATCTAGCCTTCTCATTTGTCCTCCTAGTGAATGTCAACCTCTTTGACCGAGAGCCTTTGTTAGTTTGCGTCAGAGACAAAGCTTACCGGTCTCGTGATCGGCGAAGGCCGATGCCCCCGTTCTGGCGCGAATATCGTGCGGCACGGTGGCACTCAAACCCTAAAACGACTACCAGGATGGGTTACTGCGTGATCCTGAACACCACGCCGCACCCAATCCCACCACCGACCGCGCACTTTAGGTCGCCACCTTCTCGCGTAAGGCCGTAAAGACGGCCGGTGCCGTCAATTGCTACCCCCCAGTCCGGCTCCATTCCGTCCTTTCCGCCGCTGAAGTTGTGCAGCACGGTCTCTTTACCACCCTTTGTGAGCTTGAACACTGTTCCGTAGCCGAGGGAACCACCGTCCAGCGTGGTCCCATAAAGGTTGCCAGCGTCGTCGAACACAACTGGCCCGATAGGGGAATATCCATCGTTCCCATTGAACGCGTGCAATATCGTTTCCTTTCCAGTCTTGGTCACCTTGAAAACTGTCCCGCTGCCGGAAACGCCTTTGCCACCAATCGTCGTGGTGCCATACAGGTTGCCTTTCTGGTCGAAAACGAGTGGGCTCGTAGGGTTTTGTCCATCCCCGTGGTCGGGGCCAGTAAACCTATAAAGGACCGTTTCCTTGCCGCTTTTGGTTAGCTTGTAGACGATTCCGCAGCCAGCTAGCTTCCCGCATTTCCCTCCGGTGATCCCTCCAGCGTTGGTTGCTCCGTAGAGGTTACCTGCCGCGTCTTCAACTAAACCAATCGGCAGCGAACCATCCCCAGCACCTGGACCGAGAAAGCTATATAGCACGCTTTCCTTGCCGGACTTATCTATCTTGAAAACAGTTCCATAACCAGCACCGTTGTATAGTGTTGTTCCGTACAGGTTGCCGCTTTCATCTAGGATTAAGTTGCCAGCTGGATTGGCTCCGTCCCCATTGCTACCAGTGAAAGCGTAGAGCACAGTTTCCTTGCCGGCCTTGTCTAATTTGAATACGGTCCCGCATCCTTCGGACGAACAAGAAAAGTCCCCGCCCCACTCGGTTTCCCCGTATAAAGTGCCTTGGGAATCCCGAATCAGATTTCCTCCAGCCATCGCTCCCAATCCATCTGTACCCGTAAACTTGTGTAGCACCTTTTCCTTGCCGGCAGTATTTAGCTCGAACACAACACCACAGCCCTTCGAATTAAAAGAACAGTTGAGATCACCGCCTAAGTACGTTGCGCCGTATAGATTGCCCGCAGCGTCCAAGGTCACTCCCCCCAACGTATAGTTGCCGTCGCTTCCATGGAAAGCGTGAAGCACCTCAAAATGGGTTGATGGTGTTTGGGCCACTACAACCACCGGAACTAGCATGAGCGCTGATAGCAACGCAGTTGTGATTACCCACCTGCGGATGCGAGAAATTCGGCCGAGATGCTGAACTATTTTGCTCATACGGCTCTCGTCCGGTTGGGGTCGGATTTGACAACTGCAGCGTTCTACCCCAGAACAAACTCCTTGGACCAACTTTGTACCTTGTCTTGGGCTCGTCATTAACGTCTCCTTAGTATTTCTCGACTCAAGCGGATGTCTAAATGTTGGACCCATCCGCTGGGGACGATCTTGTATCACGGAAGGCCAGCAAAGGCGATTGAATTGTGTTTAAGGTGTATTAAATAGCCCTGGTATCATTTCTGGCCCGTTGCTCCCCGCTCATGGTGGAGTCATTTTCGCTGTCGCACACGGCAAACCAGAGTTCAGCCCGCGGCGGGACTGGCGCACGAGAGACACAAAAGCCCTGCTGGAATTTCAGCTGCTTACGCCACTTGACGGCGTGTTCCCACGAACGACAAGCCAGGTCACGAACGAAACAATTGTGGTGATGGCGAGCGCGATGAATTCAGCAATACCCATGCGACTGACTAACACCAGCACGAACGCAATTCCCATTGCAGCGAACACAAGACCTCCCGGTAGGAGGAAGCCTTCCTGGCGGGGGAGCTTCTTCCGCAGCACGGGCAAAGCCGCACAAGTCATTCCGTAAACGAACAGGCGGGAGATGGCGGAAAGCGCCGCATTCCAGCGAAAAGTGGCCACTAGTGCGAGCGCCCAGACCAAAACGGCAAATGCAACAATCGAGATGTGCGGCGTTTGGTAGCGACGGTGGATGGCTGCAAACCAGCGGGGAAAGTCGCCCTGTTCGGCAAGGGCAAACGTTATCCGGGGGGTTGCAATCATGTTGGCAGCGAAATATCCACTGCTCGAGAGCAACGCACCCACGGAGATGATGGTGGCCATGCTGCTGCCGCCAAAAACCTGCGCTGCTGCCGACAGAGGAAGATCCGTCTCTGCAGGGTTGGCGAGCATGTGTACCACCACTACCTGCACCAAGAAATACACCGTTGTAACGATGACCAAGGCTGACATTAGCGCCACAGGAGCGTCACGGGTCGGGTTCTTGACTTCTCCCGCCGGAATCAGCGCAGCCTCGAAACCGCCATACGCAAATATAAGCAGCAAAACTGCGTTTACCCAGGCGCCTGCCGGGTGAGATTCAGCCACTGGAGGAACCGGACTGCCATGAACGTGAATAAAGACAAGGCCGCCAACCACTAGAATCACAAGGGGCAGCACCTTGGCGACCGTGAAGAAGTTGCTAACCCTCGCTCCCAGCTTTACGCCGCGAATGTTTATGGCTGCAAGCCCGCCAATCAGAATCGTTAGAATCACAAAACGGGTGGCCGATCCTTTTGCTTGCGGCCAGAAGCCTAGCAGGTAATCAATAAAAACATTGGCAACTGCGGCAGCAGCGCTTACGCGTGTCAGCCACAGAAGCCATCCCGTCTGCAGGCCGAGAAAACGTCCGAAGGCGATTTTCGCATAGAGATATGGTCCGCCGGCCTGCTGAAAGCGTGAGGCAACCTCCGCAATGCAGGCGGCTATTATGCCCATTCCCGCGCCTGCGATCAGGTAGGCGATGGGGCTTTGACCGCCGAGGATTCCGGCGACCGTCGAGGGTAACTCGAAGATGCCACCACCGATGATGAGATTCACCATCAGCGCGGCCAGACTCCAACGTCCAATGGCGCGCACCAGATCGGGCTTGTGATTTGGCACGAGAGGGTTGTATCACAATGGTCTTGCTCAACGCGTATTATTACGTTTCGCGTCTGCCGTGCTCGTTTCTTCATCGCTGTTTCTCCTTTGGTTTTTGTGATGGTTTTTGTGAATGCATAGGGGGGAGAAGCGATCTTGTCCCGGCACCGGACGCTACGACATCAACTTTCTGGAGGCGAAAGTTTTCGCGCGTCGGAGTGAAAAGTTGGCCCTAGCGAATTCACGCTGTTGCAAGCATTGGACGTCGTCGCGGTGCAAGGTCCGCGAGCGTCGAGCAGCACAGAAGGTTGCAAAGCGTAGCGACGGCAGCTCCCCGTTTAAGGAACAGGTACGACGGGTGTTAATGTCATATGGGAGTTGGTCCACTTCGTGTATAGCGAGGACAAAATGCTCCCTGCCCCTTCGAGCATGCGGGAATACCTCCCGGATGAATGCGAGTCGAGGCTTCCGCACTATTGAGTTTGAATTGTTTGCCCACGCTCGCAGCGGTTGGCGCGATATTCCCACACCAACTCCGGTTCAAAGCGCGCCAACGCGCCAACACGAAGTTAACTGATGAGCTCTCAGCCCGAAACAACGATAGAGATGGTCGAACTCCCAGTCCACTGGCGAACAAAACGGGGAACCAACTGGGGAACCGAGGCCGTCTGTAGAACGAATTTAACTACTTCCAACCGAATCGAAACGAATCCAAACTATTGATTTCACACCGAAACGCTACAACTCGCACCGAGCTTGAGCCCTCTCGTCCACCCGCGTCGTCGTGCCCGGTAAAACTTCAGGTCTACCAGAAGGAAATTGAATCCCTCCCACGTCGTCGTATCCATGAACGCCGTCCGCTGCTGGAAACTTGGATAAGAAGGCCGTGCTTGGTGATGAGAGCACGTCCGTGAAGGACGCCCGTCCAAAACTACCCCCTGCCTCAAGCACGGTGCGAGCCAATCGGAAGGAGATCGACCGCTACATCGCCGATGGGCTCTCCGGGGCTCCCGTGGTAGTCGATGTTCCGTGCAAAACCCAACGCGCCCTCGTTCGAAATCCTCCACACACGGTGCAGACGTTTCGCCTCGTATCGGACTTCACGGACTTCGTAAAACGTTCCGCTGCGGAAGTTGGTCGAGAATGTCCTCGCGTTCGGGAATGCGCTCTGAATCCAACGCTCGAACTGGCGTTCGAAAGGAGAATCGAGCCGCCATCTGACGGGTCGGTGCGGTGCCAATAGCATCTTGTGCACGCTGTCATCCCTGACCTCTCTTGTGGCATTGCCGGGCAAACGCTCAATCCGATACGCACACAGCGTATCCGGCTGAAGGGTCACGATGATTTTCTGTCCCGACTCTCTTGGGGCATTTCGACGCTGCATCAACGCCTCGATATCCCGAACGGAAGCCTGACGTTTTGTGTCGTTCACACGAATGGAAATCCGGACGGTGTTTCCTTTTTCATACTCGTAAGGCGGGAAGTCCTCTTCACTAACGTGAACGATAGCGATGTAGCGCTTGCGGCTTTCACCAACCCGATGTCGAACTGAGGTCTCGGATGCACAGTGGAAAGAATGTGATTGGAGATTCTTGCGGAGGGATCGGAACGGAGTTGTGCGCCGTCCCACTGCACGGGAATATTATTTTTGTTCTTGTCCGCCTTTATTCCCAAAAAGATGAGACCGCCATAGCCGTTTGCCAGCGCGGCAATCTCGTCACCGAGGTCTCGGGGAAAGTCTTCCTTGTACTCGATCCGGCTGTTTTCGGGAACACGCTGGTTCTCCGGCTGGGACAGGCCGAGAAATTCATCGACATCTTCGAAGGAGACGGTGGTCAGGTTGCATGTGAGCAAGTCTGCCATGAATTCACTTTTACCCAAAGACATCTAGGAACACGCAAGAACAAGCGTACTCCAACCTCTGCTGGGTTTCTGCCGCCGCTTGTCCCAGTGCTTGAATCCCAGAACCTTCTTGATGTGCAGTTGATATTCGCCAGCACGGCGATCCTTCGTGATCTTGTGGATCAGCACCGTGACTTCGGGAACTGGGGGATTCATCCCGTTGAGCAGGCGCAGTTCGAAGGGCACCGAAACCTTCTCGAAGCGTTTCGTCCAATAGGGCTTGATCTGGCGGTACTCGATCTTTTTTGTGCCTGCGATGATCTCGGCCACCCACGTCCTCAATAATGAAGTGGATCAAAAGCCCTTTATGAGGGGGCTGATGAATTTGCCGATTCCTTGTGCATGTGTACCCGTTGAAAATGAGCGTCGAATGCCTTCCGCAAGAGCACCTTCTGTGAGAGAGTGTTGCCCGTAAAATCGAAGCGTACATTGGGGCAGGCTGAGCACCTTGCCCTTAGAAAGCCGTCATCGGGTTTCGATTCCATGACGAGCTTTGCTTTGTCCACGCCTTCATCATGTCACAACCGGGATGCCAAAGCGAGACTGTGGAAATTGAAACTTGCCCACTACCCGACTTTGGTAGTGGGTCAGTTTCCCTTTCGGTTTGGATCACGTGGACGTTTTTCCCTTGCCGAGGGTCATTGATTGACGGCTCTCTTTTGTCTGCGCGGAAAATCTCGCAGTTTGCATTCGTGATCGGCAAACCTGCCACGTAGAAATTCTTCTGCTTTAACTGGATTGTCGCTCAGCTCACGCGGTGTAAAGAACTTGATCTTGCATCTTTCGCACATAGCAAGCCCAGCGACTGTGTTCCTATTCCGCAGGCACAATCTAGAATCCGTAGGGCACTTGGCGCGCCGCACTCGTGCTCAAGTATTGCCCCAAGAGCCGCAGCTTGGCGCCTCATGGAGGCGTCCCAATCTTCGAAGATGAGGTGGTAGTTGCTGGCGAGCCGGTCGTAGAAATGTTTCACCTCTTCGGCCATGCAACATTGTAGCGATTCTTGGAAACTGCAGCTGAGCGTGGGGATCTCCTTGCGTCAACTCTTCAAGCCGGGTTTTTCCGCAACCTGCTAGGACTCAGACTGATAACGTGGAAAACCAAACTGCCCTGTCGTCCACTTTCGGCACAAGTTATGCAATCGAGAGAGTAGTATTGAATTAAAGCGAGGCTGGTCGCCATGTCCCAAGACCCGCGCAAAACCTGGAAGTACTTCGCCAAAGCAGCCATTCAGGAAGAAGACCCCGAAAAGCTTACGCACCTGATCCAACAGCTTTACCGCACCCTAGCCGA
>Ga0210396_10005446_pt1 | contig 12327 bp, 8 predicted proteins | sample IncBWH17OmetaG_FD_155466 | JGI IMG/M metagenome (GOLD analysis project Ga0210396, IMG submission 155466) | Forest soil microbial communities from Barre Woods Harvard Forest LTER site, Petersham, Massachusetts, United States - Inc-BW-H-17-O ...
TCGCGCATTGCAGACCTTCACTAAGGACCGAATGGTTGAAGAGCATGCCCGTCTCTACTATCGGCTGTTGCGTTCTTGAATGAACGAGCAGGCAGCGACGCTGACTTCCGGGTTGTCCCTCCTGTGTCTCGATAGCATCGTTCAGGCTCACAAACGTTATTTTGAGTTTGTGCGAACCACTTAAGGCGTTGGAGTTGGATAGTCAAGGCGAACGCCATTTCGCCGCAGGGCGGGTGCTCGTGGGATAAAATCTTTACCCCACTGCACAAGTAGCTCCGGAAGGGATGCACCCAAGCCTCATCGGCTTGAGCGTGTTTGTCATCGATGTCGCCGTCACGCGACGCATAGGCGAATCCGGGTGTGAGTTTTGGCGATTGTATGGAGGGGGTATATGAAAATAAAGTCTCAAGCTGGCCTCGTGTTTTTCGCTGCCCTTTTGTGCTGGCATGGGACTTGGGCCCAGTCGAAGCCCTGGGTTGACATCGCTGATTACGGGGCACGTGCTGTTTCTACGGTTCCGCAAACAATTACGAAGATGAAAGATTCAACGCACGGATGCACCGCAAAGTCGCCGATTGTCCATCTCCGTGAGGCGAGCACCTTCCAAAACGGAGACGGCGTCGTCTTGTACCGATGCGGAGCGCCGAATACGCTGTCCACGCCCTTGGCACCGACCGTCACACCCAGCCTAGTGTCCGGACCCGACAATAACAACAATGTGGTTAATGCGCCCTCCGAAGGAACCACTTTGTATAACTATCAAATTGTTGCTCGTGATAAAGACGGAGGGCTCACTGCCGCGAGTCCGGCAGGGAGTACCTCAACCGGCGTGGCCTCGCTTGGGGCATTTCAATCTACGGTTACTACCCTCTCGCGATCTGACAACACCGTAACTGTAACAACCTCAAGTGCAAACGGCGCCCATGCCGGCGCCGTCGTCTTTGTGACGAATTCCACAGACGCCACGTTCAGCGGCTTTTTCGTTGTCTCGGCTGTCATGAGCCCGACTCAATTCGCCTACACTCAGGGCATGGATACGCGAGCCGGAGCCGCCACGTTAGCGACTGGCGGCACCGTTCAAGTTTACAATTGCAACCATCTTTCTTGGGCGGTAGTGAAAGACGCAAACGGTAATGCGGCATGGCAATATTACATCTATCGAAATGGAACTCTCGCAGGCGTTAGTCGTCCCGGCGAACTCGTCTGGAACGACTATGGCCCAACGATGGGAGCACCGCCGAAACTGCCTGATTTCGTTCCCTCAACGGCGCCGACAAGCCCCACGAACGACTACCTGGCTACAAAGATTCTGTCGGGAGCTGGAACAACCACCATTACGCTCGCTACGAGCGCTGGCAGCACATCTACTGGATCCACAGTCAAGTTCGATGATGGCCCGACGATCCTTGCAGCACATAACGCCGCAACGTCCTCATCTCACGGGTCTGTTTACATTCCTACCCCGCCGTCCGGCAGCTATTACTATGTCAACTCGCACACAATACTTGGCGGGGGACCGGTAACCATTCTTCAAACCGGGCCTTTGGTGTTGAACGAAACCGTCGAGACTAAAATCACAACGTGGACGGGAGTCCTTGGAGGAGTTCCGAGTGGCACCCCGCAGTTTGCTTTTGCCTCTGGCCAAGAAATCGATGTCAATGACGCCTATCCAGGTATTGCCGCGACAAACGGAAATTCGTTCCAGTATCTATGGTTTTCCGCCCGTGCACAGGGATTGATTGCGACCGTGAGCGAAGGTTATGGGTACAACGCGACGTTTGAATACGATAGTTTTACGTTCCCCAGCACGGACTATATGGGGCAAGCCGTGGTCGGAACTGCCATGTCAAACGAGGTCTTTCGATATGTTCTATTCAGCACGAATGATTCGTTGGGTTATGGCTATTCGCTTACGCCCGTCGTACTTGCTCGCAACGACATTCCCAATGCGGATCCTTCCGGAGAGTTTACCTGTGAACATTGTTTTTTCGTAGGGAGAGGCTTTGGATTTGACAGCAAGCCGGTAGTTGGAGCCGGGGCTACGTTTCGATTCGAAAATACGTACGCTCAAGCTCTTAGGACGCCGCTGATTGAAGTTGGGACGTACAATGGTCCTCTGGTTTTCGTCAACCGCTTCGAAAACGATACGAGCATAACGGCCACAATTGCGAACTGGGGAGGCGGAGTCACGGCAACGATCATCGATGTCCAAGACAATAGTGTCGAAGCAGGCGGGCCTCCAGGCATCGTTACGGGGAATTTAATGTATGGCCTTACGGTCGAAAACGGCGGAGATTTCGTCGGGCAAAACCGTGACATGTTTCGTAGCCGTTTCAATAAATTACTCTCGATTCCTGTTTACAGCTCGACGCCCACCACCAATACTGCGGCATTCTCTGCCGACTACCTCATGACGGCACCGATGCACTTCCCCTCGCAACATACGCTGTTCTGGGATTTGCCCGTCCCGACCAATTTCAACGTCAAAGCAGTGGCAGGTGGTTCGCTGGTCGGCACACACACCTATAACGTGAAGGCAGTTGGCGCTGACAATGGTGAGAGCGCGGCGTCCAAGACAGTTACTTGTACAACGACGACGTCAAACAAGACGTGCCACTCAATCTGGACGCCCTCGCTGGGTGCTGTGTCGTACAACGTATACCGGGATAACCTAGGGCTTTCCTGTTCACATATTACGGTCGCGTTTTGTTCGGACAGCTCGGGTCCATGTTGCGGTCCCGGCGAATCTCAAGGTGCCGGATCTGGCTTGACCACCATCGAGCAAAATCAGATCATAACGCCGCAGTTAGTTCTGAGCTCTCCCCTGTCTGGCGCTGTCAGTTCTACAACCGCAGTCACGGCGTCTGCGAATAAAGTGATTAATCTTCCTTCGATCGGACAAGCATCCGCCAATCGGTTCTCCGGAACGTCGTCTTGTTCGGGCTCAACGATGACAATCTCTCTTCCGATCACCTACGTTTCGCAGCCGGTCATCTTCGTATTTGACGAAACTACTAAAGGCGGCGCGAATCTGTCCGCGAAGTCCACATCTGGATTCACGGTTTCGTGCGCCGGTGCGACGGACGTTTTTGATTGGATGGTAATAGGAAATCCAAACTAGGAGACACCTATTTGACGGGCCTGTGCAAATCCTCACCATTCTGCGGCTGTAAAGCAGAGTTTCGACACCGACTCGGTCATGGATCTAAAGACTGAATTGCCACACATTGTGATCGGCTCAAGATATGCTCCCGCACGGCCTGAAATTTCAGTGGTACCTCCATGTGTCAATTGCTGCGCTTCTGGTGTTACTTTCCTGACCAAACGGGAACGGCAGCGAATTCTCGTGTCTAGGCTTTATTTCTCAATATCCCGAAGGCGCACGAGCGTTATTTTGAGTTTGTACGAACCACCTAAGGCGTAGCAAACTGGATGGCCTAGGTAACGGCGTTCCGCCGCGTAATGCCTGTTTCTGAGACGGAATTTCTACCCCGCTAGATAGTGCATCCCAGAAGGGCTGCACAGACGTCAAAAGAGGCCAGATCTTGTTCAACGCTCGCGTTCCCGCAATGAGAAGTCAGGCCCTCATCGGCTTGAGCGTTTTTGTCGTTGGTCTTTTCATTGCGTACCAAATCGGCGGAAAGATTGCCGGCGGCGATATGAGCACAGTCGAGTTCGCGGCCTTTGGGTTTGCGGCCATCTGGGTTGGCCTGACGATCCTGCGAAATTGGCGCCTCGGATTTTATTTGTTCCTCGTTTGGATTCTGTGCGAGGACTTGGTCCGCAAATATCTCGGCAACAACATGGCCATCTACTTCGGCAAGGACGTGCTTGTCGGCCTCGTGTTCGTTTCCTTATACGTTGAGGTGCGGAAGGGCCGCGTCAAATTGTTTCGTCCGCCTTTTTTGCTGTTTCTCTACTTTTTCCTTTTCTTGGGCGCGCTTGAGATTTTCAATGCAAACTCGCCGCATATTCTGTACGGGCTGATGGGTTTTAAGCTCTACTTTTACTATATGCCGCTCATGTTCGTGGGGTATGCGTTGATCCGCAACGATGATGACTTTCGAAAATTTCTCGTCATTAATCTTAGCTTAGCCGCCATCATCGGCGTGATCGGTATCATGCAGGCCATCCTCGGGCACTCCTTCATGAATCCTGAGACTCTTGCTCCGGAGCTTCGTGACCTTGGAGCATTGGACCGTTATACCCCCCTCACCAACCAGCTGGTTTCAATTCCTAGCTCCATTTTCGTCAGTGCAGGCCGTTACAGTCTTTACCTGGTTTTGGCTTTTGTGCTGTGCGTTGGCACCGCGGGTTACTTGCTCTTGCACACTACCAAGAATCGCAAATTCGTGTTCCTGACCCTTGGGATTCTCGTGGCGGCCACCCTGTTCTGCGGAGCGCGGGGACCGGTGATGTACATCATGGCCAGCACACTGGCTCTCACGGCCGCCTTGCTTTGGGGTGCACCTTGGCGATGGCAGCAGGCGCACCGGATGATCAAAGCGATCCGCCGCGTCTTCATCGTCGGAGCGCTGGGTCTGGCGGCGATTCTCTTGATCTTTCCCGAAGAGGCCGCCCCTCGCATCGCTTTCTATATGGAGACTCTCGATCCCAATAGCTCCGCCTTCGAAGTTGGCACTCGCACATGGAATTACCCGATGAGCGGCTTGGTAAGCGCCATGAACGAGCCTCACTGGCTCGTGGGGAACGGCATTGGCACCGCTTCACTGGGGGGCCAGTATGTTGCCAAATTCATCGGAAAACCTCAGATTCCGGTCTGGGTCGAAGAAGGCTACGGGCAAATGATCCTGGAAATGGGCTTCGCGGCCCCTTTTCTTTGGATTCTTTGGACTGGGGCGCTGCTGGTTTACGCCTGGCGCATTGTGCGTGGTCTACGGCAGACACGTTTTTTCCCGATCGCCTTCGCAATTTTCTGGTACGCGTTCTTGTTGCTATACCCGTTCACGTACGGAGGTCTCGCCGCATATCAAAATTTCGTTGATAATGCGTACCTCTGGGTGATCGTTGGCATTCTCTTCAAACTACCGGCGTTGTACGCGGCAAACCCAAGCGGTGCGCCTGCGGCTCCCGTGGTTGCTCCGCCGCCCGGATGGGGCCGTCCGCAAGCTTCAAGATTCTGATGTTTTTTGGCAAGACAGACCGCAAGTCATGACCGCCAGCGCGCGCAAGCCTCGCTTGGCCGTTGTTTCTCCTTCACTCGATAAGCGCCACGGAACCGAGCGGCTGGTCGTCGAGTGGATTTCGCGGCTCGCCCCTGCATTCGAAATTCATATTTACAGTCAGGACGTCGCGGACGTTGATCTTTCGATCGCCACCTGGCATCGCGTCCCGAAGTTTCCCGGCCCGCACATCCTCAATTATCTTTGGTGGTTTTGCGCCAACCAAATGTGGCGGGCTTGGGATTCGCGCCTCCGAAACTTGCGCCATGACCTGGTCTATAGTCCTGGCATCAATTGTCTCGATGCCGAAGTCATGTCCGTGCACATCGTCTTTGCCCAATACGTCCAAGGCATCCAGTCTGAGCTGAGCTTATCTCGCAATTCAGTCCGAGCGTGGCCTCGAATTCTTCACCGCCGTCTCTATTACTGTCTCATCATGGCGCTCGAGCGCCGCTTGTACACGGACGCCAGCGTCCCGCTGTTCTTAATCGCGAAGAGAACAGCGTCGGAACTCGAGCGATTCTATGGCCGCACCAACAGGCTTTCGATCCTTTACATTGGCCTCGATAACCACACCTTCAATCCTCCGCGACGCCGCGCTTTGCGCGAAGAAGCGCGCCGGCAAATTGGCCTTTCGTCCGATCGCTTCGCCCTCATCTTGGTGGGGAACGATTGGCACAACAAAGGCGCAGCCGTTTTGGTGGAGACTCTATCGAAATTGCGCGATCGTCCGATTGATTTGCTTCTGATCAGCCGCGAGGATCCTGCTCCGCACCGCGCTACAATTCACGACGCGGGCCTCGACGGTCGTGTGTTTTTCCTGACGCCGCGCGGCGATCTCGAGTTCTACTACGCGGCCGCAGACGCATATGTAGGCCCGTCGCTCGAAGATACTTTTGCGCTTCCACCTCACGAAGCGATGGCTTGCGGCATGCCCGTGATTGTTTCCGCCAATAACGGCACCTCTGAAATCATCACGCACGGCAAAGACGGCCTGATTCTGGACGATTCCACCGATGTAGACTCGTTGGCCAAAATGATCCTGCAACTCCTCGACGATCCCGCGCTCTGCGCGCGCCTTGGCCAACACGCTGCCGAAACCGCGCGCCAATTCACTTGGGAACGCAACGCGCGGGAGCTAACCGCGCTCTTCCAGGAAATTCTGCGCCAAAAAGAAACTCCCGCAGCGTCAGCGCTGCCGCGGGAACCCGGCCCCAGCGGAATTGCCGGTAGCAAATGAACGCAGCTCCCGGCTCTCAAATGACTCCATCGCGCCGGGCGCCCCAAAACTCCGGAGGAATAGTCGGTCTTTTCCCTGAATTACTAGGGGTCGGCGGCGTTCAAGAAGCCAGCCGCCGCACCGCTCACGTCTTGCACAATTTTTCGACTCGATTGCATTGCCCCGTGAATTTTCTAGGGCTCAACGACGCGCCGGGCGTACAGGAATACTTGGACGGCGACGCGACCATCGCCGTCCGCGGCTTCGGCCGCTCGAAATTACGATTCGTTCTAGCCGCGATGGCCTGTGCTAGAAAAAATCCGCGCCTCGTGCTCGCAGCCCATCCAAATCTTGCGGTGCCGGCGCTGTGGATGAAGCGCTTCGCGCCACAATTAAAGATCATCGTTTTGGCGCACGGCGTTGACGTGTGGGAACCGCTATCGCACAGCCGCCACAAAGCCCTTCTGGCCGCGGACTTGATCATGGCTCCCAGTTCCTACACCGCGAAAAAACTTACCGAAGTGCAATCCGTGCCTTCCCCAAAAATCCGCGAACTTCCCTGGCCCCTCAACGAAGATGTGCTGCAGATTTCTGAATCTCCCTCCATTATTCCGTTGCCGAAAAGCTTCCCCAGCCCGCCGGTCATTCTCACCGTAGGCCGCTGGGCCGCATCCGAGCGTTATAAGGGCGCGGACGATTTAATCCACGCCGTCGCGCACCTTCGCCCCGCGTTTCCAGGTTTGAATCTGGTAGCCGTCGGCGGAGGCGACGACCTTCCGCGCCTCAAGAAGATCGCGTCGGACCTGAACGTGTCCGCCGCCGTGCATTTCTTGGAAGGCATCTCGCGCCGAGAACTAAGCGCCTGCTACGCTCGTGCAGACATCTTCGCCCTCCCCAGCACCGGCGAAGGTTTCGGCTTCGTTTTTCTCGAGGCCATGGCCTTCGGCAAACCCCTCGTGGGAGCCCGAGCCGGCGGCGCCACCGACTTAATAGAAGACGGCGTCAACGGCCTCCTGGTCCCCCCGCACGATCAGGGGGCGCTCGCGCAAGCCATCGAACGTCTGCTCCGCGATGATTCTCTGCGCGCCACGCTAGGCCAAAAAGGCGCGGAAATCGTCAGGCGAAAATATCGCTTCGACGCCTTTGAAAAGGGTCTTAGCACCATTCTCGCCGAATGCGGCCTGGATGTAACCGGTGTGGATTCCGGCATCTCCGCATAGTATGCTAGGCCCTCTTCCTTCCGGTGCGGCGGCCCAGCCCACATATGTAAGCGGGACTCAACCGTGATCGCCGGCACGCCAGACGAAATGCGCGTTCTAAAAGCTGTTCAATCTTATTTCCCGTTCCAAGACCGCGGTGGTCCCGTCGTCAAAGTCCGCGCGCTCGCTCGCGGCCTCGTCGAACGCGGCCATCAGGTCACCGTCCTCACCGCGGATCTCGGCTTGGCTCGCCATGAAGCCTTCGACGCCTCCTTCGAGCCCTGCAAATGGGGCTGGCGCGCTCAAGAAAATGGGGTCGAGGCTGTTTATCTTTCCACTCTCGCAAACTATCGCGCTCTCACGCTCAATCCCGATGTGATAGGCTTTTGCGGGGCTTCCCTCAGGCAGTTCGATTTGGTTCATTTCTATGGTCTTTACGATTTATTCGGACCGGCAGTGAGTTATTTCTGCAGACGTCAAGGTGTCCCTTACGTGATCGAACCCATGGGCATGTATCGCCCCATTGATCGCAACTTCCAGATGAAGCGCGTCTGGCATCGCAGTCTCGGCGACACATATTGGGTTCACGCCGCCCAGATTGTGGCCACGTCCGAAATGGAACAGCAGGAGCTGCTCGCCGACGGCGTCCCGGCCGAAAAACTGGTGATGCGCTATAACGGCATCGATCGCAGCGCCCCCGCCACTCTCCCATCGCGCGGCGGTTTCCGCGCAAAATGGGGCATTGCGTCCGACGAACCGGTCATCCTTTTTCTCGGACGCTTGATTCCTCGCAAGGGAGCAGATATTTTGATTGCCGCTTTTGCTGAGGCCTGTCCGCAATCAGGCCGCCTCATAATCGCCGGCCCCGAAGGCGAACCAGGCTACCGCGCGATTCTGGCCAAGCGTGCGAGTGAAGCCGGCGTCGAATCGCGCGTAATCTTTACGGGTCCGCTCTACGACGACGCCAAGGCCGCGGTAATGGCCGACGCCGACATTTTCGCGCTCCCGTCGCGTTACGAGAATTTCGCAAATGCCGCAGCGGAAGCTATCGCGTGCGGCATTCCGGTCATCGTCACGGATGCTTGCGGCATTCGTTCTCTGGTGGACGGCCGCGCGGGCTTGGTGATTGCGCCGGAAAAGGAGCCATTGACGGCAGCCATCCGGATTCTGATTTCGGATCGTTCTTTGTATCGAAGATTGCAGCAGGGCTGTCCGGACGTCGCGGCGCAACTCGGCTGGGACCGCCTCGCCGAGCAGATGGAAACCTACTACGCGCGAGCCTTAGGATCGCGAAATGGCAACAACTGAGCAGCAAACATTCTACGATCAGCACCCCTTCGACTGGGCTCCCGCCGATGCGTCCGAGGAAATCAGTTCCGTCGTGTCTCGTCCACTGGTGGACTTGATCCAAAGCCTCGGCTCGGAATCGCTGGTGCTGGATGTCGGTTGCGGTCCAGGACGTGTCCTCGGATTTCTCGCCCGGCGCGGAGTTCGCTGCATCGGCCTCGATCGCAGCCGCGTATCCCTCGCTCTCGCGGTGCAACGCTACGGACGGCCCGGAACTGTCGGCGACAATTTACATCTCCCCTTCGCCGATGGAGCCGCCGACATCGTAATCTCCGACGGCGTCATTCATCACACCGAAAATCCTCGCGCAGCCTTCATCGAAAACTTCCGCATCTTGAAGCCGGGTGGCCGGATGTATCTCGCCGTGTATAAGCCTTCAGGACGCTATCCGCTACTCTACAAATTCCCAGGCGAATGGATTCGCGCGGGCCTGCGCCATGCGTGGTCGGAGCCTTTCGTCCTTCTCCTTTTCCGGATACCATACTTCCTGGTTCATTTCGTCCGCTCGAAAGGCGCGCGCTCTTGGGCCGCGGCGCGAAATCTTTTCTACGACTACTTTGTCACGCCGCAAGTCGCTTTTCTGCCGCGCGAGACGGTCGAGGAGTGGTGCGTCGCGACGGGGGCTTGCGTCCTTCACTACGAGGAAAATCGCGGCCAGAACGTTCACTCATTCCTGTTGTTGAAGGAGTCTGCCCGGCGGGAGCAGCATCGCAGTTCCGCTCCAGCCGTCGAACAAATGGCGATCGCTGAGAAACAGGAAACCGCATGAACGACGATCACGTCCTAAAATCCGCGCAGACCATCGTGCCCATCAACCACCCGAACGCTGCGGGGTCGCAAGGCTCTTCCGGTTGGAAGGACTCCATCAGTTCGCATTCCGTGCCTTCTCATAAGCTGTTTCAGCTAGCTTGGTATGCCGTAAACGCATTGCTCGTCGTCGCCATTCTGGCCAGTCTTTATTCCGTCGTTTGGGAGTACTCAACACGGCGCTACTTGAAGGGATTCTCCGACGCGATCGTCCCCACCACGGCGCCGGGCGATGAAAAAGTGGAGGCGATCCTCAATTGGATGGCCCACGGTCCCACCCGTCTGCCGTACGGGCCTTCCGCCGCCGAACCTGACCGCGATCCGACCGACACGCTGAACTATGACGCGCTCCTCCAGGTCTGCGGCACCGCTACCAATGCCTTCATCAATCTCACGGACACCGGGCGCCTCTCGGTCCGCCGCTTGCTTCTGGTTGATTCACAGATGATGACTAAACACGTCGTCGCCGAAGTGCTGGTTGACGGCCGCTGGATTATTGTGGACCCCGCCTACCGCCTCGTACTGCGCGACGTCAAGGGGCATGCGCTCACACGCGAGGATTTGACCGACCCAAAAATCTTCGCCGAGGCCACCCAAAATATTCCTGCCTACGATCCCACTTACACCTTCGATCACACCATCCATGTTCGAATCGGGCGTGTCCACGTTCTGGGGCTTCCGATGCGCAAGATCGCCGATCGCGTCTATCCCGGCTGGGATGAATCAACGATTATGACGCTCCTGGTCGAACGCGAATCATTTGCTGCCGTGGTAGCCTCGCTTCTTCTTGTTATTTTTCTATGCCTCCTCCGGATCGCGCTGCGCTGGTTCGGCGAAAGACGCCTCGGCGTCCGCAGAGTACGGATCCGCGAGCAACTCCTCCGCGCCGGGAGCGCGTTCTTGCATTCCGCGAGTTGATACGATGTGTGGAATTTGCGGCGCCATCGGATTCGACTGCAAAAACCCGGCGAGACCGTTGCTATAACGTACCGGAAATCGTCGCATTCCCCGCAACGCTCAGGTTTCCGCCCATCGTCAGTCCAAACGCAGAAATATTGTTCCCAGCACCGGATGACGACACGTCCGCCGGAAGGATTACGTCTGGATAAGTAAGCGTCCGAATGATCTGCGGCCCGGTGATCTGCACCATATAAAGTCAGACTGGTGCGTAAGAATGATAGTTTCCAATTCCGTCGGCATGAAACAGATTCGGCGACGTTACCGTCAGAGTCGCATCCGTATAACGCGTCGCGAGCGGCGTACACGACGTACCCGTCGCTGTCGCCTGGCACACGGCGACTGTCGCACCCGAAATTGGATACCCCGACGGTCCGAAGACTATGTCATCCCGGCGCGAGCCTTGCGCTCTCAACGTAGATACGTTCATGACCACAAGCGCCAACGCGGCAGCGATGATCGCGAAGCATTGCAACCCAACCCGGATTCTTCGCACGCCGGTGAATCTCGGGCGTAATTGCTCGTCGAGATTCGCGCGCCGATTAACAATTCTTTGCGTTGTCTTCGCTCCGCTCATCTGCATTGCCATCATGCAATCCTTTTGCTTAGCGCTCACGTTCCTGTCCCCAAGGGCTTCGCGGACACCGATGCCCTCGATGAATTCTAAATCCGTTGCGCTACAACAACCACATCGGCAGGCCAGTTCACGGCTAAAACGTTGACTAATGAAGAAAAAGATTTCCACAGCCACGGATCTGTGGGAGCAGATCTGCCATTGCGGTTGGGACGTTTGGAGCTACTGCCAAATTCTGTCAATGCAGAATAACCATCCTTCTCTCTACAACTTATTCCCTCGATCTCGACTGCATGCCGCTCCAGCGAACTCCTCGGTCTCAGCGGTGAGACACGCTGTCCCATGGCACGCCCCGTGCATGATTAATCGGGTCATGCACCACATCGCAACGCGGGAAAGATAACCAGGGGGTATAACCATATGAAGTACGTAACTAAAATGGATAACAAGAAACGCACGGAATCGTTGCTTCGCGTCTTCGCTGGGATGTTCCTGGCAGCGGCCTTCGTAATGCTGCCTGCGACAGCTCGCGCCGATTCCACTGCCACCTATCAAATCAGCGGCACCCTCGCCTCCGGCGGCACTTACGCCGGAACGATTGAATTGGATCACAGCACCAGCACGGGCTTGACCACCCTCATCAATTCAAACTTCACCGTCGACGGCATTTCGTTTACCTGCAACGGACAGACGGGCGGCAACCAGTGTCTCGTATATGCCCCGTTCGGCCCTGATTACTTTCAGGTCATGTCGGGCACGCACCTGTTCCTGCTCGAGTGGAGCCAGATCAACCTCGCCGGTCCTTATCCACCCACAATCAATTTCTTCACCGGCTACTGCACGACATGTAGCGGAGTCGGGAACGATGCGGTTCAGAACACCGGCGTCGGAACTTACGTTGCGACCCCGGAAAATTCCACAATTCTCCTGTTCGGAGTGGGCCTGGTCGGACTTGTCTTGCTTGCGCGGCGCCGCTCGAACTCGCACTTCGTGGCATAGCTCGGAGCCGTAACAGGTGACCGCGCTGCAGGTGGTCGGCCC
>Ga0210396_10005447_pt1 | contig 12326 bp, 8 predicted proteins | sample IncBWH17OmetaG_FD_155466 | JGI IMG/M metagenome (GOLD analysis project Ga0210396, IMG submission 155466) | Forest soil microbial communities from Barre Woods Harvard Forest LTER site, Petersham, Massachusetts, United States - Inc-BW-H-17-O ...
CATGATCCGCCCGGGCATCAGCGTGAACAGGCCGGCGATCACCAGCGCGCCCAGGAACATGTAGGTCATGATCCGCCGATGCGTGCCGACCTGATGGCGGTGCGCCTTCCAGACCGCGAGCGGAAGCATGATCAGGACGAAGATCGACAGCAGGTGGATCGGGCCAAACGGGCCGACCATCCGCATCTGATGGATCCAGAACGAGCTGAGCGCGACCGTGGCCATCAGCGCGACCCAGGTCCAGCCGACCGTCCGGTGCGGCAGCGTGCCCTTGGGAGCTGCGAACTGCACCAGGCCGAGGGCAAAAGCCGCCATCGCGGCGAAGGCATGCAGCGGGATGGCAGGCGCGGCATTGAGCAGGGGCGCAAGCGTCATTCGCAAATGGCCCGATGAAAACACTTGGACAAGGCTTACCGAATTTCTGACCGCGCCTTCCCGGCAAGCCTTCTGAGACGCCGCCTCGCAACGCGCGCGCGGCTCTCAGAACGGAATGTCGTCATCCATGTCGCTGTTGCGCGCGCCCGCCGCCGCAACCGCGCGACGTGGTGCGGAGCTGGAGGGACCGCTGACGCCGAAGTCGCCTCCCGGTTCATCGGCAAAACCGCCGCTACCGCCACCGCCGCTCCGGCCTTCGAGCATCGTCAGGTTCGAGTTGAAACCCTGCAGCACGACCTCGGTTGAATATTTCTCGACGCCGCTCTGAGGATCGGTCCATTTGCGTGTCTGGAGCTGGCCCTCGATGTAGACTTTCGAGCCCTTCTTCAAATATTGCTCGGCCACCTTGGCGAGCCCTTCGCTGAAGATCACGACGCGATGCCACTCGGTCTTCTCCTTGCGCTCGCCGGTCGCCTTGTCGCGCCAGGTCTCCGACGTCGCCACGCTCAGATTGGCGATCGGCCGGCCATCCTGGGTGCGCCGTATCTCCGGATCCTTGCCGAGATTCCCGACCAGAATCACCTTGTTCACGCTTCCTGCCATCGCCACTCTCCACGCTTGAAATGACTTTTCGGCCATCCGGTCTGGCTGGGGCCGCAAAGTCGGGCCGGCTCGGGGCCGCCCTTCGAAACCCTATACCCTGCCCGATCAGGGGCGCCGGACCTGATACCAGCTTATCCACATATAGCATCGCAATCCGGATTGTTCCAGTTTTGTTCCAGCGCGTCGTGCAGCTTCGCGTGAATAGTCGGCTTTGCGTCCTGTTCATGGGGACCCGCAGCCTGTCGTCGACAACGCCGACCGGCGCCCTTTCGGTTCTCTTGTCCGGATCATGGCGATCCAGGGGCGTGCGACGCGCGCATTTTTCCAGCCCGGATGTTGCTTTTCGGTGACGGTGCGTTCCGCGCCGACAGGCTATAGCTGTTCCCGTTTGTCGGACGCTTGAACTTGAGATTTGGGGCCGCCTTCGCTGGGTTTTGGGAACGCGGACAGGGAGCGATGAAGAAGGTTTTGGTGGCCACTGCAGGACTGGTCGCGTTGGGCGTTGCGCCGGCGCACGGCGCTGATCTGCCGGCCAGGACCTACACCAAAGCCCCCGCGATGATGTCCGCGATCTACGATTGGAGCGGCTTCTATCTCGGGCTCAATGCCGGTGGCGCTTCCAGTCACAATTGCTGGACCAATACCAACACGCTCGGCATCGCCACCGTTCCGAACACGGCAGAAGGCTGCCACGACGCCACGGGCGGCCTCGTCGGCGGCCAGATCGGCTATCGCTGGCAGTCCTCCAATTGGGTGTTTGGCGTCGAGGCCAAAGGTGACTGGGCCAATCTGAAAGGCTCGAATGCCTCGACCTTCGCGGCCGGGACCACGAATCAGACCAAGGTGGACGCGGTTGGCCAGTTCACCGGCCAGGTCGGCTATGCCTGGAACACTGTGCTTTGGTATCTGAAGGGCGGTGCCGCCGTGACCGACGACAAATACCGGGGCATAGCGACCGCCACCGGTGTCGTGACCGATCAAGCGACCGCCACGCGCTGGGGCGGCCTCGTCGGCACGGGCGTCGAGCTGAGCTTCGCGCCGAACTGGTCGGTCGGCGTCGAATACGATCACATGTTCATGGGCAATCGCAACACCGCGCTCACCACGACCGTGCCGGCTCCTGGCGGCTTGTCGCGAATCGACAACATCAAGCAAGATGCCGACATGGGCTCGGTCCATGTCAATTACCGCTGGGGCGGCCCGGGCATCTCGAAATATTGAATTCCCGTGATTGCCTGAAATTGCCTGAATTCGACCGGTTCAGCCGCGTGCCGGCCCTTTTTCGTCACATCCGACAAGTCTCGGGCCCTTTTCGGCCACTCATGTTGCGCTTCGGTGACGCCAATTGAGCGCGAAGCGGACTATACGCAGCGCACAAATCGTTGGCGCGGCAGAGTGAGCGTCGCGCCTGCGCCAACGCGGAACAGGAATCGGAGAACGAGAGCAGTGATGAAGAAAATTTTGCTTGGTAGCGTCGGCTTGATCGCCTTGAGCGTTGCGTCTGCGCAGGCTGCGGATTTGGCCGCACGGCCCCGGGCCTACACCAAGGCGCCGATGATGGCGCCGGCCTACGATTGGAGCGGTTTTTATATCGGTCTGAACGGTGGCGGCGGTTCGAGCCACAATTGCTGGAGCAATGCAGGTTTCGGCGAAGGTTGCCATGACGCGACCGGCGGCACCGTCGGTGGCCAGATCGGCTACCGTTGGCAGATGGCAAACTGGGTGTTCGGCGTTGAAGCGCAGGGCAACTGGGCCGATTTCAAGGGATCGAATGCGAGCCTCGTGTTCGCGAACACGACCAACCAGACCAAGATCGATGCCTTCGGCCTGTTCACCGGCCAGATCGGCTACGCGTTCAACAACGTGCTGCTGTACGCGAAGGGCGGCGCCGCCGTGACCGACAACAAGTACACCGGTATCACCAGCACAACCGGCATCGCGTTCGAGCAGGCGACCCAAACCAAGTGGGGCGGCACCGTCGGCGCCGGTCTTGAGGTGAGCTTCGCGCCGAGCTGGTCGGTCGGCGTCGAATACGATCATCTGTTCATGGGCAACAACAACATCACGCTTGCCACCCGCGTCGAGAACGTCAAGCAGGACGTCGACATCGGCCTGGTACGGCTGAATTACCGCTTCGGTGGCCCGGTCATCGCCAAGTACTGATCATCCGCAACACGATCGATCGACGAAAGGCCGGCCTCGCGCCGGCCTTTTTGTTGCCTGCAGGAGGGCCGCAAGGCGGCACAAGCAGGTTGCATCCTACCCATTTTGGCCGCAACTGTGGCCGCTGGGTGACGGTATTTCACAACCGCATGGGGTATTTCGGTATTCGGCCGCGCAAGTAGCCGGCGGTGGATACCAGCCGGCTTATCGTTGGAAACTGACAGGAATCTGGGGACTGCAATGAAGAAGGTACTGCTGACGACAGTCGGCTTGGTTGCGTTGGGAATGGGTCAGGCTCTCGCAGCCGATCTGCCGGCTCGCGCTTTCACCAAGGCGCCCGCGATTGCGCCGATCTACAACTGGGCTGGGTTCTACGTCGGCCTGAACGCGGGCGGCGCTTCGAGCCACAATTGCTGGGCTATCGTCAATTCGCTCGGCACCCCCGTGCCGGCGACGAGCGACGGCTGCCACGATGCAACGGGTGGTCTGGTCGGCGGTCAGATCGGCTACCGCTGGCAGGCTGCGAGCTGGGTGTTCGGCCTCGAAGCCCAGGGCGACTGGGCAGACCTCAAGGGATCGAACACGAGCCTGACCGGGACCTTCGGCCGCCTGCCGTTCTCCAACCAGACCAAGATCGACGCGATCGGCCTGTTCACCGGCCAGATCGGCTACGCGTTCAACAACGTGCTGGTGTACGCGAAGGGCGGCGCGGCCGCGACCCATGACAAGTATAATGGCGTGTCGCAATTCGCTGTCGGCCCGTTCCCGGCTGGGTTCGCCTTCGATCAAGCCAGCAAGACCCGCTGGGGTGGCGCCGTCGGCGCCGGCCTCGAATTCGGCTTTGCGCAGGGCTGGTCGGTTGCGGTCGAGTACGACCACCTCTTCATGGGCAGCATGAACAACGACCTCATCAACACATTTGGAGGTTTCGACCGCACCGACCGCATCAAGCAGGACGTCGACATGGCGACGGTTCGCGTGAACTACACCTTCGGCGGCCCGGTGGTTGCGAAGTACTGATCGCGGCGAACATTCTGATGAAAAGGCCGGCCTCGCGCCGGCCTTTTTGTTTGTGGGCGTGCCCCTGCTGCCGGCTGCTGCCAGCGCGCCAACAAATCGTTGATGATTCGCTGGCCGCACTGGAAATATCGAATCGTTCTGCCTATGTTCGCAAGCTCAAACCGTCCGGATCAATCAGGCTCACGCGGGCCGCCGATGCGGTGCCTGACAAGCGAATTTCGACTGGGACTGATCGATATGGATGAAGTGCTCAAGGCCAAGCAGCGCCAGCAGTCCGGCAATTCCAGCCTGCGCGCGATCACGATTCGCGGTGCGCGTGAGCACAATCTGAAAAACATCGACGTCGAGATTCCGCGCGACAGGCTCGTGGTGTTCACCGGCCTCTCCGGCTCCGGCAAATCCTCGCTCGCCTTCGATACGATCTATGCCGAGGGCCAGCGCCGCTACGTCGAATCGCTCTCGGCCTATGCGCGGCAGTTTCTGGAGATGATGCAGAAGCCGGATGTCGACCAGATCGACGGGCTGTCGCCGGCGATCTCGATCGAGCAGAAGACGACGTCGAAGAATCCGCGCTCCACCGTCGGCACGGTGACCGAGATCTACGACTACATGCGCCTGCTCTGGGCGCGCGTCGGCGTGCCCTATTCGCCGGCCACGGGGCTGCCGATCGAAAGCCAGACCGTGTCGCAGATGGTGGACCGCGTGCTGGCGCTGGGCGAGGGCACGCGGCTCTATCTGCTGGCGCCGGTCGTGCGCGGCCGCAAGGGCGAATACAAGAAGGAACTCGCGGAGTACCTGAAGAAGGGTTTTCAGCGCGTCAAGATCGACGGCACCTTTCATGAACTCGCCGAGGCGCCCGCGCTGGACAAGAAATTCCCGCACGACATCGACGTCGTGGTCGACCGCATCGTGGTGCGCGCCGACATCGGCCAGCGGCTCGCGGAGAGCTTTGAGACCGCGCTGAAACTCGCCGAAGGCCTTGCGGTCATCGAATATGCCGATGCGCCGGCGGCGTCCGCAGCTGCGGCCGACGAGAAGAAAAAGACGGCAAAAATCCACGACAAGAGCGGGCCTGAGCGGATCCTGTTCTCGGAGAAATTCGCCTGTCCGGTGTCCGGCTTCACGATTCCGGAGATCGAGCCGCGGCTGTTCTCGTTCAACAACCCCTATGGCGCCTGCCCCGCATGCGGCGGCCTCGGGGTCGAACAGCATGTCGACGAGGACCTCGTCATTCCCGACAAGGAGATGACCCTGAAGAAGGGCGCAATCGCGCCCTGGGCGAAATCGTCATCGCCCTACTACATCCAGACGCTGACCGCGCTGGGCAAATTCTACAGGTTCTCGCTCGACGCCAAATGGAAGGACTTGCCGAAGAAGACCCAAGCCGCGATCCTGCACGGCTCCGGCGAGGACGAGATCAAGTTCACCTATGAAGACGGCGTGCGCTCCTACGACACCAAGAAGCCGTTCGAGGGCGTCATCACCAATATCGAGCGCCGCTATCGCGAGACCGAGAGCGAATGGGCGCGCGAAGAGCTCGCCAAATATTTTCATGACGTGCCCTGCGCCGCCTGTACCGGCTACCGGCTGAAGCCGGAGGCGCTCTGCGTCAAGGTCGGGACCAAGCACATCGGCGAGATCTCCGAGCTCTCGGTCAAGCGCGCCGCCGAATGGTTCGAGGGCGTGCCGGCCGCGCTGAACAGCCAGCAGAACGAGATCGCGGTGCGGATCCTGAAGGAGATCCGCGAGCGCCTCACCTTCCTGATCGACGTGGGCTTGAACTACCTCACCCTCGCCCGCTCTTCCGGCACATTGAGTGGCGGCGAGAGCCAGCGCATCCGCCTCGCCTCGCAGATCGGCTCGGGGCTGACCGGCGTGCTCTACGTGCTGGACGAGCCGTCGATCGGCCTGCACCAGCGCGACAATGCGCGCTTGCTCGAGACGCTGAAGCGGCTGCGCGACTTGGGCAATACCGTGGTCGTGGTCGAGCACGACGAGGACGCCATTCGTCTTGCAGATTACGTACTCGACATCGGGCCCGGCGCCGGCATGCATGGCGGCCATATCGTGGCAGAGGGCACGCCTGCCGAGGTCATGCGCAATCCGAAATCGCTGACCGGAAAATATCTCACCGGCGAATTGTCGGTCGAGGTGCCGGAGCGGCGGCCGCCCAATCATCGCCGCACCATCAAGGTGGTGAACGCGCGCGGCAATAATTTGAAGAACGTCACCGCGGAGATTCCGCTCGGGCTGTTCACCTGCGTCACCGGCGTCTCCGGTGGCGGCAAGTCGACGCTGCTGATCGACACGCTCTATCGCGCCATCGCGCGAAAACTCAATGGCGCCAGCGAAGGCGCCGCCCCGCACGACCGCATCGAGGGGCTGGAGCATATCGACAAGATCATCGACATCGACCAGTCGCCGATCGGCCGCACCCCACGCTCGAATCCCGCGACCTATACCGGCGCGTTCACGCCGATCCGCGAATGGTTTGCCGGCTTGCCGGAAGCGAAGGCGCGCGGCTACGAGCCCGGCCGCTTCTCCTTCAACGTCAAGGGCGGCCGTTGCGAGGCCTGCCAGGGCGACGGCGTCATCAAGATCGAGATGCATTTTCTGCCCGACGTCTACGTCACCTGCGATGTCTGCAAGGGAAAACGCTACAACCGCGAGACGCTGGAGGTGCTGTTCAAGGGCAAGTCGATCGCCGACGTTTTGGACATGACGGTCGAGGAAGCCGCCGAATTCTTCAAGGCGGTGCCGCGCGTGCGCGACACGTTCCAGACCCTGCATCGCGTCGGCCTCGACTACATCCATGTCGGCCAGCAGGCCACAACGCTGTCGGGCGGCGAGGCCCAGCGCGTCAAGCTCGCCAAGGAATTGTCCAAGCGCGCCACCGGCCGCACGCTCTATATCCTGGACGAGCCGACCACGGGGCTGCACTTCCACGACGTCAAGAAGCTCCTGGAAGTGCTGCACGAGCTGGTATCGCAGGGCAACACGGTCGTCGTGATCGAGCACAATCTCGAGGTGATCAAGACCGCGGACTGGGTGATCGATCTCGGCCCCGAAGGCGGCGACGGCGGCGGCGAGATCGTCGCCTGGGGCACGCCGGAGGACATCGTCAAGGCGCAGCGCAGCTACACCGGCAAATTCCTGGCCCCGGTGCTGGCAAAGGCGAACAAACCGCGCAAGAGCCGCGGCGGGGCGAGCGAGGCGGCGGAGTGAGTTACCGCCGATCTCCAAGGATTGAGGAAAATAACTCGGCCAACTCCGGCTTCGATTTGCCGGCAGCCACGATCTCTATGACATCATCGAATGAGAATCTGAACAACAGATTCAGTCGCGGGTTAATTAGGATTCCGTGAGACCATTCGACGGTGTTGCGCTCAATCGCAGAACAATAGCTTAGTAGCCAATACATCAGCATTTGACGGTAGTCAGCAGACGAAAAACGCTTGTTGGTGCATTTCACTTCGATCAAATTCGTCCCTACGGAGAAGTCGCCTACCCCCGAGGCAATCCATTGGAATCCGGGAATGAGCGGCAGTTCAGGTCCATTTTCATAGGGTCCGATCAGATGCTAGGGCGTCTCTCAAACTGACGCACCAGTAATCTGGTTAGCCTGTAAACTCTACTTGAAATTGTCAGCAACGCAGAGCCCGTAGGGCGGATTCGCGAAGCGTAATCCGCCGCGCTTATTCTGGTTCAGCGCAACACGCTTCGCTATTGCGCCCTGCGGGTCCTTGCCACGGTTCCGGCGTCGCGCCCGCGCGCGCCAGTTCAATCAAAAGCCGCTGTCCCGCAAATAGCCGGCCTAATTTTCGGAGTATGCAGGACTGAGCTTGCGATCTCGAACAAAGCCGCCAAACGGAATATGTTCGCTCGCGAATCCACCGGTGTCGGACCGGGCTTGAGGAAATTGTCCGGTTCGCGAGCGACATTTGATTTGGGCATCAACTGCCGGGTTAAGCTGGCTGCGTCACGTGACCGGAGCAGTTCTCTCGCCCATCTTCTTCTTCAAGGCGTCGCAGGTCGTCCGCACCTCCTCCGTGATGGCCGAGCAGGACTCGATGTCGTGGAAGATGCGCTTGGCCTCTTTGCGAAAGTGAGCGACGGTCGTCCTCACATCCTCGAGCATGCCGGCCACACTTGCGCTAATCGCCTCATGTCGGCTCGCGATCTCCTTGCCCATGGCCTCGATCTCCTTGGCCGCCGCCTCGTACTCGCGAATGACGGCTTCGGCGGAGAGCTTCCCGATCTCTGTGACGCCGTCCAGGTGTGTGACGTATTCGGGTAGCGCTACCGGGCGCTTCGCGAGCGGTGCGTAGCTGCTGGGTCGATCGCCAGAGGACGGCGTCAAACTGGCGATATCCTTTTCGAGCTGATCGGCAATATTGTGCTCAACGTCGTTGATGTCGAAGGCTTTCACGACTGCATCTCGCATTACGGACTCCTTGAGGTGATCTGATGCTTCAAGCGTGAAGCAGCAGGGCCTTGATGGCTGTCGGAGGCGAGGCTGATCATTCAGCGCCGATGAGCGTCGTCAAGCACAAGTGCCCCCTCAAGCTGACCCACCCATTGAATACGGCGAGAATGTGGTATCCACATTTTTTTCGCACTTTTGACGAAGTGGATGGTACCTGGGTCCTGATCCCGAAGTGGACGGGATTACGATCAAACTCGTCAACTAGGCGAGACGTGCGCGTAGCATGCGTTGAGCAGCTCATAGCGCGGACTAGCGATCTGTTCACCGCAGCCCGACCTGTGCGCCAAAGCTCGAAAAGCGGAGGCGGAAGGGCGAAGGCGAAAGGTGCCCACGGCGAATGTCGTGAAAGATTCTTACGCTTGCAACTCTTGAAGCCGCAGCCAGCTCTGCCAGGCGTCCGCGGCGTCGACGTCTGCATAGTAGCGCGTAGATCCTATGGGGCGGCGGGTGGTCAAGAGGTTAGGATTGGTAGTTCCACCCACCATCCAACCTCGAGGATCAAGATGCTTTAGCTCGATCGGATTGACACACCCGCCGGTGGCGAGCATGCCACGGTTTATCTGGTTTTTGAACTGAGCAAGTCGAGATGGCAGCTCGGTGTGCTGTTGCCTGGTTCAGAGAAGCTGAGCCGGTACTCGATTGTAGGAGGTGACCTGACGTCGCTGGCGTCGCGTTTGAGGCGCTGTCGGTCGGAGGCTGCCCGCGGCGGCAAGCCGGTTCGGATCATGTCGTGCTAGGAGGCCGGTCTGGACGGGCATTGGCTGCACCGTTGGCTGACTGACCAGGGGGTGATCAGTCATGAGGTCGATCCGTCGAGCATCGAGGTGAGCCGTCGTGCGCGGCGCGCGAAGACCGATCGGATTGATCTTGAGAAGCTGATGCGCACGTTCCTTGCTTTTCTGCGGGGCGGGCCGCGGGTCTGCAGCATGGTCCATGTGCCCACGGTGGATGACGAGGATCGCAAGCGGCGCACGCGCGCGCGGGAGCGCTTGTTGAAGGAGCGCACCGCGCACAGCAATCGCATCAAGGGATTGTTGCACGGCCAGGGCGTGCGCGAGGCCCAGCCGCTCAAGCCGAGCTTCATCGCCAGCCTGGACGAGATGCGCACGGGCGATGGTCGGATGCTGATGCCATGGCTCAAGGAGGAGATCGTGCGCGAACACGAGCGGCTGTGCCTGGTCGCCAAGCAGTTGAACGTGCTCGACGCGGCCAACAAAGCCGCCCTGCGCGCCGCCGCGCCCGGCTCGGCCGAGGCCAAGATGCGGCAACTCATCGACCTCAAGAGCATTGGTCCGGTCGGCGGGCCAGAGCTGGTCAACGAGGCGTTCTATCGCGAGTTTACAACCGCCGCCAGGTCGGCGGCTATTTCGGGCTCACCGGCACGCCTTACGACAGCGGTAACAGCCGCCGCGAGCAGGGCATCAGCAAGGCCGGCAACCGCCGTGCCCGCAAGCTTGCGATCGAGCCTCGCCTGGCTATGGCTGCGGCATCAGCCGGACAGTGAACTGAGCCGCTGGTTCCGCCAGCGCGTCGGCGACATGAAGGGACGGGTGCGCCGCATCGCCATCGTGGCACTGGCGCGCAAGCTGATGGTGGCGCTCTGGCGTTATCTCGTGACCGGCGTGGTGCCGACCGGCGCCGTGCTGCGTCCGAGCCCCTGAACGGCCGCGCAACGATGGCCGACGTGAACCAGGAGAGACGTGTGACCGCAACCCATCCTGGGCCAACTCACACCCGCTGTGTAGATGGGTCCCGTCTTTACTGGGCCTTGCCTTCGCCCGTGCATGAAGGATTGGGGTCCCGGGCTTTCGTCCCGGACCGGATACAAGGTGATGCGGTGCTTCCGCATGCGTCATTCACAGGCCCCACTCCAGGATCACGTCTCGCCGTCGATCGCTCGATCGATCGTCCCGCCCATCAAGTCTCGCGCCGTGCTCGCCGTCGTCAAGGCGTGGCCTGGAAGCGATGCCCCCGTGTTGCACCAGCGCGGTGCCGGCCAGCCTTGACGACGGCTGCGCGCGGCGCCCCGCGCAATCGTGGTCGGGACGAAGAAACACCCTCGGTCGAACCAAGAAACTGACATGCTCTCCAAAACAGCAGTTCGCCCCGATGCCTGCCTCTTGACTTCCAACGCCCCATACGGATGGGTTGATAAACCCATCGCGCTTCAATGCCGGGTGGTGGGTTTCGCGAAGAGCTCAACCCACCCTACGCTTTGGCGCCCTCCGCCGCCGGAAACACCAGGCGGTCGTCGGTGCGGCAATAGCGGTCGGCGAACATGCGCCCCACTGGATGATAACGGTCCATGTGCACGCGCATCGTCCTGGTGTCCCACAGCTCGTCGCGGATGTGGAAGCTGATGCCTTCGCCCATGATGAGCACGCGATCGCCGTTGACGTCGATCGTCTTCCAGGTCCGGCATTCCATCGCCCATGGTGCATCGTCAAGCCGCGGCACGGCGACCTTGACCGATGCCGCAAGCTTCAGGCCGAGATAGGTGGGCTCGCCGATCTCGGGCGGAAAGTCGCCGCTACTCTCGTGCATCGCGCGGGCCAGCGGTTCATCGGCGAGATTGACCACGAACTCGCCGTTGCGGCGGATGTTGACCAGCGTGTCCTTCGGACGCCCGTCGGCGCGATTGTTGACGGCGAACATGCAGAGCGGCGGGTCCTCGCAGAACACGTTGAAGAAGGAAAACGGCGCGGCATTGACGACCCCGGTCTCGCCGACCGAGGTCACCCAGGCGATCGGCCGCGGCAGCACGAATCCGGTCAGCACCTTGTAGCGCTCGCGGGGCGAAAGATCGTCGGGGGCGTAGTGCATCGCGGCTGACCTGTCGAATGGCATCGCCGGCTTGGCCCGGCCGTCCATCACTGTGGCAAGGACCGCGCCTGTTGTCGATGGGGCAGGATCGTGCCTCGGGCAGGTCGGATGAGGCGAGAGTTTTTTCGGTGCGGTCAGGGCAGCGGCATGCCGGTGTTTGCAATGATCAGGTGATCGGTGTCGACCGGCGCCAGATCACTGCTGTTGTCGCCGCCGAGGAACCTGTCGAGCGTTGCCTCGATGGATTCTTTCGCGAAGTCGGGACCGCGATCGCACATCCAGGTGTGCTGATAGGGCGTCTGGACGATATCGATGCCGTCCGTCTTGGCCTGTTGGACGGTCGGCAGGACGCCGGGATCGGTTTTGAACTGCGGATCCTTGGAGCGGAAGGACAGGATCTTCAACTTGTCACTCAGCACGAAGGGCACGCGAAGATTGTCCAGCGTGACGACTTTCGACACCAGTCTTGGATGCTGCTTGGCGAAGTACATGGCCGTGTCGCCGCCGTTCGAGTGCCCGACCAGCGTCAGATGGTCGTAGTCAGCGTTTGGATGCAGCGGCTTCAACTGCTGGAGCACGAACAGGATGTTGGCTTCACCCTTCTCGTAGACGGCAAGCCGACCGACATAGGGCAGTCCAACCTTCGTCATCAGTGGTGGGTCGCTCGGAATGTCCTGCTGGATGCTCGCGACCAGATAACCCCGGGCGGCAAAAACGTTGGCGAGGAACGAGTACTCGGTATTCTTGACGGTATTGCCGTTGCTGATAATGGCGATCGGAAGCTTCCAGTACCCGGCATTGGCCTTCATCTCGTAATCGAGGCGCTCGGCAATGTCGACGGCGACGGGCCGCTGTC
>Ga0210396_10005449_pt1 | contig 12324 bp, 11 predicted proteins | sample IncBWH17OmetaG_FD_155466 | JGI IMG/M metagenome (GOLD analysis project Ga0210396, IMG submission 155466) | Forest soil microbial communities from Barre Woods Harvard Forest LTER site, Petersham, Massachusetts, United States - Inc-BW-H-17-O ...
GCCAAAACGCTGGTTGAAAATGCAAGATCCCAAAGCCAACAGCACCTTCTTGCTATTTCGAAACGAAAATCGATTCCCGATGATGTAACCGACGTTTTGGTGACACGCGGCAACACAGATGTCGTATCGTCGGTTGCGGCAAACGAAGGCGCATGCCTTTCAAGTCGCGGCTTCCTGCACCTTGTCAAGCGTTCCGAGGATGACTCTGTTCTTGCTGTGCATCTTGGTCTGAGGAAAGACATTCCCAGACATCTCTTTCAGCAACTGATTTCGAAGGCATCTGAAGAAGTCAAAACAAAGTTGGCGCGAGAGCGTCCCGAAATGGGCAGCCAGATTCAGACCGTGGTCACCGATGTCGCCGGTACGATCCACGCAAAATTCGGGCCGGCATCCAAAAGCTATTTCGCCGCAAAACGGATCGTCGGTAAACTGCATCAGCAAAATGACTTGAACGAAGAAAAGATTTTTGAGTTCGCGTATTCGCTTAAATTCGATGAAACTGCGGTCGCCCTATCGTTGTTATGTGCCCTGGCGATCGATGTCGTAGAGCGCGCGTTGGTTGACGAAAATAAAGAAGCAATCCTGATCCTGGCAAAGGCCCTGGATTTATCATGGTCGACGACCATGGCTTTGCTGTTTTTGGGCGCGGCTAACTATCGAATTACCGCGCGCGACCTGGACACCATGAAAAGTGAATTTGCCCGGTTGAATGTCGAAGCATCAAAAAACGTATTGAAGGTTTATCGGTCCCGCCGGGAAATCCCGGACGGCTCTGGCCGCGGCCGCTTGCCCCAACTGCACGCCCACTAGAGCCTTATCGGTTCTGATTGAATCAGAACGGGGCTCTAATCTTTTGTTTTGACGCGTTTTCTTCACGCGAACCGGTGTCCACTTCGCTCGAAAATGCTCTAAAATCAGACCGGGCCCGCATTGTCCCCACTGGGCGCAACAATATTCAAAGCCGTTTGGTCGCCCGTGCGCTTACTCCCAAAAGGACCCGTGTTCCTGCGGAGATTCGTTAAGCCATATCAGCGCCTCTCGCGGGCCAAGAAGAATGACTCGCTCTTCCCTGGCGGACCAGGGCTCGCCGTCGCAGAGATAGAGGAGGAAATTGCCGTCGCCATCCCGAAACAATGCTTCCCGGGCCTGGCCGGGTGCGAGGGACTGGACGTCGAGAAACGCAACGGCTCGTGTGGAAATCATCTGCATGGAAAAATCTCACGTCATCGGGCGTCGAATAGGCGGCTAGCCTCCTGCTTTCGGATTTTCTGGTTTGGCTCTCTTCTTCTTGATATCCTTTGCAATGAAACGGACGCCGACTTGTGCCCCGTCGATCCAGACCAGTTCACACCTGCGAAATGCAAGTCCGGTGGAAGACAGCAGCAGGAAAAATTCGCGGGCCTGCAACACGTTGACGGACCCCTCAACCTCAAGCTTGGCGCCGGAGTCGGAAACGTCCAAGAGGAAGCAGCTTCGTCGCCACGTCCCGTCGACACCCATGAGGTTGACCGGATGGCTGTGTTCAATTTGAACACGGGGCGCCTTTCGATTTTCTCCCCTCATCAAATATCTCCCGCGGTCGCTAGAGAATTCTCGGTCGATCGGGGCTTCGTGGCCGAATTGTTCAAAAGCCCGAAGCGTATCGTCTGTTGGGCAACTGAAAGGCAGAGTTTTTCGAATTTCTCCTTGGCGCACGCGCGCTCTTGCTCTGATAGTTGAGGAACGCTCCGACTGCGGATAATGGACAATGCCGTTTGCCAGTCCAGTCGAGAGGCGCGGCAGGCAATGATCAGGCCGTCGCAGCCTTTTTCCTCCATCAACGGTTCGATGGCTTCGATTGGGGCTCCGGAGAGCACACACAATGAAGCGATGACGTTTGTCGCCTCGCGTCGCAATGCAAAACGATTGACGGTGGAATCATTCAGCTTTCCGGAATTGTTGAGAGCAACAATCCTGGCAAAGGCTTCGGAATAGACGGCCGGTTCCGATGTTTTTTTGGAGACATCAGAAGCGATGTCATCGAGCGCTTCCCGAATGTTCTGACGCAACCGGGACGGAGCGGACTTGAGGAGCTGCAGCCGGACCGCATCGGTCGCCTTCGCGAGCAGTTCGCGAAGCATCGCGGAAGGAAGGTCCGGTCGAAGTCCCAGGGACTCCGCGATATCCTTGTTGGGTACGGCGGCCGCAACGATGGTTGCATAGCCACTTTCGGAGAATTTTGCGCCGGCATTCTTCGCGAGCACACGGCAGACATCGGTTCCGCCACGCTTCAGGAGGACATCGGTCAGCGCTTCATCGAGAGTTCCGCGGCTCGAAATTGCCAGGAGATGTTGGCGGCCGAGCTTGTTCGCGATCTCTGCGAGAGTGGCATCGCAAAGCGCGTGAGATCTGAGAAGCACCGGCGCGGCAACGGCAATGTCGTTGTGGCAGGCTAGGTAACGTACCGCCTGTTTGGGTGCCGGGCTTAAATTGGACAGGGTTGAACTGAGTTGAACCAGTGATTGCGCTTCAATGTGCCTTATCAGCCTGACGAGGACGTCGTCGAAGACGCCGAGCTGGGTTTCGTTGAGCCGAGCGGCGCTTGAAATAAGCAGATGTATCAAGCGCCGCAGCATAAGAAGCCGGCGTTCGGGCGAGCCGCCGCACACCGCCGCCTCGACGTCGGAAATCAATTCTGCAGACGCGGTGGCAGTCATAGCCGGCACCAATTCCGCTTAAATATTCTAAAAATTTCGCCGTAAGCTTCAAAAACAAAGATTTACACGTCAAAGGTAATCTATTTCTTAAGAATGTATTAAGGTAGCATCGCACCGTGATTGCGCCGGACCGCGCTTCCCCGGTGACAGTGAAAGGTCCTCATATTGAAGGAGGCCGCATCGCGGCCGTCTCGAAGGATGAGCGGCGGCACCATTGGCCGCCTCATGGTTCGAGACGCGCGCCGGACAGCGCAAGCGCTGCCGGGAAGACGCGCTCCTCGCCATTAAGGGTTGGTGACTTATTCCGCCGCGATCTGCCGCGGCGCCGGCGGCGGGTTGACGAGATCGGCGGCCAATTGCGCGTAGCGTGCCTTGGCATCCCTTACCGATTTCTCCTTCACCGGCCCATAGCCGCGGATGCGATCCGGCAGCGACAAGAGTTCGATCGCGGCATCGAGCGTTGCGGGTGAGAGCACGGAGAGTACGGTGGCCACGTCCTTTTCATAGCCGGCGATCAGGTCGCGTTCCAACCTGCGATCGGCGCTGTAGCCGAAGATATCGAACGCGGTGCCGCGCAGACCGCGCAGGCCGGCAAGCACTTTGAACAGCGAAAGCATCCATGCGCCGAATGCACGCTTGCCCGGCCGCCCGAGTGCATCCGGCTTGCCGGCCAGCATTGGCGGCGCGAGATTGAAGCTGATCTTAAAGTCGCCATCGAACTGGTCGCGAAGCTGCTTCTCAAAGCGGCCATCGGTATAGAGCCGCGCCACCTCGTACTCGTCCTTGTAGGCGAGCAACTTGGCGTAGTTGATCGCAACCGCACGCGGCAATTCATCACCAAAGCCGGCGTTGAGCGCGGCATTACGCACCTGCGTCACCAAGTTTCGGTAGCGCTCGGCTAGCCCAGCGTTCTGATAGTCGGTCAAGAGCGCGCTGCGATGCGCGACGATCTCATCCAGCGACATCGCATCCTGGGTTTTCAGCACCACGCTCGTGTCCTGGCCCTTCATCATGGCCGCCAGCCGCGCCGGATCGACCGCCGCCAGCCGCCCCAACTGGAACGCCTGGGTGTTCATCTTGATGCCGACACCGTTGATATCGATCGCCTGTTCGATCGCGCTTGCCGACAGCGGCAACAATCCCTTCTGATAGGCAAAGCCCATCATCATCATGTTGGTGGCGATGGAATCGCCGAGCAGGATTTCCGCGGGCTTGGTGAAATCGAAGAATGACGAATCCTTGCGTAGCGCGGTTTCCAGCACCGCGTTGACCTTGCCGCTTTGGAAATTGAAATCGCGGTTCATGATGAAATCCGCGATCGGAATCAGGTGCGTGTTGATGACGCCATGGGTGCGGCTGGATTCGCACAGCGTGATGGTTTCCTTGGCCACCGCCACCACCTCATCGGCGGCGATCACGAGATCGGCGGTGCCGGTCACGATGCGCGAACAGGTGACATCTGCGGTGTGTTCGGAGAGCCGGACATGGCTCAACACCGCGCCGCCTTTTTGCGCCAGCCCGGACATGTCCAGGATCATGCTGGCTTTGCCTTCGATATGCGCGGCCATGCCGAGCAGCGCGCCGATCGTGAGCACGCCGGTGCCGCCGACACCGCCAACCGCGACATTATAAGGCCGATCGAGCGAGGGCCTTGAGGCCGGGTCGGGCAGGTCGCCGATTTTGCCCAAATCAGGCGGCGCACGGCGGCGCAGCTTGCCGCCGTCCACGGTGACGAAGGATGGGCAAAAACCCTTCAGGCAGGAATAATCCTTGTTGCAGGAGGATTGATTGATGGTGCGCTTGCGCCCTAACTCAGTCTCAAGCGGCTCGACGGAGATGCAGTTCGATTGCACCGAACAGTCGCCGCAGCCTTCGCAGACCGCGGGATTGATCAGCACGCGGCGCTGCGGATCCTCCATCGTTCCCCGTTTGCGGCGGCGGCGCTTTTCGGCGGCGCAAGTCTGCACGAACACGATGGCGGACGCGCCCTTGACCTGACGCAGCGTCTTCATGACCGCGTCGAGCTGGTCGCGATGCGCGGTTTTGGTGCCGGACGCAATTTCGGAGGCCGGATAGGCGTCAGGGTTTTCCGACACCAGGTAGATGTCGCGGATGCCTTCCGAGTGAAGCTGGAAGGTGATCTGCTGCGGCGAGAGTTCGCCGTCGACATGCTGGCCGCCGGTCATCGCAGTCGCGTCGTTGTAGAGGATCTTGTAGGTGATGTTGGCCTTGGAGGCGATCGCCTGGCGGATCGCGAGACTGCCGGAGTGGAAATACGTGCCGTCGCCGAGATTGGCGAACACGTGCTCTTCATTGGTGAAGGGCGCAACGCCGACCCAGGGCACGCCCTCGCCGCCCATATGGGTGAAGGTCTCGGTATTGCGATCCATCCACAGCGCCATGAAATGGCAGCCGATGCCGGCAAATGCGCGGCTGCCCTCGGGCACCTTGGTCGAGGTATTGTGCGGACAGCCCGAGCAGAAATACGGCGTGCGGGTGATCGGCGCCACCGCCTGCATTTGGCTGGCCTGACGGCCGTTGAACCAGTCGGCCTTGGCGCGCAGCATCGCGGCGATTTCGGGATTGAGATTGAGCCGCAACAGGCGCTCGGTCAGCGAGCTTGCCAGCGAGGCGACGCTGAGTTCCTCGGCGAAGGGAAGGAAGCGCTTGTCGTGCTCGTCCATCTTGCCGACGATGCGCGGGCGAACATCGTCGCGCCAGTTGAACAATTCCTGCTTGACTTGATTTTCGACGATCTCGCGACGCTCTTCGATGATAAAAATCTCTTCGAGGCCGACGGCGAACTCGCGCACGCCTTGCGGCTCCAGCGGCCACGGCATGCCGATCTTGTAAAGCCGCAGTCCAATCTTGGCGGCGACTTCGGGCGTGACGCCCAGTTCGCGCAACGCTTGACGGATGTCCTCATAGCTCTTGCCCGAGGCCATGATGCCGAACCGCGCGTTCGGAGAGTCCATGGTGATGCGGTTGACCTTGTTGGCGCGGGCAAAGGCGATCGCGGCAAAGCCCTTGTAGTCTTGTAGCCTGCGGTCCTGATCGTAGCGATCATCGGGCCAGCGCAGATTGAGGCCGCCCCGCGGCATCTCGAAATCGGTGGGGATGATGAAGGGCTTCATCTCGTCGGACAGATCGATCTCCGCCGTGGTCTCAACGGTCTCGGTGATCACCTTCATGCCGACCCAGCAGCCGGAATAACGCGACATCGCTATTCCCAACAGGCCCATCTCGATCATTTCATGGATGCTGGAGGGATAGAGATAGGGCATCAGCGCCGAGATGAAGGCGTGGTCCGACTGATGCGGCACAGTGGAGGATTTCGCGCCGTGATCATCGCCGGCGAGGCACAGCACGCCGCCGTTTTTGGCCGAGCCCGCGGCATTGCCGTGGCGAAATACGTCGCCGCAGCGGTCGACGCCCGGGCCCTTGCCGTACCAGATGCCGACCACGCCATCGTGCCGCGCGCCGGGCGAAAGGTTGAGCTGTTGCGAACCCCAGATCGCGGTGGCGGCGAGGTCTTCGTTGACGCCGGGCTGGAATTTGATGTTGTACTGTTCGAGGTGTTTGCGCGCCGCGACCAGTTGCTGGTCATAGCCGCCGAGCGGCGACCCCCGGTAACCCGTCACGAAACCCGCTGTATTGAGGCCGACGGCGCGGTCGCGGCGGATCTGGGCCATCGGCAGGCGAACCAGCGCCTGAATACCGGTTAGGAAAACGTGGCCGGAGCCCTGGGTGTATTTCTGGTCGAGACTGATCGGACCCTGATTGATTCCCATTCCACCCTCTTAAGCCTTTGGTCGCCCCGACTCTTTTTAGCTAGTTACGCAAACCTGCTAGAACCAGTCTATGTCGGTTTTTGCACCGCGCGAACCACAATTCTGGGAACGCAGGCGCGGCATTCGGAAATCGCAATTTCGTGGCGGGAATACCCGCTGCCAATTCGGTTTGTGTCGCCACCGCGCGGTATCGCGAAACGACATAACCACCCTATAATGCCCTCGAAGGCGAATTGGCGCTGGGGGCACATCTTCCGATGCGGGCGATTCTCACATCTTTGGCTTTTTGTGTGTTTTTGTGCAGCGCGTCCGCCATTGCGGCGGCAGGGGCTGAGCCGTCGGCCGAGACCATCGCCCACGGCAAGGCGCTCACCGACGCCGGGGATTGCGCGAGTTGCCACACCGCCGATCCCCAAAAGCCCTTCGCCGGTGGCAAACGGATCGACACGCCGTTCGGCGCGATCTATTCGCCGAATCTGACGCCGGACAACAACACGGGTCTTGGCTTTTGGAGCGATCAGGATTTTCTGCACGCCCTGCGCCTTGGCGTGGCGCCAGACGGCTCGCGTTATTATCCGGCCTTCCCCTATCCCAATTTCACCAAACTGACGCGCGACGACATCCTGGCGATCCGCGCCTATCTCAACACGCTGACGCCGTTTCCGAACAAGACGTCGCCCCCGCAACTGCGCTGGCCGTTGAATTACCGCGTTGTGATGCGCGGCTGGGATTACTTATTCTTCCGTCCGGGCATTTTCGAGCCGGACCAGAACAAGAGCACGGAGTGGAATCGCGGCGGCTATCTCGTCGAAGGTATCGCGCATTGCGGCATGTGCCACACGCCGAAAAATATCTTCGGGGCCGACCGGCGTAGGCAGAAATATGGCGGCGGCCTGGCCGGCGGCTGGTTTGCGCCACGGCTCGACGCTGCCCCGCGCAGCGGGCTGAAATCGTGGAGCGCCGATGACATCGTTGAATATCTGCAGAGCGGCCGCAACGGCCGCAGCCATGCTGATGGCTTGATGGCCGAAGTCGTCGTCAACTCGACGTCAAAGATGAGCGACAAGGATGTCCGCGCGATCGCGACCTATCTGAAAGACCTTCCGGCAGGTGCGCCCGAGCCCGTGGTGACACCGCCCGCGGCGGCGCAGATGGCGGATGGAGAAAAGCTGTACAAGGGAGCCTGCATCGCCTGTCACGAGGTCGACGGGAGCGGCGCGCCGCGCATCTATCCGCCATTGCCCGGCAATGCGAATTTGCAGTCGGCCGATCCCGCCAGCACGATTCGCATTATCCTCGACGGCGCCGAGACCGTGACAACCCCGCGCGCGCCCAATAAGGGATCGATGCCGGCCTATGCTGAGAAGCTATCGGATCAGGAGATCGCCGATGTCGCGACCTATATCCGCAATTCCTGGGGCAATGCCGCGCCCCCGGTGACGCCTGAACAAGTTAAGAATGCTAGGAAGTAGGTACTGTCATTCCGGGGCGATGCGAAGCATCGAGCCCGGAATCTCGAGATTCCGGGTCTGGTCCTTCGGACCATCCCGGAATGACGTCAAAATATCGACGTGATGCAACGCAGTTCGGGTTCACCCCCTACCGGCGATCGTCATTGAACACGAATTTCGGCATTTCCCATTTGTAGCGGATGGCCAGCAGCCGAAATGACAGGCCGAGGGCGAACGTCAGCGCGGTCCAGACTGCGTCATTCAGCTTCAGGCCGAACGCGGTGGCGTAAAACAGCCCGGTGACGACGGAAACGCTGGCATAGAGTTCGGAGCGAAATAATAGCGGCACGTCATTGCAGAGGATATCCCGCAAGACGCCGCCCGCGCATCCCGTGATCATCCCCGACACGATCACGATCGGCAGCGACTCGTTCATCTGCCATGCGACGTCGCAGCCGGCCATGGTGAACACCACAAGGCCGATCGCATCGAGCACCAGAAACGCAAGGTTCAGCCGATAGACCGCGCGCGCAATCAGGATGGTGGCGAGCGCGGCGCAAGCCGTCAGCGCCAGATAGGACGGGTTGGCCACCCACAGCAGCGGATAGTGCCCGAGCACGACATCCCGGATCGTGCCGCCGCCGAGCGCGGTGATGCAGCCCAACAGGCAGACCCCGACCCAGTCCATGCTGCGCCTTCCCGCGGCAAGCGCCGCGGTCATCGCCTGCGCCGCCAGCGCCACCAGCGAAAGCACATGCAAAACAGTATAGCTCGGAGGCAGGCTCCACATCGCAACCTCGCGGCAGGAATTTTCGCTGGAATTTTCGCTAGAATTCTTCAGACGGATTTCGAATTTACGTCGCGGGTTCCATTCTGAACAGACCGAAAAAGGAAAAAGGATGTGCGGCCGACTTGCCCTGCCGCAAAACGGCACGGTTCCCGGAACCTCCTCAGACGTCCGCGGGTTGTGATGGAGGTAAACGGAGGACTCCGCCATGGCCAACGATCACATTCCGAACGATCCCTATCGCGCTGGCGACCCCGACGCTCCCTATCGTACCAAACCCCGTTCCGATCCCGCTGACGACCGCGCGGCACGGTTCGACAATGAGTTACAGATAGATCCCGAACTCGCAGAAGGCCCCGCCGGCGGCGGCAGGATTGCGCTCTATGCGGTTGGCATCGCCGTGGTGCTGGGCGCGGTGTTCTATGGCCTGAATAATTCGTCGATCAAGGAGGCCGGCACCACTCCGGCCGCGAACCCGGCGACAACGGCGCAGAACACCACACCGGCATCGCCCCCTGCCGCGCCTCCGGGCGTGCGTGACGTCACGCCGCGCGCCAATGGCCAGCCCGGCACGACGACCGGCGCCGCCTCTTCGACGCCTAACCCTGCTCTAAATCCGAAGGCAATGGACCCCAAGGCGCCGCCGGCGCCGGCTCCTTCGGGCGGGACCGAATAACGCGGCATAGGACGGTTGATCGGACCATTAGCGCTGCGGGCTTGTCCTTGCCCGCGGCGCTATTCGCGCGTCAGCTGAACATCTTGTTCAGATCGGCGCCGGGATAGCCTTGGCCGAGTTCGGTGAAGGTGCCCTGCTCCGCGATCTCGCGCGCCGCGCGCATGAAACCGGCCCACGCCGTGCGCGCCAGCGAGCCGCCGACGCTGATCCGCCGCACGCCAAGCTCGGCCGCTTCCGCGACCGAAAGACCGGACTCCCCGATCAACAGGTTGACCGGCTTGGGATGCACCGCCTTCACCACAGCCGATATCTGCTCCCTGGTCTTGATGCCCGGCGCGTACAGACAATCCGCGCCCGCCTCGGCATAGGCGGTCAATCTGTCGATCACCATGTTCAGATCGGTTTGCCCGACCAGAAAGCCCTCGCAACGGCCGGTCAGCAACACGCCGCTGTGGTCGGCATCGATCGCTGAGCGCGCCGCCTTGATGCGTTCGATGGCGTGGGCGCGTTCGTAAAGCGGCTTGGCGGCATCGCCGGTAGAATCCTCAATTGACAACCCGGCGACGCCGGTCTGGACACCGCGAGAGACGTTGGCGGCGACTTTCGCGGCATCGTGCGCAAAGCCGCCCTCGAAATCGGCATTGACGGGCAAATCCACCGCGCCGCACAGCAATGTGAGATGTTCGCAGACATCCTCGAGCGTGACGTGGTTGTCGGATTTCCCGATCGACCACGCAAAGCCGGCGCTGGTGGAGGCGACCGCCTTGAAGCCGAGGCGCTGCAACGCCTTGGCGCTGCCGACATCCCAGGGATTGGGCAGCACGAAGCATCCGGCCTCGTGCATCTTGCGGAACGTAACACGCTTATCTGCTGCTGTGTTCGGCATGATCTCGTCTCCTCCCTGTGAAGGAATCTCTCTTGAAGGATTCTTGTGAAGCCTTGGTGTCTTGAAGGTCTCCTGGACGGCGAGAATAGCTGCGCATGCCCCGCCACGCCAGTACGCGAGCGACCGCTAGGCCGTCACCTTGCGCAGAAATGTCCGCTCCTCCACCAGGATGAACTTGTTCTGCTCGGCGAAATTGAAATTGTCCATGGCTTCCTTGTCGGTACGAAGCCGCGCGCGATAGCCTTCATAGGCCGCGAGACTGTCGAAGGAAATGAGCGCAGACGCGATGTTGTTGGTTCCCTCATGCGGCATCCAGTAGCCGATGAGATCGCCGCCGCATCTCGGAATAATGGAGAGCCAGCGCCTGGCATATTCCTCGAACATCGTACGCTTGAATGGATCGAGCTGGTAACGGATGAAAACGGTGATGGCCATGAAAACCTCCCTGATTGGGTTCGCTGTTTCTAATCCCTTGATCGACGTCAATGCTTCGTCTATGATCGAACTATGAAAGCAGGCCCCGATATCGCCATGGTCGCCTCGCTGGTCGGCGATCCCGCCCGCGCCAATATGCTGACGGCGCTAATGACCGGCCGCGCGCTGACCGCGAGCGAACTTGCGCATCAGGCCAGCATCACGCCGCAGACTGCGAGCTCGCATCTGGCGAAGCTGGAGGCCGGCGGCCTGATCAACCAGGAGAAGCAAGGCCGCCACCGTTATTACCGCCTCACCGACCCCGATGTCGCTGGCGTGCTCGAAGGCCTCGCAGGCCTTGCCGCCCGCGCCGGCCACATGCGGGTGCGCACCGGGCCGAAGGATCCGGCGTTGCGCCGGGCGCGGGTTTGCTACGACCATCTAGCCGGCGATCTCGGCGTGCAGATGTTCGACAGCCTGAAGCGGCAAAAACTCGTGCGCCAGCACAAGCATGACATCGAATTGACCGCCGAGGGCCAGCGCTTCATGGCCAGGGCGCTGCAGATATCGGCCGAGACACTCGCCCATCCACGCCGTCCCGTATGCAAGGCCTGCCTCGACTGGAGCGAGCGGCGCCATCATCTCGCCGGCACGCTCGGCGCGGCGCTGATGACGCGCTTCACTGAACTGAAATGGGCCGCACGCGATACCACCCCCGGCAGCCGCGTGGTCAATTTCAGCCGCACCGGCGAGAAGCGATTTGCGGCGCTGTTCGGCGAGAGCGAATAGCGCATATCACGTTCTCGTCATGGCCGGGCTTGACCCGGCCAGCCACGTCTTTATCGCCGGCTCAAGGAAGACGTGGATGCCCGGGACATCTGGCGCGAAGACGCGCTTCGCGTTATTGCCCGGGACATGACAGAAACTTCCTCTGGAGCTTTGATGAATCGCGCATTCCTTTGCCTGTCCGCCGCCGCCCTCCTCGCGTTGCCAATCATATCGGCCCGTGCCGCGGAGCCTGCACCGCGCGAACCCTACGGCATCGGCCTTGAGGGTTTCGCCTATCCCTACCCCGTCAGCATGCTCCCGTTGGTCAATGACGGCGAACAGGTTCGGATGGCCTATATGGACATCGCGCCTGCGCAGCCGAACGGCCGCACGGTAATCCTGCTGCACGGCCGCAATTTCCCGTCGAGCTACTGGGCGCCCGTGATCAAGACGCTGAACGAGGCCGGCTACCGCGTGGTGGTGCCGGACCAGATCGGCTTCGGCAAATCCTCCAAACCGACAGGCGAATTGCATTTCGATACGCTGGCGCGCAACACCATCGCGCTGCTCGATCATTTGCAGATCGCCAAATTCGATATCGTCGCGCATTCGATGGGTGGCATGCTCGCCGTGCGCATCACGCGCGCCTATCCTGACCGGGTCTCGCACCTGTTGCTGGCAGCACCGATCGGCCTGGAAGATTACCGGTTCTACGTGCCGCCGACCCCGACCGAGAAAATCCTGGAGAACGAGAACAAACTGACCGCTGAGGGTTACCGCAAGCAGCTTGAGGTCAACTATTCGCTAAAACTGCCGCCCGATCAGGTGACGCCGTTCATCGAGTCCCGCTTCAAT
>Ga0210396_10005453_pt1 | contig 12322 bp, 8 predicted proteins | sample IncBWH17OmetaG_FD_155466 | JGI IMG/M metagenome (GOLD analysis project Ga0210396, IMG submission 155466) | Forest soil microbial communities from Barre Woods Harvard Forest LTER site, Petersham, Massachusetts, United States - Inc-BW-H-17-O ...
GCGGCTTGCCGAGTTGATGCCGGCAACGGAGTGAACCGGGAAGTTCAGTAAGAATCTCGCCGCTTCGTTTGGCATGCCGCAAAGATGACATATGTCACCGCCGCGTTTTGGACGGGACTTGGGGCATTCGTTTCGCTTTATCGGTTATTCGGGCAGTTGCTAGGCTACTGCTGCGCTTGCCAAGCCGAGCTTCCCGCTGTATCATGCGAATCGGCCGAGCGGACTGCGAGGCTGAAAATTGCGGGCCCGGGAACATAGCGATCTGCGTTGTCGTTGACCATCGCCGAGCTGTGAAGACGAGCGGAACTTTTGCTCTTGCGACAGAACTCGCACACTCCCGCGCGAGGCTGGTCGGCCGCAGTCGTTGATGGCGGCGTTTCGCATAACATCTGAAGCGTTGAGGAGAGGACTTCGACCCAACGGCAGCCACCCTAATCGTCCGACCATGTCCAACTGAGGACCGAGAGAGAGGATCGCAGACATGAAACATCATCTTTTGACCGGTGTGGCGGTGGTCGCCGCGCTCGCCTTCGCGGCGCCAGTTTGGGCGCAAATCACCAACCCAGGCACGGCCAACCCGGGTGGCAATTCTATGGGCACGCCGGGCCCGAACCCCGGCGGACCGGGACTTACGCCTTACAGCTCGGGCCCGAACCCAGGCGGATCGGCGCTGTCGGGCCCGCGCACCACCGCGGCGCCGCCGCCATCGGCGCCGCCTGCGGCGATGGCTCCCTCGGCAATGTCGGAGAGCAGTTCGGCTATGCCGCCGAAGCACCGGGCCTCACGCCACCATGCCTCGCACGGCGGAATGGCCGCTCATCATCACGGGAAGGGTGAGCAATTGAGCGGTGGCTCCGCCAACCAGCTGAACCAAGAGGAGCTGCAGCGGCTGCAGGCGGGGAACTTCTCGAACCCGTCGGCCCCTCCGGCCCCGGGCATGATGCCGCCGGGGCAGCCAGGCGGCGGGCGCATGACGACTCACGGCACCGTACAATAGGGTTGTTGCGCCTAAAGGCTGCGCCAGCGTCCTGAAGGCTTCGCAAGGGGACTTCTCTTAGTCCCCTTGCCGCGGTCGCTTATTGGGTTTTAGGTGGCCGGCGAGGGAACGGGTCGTGCTCGGCCATCAGCGTCCGATGTCCTGCGTCAGATGTTGGCGACGGGCTTTCGTTGTCGAGCCACCCGCTCCATATCGTCGAGCAGATCGTGCAACGCTTGATCGGCGACATAGGCCATCTTGGCGAAGGCGCGCAGGAAGGTGTCGGTACGAGGCAGCTGAAAGAGCGTCTCGTCCCCGTCCTTCCCCTTCGCCGCGCTGATCAGCACTACATTGTCGAAGGGCTGGAGCATCAATTCTTCGAGCGCCTTGCCGGGACCGGTTACGTATTCGACGACCCGACAACGCTCGGAAGTGCGCGACTCTTGCAGTATCGACATTCGGTAAGCAGCACGCGTCGTCGCCGCCTCGATCAGAGCCCGCGCGAAGGGGCGCAGGAAAGTTTCGTCAAAACCGAGAATCGCCGTCGGACGCTCATCGCTGACCAAAGAGCGCATCTCGAGAGCGGCCCAAAGCGAGGCGCGCCCGCCAAAATAATCGGCCGAAGCGAGATCGAGGTTGATCGAATCGATCGGCATCGGTGGGGAAATCGAGCGCGGTGACAAAAAGGCGAAACAAGCCGGCTCCCGCTTCAGGGAAATGTTCGTTGTCGCTTCGAGGTTCCGATCGGTGATCGCGGGGGTGTCGGCCATGGCGAAACCTGGTTCGGGAAGGCGGTACTTGGATCAGGGGGCTCATCTCCCTTGCGGCTCCACGCCCATGAAGAAGAACTCCCATCTCCGGCGAAGTGGATAGGCCGTTTCAACCGAGTTTGTCAAAGTGTAACAGAGGGTGACCAAACTCTGCGGCCTTTGGCCGCGAGCCTCCAGCCTGATCTTGCGTGATTTCGAAAGGCCCAGTTGCAGGCGAAAGAATCGCTTGATCAGCGAAATATTCGCCGGGAATGACAACCGCCTGCGCCGGCACCCGAACTTCAACCGGCTTCCCGCTCTATCGATTCTTCGGCGGCGAGCCACTCGCTTTCCGTTCGCTCGATCAAGCGCATCAGTTCGGCACGGCGCTTGAGGGCAGCAGCGAGCGCAACTCCGTTGTCCCGCGCACCCGACGGTTGGGCCAAAAGGCGATCGAGCGCCTCGCGTTCTACCGTCAGCCGGATGATTTTTTCTTCCGCCCGGCGCGCGGCTTGGCGCAATGGCTCGAGTTCGCGTCGGCGCTCCGCCGCAAGGCGCCGGGCTGCCCGGCGGCTTCCGGATTGCGGCTCTCCCGAACGGCTGCCATCCCCCGATCCGCCGCCATCCAGCAGCCGACGCTCGTAATCCTCAAGATCCCCCTCGAAGGGCCGGGCCGTCCCGCCGGCGACCAGCCAGAGCCGGTCGGCGGCCAGTTCGAGCAGATGCCAGTCGTGGCTCACCAGCACCACGGCACCGGCGAAATCGTTGATCGCTTGCACCAGCGCTTCGCGAGCCTCGATGTCGAGATGGTTCGTCGGCTCGTCGAGGATCAAAAGAGCCGGGGCATGATGCGTGACGAGGGCGAGGTTCAATCGTGCCCGCTCTCCGCCGGAGAGGTCGCTCACCGCGACAAACGCTTTTTCTTGGCCAAAGCCGAACCTGCCGAGCCGAGTCCGAATCACCTCCGGCGTTTGGGCCGGCATCAGTCCGGAAAGGTGATCGAAGGCCGATTCGTCGGGCCGCATCTCCTCGATCTGATGCTGGGCGAAAAAGCCGCTAACGAGTTTGGGCGATCGGGTCACGCGGCCCGCCATCGGCGCCAGGCGGCCGGCGAGCAAACGCGCCAATGTCGTCTTGCCGTTGCCGTTGGCCCCGAGCAGCGCGATCCGATCGTCGGGGTCGAGCCGCAGATCGAGCCGCGACAGCACCGGCTTCCCCCGGACATAGCCGACCGCAACTCCCTCGAGCGCAATCAGCGGCGGGTTCAGCTGCAATGGCTCCGGGAACGCGATCCGCGGCGGCGCTTCTTCGGCCGGCAGAACGATCGGCTCGAGCCGGGCCAGTGCCTTGAGCCGGCTCTGGGCTTGGCGCGCCTTTGACGCCTTGTAGCGAAAGCGGTCGACAAAAGCCTGCATCCGCTGCCGTTCGAAACTCTGCTGGCGTGCCAAGGATTCGAGCCGCTGCGCCGCCTCGCTACGGGCCCGCAAATACGCGTCGAACCCGCCGGAATAGGCCGTCAATTTGCCGTGTTGGAGATGCAGGGTTCCCGTCGTCACCGCGTTGAGGAAGCGGCGGTCGTGGCTGACCAGGATCAGGGTGCGGCGATAATTGCGCAGAAACCGCTCGAGCCACAGCGCCGCCTCGAGGTCGAGATGGTTGGTCGGCTCGTCGAGCAGCAACAGGTCGGGCTCGGCGAAGAGGATCGCCGCGAGCGCGACCCGCATGCGCCAGCCGCCCGATAGATCTGCAATGGGCCGGCGCTGCATCGCCTCGTCGAGCCCGAGCCCGGCGAGTATCCGCGCGGCCCGGCTCGGCGCCGAATGGGCATCGATCTCGACGAGCCGGGCCTCGATCTCGGCGGCGCGCAGTGGCTCAGACCCGGCCTCCCGCTCGGCGATCAGGCCGGCACGCTCATGGTCGGCGGAGAGGACCGTTTCAAGCGCGTTCGCCTCCCCGCCCGGCGCTTCCTGCGCCAGAAAACCGATCCGATGGCCGCGCGGCAGCTCGATCGACCCGCCATCCGGATGCAGCGCGCCGCGGATCAGGTCGAGCAGGGTCGATTTGCCGGCGCCGTTGCGGCCGACCAGCCCGACCTTGCTGCCCTCGGCGATCTGTGCGCTCGCCTGGTCGATGAGGATCCGCCCGCCGATACGGTATGTCAGGCCGGAGATCGTCAGCATCAGGTTGTGGTATCACATCCGATCGGCGCGAGGCGATGAGCCGTTCGGGGACGGTCCACATCGGCATTTCCGGCTGGACATATGGCGGCTGGCGCGGGAGCTTTTATCCGGCTGGCTTGCCGCATTCCGACCAGCCCTCCTATGCCAGCCGGCAGGTCGACACTATCGAGATCAACGGCACCCACTACTCGCTCCAGCACCCCGATTCCTTTGCCAGATGGCATGACGAAACCCCGGAAGGCTTTGTCTTCGCCGTCAAGGGCAGCCGGTTTATCACGCATCTGAAGCAGCTTCGTGACATCGAGACACCGCTCGCCAACTTCTTCGCCTCCGGCATGCTGCGCCTGGAGGAGAAACTCGGCCCTTTCCTTTGGCAATTTTCGCCCCGGTTCAGATTTGACCCGGCGCGCCTCGAACGTTTCTTCGCCCTGCTGCCGCGGGACACGGAGACCGCGGCGGCGCTTGCCGAACGGCACGATCGGCGCCTCGCCGGCCGCGCCTGGACGCGCACCGAATACCGGCGGGACCTGCGGCACGCGATCGAAATCCGTCATCCGAGCTTTCTCGACCCCGCCTTTGTGGCGCTGCTGCGCCGGCACCGGGTGGCGCTGGTTTTCGCGGACTCGGTGGCGTGGCCCTATGCCGAGGACTTGACCGCCGATTTCGTCTATCTGCGCCTGCACGGCTCCGAGGAGCTCTACACGAGCGGCTATTCCGACGAGGCGCTCGACCATTGGGCGGCGCGGATCAAGCTGTGGGCTCGGGGTCTCGAACCCAAAGATGCGCGGCTGATCGCCCCCGACGTGCAGACGCCGCGCCGCAAGGTCCGCGACGCCTACGTCTATTTCGACAACGACGCCAAGGTGCGCGCCCCGGTCGACGCCCGCTCGCTGCGCGCCAAGGTGGCAGACCTTGCCTAGCCTGTTCCTCCTGTTTTATCAGGACGAGAACAGGACCCCGGCCGGCCCCAAACTCGTCATGGCCGGACTTGATCCGTGGGCCTTCAGCCCACGGACTAGATCCGTGGCCATCCACGCTCTCGCAGCGGGCGATGACAAACCGGGCGACCGCATGGATGCGCGGGTCAAGCCCGCGCATGACCACCTTGGGTTGGTCCCGACCCAAGGCTCAACAATTCGTTCTTATTCCCCAGTACCGCATCGGCGCCTTGCTATCATGCGAATTGGGCAATTTGATGGTGGTCCTTCCGAGGGTCCGCGCGGTTGCAATTTGGCCGCGGTTGCGCGAGCCTCGCTGCACATTTTAAGGAGACCCAGCCCATGACCACCCGCCCGCCGGCCGAGATCGGCATGACCCTCGACGAGGTCGACACCCCCGCCCTGATCGTCGATCTCGACGCATTCGAGCGCAACCTGCGCCGCCTGCCCGAGCGCATAACCGGCACCGGGGTCAGGGCGCGGCCGCATGCCAAGACCCACAAATGCCCGGTCATCGCGCTGAAGCAGGTGGCGCTCGGCGCCGTCGGCGTGTGTGTTCAGAAGGTCAGCGAGGCTGAGGCGATGGTCCAGGGCGGGGTCCCCGACGTGCTGGTCACGAACGAGGTGGTCGGACGCCAGAAATTGCGGCGCCTCGCCGCGCTCGCGCACATCGCCCGCGTCGGCGTGTGCGCCGACGACCCGAGCCAGATCCGCGCGCTCGACGAGGCGGCGCGCGAGGCCGGGGTCACCTTGCCGGTCTATGTCGAGGTCAACATGGGCGGCAACCGCTGCGGCGTCGAGCCCGGCGAGCCGGCGCTCGCGCTCGCGCGGCAGATCGGCCTCGCGCCGCATCTCACTTTTGGCGGATTGCAGGCCTACCACGGCTCGGCGCAGCATCTGCGCGGCTGGGAGGAGCGCCGCCAGGCGATCGCCGGGGCCGCCGACAAGGCCGGGCGGACCCGCGACCTGTTGGCGCGCCACGGCATCGAGTGCCCGGCGGTCACCGGGGCCGGCACCGGCACCTTCGAGTTCGAATCGGCGAGCGGCGTCTACACAGAATTGCAATGCGGCTCCTACATCTTCATGGACGCGGACTATGGCCGCAACCTCGACCGCGACGGCGCCCCGACCAAGGCCTTCGAGCCGAGCCTCTTCGTGTGGGCAACGGTGATGAGCCGCCCGACCGACGACCGCGCGATCGTCGACGCCGGCCTAAAGGCGCTCGCCTTCGACTCCGGCCCCCCTCTGGTGTGGGATGACCCCGCCGCCACCTACGAGCGCGCCTCCGACGAGCACGGCCGCCTCGGCATCTCGGGCGCCACCAACCGCCTCCAGATCGGCGACAAGATCCGCCTCGTCCCCGGCCATTGCGACCCGACCGTCAACCTCTACGACTGGTACGTCGCCATCCGCGGCAACCGCGTCGAGCAGCTCTGGCCGATCACCGCCCGCGGCGCGGTGTATTGATCGGAGCGCGGCCATGATGACACTGGAGCAAATCGTGCACCGGGATCCCGAGATCTTGGGTGGTACTCCGGTCTTCCGCGGCACAAGAGTGCCGATTCGGTCGCTGTTCGACTATTTGGAAGGGGGCGAGACCCTCGACGAGTTTCTCCGCCAATTCCCGTCGGTGCGGCGGGAGCAGGCCATCGCGTTACTCGACCTCGCGCGGGAAACCCTCGCGGCCGATGCGCCTTCTGCTTGACGAGCTCCTACCCATAGGCACCTACCCATAGGCCCTGCTGCGGAATTTCCTGGTCATGCCGTACACACCGTTTCCGGTCGCGGCTGGACCGGGATCAAGAACGGCGAGCTGCTGCGCCGAATGAACGGCCAGTATACGGCCAGTATGATGCCCTCGTCACTCAGCACTTGACGCTCAGGCGACGGCCCGGCGGCCGCGCCGCTCATTCAGAAGTCGACATCTCGATAGGGAAGGCGACCGTGACCCCTTACGAACTTTCACGTTGCTGTGCATGTCGAAGGCGCAGCAAGGTTGCTGTATCCTTGGTAGCTGAATATACGGGCACAAGGTTTGAGGGGCATGAGAGGGGCATGAGAAATGATCCGATCTGCGGTCGATTTGTATTGTGGGTCGGGCGGCGTGACCGCCGGCCTGAAGGCCGCCGGATGGCATGTCATTGCAGCATGCGATAATGATCCAATTGCTTCCAGCACATATCGCGCGAACCACCCCGAAGTAACGCTTGTAGAGGATGACATCAAGAAAGATCTCACCATCCGGCGGCTTGTGGATGGCGTCGCGGGGCGCGACGTAGATCTTCTTATTGTTTGTGCACCTTGCCAACCATTCAGCAGTCAGAACAGAAAACGAGGTGAGGATCTGCGTGAGCCGTTGATCGTACGATCGCTTTCAGCAGTCTCCGTGTTGCGCCCCAAGTTGATTTTCTTCGAAAATGTCCCAGGTTTGGCCACTCCGAGCTATATTTCTGTTCTTGAGGAATTGAGATGTGGCTTAGGAAGTCTTCGTTTTTGCATGACTGATCCGATTGTGAGAGATGCTGCCTGCTATGGCGTACCTCAGCGCCGCCGCCGGTGTGTCATGCTCGCTGCCGAGGAGCGAAGCGCCCTTGACGCCTTTGAGGCCGCCCTGATCGAGCGAAAGAGCACAACCGTACGCGACGCTATTTTCAACCTGCGCCCTTTACGTACGGGCGAGGTCGATCCGAAAGATAGTCTTCATCGTGCTCGGCGCCACTCGACTATCGCCTTGGAGCGGCTTCGACATATCCCCTGGGATGGGGGTAGCCGCCACAGTCTTCCACCGAATCTCGAACTGGAGTGCCATCGTGGATCGAGGGCGTTCCCGGACGTCTACGGGAGGATGAAATGGGATTCGGTTGCTCCGACGCTCACCACCGGTTGTAGCGATTTGACTCGCGGGCGTTTTGCACATCCGCAGCAGGATCGGGCCATTACGCTGCGTGAGGCCGCACGTCTGCAAACATTCCCCGACGAATACAACTTTACCGGAAACATTGGGCAGGTAGCACGCCAGCTCGGTAATGCGGTTCCGCCGGTAATGATAACCGTTTTCGCGGCGGCCTTCGAGGCGGCTTTGGGCGCGTCGGTCACATGACCGTGCTGCGAGCGCCGAAGCCGCTTGATTCGGCGCTGTCGGAACGGATGCGTCGCCAGCGGACTCGCGATACCGCAGCCGAGTTGGCAGTACGACGATTGTTGCATTCGGCGGGCTGTCGCTTTCGCGTGCAATTTCCCGTGCCGGGACTTCCGCGGCGCACGATCGACATTGCGTTCCCAGCACGAAGGCTCGCTGTCAATATTGACGGCTGCTTTTGGCATGGATGTCACGTTCATCGATCGCTTCCCGTCACCAATTACGAGTGGTGGCAGCGTAAGATCGAGGAAAACCGTAGAAGAGATAAGGAAACTGACGCGCACCTTTTTGCAATAGGTTGGAGGGCGTTGAGATTCTGTGAACACGAACCTTTAGAAATCATCGTGGCACGAGTAATTTCGGAGGCTCGGACGAGCGGAGTTACGCTCGACTGGCCGTGGGGAAGTTGACGAGCTTGGCCAGGATTAGGGTTCGGGCACGCGCCGTCGACATGCTGGGACGCCAGCAAATTGCCGGCATCCCGACGGCGATCCACGAGCTTTTCAAGAATGCGCACGACGCCTACGCGGAACACGTTCGGGTCGACTATATTCACTTGCTTGATCTTTTCCTGCTTAGAGATGATGGCCTGGGAATGACCAGGTCCGACTTCGAAGAAAAGTGGCTGACCCTCGGAACGGAGAGCAAAGTCGGGCTGAATGACCCTCGCGCTTCGGTATGGACTGGTCCGCGGAACTTGCCCAGACGCACGACCCTCGGTGAGAAGGGCATAGGCCGATTAGCGATAGCGGCGATCGGACCGCAGGTGCTGGTGCTGACACGTGCAGCTCGTCCCGATTGTCTTCACCGGCCGACATGCGCGTTTGTCAATTGGTCGTTGTTCGAACAACCTGGAATCGATCTTGACGAGGTAGACGTCCCCATCATTGAATTGCGTGATCGCAGTCTGCCGACGGCTGACGACGTTGAAATGCTTGTTGGGCTTTGCCGCGCTAACGTCGAGGCGTTGCGTATGCGCATTGGTAAAGCCGCATATGTCCGTGTCACCAGGGAACTCGAGGCATTCGCGTTCGACCCGACGCCGATTTATGCTGCACTCGAGGGACCAAAGTTCGACGGGTCCGAAACGGGCACCCATTTCCTGATCAGACCTACGAATCCCGAGTTGACGCTCGATCTATCTCTGAGCGACCTCGTCGACAATGCCGCGATGCCGTTGCAACGGTTTCTTCTCGGCTTCGGTAATACCATGCGTGGCGACGAAGCCGGTCCACCGATAGTCGCAGAGTTTTGGGAACATAGACGCGACGGATCCACCGAAGACCTGATTGGGCCGTACACGTTCTTCACGCCTGACGAGTTTGCGTCGGCCGATCATCACGTCGAGGGCACCTTCGACGAATACGGCGTTTTCAATGGCCGCGTACGAATCTATGACCAGGTTGAGCACACCTATACCATAGCGCCCCCGACCGACCTTACTGGCAGGACCGACTGTGGTCCTTTCTCGATAAATTTCGCTTACGTCCAAGGTCTGCCCAAGGATACGCGCATGCCGCTGGATTCTTGGAAGCGCCTCAGCGACAAGCTCGATAGGATCGGCGGCCTTTATGTCTATCGCGATGGGATTCGGATCCTGCCGTACGGCAATTCCGATTATGATTGGTTAAACATCGAGCGCCGCCGGACGCTGTCGGCGCAGGACTGGTTCTTTTCATATCGGCGCCTGTTTGGTGACGTCGATATCACTCACCTGAGCAATTCAAATCTTGTCGAAAAGGCGGGGCGTGAAGGCTTCCGTCAAAATAAGGCCTACAGGCAACTCGTGGCTCTGCTGCAGGAGCTGTTCAAGCGACTCGCATTTGACTTCTTTAGAGAGAAGGCTCGGCTCTCATCGGATTTCGACGAACTAAGACGCATCAAGCAACACGAGTACAAGATCCTTCAGAACAGGGCTAGGAAAGTCGTCCAAATCCGCAATGAGTTCAACGCTGCACTAGAGCGGTTTTTCGCCGACGCCCGCTCAGATGTTTTCGCGACACGAAGCAATCAGTTGATGTCGGAGTTTACGGAAAGGCTTGACGCAATCGAGGGCGAAGCCAATGCCGTAGCGGCGGGGGAGCAACTCCTGCGCATCGAGCGAGACTTCGAAATTGCATGTCGGAACACCAAGGAGGTCATGACTATCGCTAGACCTCGGCAGTTTGGAATGAATAAGCGGCAAAAGCAGGACTGGGAAGCTTATTCCAGAGAGCGCACTCGTCTCATTGAGGCCGATCTTCAACCATTTGCCGACACTGTGTCTAGGAGGATTCGCGAACTCGCCGCCAGTGGCCGCGCACTGGTTGATCCGCGCAAGCGCCTCGACGAACCCGTGAGGCGGGAGTCAGAGATGGCGTTGTCGGCAACGTCCGAAGCTAGGAGGAAGCTCAATACGACCCTCGAAAACCTTGAAGGTGACGTGAAATCGACTATCAGCAGGACTTGGAGCGAACTGAACAGCCAGGTCGAAAATGTGAAGGCCGCTCTTGCGAAGACTGAAGTCGCAAGCCTCTCTCCCGAAGAGATCGAACGGCGGCGCGACAGATTGATTACTCAGATTCGAGAGAGCGCGGACCACTCGACACAGCTCATGCAGGCTTTGTCGGAACAGCTTGCCGGGATAATGCAGGGGTTGGGGGACGGCGCCTCCTTGGTCGACGTGACCGCCGCGTTAGAGAGCGAGAACGAGGATCTCAAGGAACGAGTCGACCAGTATGCTGATCTGGCCCAGGTCGGATTGGCTCTCGGTTTGGTACAACACGAATTTGCCGGTCAAGTGAGAAATATCAATCGCGGGCTCGAAGCGCTAAAGCCTTGGGCGGATCGCAATAAAGGCCTCGATGATTTATACAGGCGTCTACGCGTAAGCTTCGAGCACTTGGAATCATATCTCCAACTATTTGTTCCATTGAACCGCCGGCTTTATCGACGTCGGGTTCCGGTACTCGGCACGGAGATTGAGGAATTCATTCGAACAGTGTTTGATCTTCGGTTCGAGCGTCACCACGTAGAGCTGGTAGCAACTTCCGCATTCCGGACCTCTCGAATAGAGACCTTCCCTTCCACAATCTTGCCAGTCTTTGCGAACGTTGTTGACAATGCGGTCTTCTGGCTAAATCAGTCACGCCAGAGTTCGAAGACCATCACTTTGGACGCTCGTCCCGGGCAATTAATTATCTCGAATAACGGACCCGGGATCGACCAACGTGACGCCGAAAGGATGTTCGAGTTTGGGGTAAGCAACAAACCCAGTGGGCGCGGAATGGGACTCTACCTGTCTCGTGAGGCCCTTCGCAAGGAACGGATGGATATCCGCCTCGAACGCCCAGGACTTGACGTGCCACCAAGTTTCATTATCGAGATTCCGGCCGACTCACTGACATTGGAAGAATAAAAGGACCTTGGCGATGAAGTCGGCGTCCGTAGATTTCGCCGAGTACAGCAAAGCAGCGGTCAAACGGTTCTTGCGCACAGCGGTTTTGATCGACGATGAAATTCAGGTCGTCAACGCAGAATCCAGCGGGCCAACGGAGGAGGTAGTCGCTCCGCCTTTCTCTGCAACTACAATCGCGGGAGCTGGTGCCGAGTCGGGGGCGCATCCCATTACAAGCGCCGAGCCGATTGTGAGCGACCAGGAGGCGGAACCTAGGCCATCTTCCGAAGTCTCGCTGAAGCGGCTAGCCGATGCGTTTCTTGATCGGCAGATAGTCTGTGGCGTCCTAAACCCTGCCGGATCGGACCAGGTGGCAGATGTCATCGATCGCGCCGTCAAGTCCGCTGTCGTGGCCGATATTCTAATCATCGATTGGTATCTACTCCCAGGCAACCCCGACATTGCAAAGGAGGTTTTAGTCCGCGTTCTAAAGAACGACCAGGACCTCAATGGCCGTCTTCGGCTCATTATTGTTTACACCCGTGCCCTACCGCTAGAGGAGCGGCGTAACGAACTAAAAGAATTCTTGGAGGAACGCGGCTTTTCGCTCCAGCTCTTTGATGAACGAGTGCCAAGCGTGGTTGTTGCCTCCTGTCGGATTTGCTTCGTAGAAAAGGCCTCAGGTGCGACCGGCAAGGCCGTCGACGAGCTTCCAGAGTTCGCCATCTCCGAATTTAGCGATCAGGCAAAGGGACTGATGCCTGCCTTCGCTCTAACCGGCATTGCCGCACTTAGGGAGGCCACCCACCACCTATTGGCTACGTTCAGTTCTCGCCTTGACCCAGCCTTCGTCGGTCATCGAATGCTTCTTCAAGAGCCGGAAGACTCCCAAGAGTTCGCGCTGAACGTCCTTATGCTGCAAATACGCGGAATACTGTCTCTTCCGCACTTGCTTGGCTCATCG
>Ga0210396_10005457_pt1 | contig 12318 bp, 15 predicted proteins | sample IncBWH17OmetaG_FD_155466 | JGI IMG/M metagenome (GOLD analysis project Ga0210396, IMG submission 155466) | Forest soil microbial communities from Barre Woods Harvard Forest LTER site, Petersham, Massachusetts, United States - Inc-BW-H-17-O ...
ATTCACATTCAGTTCGGCAGTGTCGTTCTTTGCCCGATATGAGGGCGAGAGTAGTGAATCGATGACCCGTAGGTTTCGCGATTGCACCACCCCGGCATAGGGATTCGCGCCGAGAGGTATGTAACCCGGAAAATCTTCCAGAGCGGCAACGAACGGGTTCGATGTGGCGTTTGGTGTTCCGAACGCCGATGGCGCATAAAGCGAGACCGGCAAACATCCCTGGCTGAGAAAAGCAGCACCAATCGTTCCGTCGGGAATTTGAGGGCCGGTAGGGCCATCGACAGCGAATGGTCCAGGGTCGGTCTTGCATAACTGCTTGCCGCTTCTGAGGCGATCATCATCTTCGGAGAAATGTTCCCAGACAAGATAAGACTGCAAATTCGATATGGGTTTCCAACCGATCGTCATGCGGCCCGACCACAAATCGCGGCCATCGACCGGCTTGTCCGTCTGCTCATCGAAAGAATAGCCGTTGCGCTTTGTCCATTCGCCCGCAACACGAATATCGAGCCTGTCATCGACAACGGGAAGATTGATCATGCCTTCAAAGCGGCGGTTCTCATAATTGCCGATGTCGGCAGACGCTATCGCCTCGAACTGATCGCTCGGTTTGGCGGAAACGAGATTCACCACGCCCGCCGTCGCGTTGCGCCCGTAAAGCGTGCCTTGTGGTCCGCGCAGCACCTCGACTTGATTGACATCGTAAAATTCCTGTTCGAAGAAATGATTACGGATAAACGGGATGTCGTTGAACGCAACCGCGACGGCGGGATCGGTCGTCACCGAGATCGCTTGCGTGCCGATACCGCGGATTTGAATGCTGTAACCGGCGAAATTCGTCTTCGTGAATGTCATGTTCGGAACCTGCTTAATGAGATCAGGTCCGCCCGCTGTTTGCGTGGCCGTTAATTGCTCTTGTGATAATGCGGTGATTGAAATCGGAATGTTCTGCACATCGCCACCGATTTTCGACGAAGTGACCGTTACAGTTTCCAGCGACGCACCGGAGGCGACAGGCGCGGGCATGGCAGCAAGATGCGTAACCTCCTCAGCCTCTGCGGAGGAATCGCGAACAATTCCCGTTATACCCGATCTATCGCGCCGTTCTGTGAAGCCAGAACCTTTCAAAAGGCGCTCCAAGGCTATTTCCGCCGACAGATCTCCCTTGACGCCGTGCGTTCGCGCATCTTTGACGGCGTCTTCCGACACAACCAGTTGAACACCCGTCTGTTTCATATAGACGGTTAGCGCGCTTTGCAGGTCACCCGCAGGGATATTGAACTGTTCGGCGCTGGCCGTCCTTGCCATAGCCGCCGCGCAAATCGCTCCCAAGAAGGTGAACGCTTTATATGTGTATAACTTCATCTTTCCCCCTTCACATGTCCTCTGAAGCGCTGCCCGCTTCGGGAAGTATCGAGCAATCTCGTTCGTCAGCGCGATATCACGATCACGTTGCCTTGGCGGCTGGCGCGCACGCCAAGAACGTCCTGCGCCACGCGTACGAATCCATCGATGCCGTTAACCGGAAGCGTGGCATCGATTTTCAATCGCCCTACGGCCGGATCGACCACAGCCAATTGTTGTGTGTTATAGCGATTGAATTCTCCAACTGCATCCGCAAGCGTTGCGTGTTCGAAGACGAGTACGCCGCGCCTCCAACCCAACGCGTTCGTCAATTGCTCGGCCGAATGTTTTTGTAATGAGATTGCGTTTTCTGTCGCAATCGCGACATCACCTGACTTCAGCAGCAAGGTATGCGCTTGAGCCCAAGGGTGCGCGGATTCCAGCCTCGCGCGGCCCTCCAGAAGAGCTACCCGCAACGCACCGTGCTCGCTGCTGATTTCGAATCTAGTGCCGAGATCGACGATGCGGTTGCTTCCCACGAGCACTACAAAGGGGCGCGCATTATCATGTTTCACACTGAAATACGCGTCACCTTTCTCCAGTTTCACGATGCGCTGCGATCCTATTTCGCTTACGCGCAATTCCGTATCCGTATTCAGTTCAATCTGTGTGCCATCAGCCAGAGGCACGGTTTCGTGTCCTCCAATGGCGGTTGCATAAACAGCCTCGCGCGGGGCAGAAAAATAGACCAAGCCAGCCGCGCCTATAACGGCCATAAATGACAGTGCCCCCGCGCCACGCAGAAACGCGGGAAGATTACGCCACTGACGGCGCGAAGGGCGCGCGTTATGCGCCGATCGACTAAGCGCCTGCAAGCGGTTCGCCCGCACCCACACATCGCGAAGACGCAGATAGGCAATCCTGTGCCCCGGAGACTCCGCCAGCCAATTATCGAGCGTCGCACGATCCGCTTCGCTCCAATCGGGCAAATCCTTGCGGATGATCCACGCGCCAGCCAACTCATCTACATCGTTCGCGCTCCTGCTTGATGGCTTTTGCGTATTTAGGCCGCTCATGATTTGTCTCCATCGTCAGAGCGGTCGACATGAAACTGGTTGGCTAACGACACGATGCCGGAGGTGAGATGCTGAGAGACAGTCCGCTCCGCAATTCCCATACGGGCAGCGATCTCGGGCAGAGAGAGACCTTCCACTTTCCTCATCACGACTGCTTCGCGCCAACGTTCCGGCAAGCGGTCCAGGGCTGCCTGAAGTCTGCGCAAATCCTGCCGTGCCATGACAGAACGGTCAGGTCCCGGCTCATCGACAGAAATGCCGAGAACCTCCAGATCGGCGACCGCTTCGATGGAAACGATCTGTTCGCGACGCACCCGATCGACGAGAACATTGCGCGCAACTGCGAATGTAAACGAGCTCGCGGACACAGGAATCTCCTTTTGCGCAGCCTTATAAATTTCCATATAAACGTCCTGACATAAGTCCCTGATATCGCTCTCGTTGCGCCATCCCCGGCGCAGAAATTTGCGTAAAGCCGATTCAAGCGGCAGCACCTCGCGGACAAACCAAGCATCCACGTTCGCAGAATCCGCCTCCAAGCCAGGTTCGTTCCTATTATCCGGTGTTTCCGCCATTCAACCGTCCGGCGTCCGTTGAGGGTCTGAACTATATGTCGTTCAGGCGGGGAAAACCCGCGTAGTGGTGAAGAAGAAAGTTAATGGTGATGCGACCGCCTATTCGTGCCCGCAACATGAGACTGATTCAAAGAAAATCTCGCAACGACGAAAAGCATGGATTTAATGTGCTCAATTATCTCAGCAACTAGCCCTAGTTTCGAGCAAGGTGCCGTATCGCTACGGCCACAATCGAGCAACAAAATTTCTGTTTTGACCGCTGCACCAGAAGAATTCTCCTGACGGCTCACGCATCATTATGCAACGATTCAAGGCAACACGCAGAGCGACGCGATGACAAAAAATGCACCCTTACGCCTCGATGCAAAGGTTTATGACAGGTCGGGTAACTGCATACTCATAACCAAGGGGTACACAACTCGAATGATTGTGCAGTTGGTTCACCCGTTATATCCATCACGGTACACAGTCATCGTCAAATGCCCGGTGGAGGGATTGAAAGGCGATATGCCCATCGTCGCCGAACAGCTAGTCAAAATTATTCGGCGCAGCTAGCAAAATTACTTAGCCTCTGTGGCCGCCTCCAAGCCTACAGATGTAGACAGCTAAAAAGCGCTTCAACCCATCTCAAACCCGCGCCTGACAGACGAGCAAGTGCCGTGACATATCGTTGGCGTGAAGAAGAAACTTACAGCAAAGACAATTGACGCTTTGGTTGCAAGCGACCCAAGCGCTTGGAAGTTTGGGATTCAACGCTTCGCCGATTATAAACGCCTGCTCGGGAGGCATTTTCAGTTCGGAAGGAAGGCGGTAGCGGACATCACGTCATATGAGCTTGTCCGCATCTTGAATGGGCTCAACGAAACGCCAGCTGAAAAACATCACGCATTTACGGCAGGTCGCGCCTTATTCCGTTGGTGCCAGTCGCAACACCTTATTGAGAAAAACCCTATGGAGCGAATGCAAGTCCCCGCGCCGAGCATTTCCCGAGATCGGGTGTTGACACCTAAAGAGCTTGGACGGGCGCTGGCGCAAGCCGGACGTTCGTCCTTCGACACAATAGTTGCGCTTCTTATTCTGACGGGACAGCGCAGGGGCGAGATCGCAGCACTGCAATGGGACTGGATTGACGGCGATCTCATCACGCTCCCTGCCCGGCTCACAAAAAACGGTCGAGAGCACGCGTTACCGGTCGGTGCGATGACATTGCAGATCCTTGAAAATATCACCCGCTTCAAGGGCAGTCCGTACCTCTTTCCGGCGGCACGCAGTCGCTTCAAAGACCGCCCGGCGATGATCTTCAACGGTTGGGGCAAGCCGAAGGCCGATTTCGACAAGAAACTCGGGATCACGCCGTGGACACTTCACGATCTGCGCCGGACGCTCCGAACTGAGTGGGCGCGGCTTCGCATTTCCCGCGAGGTCGCGGAGCGGTACATCAACCACGTCTCCGGCGCTCATGCTGGCATCGTCGGCGTGTATGACCGCTATTCCTATCTGGACGATATGCGTGATGCGGTCAGTCGGTGGGAAATATATATTCAAACGCTTTTGTGATCTTCATGCGCAGCGACCTTGCTGCTTGTGACGGTGACGGTTTCGAGGCTTTTGCCGCCTGCCGTGTTGATATCAGCCTCCGGCGTGTGGCTTGCGCTTCCGCCTGCGGTGGGGTGGGACTGTTCGACGGTGTTGGTGTTGAGACATGACCTGGCGGGCGCGAGGGAAGATCCGCGGCATCGAACACGTCGACACCTGCCAAGGTCAATGCAACATCTACCGCTACTATCGCTATGGCAAGCGGCGCTGTGACTGGATTGGAGCCCGTCACAGTGACTGTTTCCAGCGCAACTGCTGCAGCTGCGGGATTGGTCCCACTCGGATCAGTAAGCGCGAGCGGATTGTTCAGTACATAGGAATAGCGGTTGAGGCTCTGCATATAAAGCGGGATGGGCACGACCGGATCAGCGCTCATGAACCGGCCGAGACCGGGATCGTAGATACGTGCATTCATGTTGACGAGACACACACGCTCGGCATCTCTTCGTGACCCGTGAAGCCGCGTGTCGTGGGCCATTGCGAGGGCTACGAGCATGTCGTATCCGCGGACCCATCCGGATTGCGGCTCATGCCCCAGGGATCGAAGGACAGCCGTCCGTTGGTCACGACGCCGCCGCCGCCGTTGGTGACGACCGCGACCGAGCCGAGATGATCGGTCACAAAGTAGTTCCATGTGCCCACGCTGTTCGTATAGGACCGCTCAGCGACGAGCGCATCGCCGGCCTTGATGTAGTCGCGATACGTCACCGTGCTGCTGGGATCGATGAACTCCTCTTCCACCAGGCCCGTGACCGGATCGTTGAAGTAATATGTCGTCCCCGCAGTCGGACCCGAGGCCACCTGCTTGATGCGCGCATGCTCCGCGTCATAGCTGAAGCTGAGCGTTTCCGATCCCTGTGTCAGCTGGTTGACCATGTTAAACGAGTACCAACTGACGGTTTCAAACGGACTGGCACAATCTCCGCCGCCGCCCGCATACATGCACGTCATATTGCCGTTGCTGTCGTAATCGAAGTTGGGATTCATCACGCCCCGATACGAACCGACAATCGACGTTAGAGGGGCGTTGCGGTACCGCTTTGCGAACGCTCAGAAGCAACTGCTTGCGTGATTGGAAAGTTCCTTTTTAGATCAGCCTGCATTTTGTCAAATCGTAAAGAACCAAAACGTACCTCCATCGCACGGCTATCACGAAAAGTGTCACGGGTTTCTTCCACCGCAGAATATTCCAGAATGAGCCTGCAATAATATCTAAGATAGTTTTTATCGTCTTCGGAATAACCTTTTTTAATCTCATCAAGCTGACCTAGAGCCGTTTTTGCAATTTCTATCGCAAGCTTAAAATCACCTAACTTGGATGTGACCAAAGCATAGAGAATATTGATATCAGACGTAACCGAGCTAGATGGTAATTCCGCCCCAAGTATTTTGTAAATATTAGAAAGGTATGATCTCGACTGTTCGTACTTCGAATGCGCGGCAAGTTCTAGGGCTTTCGCTCAGAGGATTGCCGCTCTCGCCAACTTAAGAAGTCCTACGCCTCCAACCATTATCACTCAAGTCTTAATCGGATTCCGATTTCACCACTTTCAACACGGTTTTGACAATATGTTTTTCTTCGTCATCGATGCGCAAAACCAAGCTTCGCATCTTCAAGGATCGCGCCGGGATCGAAACCGTCAAAATCCGGTCCCGCGCGATACAGCAGCCTGAGTTTTTCATGTCTGGCGAGCTTGGCCTCAACGGCGGGTATCAGCGTGCAGTCGTAATCGTCTCGCGTGATGCGTCCCCGGCAATCGACCGCCACAACGTTGTCGGGAAATCCTTCGGTGATATCCATCATATCGTTTTTCCGTGACCCTGATTGTTTCGCACGACGATTCAGCCGCGCGCGGCCAGCGCCATCATCGCGAGCGAATATCCGCCGAACACAAGATCGATTTCCACGATGAGACCAAGCGGCACCGATGCGCCGCTCATCGTATGCGCCATGTTCGCCGCCATTTTCCGCGTCTCGTCTTTCGACTTCTCCAGTAGAATGGCGCTTTTGCTACCGAAATGCTCCCGCGAAACATCATTTAACATCGATTCCGCAGCGGTTAGTGGGCGCAACTTCGCCCCGGAAGCCCCTTAAAATTGCCCTTTTCCATACCTATATCTGGATTGACCGGCGGGAAGCCGGATTGCGGTTCCTGCCGGAGAGACCGCGTATGCAGCGAAAGGCAGGAGATCATGCAACGGCCCGTGGCTCATCCGATTGTCGCGCGCCACGACATTTTCACACATCGCGTGATGCTGGCGCTTTTCGCCGTCGCGTTGCTTCATTTGTTTGTGGTTTATACCCTGATGAAAGGCCTTGCCGTCGATATCGCGCGTGTGTTCAACAATGTCGTGACCGTGGAGGTGTTGCGGCCGCCGCCGATCATCAGGATCGAAGTACCGCCATCGCCGCACGCGATTACCGTTGTGCAGGCACCGCTAAAACCCGCGCTGTCCATCGCACCGTGCCGACACATTCCGTTTCAAAAACACCTGCAAAGATCATTGCGCCTACTTCCGCGCGCGGAATAGAAAACACACATACCGGCCGCCCTACCCTCCGCTCTCAAGGCGGCTGGGCGAAGAAGGTTCCGTGCAGGTGAAAATCGCGATTGCGGCGAGTGGCGCGATAACTGATGTGACAGTGGTGCGCTCAAGCGACCATGATCGCCTCGACGTGCCGCGTGTGAATGGGTGCTGAAACATTGGCGTTACCATCCTGCCACGCGCATTAGCGTGTCCGTCGCCTCGACGACGGGAGCGGTGATTGTGTTCAATCTCAAAGACACCGATCTGTACTAGGGATTATTGTGTGCCGGCGCCGCGAAGCGTTTGGCCAGCATATGATAGACGCCTTCGTGATTGATGAGGCGCGCACAAACATCGGCAATTAACGCCGTCGCCATCAGGGCGATAAGCATGCTATGATTGTCGGACATTTCCGATACGATGACAAAACCGGTGATCGGCGCTCTCACGACGCCGGTAAAATAAGCGACCATTCCCAGCAATACGATGGGACCGGGTGCTGCGTGATGGAAGAAATGCGATATGTCAGAGCCGATCCCCGCACCGATCGACAATGACGGCGAAAAGATGCCCCCTGGAATGCCGCTGACCGAAGAAAACGCCGTCGCCAGAAGTTTCAACGCCGCATAATCAAGCGGCACGGTGCCGGTGTGATGCAGAACGGCTCTGGCATGTTCATATCCCGTGCCATAAATCGCGCCACCGCTTGCAAAACCGCAAAGTGCCACGCCCAATCCGCAACCTGTCGCGAACCAGACCGGATGTTGTTTGATCCACAGCGCTACGCGCTCCGGCAATGCATCGGGAATTGTCACCAGAATTCGGCTGAATATCGCGCCTGAAAACCCGCCGATCACGCCGCACAGCGGCACCGCGATCCAGCCCGTACCGATGGGCAACGCGGCCGCAGTGGTACCGAAATACGTGTAATCGCCAAGCAGCGCCTGCGCCGTCAGGCCCGCGAGAATGACAGCGCCGATGATGAGCCCGCTCGCGCGCATCTCAAAGCTGCGGCTCATTTCCTCGATGGCAAATACGATTCCCGCCAACGGCGTGTTGAACGCTGCGGCAACGCCCGCAGCCGCGCCCGCCAGAATAAGCCCCGGCTGGCGGCGCGGCGTCAGCCTGCCGATGAGAAACATCACCGACGCGCCAACCTGCACGGTCGGCCCTTCACGCCCTGTCGAAGCGCCGACAAGAAGTCCAAACAAAGTCAGCAGGATTTTTCCAACCGCGACACGAAACCCCACCAGATGTGAGCGCGCATCTGTACTTTCCAGGCTCATGGCCGCAATCGCTTGTGGGATACCGGAGCCTTGTGTGTTGGGAAAAAAACGCGCCGTCAAAAACGCCGCCAGTCCGAAACCCAATGGCGTCACAGCCAAAGGCGCATAGGGCCAGCGCGCGATGACCTTATGAAAAATCTCCTGCATCGTGTCCGAAGCGACGGCAAGACCTACTGCGATAAGTCCAACGACCAGACCGCCCACAATGAATATTGCGCGGCGTTGCCAGCGGCGGGAATGGACAAGCAGCACGCGAAAACGGCGCGGGGTAAACAATGTCATCACCGGACGGCTATAGCCCTCCGATGCACGTAATGCGAATGTCAAAAACGTCACAATCGGGTGGCGTTTTCATTGGACAGCGTCCGGCCGCGCGCCCGGGAAGTATTCGGTGTGGGTTTCGGCGGTGCGCCCGTAATAGAGTACCCGCTTGCCGGGGAAAGAGACGATGTAACCGGCGCAGCCCGCTTGGGCCACCTTGTTGCAAAAACCCATGTAAGTATATCCCGGCACTTGGGCCTGGGCTTCGCGGATCGCGTCCTTCACTGCGCTGGCGTCGAAGCACTCGGTCACCGGTACGGAAGTCGGCTCTGTCTTCAGTTCCAATATGTCGCCATCCGGCCGATAATAAGTGCGGACGGAGCGGCGGAAATCGACGGCATAGCCGTCGAAGTCGGCTTCCATCAGGATCTTCACGCTCTCGGGGAAGCTCACAGTGTCCGTTTCCGCTCCTTCGAGCGTGGCAAGGGCGATGTCCTTCCAGTTCGGGCTCATGTTATTTCCTTTTCGTGATTGCGTACCGTCAATCGACGGGCACGGATTTCAGTCCGCGCGCTTGAACAATTCCGCGCAATATGCGCAGAAGCGCCGCGCGGTCCTTCGGCAACAAATGGTCGAAGAATTCTGAATCGTTGGCGTCGGCCAGCGCCGCCAGTTCGGGTACCAGTTTGCGCCCCTTAGTAGTCAAAGCCAGGCTTTGCGCGCGCCCATCTTCCGGGTCAGCGGCGCGCACCAGAAGGGACTTGCCTATCAGTCGGTCGGCCAGCTTGGTGACGGTGCCGCGCGTCATGCCCAAGCGCTCGGCCAGATGACTTGGAGCAAGGGATTTCTCATCCAGGAGCTGGCGCATGAGCACCCATTCCGCCACGGTCACGCATGATTGGAGACGTAACGCAGCCAGTAGCCGAGATGGGCGGTCAGGTCTGGGACAGCCGGGGCGATTTCAGGGAAACCTCACTAGTTGACTAGGAAACTATCGTAAGGTGGTTTCCTAGTCAACTATAGATTTGCAAATGATAGCCCAGACCTCTGCCCCCACCCATTGAACAGCGGACCACAATCAGAATTGGTGACCGGTCATCGCCCGGCGGCGTTCCTTACATTAAAAGTCGAACTGACGTCTGTTCCGTTTCCGAACTGCAACGTCACCTGCACCTTGCCCCCTATTTTCATCGCGGGTGTCGGGTCCATGCACATCAGGTGATAGCCGCCCGGCGAGAATTTCAATGTGCCCCGCGGTGGAACGTCAATCTTCAGTACATCATCCATTTGCACCGTCCCGTTCATATTTTCGGATTTACGCAACATATGATATGCGCCCAGAAGAACATGAAGTATTGCGCCACCGTCCGGCAACACGCGACGGTGTGCCTATAGCATCAACGACCGGAGCCGTTCTCATCTTCAATTTTACGGACGTCGTCCTGCTCCGGAGATTATTGTGCCAGCCCGCGAGGTCTCAGCAGATAGAAGCGTTCAGATGTACTGCGCATGATTAAAGTTAATTCTTTAACCCAAAGATATTTGGGCGTGGCTACGATTATAGCCAACACGCCGGTAATAACGGCGAATTCTTCCGCGACACCGTCCTCGATAAGGGATCGAATTTATTGCAGGAACTTCGCGTAATTTCGACAATTTCTTAATGGTTTTTCGCTATGCGTAATTGCTGGGCTTTACTCGATGGGCCATTAAAATTCCTAGTCCGGCGCCCCGCTTTGCACTGCTGACAGACTTCGCCAACGAAACGTCCAGCGAAGGTCGCCGCGAACTCTTGCGCACGGTGACTGATGTTCTTCTTCACGCCAAACATGATGACACCGACACGGATCTGTCCGCGTTCGATGAAATTCTAAGTGCTGTCGCGTCAGATTACTCGAAACAAGTACGCATAGAAATCGCACGACTGATCGCCGGTAGTCTGGCGCCATTCAGTCATACCGCACGGCGGTTCTCATTAGACGAAATCGAGGTGGCCGAACCAACCCTCAAGCAGTCACGGGCCCTAACGGAAGCGGATCTGATCGATGTGATCACCCGAAAATCCCAAAACCATTTGCTCGCGGTCACGGCGCGTAGCGACATCAGCCCGAACGTCTCTCACGCACTCGTCGAACACGGCGACGATCCGGTCGTCGTCGCGTTGCTGGAAAACAAGGGCGCCCGCATTACGGACGCGACATACGAAGCGGTCGGCGTCCGGGCCCACGAAAGCAGCGTTCTGCATGCGCCGTTTGTCGGGCGCCAAGGCGTGCCTCCCAATCTTCTCAACGAGATCTATCTCAAGGTCGAACCGAAACTTCGCCAGGAAATTTTGCAAAAATTCGAGCATCTCAGCACCGAGGAGCTCGATGCGGCTTTTGAGCGAAGCCGAAATCGCCTTTCCGAAACCTATCTCTCCGTTCCCGATAATTATGATGCGGCGCAGCAGCGGATCGACGCCGTTCAGCGGTGTGACGAACTGGCGCCGCCTCTGTTGATTGCCTTGCTGCGCGAAGGAAAAGTGCGCGCACGGCATTCAAGCTGGCATTTGGCAAGCTAGCAGGCGTGCATTTTGAACTGATCGATCGGGTCGTTGAAGATCGGGACGTGGACGCTATCGCTTTGCTCTGCCGTTGGGCGGGTTTCGAGCGCGCCATCTTCGTCACACTTGCCATCGCCTTCGATGACCCTGAAAAACGCGTGAGTGGAGCTGAAGAGTTCGGCAAGCTCTACGAAAGCGTTCCGATCCACGCGGCCCAACGTGCGCTGCGTTTCTGGAAAGCTCGCGCCACAGAAACGATGGGATCAGTTCCCGAAAAGCGCAACGTAAAAACGAAGGACGGCTGCGACTTCGATTAAGCACCGCGCGGAAAAACATCGCAGCTCGCAACCGAGCTTTTTGAATTTATACGATGGCTGGAGAAAACAGCACTACTCCAACCCTGCGCGGCGGAAGCCTTCCACATAGTGCTCCCGGTCGACCTCGACCAGATTGCCGAAGCCAACAACGCAGTACTATTCGTGTCAGCCGGAAACCTGTCCCCGCAAGACCTCCGTCCCGAATGGCCTGCCGATGCGGCGACCGCTCTCGCTAATCTCGTCATGCCCGCAACGACGGCCTGTTGATGCCGGCCGAAAGCGCCCGCAATGTTGCGGTCGCGGCGTTCTGCCGGATGCTTGCGTCGATCTCCTTGGAGCGGGCGCGCAAGCCGTCCGGCAAAACCTGCCAATTGCCAGTGGGCGCGATGGCATGAGCGACCATGAGCCGGAACGCGCAAACCGGATCGCGCAATAGCGCGAGGCGGACAACGGAATGGCGGTGAAGTTCGAGATAGTTCTCCATCGCCTGCGTCATTTGCGGCTTGCCTTCTACCCGCTTCGGCGTCTCGCCGCCATTGTCGCTCCCTTTGCGTGCGGCTTTGCGGGCGTCCTTCCGAGATAACCAACCTTCATGTGTCGTGACTTCGCCACGGCGCGAGACGACGATATAGACCCTCCCGCCCTTTTTCTTCGGTGTCTTTTCGTGCTCGTACATGGCGAAGGCTTGGCCCACTTCCAATACGATCACGTCCTGCCAGCCCGCTTCGCGATAGGCGTTCGCCTTGGCCTCGATGACCTCGTTCTGCAATTGCCAGAACAGATCAGTGTCTG
>Ga0210396_10005458_pt1 | contig 12314 bp, 12 predicted proteins | sample IncBWH17OmetaG_FD_155466 | JGI IMG/M metagenome (GOLD analysis project Ga0210396, IMG submission 155466) | Forest soil microbial communities from Barre Woods Harvard Forest LTER site, Petersham, Massachusetts, United States - Inc-BW-H-17-O ...
GCGGTAAGCGCGAGGAATTTGGAGAGCGCGTCATTGAGTTATCGGCAAACGAGACTCAGCAGCTTACGCTTACCCTGGAGCCGCGATATCCCAGCAGTATAACGATGCATACGAGTCGCGCTGCATCCATGTCAGGAACCACCTCCACAGGTAACGAGGTTTTTCCCGCTGTTTCTTTGGCTCACCCTGCGAAAGAAAGCAGCACTGCGAACGTTCCGGCTCCACAGGGCCCTTCCCCGGACGAGGCGAACCGAAGAGCTCTCGAGCAACGAGCCGGAATAGACGCTGCAAGACTAAGTCTGCAATCGGAACCCAGCGGTGCAATGACCTATCTAGATGGAATCTTTGTAGGCCGAACGCCACTTCAGCTGATAGTTCCGGCGGGAAAGTACAAGGTAGAAATGCACGGTAAGCACGAGGAATTTGGAGAGGGTCTCGTCGGCCTTTTACCCAGCGAAACGCAACAGCTAAAGCTTATGCTGGGGTTTCGCTATCCCGCCAGAATTTCGGCGCATTGATCCATGGGCAGTTACGAATTGCTGTGATGGGGGGTTAGAATGTCAGAATCGACGGTTGCATGGGCACGATTATTGGTGTTTGTTCTCAGTTTACTGGCCGGAGCTGCGCTGCTCGGATACTTTGTCCTTACTCGTTACGCAGATACTGACTTCGCCGGTGCCAGCGCAGATCCCCAAGCCCTGGCGCAAATTCAAAAACAACTAAATGGCATGGAAAAGCGGCTGACAGAGTTGGAGAACCGCCGCAGAGCAGAATCGGCAAAAGCTCCCGCGGATGTGAAAACGCCAGATACGACTCTTTCAACCGAGGGCGGTATCCCGCGTCCTCCTCGAGCCCGATATCAAGTCTCGCCTGAGTCCGCAATGCCGGCCCAGCCCCCGGCCGCTCAGCCACCGTCGTCTGATCCTGCTTCGGCACTAAGGATCGCACGGCTTCAGCAGGGAATAGGAGCGTTGCAAGAAGAATCCGCCTCCAATCGGGAAGCCTGGCAGGCGACCACGAACCGGCTTGCCGAGGTAGCCGGGGAACTGGGCGCGCAGCACGGGCAGATCCTCCAAAACAAGGACGAATTGAACCGATTCCTTGGACGAACCGAACATTCGACTCTTACTTTCGAGCTGCGCCGCGGCTCAGTTCCGGAACCTGTAGGGCCAATCCGGATTTCGCTGAGGACTTCGAATCAAAAGAGCCAGCGATACACTCTCTGTGTTTACCTCCAGGATTCGTGCGTCCAGGTGAGGGACCGCGCTCAGTATGAAGTGGTGGAGTTGGCTGTCTCTCGTGATACGGCGCCCTTCGAATTGATAGCGACAAAGGTTGAGAAGGACGGAATCGTCGGTTATCTGGAAGTTCCGCTCGAGAATTCGGGCCACTAGGTTTTCCAGACATCTTTCGAATTCGCTCCGGACAATATTTTCAGGTAGATCGTGCTGAGACTTCTGGAATAGGAAAACTGAAAGATTTTGCGGCTCATGTCAAAATTCGAATCATTACCGCATCCTCTGGAATTGCTTTGGCGCGAAGTTTACGTTCACCGCGCCGCTGGAAGAAGCCTGGCTCGCGTGTTTCTTCGAGAACACCGGCAGATTCGGCAGGCTGCCTGGGGCAGAAACGCGGATTTCCGCTTTGAAGATGCCGTATATTTCTTCGGGGTTGCCGCCGCCACCGGAGTGCGAAAAAACTTAACCTACAGTGCGTTGGCGGACCTGATGCGGGCAATCCGCAAACCAAAACATGAAATTTCCGGAGAGGGCTTGAAGTTCGAGTCGGTCATATCCCGCAAAACTTATGACCGCCAGCGCCGTCAAATATATCCCCGTGCCATGGCATCCCGAAATGTTCCGGGGATTGAGAAAAAATTGGAGATGGAATACCAGCTCATGGTCACACTCTCCCGGAAGCATCAGGATGAGCTGCCGGCAATGGCAAAACAAGCCCGCGACATTTGACGCCAATTGGGAGCAGTGCGGTCGCGTTGCGCGCATAACACCTCACGAATTATTTTGTGGAAATGCAATTTCGATTCCCACCGTTTTTACCAAGCCCGCATGGATTGTATTGCCTTCCCTTAGTTGAAAGTTTCAAGTTGTGTCCACGGCTTCCGGATGTTTTGCCGAAGTTGCGCTCAGCCGTCGACGGGCTGTGCAACTCGCTGTTCCGGCCGTAGAATTGTGCGACGATTGTGAGACGCCGCCGCCAAGTCGCTGCATTTATTCTCGCGGGGGGCGCAAGCTCGCGTATGGGGCGGAACAAAGGGCTACTCGACTTCGACGGTGTTCCGCTTGTCCTTCATACGGCTCGGCTGATCGAGCCGCTTGTCACCTGCGTAACAGTGGTCGGGCCGCCCCGTCGGTTTGCCACGATGGGACTGCACGCGATTGCGGATCAAGAGAGTGGCAACCAAGGATCGAAGAAAATTCGGCGAGGCCCGTTGGCGGGTATCGCAACCGCGTTGGCCGCAACTCGCTCGCCCTGGAACTTGATCGTCGCTTGTGACCTGCCGCACCTTTCAGCAGCGTGGCTCGATTGGCTGCTCTCGCGGGCGGTTCGGTCGCGCGGGCAGGTGGTAATCCCGCGGACCAGGCGTGGGCTCGAGCCGCTCGCCGCGGTTTACCGCCGCGAATGCCGCTCGACGATCGCAAGCGCTCTCGCGCGGGGCGCGCGAAAAGTCACCGATGTGATCGAAGATCTGCGCATGGACGTTGTTGACCAGCGCGAATGGCGCCGGCTCGATCCTCGCGCTCTGGTGTTGAAGAACATGAACACACCTGAAGACTATGCCGAAGCCCGGAAGTCGTGGAGCGTCGAGAGACTTCGCGAAGGCCATTCCATGAAGAAGCCCCGGCGAGTGCGGGCGCTAAGATCGCGGTCCGACATCATTCAAAGCGTGTGACCAATCTATGTTTGCGCGGGAAACGAAATGGCGCTATACACAATCGAACCGAAAGGAACAAGCAGATGGCATCCACCCAGCAGTCTGTGATCGCTTCGCCCCGCATCGAGCGGCTGCGAGATTTTGTCGTCACATTCAGCAATTTAGTTGAAAGCGCTTCTTGTGAGCCTGACATACTGCGCGAAGGGTCGCGCCTCTTGAAGGAATTGGTCGGCGCCGATGACTGGCTGCCCGACCGCTATGCCCAGCCTTCCTTGACCGGGTATCAGCAATATCTGCTGCACGCTGATTCACGCGAACGATTTTCCGTAGTGAGCTTTGTTTGGGGTCCCGGCCAGAAATCTCCGATCCACGACCATACGGTTTGGGGGATCGTTGGCATTCTGCGCGGCGCGGAATTCGAGCAGAGCTACTCTCGCACAACCGACGGACGTTTCGCGGAGCGAGGCGCGCCTGTTCGGCTGGACAAGGGCGAGGTCACCGCGGTTTCACCTGACATAGGCGATTACCACCGCGTCTCGAACGCCCTCGATGACCGGCCATCCGTCAGCGTCCATGTCTATGGGGCCAATATCGGAGCCGTTCGGCGATCCATGTACGAACCGGATGGAACCAGCAAGACTTTCATTTCGGGATATTCGAACACCGAGTTGCCGAATCTATGGGACCGTTCGAAAGACAAAACGAGGATGTGAGCCTTTCCGGCAAAAAATCCCGAACCTGCATTTCTGAACTAATCACGGGATCGAGTTGCTCGGCCCATCCGGCCTCCTTGCACGATGTGACATAATTGCGGGGTGTCGCGACCAGAAACAATTGTCGAAACCAAGCGGCCATCCGTCGAGGCGCTCATCCATTGACCGGACAATTCCAATGACCGGACAATTCCAAAAGTTACTCCTGGTGTTTCTGATTCTGCCCGGGATGGCCGGAACCGCAACCCTTGCAGCGCAAGTGAAGCCAGAAACTGTCGCTGCTTTTGACCACTACGCCGCAGTTACCGAAGCCCGGATGGACGAAGACCTGCGCCTCAGTCAATTTCTGGCCATTGACCGTTTACCTGATTCACAACGCAAAGAAGCCTACGATCAACTTCAGCAGGGCCAAATTTATATCCAGGAATTGCATTCCGAGGAAGAGGGCCATCCGATTCACATTCCGAGCGGGATGATCCATCACTGGGTAGGAGTGATTTTCATCGCTAAGTCAACGCTCCAAGAAACAGATGCTGTCCTGAACGATTACCAAAACGAGACGGAATATTACAAACCACAAATTCGCCGGGCGAAATTAATCGAAAAAGATGGAAATAAATCGAAGATTTGCCTGCAGGTTTACAACAAGTCGATCGTTACGGTCGTTCTAAATGAATATTCCGACGTCTTTGTGACACCTATCGGAAGCAATCGGATTCAGAGCATCTCTCGCTCCACGCGCGTTGCGGAAGTTGTGAATCCGGGCAGTCCGGACGAACACGAACGCACCGATGGTAACGACCATGGGTATATGTGGCGGCTCTACAGTTACTGGCGGCTCGAAGAAAAGGACGGAGGCGTATACGTTCAAAACGAATCGATCACATTGACCAGGACGGTGCCGGCGATGCTCGCCTGGCTGGTCAACCCTTTACTCAAGAGCATTCCGCGCGACGTCCTTTCCCACCTCTTGACGAACACACGAAACGCCGTCGAGAAGACTAGACAAACCTCGGAACATTAGGGCCTTCCGCATGGAAGGTCCGCGTTGAGAGAGCCGCTGGAGCCATGCGCAATTCTCCCGCTGAATGAATTCTCCAGAAACCGGCAAGCGGGTCCATCACGTTTTCAGTTGCCCCGAAAATAATTCAAGTTCAATGCCCTATGCGCGGCTTCAATGATTCATGCCGGCGAAAGTTTTTTGCAAACTGTCCGGGCTGGATGCGGCGAGAAGATGCTTGGCGCCGCCAATCGCTATTTCGTCTGCGTCACTGGCAAGTTCTATCATCGTCTCCGCGATAAAGGTTTGGAGAGGCATTGGCTGGGGCGCGCCGGGAGGCGGCAGGGAAGCGCCGCCAAGCTCGGTCGCCACATAAGGCGGAATGATTTCGATGACTTTAACATTGGAATCTCGCAACTGGTGCCGTAGAGAGAGCGAAAAGGAATGCACCGCGGCTTTCGTGGCGCAGTAAACCGGGAATATCGCGCGAGGCACAAACGCGAGGCCTGAAGAAACGTTCAGGAGGATCGCATTTTTCTGATTTTTCAGGTGCGGCAGGAATTCAGCGGAGACTCGGACCAGGCCGAGCAGATTGGTTTGAATTTCCGCGACCACGGCCGGATCGTCGAGAGGTTTGGCGGTCGTAAAATCGTGTCTCCTCTGCACGCCCGCATTGTTAATGACGCAGTTCAGGGCGGGAAATTCCTCGATAACTTGACGCGCGATTTTTCGTATGGAACTGGCATCCGTGACATCCAGAACCAAACACCTCATGCCGGGATTTGCCGCGCAAATGCTCCGTAAACGATCTTCGCGGCGGCCCGTGATAATGACCTGGTTCCCCAGCCCGTGAAATGCTTCGGCAAGCCCTTTTCCGATGCCCGAAGTGCCGCCAGTAATAAAAATTGTATTGGAATGCATTTTCATGAAACTTTCTCCTATAATCCGTGGCGATCGCTTTCCATTGATTCCGGTAATTACGGCACATCATTCTACAGCGTCTGAGGCGAAGGGAGTGCGAACCATGACACGATTACAGTGTGCAGCCGTTTTTCTGCTGATGTGCTGCGCGGCACCTTTGCGGGGCCAACAGCCCGCGCATCCGGCCGGTGACTCCTATCAATTGAAACCTTCGCCCAAGACCGTGACATGGGGCTATTACGACGCCAAGACGCCCCCGGCGCTGCGCATTAAATCCGGCGACACCGTGGAAATGCAGACGCTGGTTACGTCCAGCCGCGAGCGCTTCGAAATTGTCGGGCTCTGGCCTGACCGAGTGGAGCCGGCGTGGCGCGAAATTTACGAACAGGTGAAGGATCACGGCCCTGGGAATCACATGCTGACCGGGCCGGTCTACGTCGAGGGCGCCGAGCCCGGCGACGTCCTGGAAATACGAGTCCAGAAGATTCGCCTGGCCATTCCGTATGCGCTCAACGTTTTTTCTCCGGGGCGCGGCTTCCTGCCCGAGGATTTTCCATACGAGCGAGTGAAAGTGATTCCGCTGGACGAGAAGCGCATGGTCGCGCAGTTTGCCGAGGGCATCGAGATTCCGCTGCGCCCGTTTTTCGGAAGCATGGGAGTCGCGCCGCCGGCAAGCGCCGGACGCATCAGCAGCGCTCCGCCATGGGTGAACGGAGGGAACCTGGACAATAAGGAATTGGTCGCGGGCACGACGCTGTTCCTTCCGGTCCATGCGCCCGGCGCGCTCTTTCAGGCGGGCGATGGCCATGCGGGGCAGGGCGACGGGGAAGTGGACATCACCGCAATGGAAACTTCACTGGTTGGCACATTTCAGTTTGTGGTGCGCAAGGACATGCGTCTCCGTTGGCCGCGCGCCGAAACGCCCACGGAATTCATCACCATGGGGCTGGACGAAGACCTAACCGCTGCGACCAAGATGGCGGTCCGCGAAATGATCGATTTCCTCATGCAGGGGAAACATATGACTCGCGACGACGCCTACATGCTTGCCAGCGTCGCCGCCGATCTTCACATCACCCAAGTCGTCGACGGCAACAAGGGCGTACACATGATCCTCTCGAAAGCAATTTTCACGAAAGCAAGATGAGCGCAATAGAAACGTAAAGCCAAGGCATCATTACTTCCGTGCGACGGCCTTCTCCGAATCCGTCCGCAGGCGTACATAGCCAACTTTCCCATAGGGTTGCGCGCCGTACCAGATCCGACCCTGAGCGTCTTCAAACATGTCCCTGGTCCCCCGTTCGCCGTACGGGGAGGGGTACTCGATCACCTTGCCGGTCTGCGGGTCCAGCTTGCCGATTACATCCGTGTACATGGACGCATACCAGAGATTGTCGTTGTGATCGACGCCGATTCCGTACGGGGTCGGCATCGGTCCGGGCAACTTGAATTCCTTGAACGTCTGAGTCTTGGGATCGAACCGAGTGAGATTGCCGCCAAAATAATCGCCGAACCAGACCATGCCGTGCGAGTCGATCTTCAGGCGGCGCGGCCGGGTGTCGGAATTCGGCGGGGTCCATTTCGTTATTTTGTTTGTTTTCACATCCACTTTGCCGATACTGTGGTGGTCCCTGGAATTGAACTCGGCAAACCACACATTCCCTTCTTTATCCAGAGCAATGCCGTAAATGTCCGGGACTTCCGGGAAGAACGTGAATTTTTTTGTCTCGATATCGAACTTGCTGAGCGGACGGCCCGAGCTCCAGATATTTCCTTGTAGATCCACGATCGCGGTGTGTCTGCGCGGGGCCCCGGTTTGTTCTCCGGCAGTGTAGCGCAGATTGGGCCACGGCGCGTTTGGCTCCATCTCTGCGGGCGGCGGGCCATCGTAGGGCTGGTTGTAGACTTCAAACTTTTCCGCGCGCGTGTCAAATCTAGCCAGTGCGTTTTGTCTTTCAATCGTGAGCCAGACGGAACCATCCGCCGTGGGCAGAATTTCATGAATGAAGGGGCGAGTGGGATCCGGCAATCTCCACGTATGGAGCTCCCCTGTCGCGGGATTGAGCTTCGATAATCCGCCGCCCATCTCCATCCAGATGTTGCCGTCCTTGTCCGGTTTGCCAGTGCCCGGGCGATCCTTCGGTTCTCCCGTCAATTGATAATCGACGTACACGAGATTCAGGGCGTCGTCGGAAAAGTAATCGTGCTCCTGCTTGACCTTTTGATAGTGCGGCAGCAGGCCAGGCGAAGCTGGCGTCTCGGCATCCGGCCCGAAAATTGTCCCCAAATATTCGGAGACCTGCGCCGCAACCTCTGGTTTTATTTCGGCGACTCCGACTTGCCGCATGTGCTCGATCGCTTCGAGCCAACCATCGCGGTCGCGTCCCATCACGCCGATTCTGCTCATGGCGTGGCAATTGAAACATTCCTGAAGGACTACGTCTTTCCCCTTGGCCTCCGGCAACAAAATTCCCGCCTGATACTTGGTCAGTTGGCTCCACTGTACCGCGCCCTTTTTCATCGTGAAGCTGGCCGAGGTAGTTTTTCCGTCTTGCACGGTGACGTCCGTGCGCCGCGAAGGATCGCTTCTATAGCCAGTCGAGCTGGCCCAAACTTCGTACGTCCCCGCGGGAAGATTATCTGTTCGAAACTGGCCCTGATTGTCCGTCAAAACCATCATCAGCATTTTGGATTTTATATTTTGCGCCCGCACAAAGGCCGCTCGAAACGGAGAGCCGTCTTCGCTCTTGACCGTTCCAGAAATGTCGCCTCCCGGGGAAGCGAACGCAGAAGTTGCAAGCAGGAAGGCGAATACCAGGGTGCAATGCGTCTTTTTCATTGCCCTCTCCACGAACATGGTGATCCGGCCAAGTTGCGCCTTGGCAGGAGTATACCGCAAGGCGGCGCCCAAAAATTCAGTTTCCGGGTTGCGGCTTGTTCATCGAGTTTCGGAAGCGCGGAATTGCAGGAACGGGTTCACTCACTGGGCGGTTACGTAAACCGGATTGGTGAACACCCAGAGGGTCCAGCGCCGCAATCCTGTAAGGCCGGGTTGCCGCAGAAAAACTTCCGTCCTGTAGCGGCCGGGACCGGTAATGGGTTCGTCGATGGTCCGCGCCTGCTTCTCGTCAATCACACGGCCATCGCGAAGAATCTTGATTAGCGGAAGGCTGGAGCCGGAAGGGGTGGAAATTTGGATTCGGGCAGTTCCTGTCAAGTGGAGGAAATCACCGGGCCCGCTGGAGGAGGCGCCGTCCGAGATATGAAAAGAGAAGCCGTCGGCAGGGTAGAGAGAGTCCAATCCGCAATAGGAGTGGCCTTCCCTGAGGGCGTCGACGATTTCGGAGGCGCTTGCGAGTCCCGGGTCGCCACCGCCCGCGCTTGGAGGGAGCAGCACGTGCTCGCGCGCCACTTCGAGGGAAGGCACGTAGCCGGGGAATCGCCAGTCTTTGCCGAACGCCAGGCGGATCCGCGCGTGCGTGTCGGCGGCGCAAATACCGGCGACCGGCCGCTGCTGCAGAAGTTCATCCCACTTGGCAAAGTTTTCCTCCGGCGTGCTCGCCAACCTCACCAGCGCGAGTTGATTATTTACTGTATAGAGGAGCAGGGCATTCAACAGGTCGAAGAAATTATTTTGGCGCCAGGCGGCGTCCTCGTTCCAGATTTCCATGCCGTCGAAATCAGAGGTCTTCCAGTCGGTCCAGGGCGTGTGCGGATGAAATGGATGGGCGAGAATACGGAACGCGCCGGCGGCTCGGGCCGCGGCCAGCAGAACACGGTCATCACTCGTTTTCGGTTGAACCCAGGAGGCGGGAATACCAAGCGCCAGGAAGTGTCCGGCGCTTGTTCCGACCTCTACTCCTGAAATGATCGGCAAGTTGGGCGGATCTTCCGCCAGGTCGCTTTCTGTTATCGAGACGTTATGATCGGTGATTGCGATAAAGGAGAGATTCGCTTTTTCCGCGGCGGCCATCACTTGGGCAACCGTTCCGCTGCCGTCGGACGCTCTGGTATGAATGTGGATCACGCCTATGCGTTCGTTGGCGCTCTCACAGCTCGAAAGGATAGGAAGCTTGACCAGCAAACCTTCCAGCAGGATTCCCGCCGCAACCAGGAGGACAGTTAATATAAACGCCGTTAGGACACTACGTGTTCGATTGCCTGGCATCAAAACAGGGATTGGGCCCTCCAATTTCGGTTAACGCACAGCCGATAACAAAACGGAATCTCATTCGCCGGTGCTTAACGACGTTCACAAGAAAAGTTTGATGAGCGAGGGAGAATGTGTCAAGCGGCAATCGTAGTGTAATTTCAAAAGGTACATAGTTACTTCCTGTTTAACTCGTGGCGCTTGTGTTCTTCCTCACACAGGTTTGATTCCTGTGACGGAGTTTGGGTTGTGCTAAAGTAAATTTCCGGTCCAAGAAGGAGATCTGGTTGACCATTTCCTGGCTGAGAGCAAGAAATCGCAGACTTGCCGCACTGATTTTGTTCACCATCTTGGCGTTGAACACCACCGCGGCGCTGGCCCAATCGACGGCTACGCCGGATCTCGTTGACCAGGGCCCGGAACGCGGCCACGAATGGGAGATTTGGACAGGGGCCGGCGGCGATCCTATCGGCACTCCAAAAATTACTCTGGGCAATAGCGTCTGGACGTTGGGCACGCGCTACGGATGGATACTCACCGATGCGCATGGTCCAGGCCTTTTGCGCGGCAGGTTCGAATACGCCTTGGATGCGGTTCCGGTACTGGTCGTCTTCCAGCCCGGCGGGAAAGTGTACGGAGTGGGCTTCAATCCTTGGGTCATGAAGTGGAACTTCGAGACACGCAGGCGCATTTCGCCTTACATCGAACTTGGCGGCGGCCTCCTAGTCACGACGCGCCAGGTGCCTCTAGGGGCCAATACCTTCAACTTCACGCCAAGTGGCGCGATTGGCCTGAACTTTCTCCGCGGAAAATATCATTGGAGCATTGATTTCCGCTATCTGCACATCTCCGACGCGCAGATTACTGCCTTCAATCCTGGAACGGATACTTTCGGATTTCGAATTGGCTTCGGCGGGTTCACCCACGCGAAGTAAGTTGGGGAAACAGCTCACCTACATCTGGATTGAAGGTCTGCAACCCTCAGAGAAACGGCCGCCAAACGTTCAATAGCCGAAATGGAAGACGAATCCGCCTGTTAATCGCCAATTGTCTTGTGCCTCAGGGCTGTTAACAGGGAAATGCGTGGTGATCCAATCAAAGCCCAGCAGCCGGGCAGAGACCCGACGCCCAAGCTTCAAGTCCAGACCACCGCCAAGTGCATAAGCCCAGGTCATATAGGTAGCAGTGGGGATCTTGGGGAATTCATTGTCACGTCCATAAGCGAACCCTGCCAGAAAGTGGCCATAAATGTCGAACTTCTTGAGGCTGCGGTAGGTGTACTCAGGGCCAAACAAACCCAGCAACTCCTTGCTGTTGACATGCTCGCCGCCGGGAGGCGGTGGAGGAGCGATATTGACCACATGGTCCGCGAACTGCGCGTTGAACTGGCTCGTAATTCGGAAATAGCTGGTTACCACGCGATCGAATTCCACCTGCGCGCCGTTGGTCGGCAATTGTTTCTCCCCGGGGATGCCCGCTCCAGCCAGGTCTTCCGAGTAGCCGCCGTAGAGTTCCCATTTGGGGATGCTCTGAGCTGTGGCGCTCGCCGCCATGCCAAGAAATATTATTGCCGTAAGCAAGATTCTGTCCAATTCGCGTACCCCCCTGAATCAAATAAGAGCGTAGGTTCATACTCGTAGCACTCTGCCCGTGTATTCCACGTTTCACAACTTGTTTCCCCCTAAATAGTTTCCACAACTGACTGCCACATGCTTCAACTACTTCATGTGGAAACTGTCGATTTTTCGGACGATTAGGCGGCTCACGCCCCTGCCCCGTCTTGGAAAGGATTGCAAAATTACCGATAAGATGGGGTATCTTATTTCTTGACAGGAGAGTGAGGTAGCAGTACAGAAGGTCCGTCCGGGTTCGGCGCCGCAGCCGGACGAGGATTGCAAAACGAGGGTAAATCCATCTTGAAAATAAGAGTGGCCATCATCACCTTGGTTGGGCTCGCGGGTCTGCATTCTGGCGGGATTTCCTGTTTGCTTGCGCAGGGGAAACCCGCCGCAGCTCCCCCCGGCGCCGTAACGTTGAGCGATGAGGCAAGGCGCGGAGAAGGATTGTTTCTGCAGCGCTGCTCGCTTTGCCATCTGCCTAGAAAACTCAAATTTGGTTCGCCGCCGGTCATCGGGCCCATCCTCAGCGGGCAATTCAAGGATGCCAGCCCCGATCAAATGAAAGTTTTGCGAGGGTTTATATTAAAGGGTGGTCCGGATATGCCGGGTTTTCAATATGGCCTTGAGCCGAAAGAAGTGGACGATCTAATCGCATACTTGAAAACGCTGTAGGTTTTTTTCAGACGGGTGGAGGCGCATTGTGCTAACAAGCAAGGCTCGTTTCCTAAATTTTTCCGCTTTTGCATTGCTGCTATTTTTCGCCTCCGCGCAAAATGGTTTTTCTCAGTCCGCGCCTTCGGGCAGCACGCTTTCAGGGATAGTAAAATCCGCGGACGGTAAGCCGCTCGAGGGAGTTGGGATTTCCGCGCGGGCCGTGAGCGAGACCTTTACAACCACGGTGTACACCGACGGATCCGGGCGATACTTGTTCCCCCCGATGAGTGGCGGGCAATACAAAGTTTGGGCGCAAGCGGTCGGTTTTGAGACTTCCAAAGCGGATGCGAATCTCTCCGGTGGA
>Ga0210396_10005459_pt1 | contig 12312 bp, 8 predicted proteins | sample IncBWH17OmetaG_FD_155466 | JGI IMG/M metagenome (GOLD analysis project Ga0210396, IMG submission 155466) | Forest soil microbial communities from Barre Woods Harvard Forest LTER site, Petersham, Massachusetts, United States - Inc-BW-H-17-O ...
TCCTAATGAACCTAATAATTTTACCGTTACCTATAATGGAATCAAATCGTCAAGCACAACCTCCCTGCCCATCGCGCAGTTCCAGAGGGATTTATACGCTGCCGTCAAAGCTGATCCGAAACTGGCCGGCATTCCGGTCTTTGCTTCCAGCGAGGCCGGCGGATCTGAGCCAAACAATGTTGGGTTACAGTATCTGACCATTCCAAGCGGTGCTGGTACTCTGATGCCGGATGGCACTATTTATGCCGATTACGCCAACGTACATAATTATGTCTGCGGGAACCTTTCTTCTCCGATTGACAACAATGCATGGGGGGCTGAAGATCCTACTATCAATGGCAGATGGGACGGAATGTATGTGGAGTATGGCCACACCTGGTGGGGTCCTGGTTACAACGGTTATAGCACCAGCCAGCTTGCTACATTGCCAAAGGTGACGACCGAGACTGGCTGGGTGACTGGGGCGGGAGCTCTGACCGAGGATCAGCAGGGGAAACTCTTCTTGAATTTGTACCTCGACGCCTACAAGCGCGGTTGGAGTTATACCTTTATTTATATGCTAAGGGACGATACTACCCAGGGTTATTGGGGTTTATTTCGTACGGATTACACGCCAAAGTTATCAGGGAAATATCTCCATAACCTTACTACGATCGTTGCTGACAACACATCATCTTTTACCCCTGGTAAAGTCAATTATATTATTCCTAACGAACCAGCGACGGTCCATGACATGCTGATGCAAAAAAGCAACGGTACTTATGAGCTGGCTGTCTGGGGTGAGCAAGTGACTGGCTTAAACAATATCACGGTTAACTTGGGCGCCATTTATCAATCGGTTAATGTCTATGATCCGACGGTCGGTACTGCACCTATTCAGACTCTCACTGGTGTCAGCTCAGTGCCGCTTACCGTTGGCGATCACGCTTTTATAATTGAAATTATTTCTGCGCAGGGGTTACAGTAGCATTTGTCTAGCCCGACAGATCTGTTAGCCACTGGGGCGGGACAAAAGGGGTCGCGTCTATACAAAAGACAAAGGAAAACAGTGTTCTGCCAACGACTAAACGATGGGAAGCATTCGGCACGATGAGAGCCGGCTTTCTCATGTGCGGACGGAACCTCCCTAAGCGCCCTAACCTGTTCAACGACCAAGTCCGGAAACGATCGCGTCGTGTCCATCCAGACTTTTGATTGCATCGTCCCGGAGACGGAAGCGCTTTCCTCAAAGCGCGTTCCAACGCTTCTCCTCTGCCTCGAATGTCTTCTGAGCAGGCGGAGGAATCGCAAGGCTTCCCAGCTCTGAGAGAACTATGCGGACTCTTTGCAGCACGCTCCAAGCACGCGAACGGCTCTGCTTTGACCTTCCAGCTCATCCAGCAAGTCTTGAATTGCCTTCCAGCGACGATACTCCCGAGCCTTCCAGCAGCGATCGCTATAACAGCTGACGGCGCTAGGGCTTCCGGCTACGAAAAGCACCACCGCCGCTCATGGGACCGCTGCGCCCGGATGCCTCGAGGTAGCGTTGCTTGACAACCAAGCGTTTTACTTCGTTGGTTCGTAGAGCCGCCTCTCAACCAGCGCTCCGCGCCACCTTCTCCAGCAAGGAGAAGGAACAGCACCCTACCTCCTTGACCTATCGCGAATGCCAGGATTACGCTATTTCTCTTTGGAGGAAAAAACCGACAATGGTGAAGGATGGACAAGGCGCGCGGCGCGTGCTCGTTACCGGCGCGGGCGGCGGCTTCGGGCGCCATTTGGCGGTCGACTTCGCTCGCCGTGGCTGCCGGATCGCCATTGCCGATCTGAACTCCGCTGGCGTGGAGGAGAGTCTAGGCCTCTGCCGTAAGCTCGGGGCCGAGGGCATTGCGGTGGTCGGCGACCTTACGCAGGGGGGCGCGCCCGATGCCGCGGTTTCCGCCGCTGTCGAGGCGTGGTCGGGGCTCGACGTCCTCGTCAACAACGCCGCTTACGGCGGCATTGAAGCCTTCCTGGATATGACGGTCGACCTTTGGGACCGGACCCTGGCCATCAACGTCAAGGCGCTCGCGCTCCTCACGGCGGCGGCAGGGCGGGTGATGAAACGGCAGGGGACCGGCCGCATCGTCAACATCACCTCGCCTGCTTCCCGCATGGCGTTGCCGAACTATGCCGCGTATGCGGCCAGCAAGGCGGCCGTCGATTCCATCACCAGGGCGGCGGCCGTGGCTTTGGCGCCGTTCGGTGTCAGCGTCAACAGCGTCGCGCCCGGCATGATGGACACCGAAATGCAGCGCTCCACCGAGGAAGCGCTGGCGCGCGTCGAAGGCCGCGACGATCTCGAGGCTTTTCTGGCGGAACGGACGCGCCGGGTGCCGATCGGACGGCGGGCGGAGTTAGGCGAAGTCGCCGCGGCGGTGATCTGGCTCTCCCTCGATGCGCCCCCCTACATCATGGCCGAGCGGCTCAACGCCAGCGGCGGGCTCGACAGGGACTGATCATGGCGCAACGAAACCATCCCGCCGGGAAATCCGATCTCGCCGCTCTGCGCGCCCATGCCACGAACATGCGTCGACACATGCTCACCATGGCGCGCGGACCCGGTCAGGGCTATATCGGCCAAGGGCTCGGCATCGCCGACGCGCTCGCCGCCCTCTATTTCCATGAATTGCGCTGGGACCCGGCCGATCTTGGCTGGCCGGAGCGCGACTTTTTCCTGCTCTCGACCGGCCATTATTCGATCGCGCTCTGGGCGACGCTCGCCGAAGCCGGCGTGATCCCGCTGGATGAGCTCACGACCTACGGGGCTGACGACAGCCGGCTCGACATGTCGACGCTCGACACCACGCCAGGCGTTGAGATGACCGGTGGCTCGCTCGGCCATGGACTCGGTCACGGCGTCGGCATGGCGCTCGGCTTGCGGCTCCGGCATTCGCCCGCCCGCGTCTTCGTCGAACTTTCCGACGGCGAGATGCAGGAAGGCGCGAACTGGGAGGCCGCCATGGCGGCCGCGCATTTCCGGTTGCACGACCTCGTCGCGCTGATCGACTGCAATGGCATTCAGGCCGACGGCGCTCTCGTGCTCGACATGGAACCCGTCGCCACCAAGTGGCGCGCGTTCGGCTGGGCCACGCAGGAGATCGACGGCAATGACCTCGCCGCAGTCGTCGCGGCCCTCGCCGAGGCCCGTGCGGCCGAGGGCAGGCCGCATGCGATCGTGCTGCGCACCCGTCCCGGCTGCGGCGTGCCGACGCTAGAACGGCGCGAGAAGGCCCATTTCGTGCGGGTCGAGCCCGGCGAATGGGACGCTCTGCGGACAGAACTCGACAGGCACGCGGAGGCCGCCCATGGTTGAAGCCGCACGCACCCTGGCGATGGGCCAGGACGAGGCGACCGGTGCCGAACGGTCGACGGTCGACGCGCCGTTCGGCACGGCCCTTGTCGAGATCGCGCACCGTCGGGCCGATATTGTTGGCCTCAGCGCCGATCTTGCCAAATACACCGACATCCTGCCCTTTCGCGACGCCTTTCCCGAGCGCTTCTTCAACATCGGGATGGCGGAGCAGAACCTCATCGCGGTCGCGGCCGGCCTGGCGCGCACCGGCCACGTGCCGTTCGCCACCACCTATGGCGTGTTCGCCAGCCGGCGCGCCTACGATTTCGTCGCCATTGCCTGTGCGCACAGCAAGCTCAACGTCAAGATCGTGGCCGGCCTGCCAGGCCTTACGACCGGATATGGAGGAACGCATCAGGCAATCGAGGATCTCGCCCTGATGCGCATGATTCCAGGGCTGGTGGTGATCGATCCCTGCGATGCTACGGAGATTGCCCAGGCAACGGCGGCCGCCGCCGACCACGACGGCCCGGTCTATATGCGGCTTCTGCGAGGCAAGGTCGCAGTCGTGCTCGAACCCGCCACTTACCGGTTCACGATCGGCCGGGCGCAGCGGCTTCGCGAAGGTTCGGACTTCGGCATCGTCTCGACCGGCCTGATGACCGAGCGTGCCCTTGACGCCGCGGCGGCTTTGGAGAAGCGGGGTATCCGCACCGGCATTCTTCACGTGCCGACGTTGAAGCCTTTCGATACGGAGGCAGTCGCCGCCTTTGCGGCCGCGGTGGATCGCCTGGCGACGGCGGAGAATCATGTCGTGCAGGGCGGCCTTGCGAGCCAGGTCGCTGAGGCGCTGTTCGACCACGGCGTGCAGAGAGCGCTGACCCGGATCGGCCTGCCCGACCGCTTCATCGAATGCGGCGCCGTGCCAACCTTGCAGAAGCGCTACGGTCTCGACACGGCCAACCTGATCGCCGTCGGCCTTGCCGCCCCACCGGGATCGGTACGATGAAGCGTCAGTCGCGCAACTCTACCGAAACCGAACCGTCACGAAGCACAGCCGCAACTTTGCCACGGAAGTGCTCAATTGCCGCGGCTCCGTCGAGAACGGAAATTTCCGTGCGATAAACGCGCCGTTCGCCAGGCTTCAGCATAATCAGCTCGCCGGCCGCCTTCACCGCCTCGCGACCGAAGCCGTTGGTACAGGGTTCGATGCCCACCGCGTATTGGCCTTCGGCCATCATGCGCCACTCGATATAGTTCGGCATGACGCGCTTATCATAGCTGACCGCCACACCGAGCCCGAGCCGCGCATTGACGATGGCGACATGCACGCGGCCTTCCGCGTCAGCGGCCATCTCGTGCGCGAAGGTTTGCTGCGTGAAGTTTGCCTGCGGCGCGATGAAGGACGACCAGCTTCTCGGGTCATCGAGATCGGCCGTGCCGAAAAGCAGCTTTGGCCGCGCAGCGCTCGGGGCGATCAGCTCCGCGCCGGCGTCGACGAGCGGAAAGCCGATGTTGTAATGATAGAGGAGCATGTGCTCGACCGGCACGAAGGCGCGGTTTTCGATCACGTCTTCCATGACGAAGGCTGCGCGGCCGAGCTCGGCGCGATAGGTGCGCGTCATCACGAGATTTTCGCCATACGCCTGCGCCTGTGTCACCCGGCCGACGGACTCCATGACCAGATCGTCGCCTTCCCAGCGTTCCACGAGCGAGACGAGCTCGGCCGGTATCATGGCTGCGCGGTCGTGCACGCCGTAGCGCTCCCGCGGGCGAGCGGGAAAATTGTAGTGCCCCACTTCGGCGGTCTCCGGATTGCCGATGTGGATAAGACCACACGTATTGTTGAAGCCGCCGAGCGCCGTACGCAACCAGCCGAATTCGGTCTGCTGCTCGAAATACCAAGGGCCGGGCATCAAAGTTGGCGGCATCCAGGCGAGCGAGGCGCCTCGGTATTCGGCGCGGCCGACATCCATGCCTCGGTCGAGTGCGACCTCGAATATGAAGCCGCTCCCGGTGCGGAATTCGATCAGGCGGACGCCGCGCGAAGGACCATTGTCCGAGGCAAGCAACCTGACGCCGCCGAGCTGGGAAACATGGCCGACGCGGCGCTCTAGCTCGGACCGGTTCCATCTCTGCCCAAAGAGCTCTGCCATCGTCTCCACTGGCAGTAAACGGTGCCATCCGCCAAGTCAATCAAAGAAGGAAAATCGGGCGGCTCTCCGACCGTGTCTCCGTGTCTGTTTAGCCTCATGTCCCAATCCTCGTATCGGCGTGTGGGCGTGTCGGCGTAACAGCGAGCCTGCGAATGGACGAACGCGACTGGCGAATTCCGATCTAGCCGAGATCCAAATCCAGGTACCGTCGCTTCCCTTATGATACACGCCGATACGCCATAGACCATACGCCGACCCGAGGATTGGGACCTGACGCTAACCGTTCGTGGTGTCAAAAAGTTGGACAAATGAGCCGAGTTTTTCAGGTACAGACCACTGGTCGGTTTGAGGTCGAAGACTTCGCTATACACATACCGCGGGCCGGCAAGACCGCCGATGAACAGCGGTGTTCCGGATCATGCATCGCCAAAACACCCGTCAGCCGCGGAGCTGAGACGTAAGATCGCGGTTCAGATTGACGACTCGTAGAGTCATCGGTAACATTGCGCATATTTCAAAACTTCGCCGCCCCCAGATCGGCGGAGCGCACACGAGAGGAGAACATGTCGCGATTTCTGACGGCTTTGGCGGCTGCGCTTTTAATCGGCATTGGCTGGCCGGTATCGACTGGCGCCATCAACAATCCACCGAAAATCGGTCTCGTTCAGATCGATCTCAGCAATCCCTTCCACTTGGGCGAGGTCGACGGCGCCAAGGAGGCGGCGCGCCGCTTCGGCTTCCAATTGATCGTCACCAGCGGCGAAGGCGACGTGAACAAGCAGATCCAGGCCGTCGAAAACCTGATCAACGAGGGCGTCGACGCCATCGCGATCAACTTCATAGACGCGGGCGCCTTCGGGCCCACGATGAAGAAGGCCGCCGCTGCGGGCGTGCCGATCATCGGCCTCCACTCGAAGATCGAGGGCTGCGCGGCCGTGCTCGGTTTCGACGAGCGGCATACCGGAAAGATCGTCGGCGAATACGCTGCGCAATTGCTCAAGGCCAAATATGGCGAAGCGAAGGGCGAGGTCGCCAACCTGCAAGGCCTGCTCGGACAAGGCCTCAATACCGACCGCTCCGGCGGCTTCACCGACGTGATGGCGCGATATCCAGGCGTCAAGGTCGTCGCGCAGGACCCGACCGACTGGGATCCGACCAAGGCGGTCGAGGTCACTGAAAACTGGATGACCGCCTATCCCTCTCTCGATCTGATCTACGGCAACAGCGACAGCCTGACCGTGCCCGCGGCGAAGGTCGTCGCGCGCAGCGGTCGGCAGGGGCAGATCATGCTCGTCTCCGTGGACGGTACGAAGGACGGTCTCGAGGCGGTACGCGACGGCGTCTTGAAAAGTACGGTCTTGCTGGCGCCGCAATATTCGGGCTTCTGGAAGGCCTACCTGCCCTTTGAGATCGCCACCCACAAAACCGATCAGAAGGAGCTTCTCATCCAAGGCGTCCTGGTCACCAAGGACAATGTCGTGCCGGCGCTCAAGCTCGCCGACGACCAGGTTCACGACATCCAGAAGTTTCCCTTCGAAAAACCGCTGACCGACATCGTGGCGGCCTATAAGTGAACGGAAGCCCCGTCTCCCCAACCCCGGCGCTCGAAGTCCGCGACCTGACGAAGCGATTCCCGGGCGTGCTGGCACTCGACGGGGTTACCTTCGTGCTCGGACGAGGCGAGATCCATGCGCTCGTCGGCCAGAATGGCGCCGGCAAGTCGACCATGATCAACATCTTATCGGGGATGCTTGCCCCCGATGCCGGCGAAATCCGCCTTGCAGGCCAGCCGTCAAGCATCGACAGCACCCGCAAGGCCATCGAGCTAGGCATCGCCACCGTCTACCAGGAGCTGAGTCTGCTTCCGAACCTGACGGTGGCGCAGAATATTGCACTGGGACACGAGCCGCGCCGCCTCGGCCTGCTCGACGTCGCCGCGATGCGGACCACAGCGCGGAAGGCGCTCGCCCGGATCGGCATGGAGATGGCGGACGACATACCTGTCGGCCGGTTGTCGCTTGCCGAGCGCCAGCTCGTCGAAATCGCCAAGGCCCTCGCCCATGATCCGACCGTGCTGGTGCTCGACGAGCCGACGGCCGCACTGGGCGCCCGCGAGGTCGAGCGCCTGTTCGCCATCCTGCGGAGATTGAGGTGCGAAGGCATGTCGACCGTCTATGTTTCGCATCGTTTCCGTGAGATCCTCGACCTTTGCGACCGGGCGACGGTGCTACGCAACGGCCGCGTGGTGATGGCGACTGAGCTTGCCGGCTGGAAGGAGGCTGACCTGACCGAAGCAACGGTCGGCGGCCGCAGCGAGGTTTTTGCGCGCGCTCGGCCGGCCGCCGGCCGACGGACCCCGATCGTCGCGGCGGAAGGGCTTTGCTACAGCGACCAAGTGAAAAACGTCAGTTTCTCGGTCGCCGAGGGCGAAATCCTGGCACTGACAGGCCTGCTCGGTGCTGGGCAGAACGAGATCGCCCGCCTTCTCGGGGGCGACCTGCAGCCCGACGCCGGCTCGATCGTAATCGGCGGGCGGAAGGTGGTTCTGCGCCATCCCTCCGACGGCCGCGCGGCGGGCATCTGCCTTGTCAGCGACGAACGCAAGAGGGAGGGCATTCTGCCCAACCTCACGTTACGGGAGAACATTGCACTGCCATCGCTCGGCCAGCGGCGGGTCGGTGGCTTCTTCGTCGACAGGGCGGCCGAGCGCACCGCCGTTGCGGAATCGGTGCGGCAATTTGGCGTAGTCGCCGGCTCCCTCGAGACGCCGATGCGGTCGCTGAGCGGCGGCAACCAGCAGAAGGCGCTGATCGCCCGCTGGCATCTCGCAGCCGCCATGGCCTTTGTCCTCATAGAGCCGACGCATGGCGTCGACGTCGCGGCGCGGGGCGAGATCTACCGTAGGCTCGATGCCCTCGCAGCCGCCGGCAAGGCGCTGGTCGTCGTCTCCTCGGAGATTGCCGAGGTTCTGGCCATCGCCGACCGCATTCTCATCATTCGCCAGGGCTTGATCGCCGCGGCGACGACTCCGTCCGAAACCGACGAGGAAGGCCTCAACCTGATGATCCAGGGGGCAGGATGAACGCGCCCGCCCACCCGTCCGAAACCTCGGCCGGTCCGCACCGCACCGGCGCTGCCTTTGCGGCTGCGGGACTTCTCGGGGTTCTGCGCGAGGCGCCGATGGTCGCCGCCGGTGTTCTCCTGTTTGTCGGATTCGCGGCGACTTCGAGCGTTTTCCCGACCGCCGCCAATGCCGAAAACATCCTGCGCCAGGCCGCGCCGACCCTGATTCTCGGGATCGCCATGGCACTGGTCGTGCTCATCGGCGGAATCGACCTCTCCGTCGGATCCGTCGTCATCGCCTCAGCAACGACTGCCGGCATTGCGCTCCAAGCGCAGGTTCCGGACGCGCTCGCAATGTTGGCGGCGATCTCCATCGGCGCCAGCGTCGGCACCATCAACGCTGTGCTCACCGAAGGTCTGGGAATGAGTCCCGTCGTCGTGACGCTCGGCACCATGATAGCCGTTCGCGGCCTCGCGCTGTTGGCGCTTGGCGCCCATCATTCCTGGATAAATATCGACGCGCCGGGCTTCAATGCGCTGGCCTTAACGCGCATCGGAGGCTTGCCACTCGATGCGCTGCTTGCAGTGGCCTTGGCGTTCATTGCCTGGGTGGCGTTGCGCCGGACCGTCTACGGACGGCGCCTCTATGCGGTCGGCGACAACCCCGTCGCAGCCCGGCTCTGCGGCCTGCCGATCTGTCGCCTGCGCGGCGCCGCCTATATCGCCTGTGGAGCACTAGCCGGCGTCGGGGGTATTCTGGCCGGCGCCCGGACCGGAGTGGTCAGCCCATCGATCGGTAACGGCCAGGAATTCTTGGCGATTGCCGTCGTGGCGCTCGGCGCCGGCGGCCTGCCGGCCGGACGCGTGAAGATCGGCGAGACGGTGGTCGGCGCGCTCATCGTGACAATGGTCTTCAATTACATGACGATCCGCGGCGTTGCGGCCACTTGGCAGACCACCGCGACCGGCCTGTTGCTTCTCGCAGCCATGGTCATCGGCCGGCTGGCTCAGAGGCAAGGAGCCGGGGAGATCTCGGTCGGCATCCAAGCTTTAGGCACGACGGGCGGCAGCCTGGCGCGATCCCTCGGGCGCAATGCGATCGCCGTCGCGACCATCCTGCTCGTTGCGCTCTTTGCGATCATCAATCCTCGGTTCGCGACGCTGCCCAATCTCATCGCCTTGATCGAGCAGAATGCCGTCTTTGCCATCGTCGCAGTTGGCGCGCTGATCGGCATCGTCTCGCGCTGCGTCGACATTTCGCCGGGTTCCGTCGTGGCCCTTGGCGCGGTCGTTGCAGCGCTCACCCTGCGGGCGGGATTCACTGCGCCGGCTGCGCTGCTTGCCGGCGTCCTCGCCTGCCTGATCGTCTATGGCCTCAACGGCCTCCTTGTCGGTTGCCTGAGGCTCGAACCGTTGATCGTGACGCTCGCCGCCTGGATCTGGGCCCGTGGCCTTTCCGTATCGCTGACGGGCGCGCGCACGATCCCGTTCGATGCCGGCTTTGTCAAACTCATGAATACCCCCATCCTCGCCGGCTTCACACCCGCCGTGGCGTTGGTGCCCGGCGCCTTCGTGCTCGGCTGGCTGGTGCTGACGCGCCTGCCGATCGGAATGCGGCTCTACTCGCTCGGCAACGACCCGCGCGCGCTGCGTCAGGCGGGTGTCGACGACAGGGCGACGCGCTTCCTGATCCTTCTCATCATGGGATGTTTAACGGCTGCCGGCATGGTGGTAATGCTTGGCCGGCTCGGCGCTGCGGCACCGACCGCCGGCTTCGGCCTGGAACTCGATGCGATCGCCGCCGTCGTGATCGGTGGCGCCTCGTTTCGCGGCGGGGAGGGGCGGCTGCGCGACACCGCGATCGGCGTCGCCTTCCTGGCGGTGATGAACAACGGCCTCTCCGGGCTTCAAATGACCGATGCCGGCTTCTTTATGATCAAGGGCGGCACCATTCTCGCCGCGCTCGTTTTGCGGTCGACGGCAGGCCTGCTGCCGCAGGAGCGGAGGCACGCTTGATGGTTGCGGAGGAGGCGGCGAAGGGAGAATTATCGGCGTCATGAAGATCAAGCGGCTTGAAACGTTTCTTGCCAACGCAGGCCTACGTAACTACCTCTTCGTGCGACTTGTCACCGATACGGGACTCACCGGCATCGGCGAGGCGTCGCTCGAATGGCAGGAGCGTGCCGTCGAAGTCCTCCTCAACGAATGGGTCGCCGCTCGCGTGGTAGGCCGCGATCCGTTCGACATTGAGGAGGTCGTCGGCGGCATGGTCCGCGACCAGTACCAGGGCGGTGCGACAATCATGACGGCGATCAGCGGCGCCGAGATCGCCATGTGGGACCTGATCGGCAAAGCTTGCGGCCAGCCGGTCTACCGTCTCATTGGCGGACGCGCGCGCGAAACCGTCTACGCTTATGCCAACGGCTGGTATGGCGGCTGCCGGATGGCCGCCGAATTCGCCGCCCGCGCGGCAGCCGTCGTGGCGTGTGGCTACAACGCGCTCAAGTTCGACCCGTTCACGACCGCTTGGAAGACGCTCCACAGCGAGGAGGAGCATGCGGCAATCGAGATCATCGATGCGGTCGCGCGCGCGGTCGGACCGAAGGTCGGGTTGATGATAGAAATCCACGGACGGCTCGCCGCCGACGAAGCCATCCGCTTCATCCGCCGCCTCGCATCGCACAACATCGTCTGGTGCGAGGAGCCGGTTGCCCCCGAGAACCTTGATCTCCTCAAGGAGGTGAAAGCCGCCGTGCAGCACCCAATCTCAGCCGGTGAGCGCCTCTATACCCTAGCTGATTTCGCGCGGATGATCACCATGCGCGCATGTGATGTTGTGCAAATGGATATTGCGCATTGTGGCGGCTTGGCGGCAGCGAAGAAGATTGCCGCTTTCGCGGCGGTCCAGGACCTCGGCGTCTCGCCGCACTGCTCCATCGGTCCAGTAGCGTTCGCGGCTGCGATCCACTTCGCCTACTCGACCCCCAACATGCGCCTGCAGGAGTCTTTTGCCGAATTCGACGTCGACTGGCGCAATGACCTCGTCGGCGGATGGAATCCGCTCGGACACGGCGCGCTTACTCTGCCGGAGCGGCCGGGGCTCGGCGTGGAGCTCGACGAAGCGGTGATCGCCCGCCACCCCTATAAGGCGCTGTCGTTTCCGTCGCTTTGGGATAAGACCTGGACCGACGAATTCACCGGCGCAGTGGCCTTTCGTGGGACGCTACCTCGATGAGAAAGCTCGACCGACACGAGGCGATCGTTTCCCGATGGTTGTGGCCCCCACGACGGTTGCAGAACGTTTGTTGCGTCCCATCAATTTGCCGCACCGCGCCAACTGCCCAGTGCGAGCTCTCGGCCGAAGCCTCTTTGGCACTGACAGGCGTCGATTCAATGTGTTGGCGGCAGCGATAGCCAGGCGTCCCCGATTCGGATATTTAAGTCGGATTTCCCGAAATGATGTCTGCGACCAGATCGGCCACCACCTGCCATTTACCTTCTGCAATGAGATCGATTGGTTTTCGGTCATCCAAAAGCTCATTTGGCATTCGTAACCATTTACGGAAATCCTCGTCTGAGACGGCCACGCCTAACCTCGCTTCGCTCGAAGAATTCGAGGGCGTCTGCCTTTCCACGGGGATCTGAAGAATCCTAGCTAGTATAAGGCTGTTTTGAGGGATGTGTTGCAACTTCAGGCAAAGAACTTTGTGAATTTTGGCGCCGGACTCGGCTTTGTGGATGTTTTCAGCCCGCGCGGACGTCTCTTGATGCGCCTGGAGC
>Ga0210396_10005461_pt1 | contig 12311 bp, 8 predicted proteins | sample IncBWH17OmetaG_FD_155466 | JGI IMG/M metagenome (GOLD analysis project Ga0210396, IMG submission 155466) | Forest soil microbial communities from Barre Woods Harvard Forest LTER site, Petersham, Massachusetts, United States - Inc-BW-H-17-O ...
TCCGATGGCGGGACCAATCAGGAGTATGGGTGTCTCCGCAGAAGGGGGCAAGAACGAGAGCAGGGCATAGAGCCACAGAAAAAAGAAGTCGGGCCGCGGGGCGGTCTGAATAAGAGTCGGATCCGGTTGGCCACCCGGACCAAACGGACCGAAGTGAGCAGCACAAACAGCAATCGCAAGGAGAATAAAACCGGAGAAGAAGATATCCTTCCACACCGCGTTCGGCACGAACGGCACGCCCTCATTCTGTGTGAGTTCGTGATACTCCTGGATGTAAGTGGCGCGGCGGACGACGCGGCCTGGCATGGGCCATTCGTTGATTCCCAGCTTCAGCACCATGAGGAGGTGCAAGCCGACACAAGCAATCAGTAGTCCTGGAACTACAAAAACGTGCAGCGCGAAGAATCGCGAAAGTGTCGCGCCCGCAATGATTGGACCGCCAAGCATGAGGTTCACAGCCCAAGGTCCGATCACAGGGACGCGGCTTGCGATCGATGCGCCAATGCCTAATCCCCAGTAAGCGTCTTGGTCGAACCTCAATACCTGCCCCGTAAAAGCCATGCCAAGCGTCACCAGCAAAAGAAAGACGCCAACGATCCATGTCAGTTCTCTTGGAAACTTGTAGGCTCCAAAAAGGAAAACCTGCACCATGTGAATCAAGACAATCGCGACCATGAAGTTCGAGCCCCATCCGTGCAGGGCTCGTATGAACCAACCCAGGGAAACTCCGTGATTGAGGGTCTGCAGGCTGTTCCATGCCTCTCCCGCAGAAGGCACGTAGATCAGCGCAAGCAGTATGCCTGTCACAAGCTGGAGCATGAAACATGTGAGCGCGGCGCTGCCGAAAACATAGAACCAACTTGCGGTCTCGCGTGGCACCCTGTGTTCGGCAGTTTCGCGAATTGGCGTTCCAAGCTGCAAGCGCAGATCGAACCAGTCACGGAGCTTTCGGATCAGGCGCATGTCGGCTTGCCTCCGCTCTTATTTGCCACAGGTTGACCAGGGGTTGGCATCTCGCCGGCTTTGATGAGGAGCTTTCCATCCTCGATTTTGTAGCGGTACTGGAACAAGCCGCGTTCGGGAGGCCCCGATGCGCGCGAGCCGTCCTGGTAATACGCGCCGCCGTGACAGGGACACATGAAGAGACTCGATTGTGGAAACCAGCGAACCGGACATCCCAGGTGCGCGCAGTTGATGGCAAAGACCTGGAAAGTTTGATCGTCAATCCTGCGAACCCAGCACGCGATGTTGCCCGTTTCTCCGTCCCAGTCGTTGACCAGGGGATTGCGATAGGTGGCGAGTCGAGTCTGCCCTGCGGGAAACTGTTCCAGCACGCCGAGCGAAAGCCACGACTCATAACCAAATTTCCTTTGGCGGGTCACAGGCGACAGGAGATAGCGCACGATCGGCACGGCCAACAAAATGCCGACAACGCTGTTGAGAAACACTCCCAGTTTCACAAGCGCCGCGCGTCTCGACATTCCATTTACTGCGCTCATTGAAATCCTCTTTGGGCCGGGTTCATAGAAGAAACCGGGTACGGTTGGCCCGGGAACTTTGATCGCTGGCTGGATAGCCAAGCCACGACATCAGAAATGTCTTGGGCCGACATGGGTCGGCCCTCGACGTCACCGCGCCAGTCCGGCGCACCCAACTCGGGGCGGCCGGCAATCACGATCGTTCGAAGTTGTTGATCGCTTACCAGTGCGAGGTACGAGCCATTCACAATCGAACTGGCCTTGCTTCCGCCCAGACCGTCGACTCCGTGACAGGAGGAACAGTATGTGCGATAGGCATCTGCGCCACGCTGAGGGTCTCCGGGAGTCGACGCTGTATAGGGTGGCGGTTTCTGATCGCCGCGAGCGTCGGGTTTTTCCCATGACCTGATCCCCCTCACTAGCGCGTCGATCTGTTTTTCGGTGAGCATGCCGCCCGCACTCTGAGCAAAAGCAGGCATCGGTGTGCCGGGGACTCCGTTTGAGGCGATGCGGCGAATCACGGTGTCGTCTGCAATCGTGAGAAACACCGGATTCGCCAAGGCAATGGCGGCTCCCCCGTTACCGTCGACGCCGTGGCATCCTGCGCAGTTCTGTCCGTAGAGCGTATTGAAGTCGACGACGTCGCTCGGAATCACGACCGCCGATTCCGGCCGATGGACGCCGGGAAAACTGCTGCAGGCGGCGCAAACCATGAGCGAAAGGATCGCGACTGTAACGAGAACGGAGCGATGCTTCATTGCCGAGGACCGCCTCCACTTTTTTCGTCCAGCGCTGAAGGCGCTTCAATCCCGGCGCGCACCGCGAAGGGGAGGTATTGCCAAGTACGCACGCGCTCTTGCCTGGAAACGATGATGCCGGCGACGATGCCAAATCCGATCTGGGAAATGACGAACCAGAGCCAGTCAATCCGCTGCTTGAGCGTGGGATCGAGCACTTCGAGCATGCTGTGAATCAGACCAGACCACAGAATCGGAGCGATTACACCTCCGAGCAGAACGGGGCGGCGAGGAAACATCGGAAGTGCTGCGCCATACAGAAGGCCAACGAGTAAAGAGCAAAGCAGGTGCAGGATCGTTGCAATGATCAACCCGTCCCAATGAAAGGCCGCGATTTGCTCTGTGGTGACTCTGGCAGGGAAGAAGCCAGCCGACAGAAGATTGATTGGGTACCACATACCGTGGCCGCTGATGACTCCATAAAGCACCGCCAGAACAGCCATGGCTACACTTCCTGCCAATCCACCTTTAACTCCAGCCGAAATCGGATAGATCTCTAACGGCAGTCGCGCCCGTTGCAGTTCCTGGGTCTTCCATTCGACCCGATCCACCTGCGGACGGCTGGTTTCCGCAGTTGGTACCTTCTCCACCACTGCCATCGTCTCGTGCTTTTCCTGAGGCAACACTTCGCGGAACCATCCGACGCAACCGGCAAACGTAAGGATCGCCCCCAGAATGCTGACGGAAGCGCTGGTTACCAATCCCGCGAAGATCAATGTAAGACCGAAGGCCAAGATGATCGGCCAAGCCGTCGGTGCGGGCAGTTGAATCGTGCGCGGCGGCCCTGCCGTCTCCGGCGATAGTTCAAGTGTTTCTGATGCCATCTTCCAGTACCTGTCTCATCGTCCAATCACGTACACGACCGTGAAAACCACAATCCATACCGCGTCGACGAAGTGCCAATAGAGCGATAAGACGTCGACACGCTCAGCGTGTTCGGCTCTGACGCTTCCCACAAACGTGAACGCCATCACTAGGGAGAGGCTCACAAGACCGACCACGACGTGAAACGCGTGCAGCCCGACCAGTGAGTAATAGGTTGTCCCAAACAGGTTCGTGCTGATCGTCAATCCTTCTTGGTAAATGAGCCGATGCCACTCGTTGGCGGTGCCATATAAGAAAGCGGCGCCTAGTGCGATGGTGACGAACCACAAGATTCCGAAACTTCGGACGCTACACCGTCGAAGGGCCGTCGCAGCCAGGTGAATCGTGAGACTGCTCGAAAGCAAACAGATCGTGTAAAAGGCCGGGACAGTGAGAACGTCTTTCGGCGTGGGGCCCGTCAGGCTCCTGCCGATGTAAAAAAGGTATGCCACCACGAAGATCGTGAAGATCGCGGCCTCGGCGGCGATCAGAGCCAGCATTCCGATGCGTCCGCGAGTGGGACGATCCAACTCCGTTCTCCCCCCAGCCAACCTTATGCCCGTTGTATTCATCAAGGTTTCTCGCTATTCGTAGTTCCAGTCGGGATCAGCCGGATGCTTAAGGTCCCAGAGCGGACGGCGGCTCCTAATCACCGGGATCGAGGAGAAGTTATAGGCAGGGGGCGGTGAACTCGTGGACCACTCCAGTGTCCAGGCGTCCCACGGATCGCTTCCGGCGGCTTTGCCCCGGAAATAGGACCAGAGCAGGTTTATCAGGAACACCAAAATCCCGGCGGCCTGGAAGAAGACTCCGATGGTCACAATGAAGTTCCACATGTCCCAACCCCGCCCTGGTTCGTAGGTGTAGATCCTTCGCGGCATACCTAGCAATCCAGGGATATGCATGAAGTCGAAGGTCAGGTGAAATCCGAGGATGAAGAGCCAAAAGTGCAGCTTACCGAGCGTCTCGCTGTACATCTTCCCCGACATCTTCGGGAACCAGTAGTAAAAAGCTCCGAAGAGAGCAAACAGAATGCCGCCGACAATCACGTAGTGAAAATGTGCGACCACAAAATATGAATTCCCCAAGTGCCAATTGAAAGGCGCGACACTTAACATCACGCCGGTGAGGCCGGCCGCCAGGAATTGGAAGAGAAAAGCAATGCAGAACAGCATCGGAGTCTTGAACTCGATCTTTCCTCCCCACATGGTGGCCAGCCAATTAAAGATTTTGATGCCCGTGGGGACCGCGATTGCCATGGTCGACAGAACAAAGAAGGTGTTCACGTTTGCGCCCATGCCAACCGTAAACATGTGGTGAGCCCACACACTCATGCTGATGAAACCGATCGCGACGGTTGCCCCTACCATCACCGAATAACCGAAGATCGGCTTGCGAGAGAAGACTGGTACGATCTCAGAGACGAAGGCGAAGGCTGGGAGGACCAGGACGTAGACTTCCGGATGTCCGAAAATCCAGAAGAAATGCATCCAGATCACGGCGGAGCCTCCTGCCTGAGTGTCGAAGAAATGTCCCCCAAGATAGCGATCAACCAGCAGCATGATCTGCGCAGCAGTAAGCGGACTGACGGCGAGGATCACCAATCCGGCCATGATCAGGTTGAGCCATGCGAACAATGGCATTTTGGCGAGCGTCATTCCTGGGCAGCGCATGCAGAGAATTGTGGAGACGATGTTGATCGCGGTACCGATGCTGCCGAAGCCGGAGACCAGCAGAGCCAGCGTCCAGAAATCGGTGCTGTGGCCAACGGAAAACGTCCGCGAAGTCAACGGTGCATAGGCGAACCACCCGACGTCGGGAGCGTTGCCCGCTCCGTAAAGTCCATTGGCTCCCACCAGGCTGAAGTACAGAAGCAGTCCACCAAAAGCGGTCATCCAGAAACTGAAAGCATTCAGGCGCGGAAAGGCCATGTCCCGCGCACCGATCATGAGTGGAATCAGATAGTTTGCGAATCCAAACAAAACAGGCATCACCACGAAGAAAATCATGGTGGTTCCATGCATGGTGAACATTCGGTTGAAGACTTGGGGCGAAACAAAATCGTTGTGCGGGCGGATGAGCTGGATGCGGATAATCATCGCCTCGATCCCCGCAATCACGAGAAACACCAAGGCATAAAGGATGTACAGAATGCCCAACCGCTTGTGATCAACCGTCGTAACCCAATCGTGGAGCCTGGAGACAACAGGACGCGATGCAAATTCCGTTCTGGGCAGCGTGACGGTATCAGTCGACATCGGGTGATCTCCTCAAAGTCTTGAATGAGGTGCTCAACGAAGCGTTTCCAAATAGGCTGTTAATGCGTCTAGTTGCTGTTCGCTCAACTGCATCGCGGGCATCAGGGAGCCAGGCTTTATGGCGTCCGGTTTTCGGATCCACAGCCGGAGATTTTCTGGTGTATTCGGAACTGCGCCGGCCGCGATCGTGTCCCGGCTCATCAGGTGCGTGAGGTCCGGACCGAATCGCCCGCTGGCCACTGTACCGGACACAGTGTGGCAATTGATGCAAGCGGTGGTCTCGAATATCTCTCGTCCCTGAGATACAGTGTCATTCATAGACGCCGGCCGGCGTTGCTGCTCGATCCATCGATCAAAATCATCTTTCGATTGGACATAGACACGCAGCAGCATCTTGGCATGCTGGGTTCCGCAGTACTGCGCACATTGCCCGAGGTAAACTCCTGTTCCCTGCGGGTCGATCCACATAGTGTTAGGGTGATTGGGAATCAGATCAGTCTTCCCCCCCAGCCGTGGGACCCAAAAACTGTGGTCTGTGTCGGCGGATAGCAGTTGAATGAATGTCGGTGTCGGATGGACCGGGTCACTGACGGGTAGATGCAGTTCGTTTGCCGTTACTACGCCCAAATCTGGATAACGATATTCCCACCAGAACTGGTGTCCGATCGCTGTAACTGCGATCGCGTTGCTGGGCGGCGATGTCTTCTGAACGAGGGCAATCACTCGTGCGGTCGCCATGAACAATGCAACGACGATGAGAATCGGAATGATCGTCCACGCCAATTCCACCTGATTGCTGCCGTAAACCTGGGGTGGTTCTCGTCCATCGTCATTCTTTCTCCTCCTGAACCTTACGACGGAATAAAGCAGTAAGGCGAAGACGATTAAGAAAATGGCTCCTGTAATCGCCAGCACGAACAAAGACAGTCCGAAGATCGATCTCGCCGGGGTCGATGCGGGAGCGAAGATATTAGTCGGGCTCAAGGGCTGGGCGGCGTCTGCAAGGGCCGTCCCGGCGCCGCAGATCAACACGACAAGCTGCGACATCCGAACTCGCCAGTTCCATGGGCCACGTGATCGCAACTTGAGCTCCTCAGTTCGGCTGTGTGATAGCTAGCCCCTCCCTCGCCTCAGGACTTATGCTTCGGAGTCTTGGAGTCCAAGGTCGAAATCATCGCTTGAGCTCCTGGCGGAACAGCGAATTGCCCGGACAGCACGATCTGCCTTGCTGGCACTTCCTTCGAGTAGATTTTCCGATTGGCGCCATTGTCGGGACGAATGGTTGATCCCCCGAGTGAAACCCCTACGAACGCGCCGCGGGCGCGAGAGTAGCTCAAGATGTCTGCCCGCAACGTGGCATCAGTTTCCGCGGAGGCAGTGCGACCGACCGGGCCTGCCGCAACCGACGCATCCGCACCGAGCTTTACGTTGCTCGTCAGAATTCCGCTTGCACCACGCTCATTCATCACCAGCAGCACGAAGTCTGTCGCCTCGCCACCGATTTGGAAGCCAAAGCTGCCGCCCTCGAGAGCCATCATCGTAGGCGCTCCCCACGATCCTGTGAAATCATCCCCTTGGCGACAGGACATCGCACCTCGCCCGTAGCTTCCCCCAACAATGAACGCGGCCTTCACGACAGACGGGAAAACGACCACACAATCGGCTTTGTCGAGTAGGTCTTGGGGTATGTCGTCGGGAACATCCAGAATCTCTTTCAACACGGTGCCGCTGTTCAGTAAGCGGTTCTCGTCTTTTTCTTCCTGATCAGCTGCGGAAGCTCGAGAGAAGAAAATGGTCAGGACCAACAGTATGCCCGTCAGATACGTAATTGGTTTCTTCATGATGCCTCTGCTTGCGCGGTTTTCAGCGCTCTTCCTCCATACCTGATTTTCGTAAGGCCGACGGCCGCACCGATGCACTGGCGATCCATGCGGTAAGCGGTGCCGCTTAGTGTTCTCGTTTGACATATGCAAGGCGCTAGCCAAACTGCGGCTCAGCGGGGGACAACGGGGGAAGGGATCACTTGCAGAGAAACCGAGGCCCGCGAGATCGCTACCTCAATACCGGTGCCGGAGTGGATGTCCACAGTCCGACACGTGTCATTCCGTGGTCACGGCATCCTAGGGTCACCTCTTCGACCTCCGCGGGGTGCATCTGCTCTCGAGGGTGAAGGCAGAGACCTTACTTGCGCTTTGTACGGCTAGGGTCGGATCACACCTCCAGAGCGATCTCAGGAGGTGGCATCTTGTGTTACACTTTGCCCCCATCGGATGAGAAGAGATTCTTCTTATGGCTGCGACCATCGGCAGCCCATCAGGGGGTCCTGTGATCGCTCGTCTTCTTCCTCTCGTACTACTCGTCGGTTCAGCGCCGGCGCAGACCGTCGTTCACTATGCCACTACCACCCACAACGTGAAGTACCTTTTTGCGACGGCGGAGCCGGTCGTGCGGCTGCACTCGGGCGACATTCTTGACACCAATACCCTCGACTGCTTTGGCAACGTGCTTAAGAAACCCGGGGACAAGCTCAGCATGGTGAAGGGCGACAATCCGCTGACGGGGCCGTTTTATGTGGAGGGCGCGGAGCCGGGCGACACGCTGGCGGTAAAGATTCTTGACCTGCAGGTGGACGGCGACACGGGCGTGGGCGCGTTTTCGTATGGATTTGGGGCGCTTAACGAAACCAACTACACACCGATGCTGCATCCGCCGCTGCCTGAGAAGATCTGGTTCTATCACATTGATCATGCGGCCAATGCAGCGACGTTCAAAGCTTTGGACACAGATTTTTCGGTGAAGATTCCCTTGCATCCTTTTTTCGGCTGCATTGGCGTCGCGCCGGCTGAGGGCGAGGCCCGGAGCTCGGTGGTGCCTGCGGAGTTCGGCGGCAATATGGATTCTCCCGAGGCCAGCCTGGGCAATACGGTGTATCTTCCGGTGAACGTGAAAGGCGGCCTGTTGTATATCGGGGACGGCCACGCCGCCATGGGCGACGGCGAGATTGCAGGCTCGGCGATCGAAGTGCCACTAAAGGCGCGAGTGCAGCTTACTGTGATCAAAGGGAGGGCCATCAATTGGCCGCAATTTGAAAATGACGATGCCATTATGACGGTTGGGGCGTATCGTCCTCTGGACGATGCACTCCGCATTGCGTTCACAGAACTGGTGCACTGGATCCACAAAGACTATGGCTTGTCGGAATTCGATGCCTACGAACTGCTGTCGCAAGTAGGGAAGATCCATCTGAACGAGATGGTGGATCCAAATTACGTTGTCGTGGCTTCGATCGAGAAGAAGTACCTTCCAGCGACGAAGAAGCCGTAGCGTCTACGGTAAATACCCTATTGTGCTTCTTGCGGAGGTGGTGAAATTTTGTTCTTTCAACGGTAGACCGAACAGCAATGGCGCCGAGCGGATGGCTCTTGCGGCGTAAACTTCGGCTGACGCTCGGAATCCAGCGTCAAAACTTCTAGAATTCGCCTCCGCAATTCCGCGAGGTTGCCTTCAATGTTTTCTTAGCGCAGCCTTCATTCACCAATCATCCCTGTGAGGCTTTTATTCTCGAGAAACTGATTCTCCAAAATGTTCATCGAGGAGGGGGCATGTTGCGCAACCGCATGTTGGCGATTCTAGTCATCATTTCGTCAGCGGCCTGTGCCTCGTGGGCCCAGGGAGGCGCAACCGGAGCGATCAGTGGCACGGTTCAGGATGCGTCTGGAGCCTTGATCCAGAACGCGAAGGTTAGTATCGAGAGCGAGGCCACGAGTGAGGTCGTGCGCCAGGTTGTGTCGGACTCCTCCGGGCTGTTCATGGCCACTCTTCTGCCGGTTGGCACCTACACGGTGGTGGTGGCCGCCGGAGGTTTCCCCGTCACCCGGTTTCCGGGCATTGCTGCGCGCATAACGGAAACGACGCGCATGACCGCGACGATGAAAGTGACTACGGTGACAAAGATCGAAGTCCAGACACAAGTCGAGAACGTGAATACTACCGAAGCCACCACGGGAGAGTCGCTCGGTTCCGCGACGATTACGACATTACCTCTGGCCACACGCAATTTCCAACAGTTGCTCCCGCTGTCGGCGGGCGCGTCTTCAGACTTGAACAACGCGTCTCAGTTGGGCCGCGGTGCTGTCTACATCCACGTCAACGGCGGGCGCGAGGACAACAACAACTATCTGATCGACGGAATTTCAGTGGCCGACTATGCGTTCGGCGAGTTGACTTACACTCCGCTCCCCAATCCAGACTCAATCCAGGAATTCAAGGTAAGCACGAGTTTGTATGACTCTTCACAGGGACGCAATGGCGGCGGGAACATCAACGCAACCCTGAAAAGCGGAACCTCAAGTCCCCACGGGGATCTCTGGGAATATTTCCGTAACACCTCGCTGGATGCCACCGACTATTTTCTGAAGAGAGTGGTGATTCAGCAGAATATTTTTGGCGGCGACTTGGGTGGGCCGGTGGGCCCTAAGGCCAAACTGGGCTACTTCTATCTGAACTACCAGGGCACGCGTCAGCGTAGCGGCGCCTCCCCGGGAACGTTCATCAACTCACCCAGCATTCCATACGTTCCTATCCAGGACCGGCAATCGCCGAGCCTGATGGCGACAGACTGCAACGAGGGTGCGGCGGTCGATCCGGTGGCCCTCAACATATTGAACGTCAAAAACAACCAATTCGGCGCAGGAGCCGGCGGATACCTATTTCCTCTGCCCACGGATGTCCCCTCCACCACCTCGTGCGGCACTGCGGTTCCGTTTGTGGTCACCAAGCCCGGGCGATTCACTGACGATCAATTCACTGCTAACTGGGACAAAGAGTTCCGCAATGGTAGGGACCACCTGTCCGAGCGCTTCTTCTGGTCCGATTCCGACACCTTCCAGCCTTTCGGTGCGGATAATTTTGGGATCCAAACCGGCGGCCAGCCCGGCGTGAACAACCTGAATTTCCCTTTGGATATTCCCTTGCACAGCCGTTTTGGCAGCATGACCGAGACGCATATCTTCAACTACAGGCTGCTGAACGAATTCCGGTTCGGGGTCAACATCATCAGCGATCGACTGGACAATAGGGCGCCGGTCACGGGATCGGAAGTCGGCATCAACCTGCCTACCGCGACCGGCGTCAATGGGCAAGCGGGTGATCCAAACATGTATCGTTTGCACTTCGGTACCTTCGAATTTGGGCCCTATACGACGCAACTGCAGTCGGCGCTTTCGGATAATTTTGTGTGGCTTGATACCGTAAGCTGGAGCCGGGGGCCGCACCAACTACGAATTGGCGGCGAGATCGACCGCGTGGCTATGCGCCGGAGCCTGCCTACCGGGGACAATGGCTATGTATTCTTCATACCGGCTCCTCCGGCAACTCCCTCGACAGATTTCCAGGGCTTTCTTTCAGGTTCCCCCCTGCTCTCAATGGCTGGCGGTGGTTCGGGCAACCACGACTATCGCGTGCCCAGCCGTGCCTGGTTCGTTCAGGACGACTGGCGGGCCAGCAGGAGCCTAACCTTGAACCTGGGCTTCCGAAATGAATTTATCGGCGCCCCGTACGACCTGCTTTGCCATACTGGCAACACCAACCCTCTTCTGGCCCCGGTGACAGGGCAGCCGTTCGTTTATCCCAAGTGCGTGAACAAGTTCAATCTGAGTGGCATTACGGGGACGCTAAATCAGGCTGGTCTCAAGAACGAGTATGCGACTGTCTGGGAGCCACGCGTCGGCTTTGCCTACGATGTAGGGGGCCATCACACCACTGCGGTTCGTGCCGGGTATGGTATTTACGCTGTGCGCGAAGACCTGGGTGCGGTAGATAACCTCGCTATTACCCCTCCCACTTTTCCGTTTAAGGTAGGCTTCCTCCCTGGGGCAGGCAGTCTGGCCAACCTCTTTGCAGCCAACGGCGCGTTTCCCATTCCGCCTCTTGGAGCAGCCCCAACGCAACCCTTTGTTCCAGTACCTTCGTTTTTTACAGGCTTCAGGCCTTGCTCCTTCCCCATGATCCAGCAATGCTCTCCCAGTTTTTCCGGGACGGTTCAAAGCACGATCGAACTCGTCGTTCCGTTGCACTGGGTTGTCGGCACAACCCAACAGTGGAACTTCAGCGTTGAGCGCCAGATTGGCCGGGACTGGTTTGCCGAGCTCGCGTACGTTGGGACCAAAGGCTCGCGCCTGCGTTCCACCACCGATGACGACCAGGCAGGGCTGGCGACCACCCAGCATCCGGTGATCATCCCGTACGCTTGCGGGGGTGGGCCCGGCTCCTGCACCATTATGGATTCGACTGCAGAGAACTCGCCAGCGCGGGCGCCTTATCTGGGCATTAATTCTGCTAATTTTGAAGATTTCGCTCCGAACTCCGACTCTCATTACAGTGCTTTGCAAGCCACTCTGGGCCACCACTTTTCCCGCGGGCTCTATTTCCAGGCCGCCTACACGTACTCAAAATCGATTGACGACGTCTCGACCGCCTCAGTGGCATTCATCACTCGCGTCAACGATCAGGTCAACGCCCGTGCCTCGCGAGGTCTTTCGGATTTCGATCGCCGCCAACGCTTTGTTACCAGCGCAGTCTATGAATTACCGGCGCTCGCCGGGAGCTCGAAGATGGTGAAAGGCGTGCTCGGCGGCTGGGAGACGAGCGGAGTCATCACTCTGCAATCGGGCGCGCCCTTCACCGTTTTTGATCCAGCGGGAGGGACCTCCTACAACCTGGCGAGTCCATCGTCCACCAGCACCTTCAATTCAGGGTTCGGTTGCGGAAATGCGCCCAGTTCGGGCAGCGTTCACGCGAGGCTGGCTAACTGGGTGAACCCAGCAGCTTATACTTCGGATCCATTCGCTCTGCTTTCCACGGGCGGAAATAGCGACGCCACTGTCTACGGGAACACGCCGCGCAACTGCATTATC
>Ga0210396_10005465_pt1 | contig 12303 bp, 11 predicted proteins | sample IncBWH17OmetaG_FD_155466 | JGI IMG/M metagenome (GOLD analysis project Ga0210396, IMG submission 155466) | Forest soil microbial communities from Barre Woods Harvard Forest LTER site, Petersham, Massachusetts, United States - Inc-BW-H-17-O ...
CGATTCCGGCGACTGGCGGGAGCAACTCGTGCTGACCGAGCATCGCTATATGCGGGAAGATCTGCGGCTCGGACTGTCGTTGTTGATCTCGGCCGCAGAGCTCGCCGGCGTTGCGACACCGCTCGCCAGATCCTTTCTTGCCATTGGCGGAGCGATCTGCGGAGAGGACTTCATGAAGACCGGACGCACGCTGGCTAGCCTCGGCCTCGGAAACCTGCATCGCGCTGAATTGCAGCCTCTCCTGCGCGAGGGATTTGGCCAATGAGCAGCACTCGCCCCGCTATCGCCTGCCTCGGCGCCGGCCGCATGGGTCGCGGCATCGCGGTAGCCTTCGCCTATGCCGGGCATGATGTCACCATGATCGACATCAAGTCCGGGCGATCAACCGAGCAATTTGGAAGGCTCGAAGCCGAAGCGCTGGAGGAAATAAGGAAGACGCTCGCCAGTTTGACGCGGTTTGGCCTGTTGAAAGAGGCAGAAGCCGATGTCGTCATGGCGCGCATTTCGGTAGTTCCGGAGAGCGACAGTACGGCCACGCTTACCGCTGCTGGAATGGTCTTTGAGGGCGTTCCCGAGGTCGTCGAGCTAAAGCGCGACGTGCTCGGCGCGGCGTCGAGAGTGGTCGGCCCCGACGTCATCATCGCGTCCACGACGTCCACCATTTTGGTCGACGACCTTTCCGGCGCGATCGAACATCCCGAACGCTTCTTGAACGTGCATTGGCTGAATCCGGCCTATCTGATCCCTCTGGTGGAGATTTCACCTGGCAAAGGGACCAATCCGGACGTCGTCACACGTGTCAAAGCGCTGCTGGAGGACATCGGCAAGGTGCCGGTCGTTTGCGCTGCGACGCCCGGCTTCATCGTCCCGCGCATCCAGGCGCTCGCCATGAACGAAGCGGCGCGCATGGTGGAGGAAGGCGTCGCCAGCGCCGAAGAGATCGACAAGGCGATCCGCTACGGGTTCGGCTTCCGCTACGCGGTGCTTGGATTACTGGAATTCATCGACTGGGGCGGCGGCGATATCCTCTATTACGCCAGCCGGTATCTCGAAGGCGCGCTCGGCAGCGACCGCTATCGCGCGCCGGATGTGATCTCGAACAACATGCGTGACGGCCGGATCGGCCTGCGCAGCGGCGCGGGCTTTCTGGACTATTCCGGGCTGAACGTGGACGAATATCGCGAGAAGCGCCTCGCCGAGCTGTTCAACATGCTTCGGCATGTCGGCCTGGCTCGGCCTCCTGTGCTCTAACTTATTGTTTGCGCATGATCTTTTCGGAAAACCGCTGCGCACTTTTCCGGATCATGCGCTAGCCAAACACATCCTGCAAGACACCCTCACGGACCACCGCGACGCCGTCGAGCTCGATCGTGGTGCCCATCATCGGCAAGTCAAAATGCCCGGCGGTGTAGCGGCCGGCAAATTCGTTGGCGCCGGTCGAGAACAGGAAATTGCCGGAAACGGCACGAAGCTCGGTGCCGTTGGTGTCGCGCTGGTCATACATCGACAACGACTCGTAGCGCGCCCCCGGGTTCATGCCGAAGCCGACATGCGACACCGCATAAGCCTCGCGGTCGCCCCAGGCAGCGAGGTAAGCGCGCATCATCGCGGCATCGGCGCCCTCGCCTTCGAGGTCGGTCACGTAATCGTCCTTCAACGTCATCCTGACCGCAGAGGTCAGATAGCGCTTGAAGGTGAGATTGATGTCGCCGGCCGCCATCACCAGCGTACCATTGACGCTGCCGCCCTTCGGGAAGCTGACGACAATCCCGCCCGGCCAATGCGCCAATGTGCCGGGCTTGTCGGTCCAGCCCCATACGCCGACCGTCGAAGCGCCCACCATATCGACCTCGAGCGCGGTGCCTGCCTTCGACGTCACCCGCATTCGCTTGGTTCCGCGCAGCATCTTGGCTGCCGCCCGCACCCGCTTCTCGAGCGCCGTGTCCGGCACCATGCGCTCCAACGCCTCCGGATGTTCGTTGGAGATCACGAGGATCCGGGCGCCGGCTTTGAGGATTTCCGGTGTCTCCGGTGCGTGCATCAAGCCTTCGATCGTGCAATCGACGACGAAGCCCGCCTGCTGTAGCGCGGTAATGACCGGCCCGAGCCGCTGGATCGCTTCGCTTGCGCCGGTGGAGCGGATTGGCACGATCTGCTTGTTGCGCGGCGTCGGCACCACGATGTGAAACGGCCGCGCGCCCATCCTGAGCAACGCGAGCTCGGCCAGATGGACATTAAGTTCACGGGACTGCGTTTCCGACAGGATCGCGGCCGTATCGCCGGCCTTCACCGCGCAGCGCTCGAATATTTCGCAGAACGCGTCGATCCATTTTGCTTCGATGCGGTCAGCGAGCATGATTTTGTCTCCTAGACTTCGGGGAATCCACGCAGCAGATAGGACCGCAGCAGTTCAAGCAGGCCATTGAGGATCAGGCCCAGCAGCGAGATCGTGATCAGGGGCACGAACATGTCGACGGCCTGGAAAGTGCGAGCGGCCGTCACCAGCACGTGGCCGAGACCGTCGGTCGAAGTAATCATTTCGGCCAGGAACACGACGATGCAGGAAATGACGAGCCCGATACGGCAACCGGTCAGAATCGAAGGTGCGGCCGCCGGCAATACGACCTTAAACAGGACTTCGCGTGGCGGCGTGCCTGCGGCCATCGCCGACCAGATCAGCTTCTGCTCGACGGTCGAGGCGCCGTAATAGGTCGATAGCAGGATCGGAAACAGCGCGTCGAAAATTACCAGCAATATCTTGGATTCGTGGCCGAAACCGACGAGCAGCAGCAAGGCCGGATAGAGCGCGACTTTCGGCAAGGGCGCGAGCACGCGCACGATCGGCCGCACCACGGCATTGATCGTGGGATTGACGGCAGCCGCGAGGCCGACGGTCACGCCCAGGATCACCGCGATGACAAATCCCGCAAACAGCCGAAACAACGTGGCCGCGATCTCCTGCTGATATGTCGTGGTCAGAAGCAGCTCGATCATGCGGCCAAAGACGTGGCCGGGCGGCGGCAGCAGCGTCACCGGCGCATAGCCGAAGGACACAAGCGCCTGCCATACTGCAACCAGAAGAGCTATCGGAATCAGCCCGAGCAGCAGATCGGAGGTAATCGCGCGCGCGTTCATGAGAAGCTCAAGGGAATGTCGAATTGCGGCTCGGACCACCGCACCAACCGGGCACGGAGCCGTTCAAACAACGCATCGAGGCCAATGCCCATGGCACCGACGATGATGATCATCGCAAACACCGTGTCGTATTGCCCCATGTCGAGCGCATTGAACAGGATATTGCCGGCGCCGGATTGGCGCGCGATCATTTCACTGGTGATCATCGTGATCAGCGCCAGGACAAGCCCGGTCCGGCAGCCGGTGAGGATTTCCGGCAGCGCCGCCGGCAGTACGATGCGCACCAGACGCTGCACGGCCGACAGCCCCATCGCGGCGCCCGACCAGAGCATTTTCTCTTCCACCGCCTTGGCGCCCTCAAAGCTGTGGTAGATCACTGGCAGGCTGACGCCAAGGAAAATAACCAGCGTCTTGGAGAGATCGCCGACGCCGAGCCACAACATGATGATCGGCATCAGTGCTGCCTTGGGCACGGGATAGATCACCATCAGAAGCGGATTGAAGAAGGAAGCCACCGCCCGGCTGCGACCCATCAACAGCCCAAGCGGGATTGACACCGCGACAGCGGCACCGAAGCCGATGGCCATCCGGCGCAGCGACGCGGCAAAGTTGACCAGCGAATCCTTGTCGCCGAGGATCGCCGGGATGGCACGGATCGCCTGCAGCGCGGTCGGGAAGCTGTCATTGTTCAACGCCAGCGAAGCAAGCTGCCAGATAAGCAGCAGTCCGATGCAAGCGAGAAATGGGGCGGCCCGACGCATCATAGCCGCAACTCGTCTTCGCCGGAATCGTCGAACATGCGCTCGATCTCGACGACATATTCCTGATAGCGCGGATCGAGCAGCAGTTCAGCCCGACGCCGAGGGCGCGGCAGATCGATATCGATGATCTGCCGGATGCGGCCCGGTGAGCGTGTCATCATCACGACCTTGTCGGAGAGGAACACCGCCTCCTCGACCGAATGGGTGACGAACAAGACCGTCTTGCGGTCACGTTCCCAGATGTTGAGCAAGTCGTTCTGCAGCCGCGTGCGCGTATGCGCGTCGAGCGCGCCGAACGGCTCATCCATCAGCAGCACTTCGGGATGGTAGGCAAGCGTGCGGGCAAGCGCGACGCGCTGCTTCATGCCGCCCGAGAGCTCCTTCGGATAGAAGTTTTCGAATCCCTTCAAGCCGACCATCTCGAGCAGAGCCTTACTCTGCGCTTCGGCCTCGGCATGTTTCACGCCCTGCTGGCGCGGGCCGTACATCACATTGCCGAGCACGGTTTTCCAGGGGAATAGTGCGAACTCCTGAAACACAGGACCACGATCGGGCCCCGGCCCTCTGATCGCTTCGCCCTTCATTTTCGCCGTACCCTGGCTGGGACGCACAAAGCCGCCGACGATATAGAGCAACGTTGATTTTCCGCAGCCGGACGGACCGAGGATGGAGACAAAGGCTCCGTCGGCAACCGTTAGGGAGATGTCGGAAAGTGCGAGGTGGTCCTGGCGCGCGGACGTCTGGAAGACCTGTGACACATGATCGATCTCGATCATGGCCATCTCCGGCTTTTGCGCCGTTCCGGGCGGCATCCTTGCTTCTGATCGCGATGGCAATACCGTCATTGATCAAACCACGGCCATTCCGCCGCGCCATCATGGGTCACCGCGCCGCCCGGCGCCTGACCGACCAGTTTTGCATATTTTGCGAGCGCGCCTGCCCGATGCCGCGGCGGCCGCGGCTTCCACGCCTTGCGCCGCTCGGCGAGTTCGCCATCATCGACAAGCAGATCCAGCCGACGCGCGGCTGCGTCGATCCTGATGTGATCGCCATCGCGTACCAGGGCCAGCGGCCCGCCCACAAATGATTCCGGAGAGACATAGCCGATGCACATACCACGCGTCGCGCCGGAGAATCGCCCATCGGTGATCAGCGCAACCTTCTCCCCCATCCCCTGCCCATAGATCAGCGCGGTGACGCCAAGCATTTCGCGCATGCCAGGGCCACCGACTGGCCCCTCATTGCGGATGATGAGGACTTCGCCTGCGGCATAGGCGCGCTGGCGCACGGCCTCGACACAGCGCTCCTCGTCCTCGAACACCCTCGCGACGCCTTCAAACACCAGGCTCTTCAAGCCGGCCACCTTGATCACCGCGCCATCGGGACAGAGATTGCCCTTGAGCACGGCGACGCCACCATCCGCCATGATCGGCTTGCTCGTCGAGAAAATGATCTCGCCGTCGGGCGCATTGGCGTTGCCATATTCCTCGGCAAGCATCCGACCCGTGACCGTCAAGCACCTACCGTCGATATGCCCGCTTTCGATCAACGCACGGATGACCACGGCGGCGCCACCGATGTCATAGACATCCTTGGCCGTATATTTTCCGCCCGGACGCAAATTGCCGATCAGGGGCGTGCGTGCAAAGACTTCGCCGACGTCGTCGATGGTGAAGGCAATGCCGGCTTCATTGGCAATTGCCGGAAGATGTAGCGCGGCGTTGGTCGAGCCGCCGGTGGCGGCAACAATGGCCGCGCCGTTCTCCAGCGCTTTGCGGGTCACGATCTCGCGCGGCAATGGGCCGCCTCGCTCCAGCATCTCCATCACCAGCCGTCCCGCCTGCCGCGCTACCTGGGCGCGTTCGGGATAGACGCCGGGGATCATCGAAACGTTGGGAATGGTAAGCCCCATCGCCTCGGAGACCATCGCCATGGTGTTGGCGGTGAACTGCCCGGCACAGGCCCCAATGGTCGGCAGGCAGCTGCGTTCGATGCCCTTTAGCGTCGCCTCGTCGATCTCGCCAGTCATAAAGCCGCCAACGGCCTCATAGGAATCAAGCACGGTCAGCGTCTTGCCCTGGAAGCGGCCGGGCAGCGCGCTTCCGCCATAAATGAAGATCGACGGCACGTTGCAGCGGATCATGCCCATCATCACGCCGGGCAAGGTCTTGTCGCAGCCGCCAAATCCGATCAGAGCGTCATAGGCCAACCCATGGACGACGGCTTCGATCGAGTCCGCAATCAGTTCCCGCGAGAACAACGAGAACTTCATGCCCTCATGGTTCATGCTGATGCCGTCGGAGACCGAGACGGTCGCGAATTCGCGCGGCGTGCCGCCGGCTCCCGAGATACCCTCCTTCGCCGCCTCGACCTGGAAATCATGGGTCATGTTGCAGGGCGTCTGCTCGCCCTTCATGCTGACGACCCCGACCATGGGTTTGGCGAGCGCGGCGTCGTCGAGTCCCATCGCCCGCATGAAGGCCCGGTGCGGCGCCCGATCAAGCCCGTCGACCGTCACCCGGGATCGCAATTTCTTCATACGCAACTTTCTCCTGAGGCAGCCCCGGTCGCAGCCGGGACGCCCTCTTGCGTCAAGCCCACCCGCCTGGCTACTGCAGCGGCGCGACGATGGTCGGGTGCTTGAATTGCGCGACGTCCAGTTTCGGCAGCATCCCGGTTTCGGCATAGATATCGAACATCTTCTGGATCGCCGGGAAGTTCGGCGCGGCGCCAGGATCACGGCCGAAATCATTGTCTTTCAGGAGATATGTGTCGAGCACCGGGATCGGCGCTTTCAGCACCTCAGAAACGACCTTTAAAGTCTCTTCGCGGTTGGCGAGCGCCTTCTTCATGCCGGAGGTGATGTCGCGTACGTAAGCCTTTACGAGATCAGGGTTCTTGTCGACGAAGTCGGCGCGGCAGGCCTCCAGAATATGGACGATGTTCGGCATCGCCTGCGACAGCGAGAACAGCTTTCGGGTGCCGCCTTTCGCTTCGGCGCGCGCGGCGAAGGGCTGGTTCATGTTGACGGCATCCACGCGGCCCTGCCGCAGCGCATCCTCGGAAACCGCAAAGCCGACCTCGACGAGCTTGATGTCCTTGGCGGGGTCAACACCGGCCTGCTTCAGAAGCATGTTGAAGGGCCCTTGCGTGCCGCCACCGATTACCGAGATTCCGACGGTCTTGCCCTTCAGGTCCGCGATGGTCTTGATCGGCGAGTCATCCATCACCGCCCAGTAGACGGAGAAGCCGCCCGGCTTTTCGAACACGTGCTGAGCCACGATATAGGCTTTCAGGTTGCCACCAACGACGCCGTTGGCCAGCGACAGCGGCGCCTGCGTCGCGCAGTCGAGCGCGCCGGCGGCCAACGCCTGGGTCATCGGCGCGGTACCCTGGAACTGGGTCCATTCGATGTTGTAGGTCTTGCCGATATCGGGAAATTCTTGCGGCCGGCGCATCATCCAGTACTTGGATTCCTCGGCCGGAATGGTCCAGCCGACGCGGATCGTCTGCTGCGCCTGCGATGCCGTCGCGCTCGCCAGGATCGGCAACGCCGCCGCTGCCGCCAACATCCATTTAGAGACCAACCGCATCATCCCCACTCCACTGTTCGGGCGCCGAACGGCCCGTTCACCCATTCCCTGAAGAACAAATCTTTCATGGTTCAAACAATCAGGCAAGCCATTGACGTGCCGCTTGTATTTGCATGATTGCACAGGGATATTCGGCATCAATGCCTGATGGGCTAGACCTAAGAATGATGGAGGGTGCAAATGACCGGGACTGGCGGAGCCGGCGGAGGCCAAGCTGAGAAACTGGGCTATCTCGGGCTTGGCATGATGGGTTTTCCGATGAGCCGACGACTGCTCAACGCGGGCTATGACGTGGCGATCTGGAATCGATCGGCCGGCAAAGCCGAGGCCCTCATCGAAGCCGGCGCGACGCTGGCTGCCAAACCGCAAGAGGTTGCAACCTCCGCGTCCATCATCTTCATGTGCGTGACCGACGCAGCTGCGGTCGAGGATGTGGTGTTCGGAGCTGACGGTTTTGCGGCGGTACCGGGCGCGGGCAAACTGGTTGTCGACTTCTCGTCGATCCATCCCGACAAGGCGCGCGCCATCGCTGCGCGACTGAAAGCCGCGAACGGGATGAGCTGGGTCGATGCGCCGGTGTCCGGCGGCACCAAGGGCGCTGAAGAAGGTACATTGGCGGTGATGGCCGGAGGCGATGCCGCCGACATCGAACGGATCCGGCCCTATGTGCTGGCGATGGCGCGGCGCCTGACCCATATGGGCCCGACCGGCGCCGGACAGACGACCAAGCTCTGCAATCAGGTGATTGTCGGCTGCGCTATGGCGGTGCTCGCCGAGGCAACGAGACTTGCGGTTAACTCGGGGATCGATGCCGGCAAGCTACCGGAAGCGTTGGCCGGCGGTTTTGCCGATTCAATCCCGCTGCAATTGTTCGTGCCGCGCATGGTGCAAGGAATCCATTCACCGCCGCTGGGCCACATCGCGACCATGCTGAAGGACCTCGATACGGTGGGTGAAGTGGCACACGACACTTCGACGCCGGTTCCGATGGCTTCCCTCGCCGCGCAATTGTTCCGGCTGGCAAAAGCAGCACGCGGCGCCGATGTCGACGCCTTGGAGATTTACAAGATTTCGGCTTCACAGCCCCGTTAAGGACCGGCCGGAACGGCCTACAACAACAAGAGAAACCGATTGCGTCGGCGGCTGGAGCCATTAGTCTCCCGCGCCAAACACTTAAAGAAGGCCACAAGGGAACGCAGACATGTACAGCCCCACCGGCGTTACGACTTCCTCCGAGTTTCCTATCCCGGACCAGATGAAAGCCTGGGTGCTCGGGGCACCGGATGAACTGTCGCTGCGCGATAAGCCGACGCCGATCCCGGGACGCGCCGAGGTGCTGGTTCGCATCGATGCGGTCGCGATCTGCGCCACTGACCTCGAAATCATCCATCGGGGGTCGCCGGCCAGCATTCAGGGCGGCCTGCCCTTCAACAAGAATTTTACGCCCGGCCACGAATATATGGGCACGGTGGTAGCGCTCGGACCACATGTCGACGAGTTCAAGATCGGCCAGCGCGTCACCGTAGAAATCCACGCCGGCTGCGGGCAGTGCAAGCGCTGCCGCATGGGCATGTACACCTCGTGCCTCAACTACGGAAAGCCCGAGAAAGGCCACCGCGCCAACGGATTTACGACCGACGGCGGCTTTGCCGAATATGCGCTCAACCATATCAACACGATCATCCCCGTGCCCGATAGCATGAGCGATGCCGAGGCGACACTGGTCGTGACCGCCGGGACCTCGATGTACGGCCTGACCGAGCTCGGTGGCCTTGTCGCGGGCGAGAGCGTCGTGGTGATCGGCCCCGGCCCGATTGGGTTGCTGGCCGTGGCGGTGGCAAAAGCGCTTGGCGCCAGCCCGGTGGTTCTGACCGGCACGCGCGACAAGCGGCTGGCGATCGGCAAGGAACTTGGCGCAGACCGCGTCATTAATATCGGCAACGAAAACCCGGTCGATATCGTCAAGCAACTGACCGGCGGGATTGGCGCCGACTACGTGATCGAATGCGCCGGATCGGAAGCCACCATTGATCAGGCCATTCACATGACCAATCGCGGCGGGAAAATCTGCCTCGCGGCATTCCCGCACGAGCCGGTGACGACGAATATCGCCCATCTCGTGCGCAACAACATCTATGTCTATGGGATCAGGGGCGAAGGTCGCAGCGCCACCCACCGCGCCATGGAATTGATGGCCGAGAAGCGCTTTGATGCCACCAGGATTCACACCCACACCTTCCCACTCGCCGACCTGCCGACCGCGCTGCGTTATGCGCGGGAGCGGGTCGAGGATGCGATCAAGGTAGTCGTGACCAACCGGCAGGCCCGCGAATACGCCAGCGCGGCGGAGTAGGAACGATCCGGTCCCTCGAGGCTCTTTGAAATCTCTACCAAATTAGTCCGGCATTGCTGGACCTTTGTTGCAGCCACCATCCGCTCGGATCAGGCGCGCGTGCTCGCCAAGGCCGCGCTGCCGAAACCTACCGAATATTGCTGGCGGCCATCGGAGGCGGATGTCCGCCGCACGCGCGGTCATTGGCCATCGAAAGGCCCTTCGACGTTGACCGGTCCAAGGTCCGAAGGCGCGGCGCGTCGGATTGCGACGTCTTTTATCTCGACCACAGCAAGGGCCAGCAACGGCAATGGCGCAGCATGAAGGACTGCAGCAACCGCGAGAAAAGGCGACGGCGGTCCAGATTGACCAAGGAATGATTTTTCAGAAAGCATTTACTTAAAGTTCCGCGCGCAATCTTTGGCCCGTGCGATCAACTGAGCAGCCAGGCGACTGATAATAGCGTTGTTCAATCCATCCTTTTTTGCCTGCGCCCGTACGGTCGTGACGAAGTCGGGAAGCTGCTCGGCCATGTCAACCAACGCGGCGCGCACTTTGTCGGCGTCGAGACGCGTTTCGCGAGCAAACTTTTGCCATTCGCGCAAACCGATTTGACTAACCTCGTAGTCGCCTCCAATTTTCATCGCGAGCTTGATTTTCCTCGCGTCGACTTGGTCATAAGGCAGGATGCTGGCGATATCATAGAGCGGTGCGAGCCGAATAGTCGGGCCGTTTGCCAAAAGAAGCGAATAGTTTTTGGCATGCGCGTCGGTGCCACCGATGAGCCAGTTGAAGGCGAGAGCATCGACAAATGTATCAACGTCAGTTACTCGATCGGTCGAGGCGCTGCGCAAGAGTTCGATGACATCGACGGGCGATGGTCCACCTTCGTTTTGATACTTCTTGGTCGGCAGAACGCCAAGCGCCTGACAGATGTCTTCCTGATGAACGCGGATGATGTTGTTGCCGCTCGGCTGCCGGTCATAGCGCTCGATGACGATGGCAATTTCCTTTTCAAAGCGTATCACCCTGGTTTCCGCGACAGGCAGCCCCAGACAACCGGCGAGGCTGAGGCAGATATGCTCGTTCTCGGCATGGCCGTCGAAATGGCCCGTCGGCGGCTTGAGGATATGCGTGGTCGGAATCCGTCCGGACGGAATGCCCCACCGGCCATTCTGCAGAAGAAGAGCGGTTTTTGGTTGCGCGCCGGCCAGGCTGAATTGGCCGGTATCGTGCGGCAAGCGCCAGGCGGCGGGATCTTCACGCAAGATTTGGAGCCGCTTGGCAATGGCCGGTTCGTCGAGCCATTCGACCTGGTGGTCCTTGCCGCCCATCAAGGCTTCCAAACGATCGGGCGTGACGAACTGGACGGCCCCCGCGCAATCCTCGCCGACATGAGAGATGAGTGCGAAGGCACTGCGTGCCGAGACCTGAAATTTCTTGGCCCACCGATCGAGCACACGCTCATTGTCCGGCAGCAGTCCCCACAGGAAGGCCTGAACGGCAGTAGGGCCGTGCTCTTCGGCAGCGAGCGGCATCGAGAGCGACAGAGGATAGGCGCCGGGTGTCCCTCGCCACTTGCTGTCATAGACGAAGGTCAAGCGGCCGCGCGCGTCGTTACGCACGCGGCCAACTTCGTTGCCATCTAGCAGAGCGACGAGTTCATCGGTCATGGCTTGCGCTTCCTGGCCTTGGCCACGATCGCGTTGATATCAACCGCGGGCAGAACAACGCCGTGACCGGTGCTTGATCCACTGGGGGCCGAAGCTACGCCGTGACTTTTGCCCTGATCGCTACTGGCGTGCAGAGGAATGCCCAAAGCGTCGAGGGCGCGGAGCACGAGGCTTAGTTCGGCGCGCGGGTGGCCGTGCTCGACCTCGATCACCCACTGACGGCTGGCGCCGATACGCTTGGCCAGCGTCGACTGATCGAGCTTGAGGCGCTTGCGCCTGTCGCGAATGACGGCGCCGAGATCGGCGGGTGTGCGTATAAGCATGGCCTGTCCAAATGTCATCGTTCGCTTACATTAGCAGATGTCATCGTTCGCTTACAACTAAAAATGTAGCCGTTCGCTGACATATACAAATGTCGCCGATCGCCTACATGAAATTTATAATTATTATTAAAATCAAATACTTAGACACATAGTCCAGCAGAGCGCGTTCGGCGGCAGCCAATTTCTCGTTGTCGTTATAGCGCGGGAAAAGATGGCCACAGATATCGAGGGTCATGGCGATGGTCGAATGCCAGGGCGCTCCTGGACCACCTTTGCCGGTAGCTCACCGATTCACGTCAATTCGCAAGTAGCAGCCTCAGCAAAAACTGAACGCGCGCCTTCGCCACGGCGGCGAGTCGATTACCTCCGTAGATCGGCGGATTAGTCCGTCAAGTTTGTCTGTGAAGACTCCCACTTCATGCTGCGTCCATGCTGCATGGAGCATTTTGGAGGCTTTTGGAGCCCTTGAAAACAAAGGGAGATTTT
>Ga0210396_10005466_pt1 | contig 12300 bp, 13 predicted proteins | sample IncBWH17OmetaG_FD_155466 | JGI IMG/M metagenome (GOLD analysis project Ga0210396, IMG submission 155466) | Forest soil microbial communities from Barre Woods Harvard Forest LTER site, Petersham, Massachusetts, United States - Inc-BW-H-17-O ...
CGGCGGCGCCGGCATAAAGCGAATTCTCAATCACAAATCGCGCCGGATCGAATCCCATGAATCCCGAAGCCAGCGATGCGATCATCATCGCAATCGCCATCGCGCCGCCCACTTCGATGATCTTGCTGCGGGTGCGGATGTCGCCCAGGAGGAACGCCGCCGTCAGCACGCCAACCCAGATGACGATGAAAAACGTCACCCCCTGCTGAAGCGCGACGGTGGCGAGCATGCCGTGCATGCTGGCGATGCCGATGGCGAAGCGATGCTCGTAGGCGATCGTCAGGATCATCGCCACCAGCAGCGTCGGCGCCACGCCCAGAAGATAGAGCGGCCCGCTGCCCAGGCCCGTCAGCTGCGCAAGCAACAGCATCGCCAGCATCAGCCCGGCGATCGCCAGGGCCCGCATCGGGTTTTTCACGACCTTGGGCTGATACGACGCGACGTAAGCCGCCAGCACCAGTGTGACAATGAACGCGAGCATTGCGGTTCCCAGGCGGGACTTCCACCGCGAGCCTTTGAGGCTGTTTATGTACTGCTGGTTTTCGTAGTACATCTTCTGCCAGTCCTGCTGGTCGAAAACGCCCTTGCGTTTTTCGACGAAGGGCTGGTTGACGGCGACCTTGACGCGCGCGTCCTCGGGCGTAATTGCGGCGGCCGCGGCGTTCTGCGCTTCCTCGGTTGCGGTCTGGTCCAGCACGGCATTGGGCGGGAGCCTGGCGATCGTGAAATCGACGATCTTGGGCTGAAGCGCCAGCAGGAAACTCCGGTCGGCCAGCTTGTCGAAGACAGGCGCGAGATACCGGCGGTCCTGAGCGGGGAACGTGCGGGCCGCTTCGATCTCCGCCGACCCGACGCGAAGCACCTTCCGCGCCCGGGTATTGTCCTTCCACTCGTCGGGCTTAAGCAAGATGAGCGGCAGGTCTTTGCCGTCGACCGCGATGCGATAGTTCCGGATGGCGGTGACGTAGCGATCGACGCTGGCCGCGTAACTCTGCCGGTCGGCCCCCTTGGCGTAAGACGCCAGCGTGCGGATGCTGCTGTCGTCGAAAATCCCCTTTACATCGGCGGGCAACTCCTCGCCCCCGTTGTAGGCCATGTCGGGAAGGGCATCGAGTTGCTTTTCCAACTCGCCGAAGAAATCCTCCTGAATCGGGTGGTAGATCAACGGCTCGCGATCGCGGGCGGCAAGCTGGAGGTTGGCCCGCTTGTCCTGATCGACGTACTGGTATTGAACGCGGGCGACGATGTCGTGCGGGATCCACTGCCCCGGCCGGTAGGGAATGACCTCCTGCCGCCACATGAGAATGGCGGTCGCGCCGACGAAGAAGGCCGCGGCAATCCAGAGCGAGCTCAGGATGCCTTCCTCCTTCCATTTTTCCCAGTCGAGCAGCGGCGCTTCGGGCCGATTCTTGCGAATCTCAGCCCGCCGGGCCCGACTCTTGAGGATTAACATGCTGTTCAATTGCCGATTGCCGATTGCCGATTGCCGATTGAAAACCCGGGCGTGCTTTTTTCAATTGGCAATTGGCAATCGGCAATCGGCAATCTCCTAATCTCTCCCTCGTTCGTAGGCGTTGACGATGTTCTGGACGAGGCGGTGACGGACAATGTCGCCGCGTTCGAGTTCGACCATCGCGATACCCTTGATGCCGCGGAGCTTTTCGACCGCGTCGACCAGCCCGCTCCTGGTTCCCTCCGGCAAATCGACCTGGCTGGTGTCGCCGGTCACGATCATCTTTGAGTCATGGCCCAAACGCGTCAGGAACATGAGCATCTGAGCCGTGGTCGTGTTCTGTGCTTCGTCGAGAATGACAATGCTGTCGTTGAGTGTTCGCCCGCGCATGAAGGCCAGCGGGATCACTTCGATGACATCATTGACCATGAACCGCTTCACCTGCTCGAAGTCCATCATGTCGTGCAGGGCGTCGAACAGTGGCCGCAGATAAGGATTGACTTTCGCCTGTAAGTCGCCCGGCAGAAACCCAAGCCGCTCACCGGCTTCGACCGCCGGCCGGGCAAGAACGATCCGGCGCGCCTTGCCGTGCTTGAGCAAATTCGCGGCCGCGGCCACAGCCAGATATGTCTTTCCCGTTCCCGCCGGGCCAATGCAGAATGTCAGATCGTGCTGAAAAATGGCGTCCGCATAACGCTTTTGCCCGTCGGTTTTGGGCCGGATTGCGTGGCCCTTGGCGTAAATGTCGATCTGATCGGCAGTTTTGGCTTCGACCTGGTCGGCTGCCCGGCCGATGACCTGCCCCACATCCTCGTTGCTCAGCCAATCCTGCCGGCGCAGCTTGCGTTGCATCTGCTCGAGGACGGCGGCGGCCTTACCCACCTGCTCGCGCTCTCCCGAGACGCGAATTTCGTCGTCCCGGCTTGTCACCTGCACGCCAAAAGTGTCGCGGATCAGGCGCAGGTGACGATCCGCCGTCCCGAATAGGGCGAGCTTCTTGTCCGGCTGTTCAACGGTAATACTCAGATTCACTGCTCTACTTGAGGGCGGTCCTGCGAGCCTTCCATTTGGACCGGTCGACCCCTCCGTCTCTACGATTCTTCCAGCCAACGGGATCGCGCTACAACGGGCGTCATCTTCCCAGCAAATCAATTGTCTGTCGAGAAGAATTCAGTCCCATAACAGCAAGTCAGAAGGCCAGCGGGATGGAATGTTATTACCACTTTAAAATCAAGCAGTTACATCCAGGAAATCAGCAGGCTGAGGCAAGTGACGCCGCCCTCGGCCTTGGCGAACTCTGAAAGATCGATCGTCTCAACTGCAAATCCGCGGCGGGCGATCAGTTCGGCGGTTCGGGGGAAGGCAACGGGAAGACAGACAGTCTGACCAATGCTCCGAACGTTCGCCGCTGCGGGCTCCTCTGGGGGAACCGAAACCAAGTCACGCCCGCATAGCGCTGTCACGTCGATCCAGTTCGGGTTCACAAGCAAGCGGCCATCGGGCAAGGCGGTGCAGGCGGACTTGACATGAAGGCACCGCAAGACCGGAACGGCGGTGACGGTGTAGCCATGGGGCTCGACAATGGCCTGTAATGCCGCGGCGCCCGCAGCATTGGTTCGGGAGGAGAGGCCGACCAGAAGCTTTCGATCGACCTGGAGGATATCGCCGCCGTCTATGAGAGCGGGGGTTTCTATGCGGGAGACATTTCGATGCTTTCGCAGCTCACTTTCGATGGCGGGCCGTTCGCCGCGCCGTGCCGCCGCTCCCATCGACATCATGATGGCAAGCTCGTCGAGTACCAGCGCCGTGTCTTCGACAAAGCAGCAGTCGGGCATTTGCCGATTCGCGTCCAACACCTTCACCGCTGCTCCGCACCGGCCGAGCATCCGACAGTATTGCTCATGCTGCTCAACAGCCAGTGCGTAATCGATTGGAGCGCGGGCGAGGAAGGTCAACTCGCACTGCTGCATCGCGGGAGATGGAATGTGGGTGATGGCAAGCATCGCCAGATCAGACGGAAGACGGTTTCCCGTAGCCGGTGCGCTGTGCCATCCTGCTGTCGGGGCGCCGATGATCGGCACAAATTGGCAACAAAAAACCCCGTCGGTGTCGACGGGGCAAAAGCGGGCGAAGGGGGTCGAACCCTCGACATTCACGTTGGCAACGTGACGCTCTACCACTGAGCTACGCCCGCGAAACCAATTCGATTTCTGTGGTGCCGGTTATCCTATCGGCACGCCGGGTCAAAGGCAACAGCGGCCGGAGCCAGGCGGGGTTAATGGGTCCGTGACACTTTCGGCGGCAGTTCACTTTCCCTTCCCCGGTATTCTCGCAAGCCCCCGATGGTCCGGCGGGGTCAGGCTCAAAAGAGCGAACCGCGGAGGCCGCGGAGGATCGCGGAGGATTGCGGACGAGGACATCGGCCAAAGCGCTCAAGATCATCGACGCCGCATGAAGGTGCATTCGGCGCTTGCGCCAGGACTGCACGGCGGACAGCAACTTGCGCAGGAACGGGCCCAAGGGCCTCTGGACCGGAACGCACGGCTACAAGCAGGATATGGACCTTCCCCGCGACGCCGCCGAGCACCCGGAGCGGTATGCAAATGTGGGGGAATGAGCGCTTTGCCTAAAAAGGCGACAGATTGTCAACCTGCACAAAAAGTCGATTACAGGAACGGACGGAACATCAGCAACGAGAACAACAGCCCGGAGATGTTAATCACAAGGTTGACGACCACATACCACGGTAGCGCCTTAAAGGGAAGACGCACGTAAATGCACAGGGATGCCAGCGCGGTCATAACAGCTAGGAACCAGAGCGGCCAGAACAAACTGCCGAGTGCGGAGCCGATAATCGAAGATGACATCGCCCCGAAAAACAGAGCAAAGGAAGCTGCGCCGGGCGCGCAGAGTAAAAGCGCCAGTCCCTGCGAGTATTGCTGCTCTGGAATCGCGTAGGGCAGTTGCGGCGGCGGCTCAACCGCCTCCGGCTTTGGTCCGGCGTAATCGAGCGTCGGCTTCGGATCGGCCATCGACGGCATTGTAACCCGATTCAACGTTGCAGCGCGTTTTGCCAGATGCCCTGCAGTGGACTTTTCGCGTGAGACTTTCGCAGAAAGGCGGGTGAGCCGGCCGCCAGTCAACCCGCGGTGCTTGCGCCGGCAACCAAGAGCGACAGCGTGGCGCAGGTGGCTGACCTTGCGGCCAAGACGGGCGCGACGATTTCCGCCGTGCCTGTGCCGTACGCCAGCCCCATCGGCGGGCTCCTGTACGCCGTGGGCACGACCGTGCTTGCGGTTGACCAGGCCATCCGAAGAAAGGGACACGCCAGCCGGGCGGATGCCTACGCCGATGCGCTGACTCAGTTCGCGAACGGGCGCCCCAGGCGTCGCCGGCGCAGTCTCCCAGCTCAACCCGCAGGCGGGCGACGCCGTTGCAGAGGCGGGGAAGGTGGCCGGTGCCGTACTCGGCGCGATCAAGACGCCATGAGCGACGGGCGCGATGTCTTGACAGGGGGGAGAGGGGCGTGGTTATAGAGGTTGCGGCCCGATGGGGGTCGCAGCGATTCTTTCACGTCCTCTCCCCATTGATGCCAAGGTTCCCGAACGCGGGCGCGTTGCCCGCGCAACTCGCCCCGGTGGGCTTTTCGTGCAGACCGGCTCGCACACCGATCACCTTTACAGTCTGATGGCTTAAACCGCGTCGATTTTGCGGTCCTTAAATGCTCGCCGGGCTGCGTCTGGCGGTCAAAAGCTTTTCCGTGGTTAAAATAAGACCCCGGCGGGTGTGACAGCACCCCCTGTTTTCAGGGGTTTTGCGCTTGAATCGTTCCGCGAGATGATGTGACAGATGAACAAATCCGAAGTTTTTCTGAAATCCACCGAGACCCTACTGCGATAGTGAGTGAACCAAACAAGGAGATCAAAATGGCAATGAGCATCACCAGCAACGGCAGCTCCGCCGGAGAATGCCGATGGGTGTTGAAGGCCGCGGAGGTGGAAGCCGCACGGACGAAGTTTGGGCTCATGGAGCCGAGGGACTTGTTCTACCGTGCGGCCACGGAACTGGTTTCGTCGGCCCTTGAGGGAAGGAGCGGCCTTACGAAGACCGAGTGCCTTCTCGTTCTTCTCCAAACGTGGAACAAGAATTACTACCGGTTCAAAGGTATCAAGGACCAAAAGGACCAACATTTCAAGGACATTGACGGACTACTGAAATCGTACGAAAGCTGGCTTGGGACCTTGCGGGTCAGGGGCATGGACACGTTCACCGAAGCCGATGAAAACAAGATCACTGAGGCGTTCAACGCTTTTGAGCAAGTGCTTGGGCCAGTCGGCACGGCGAAGTGCCTGCACCTGCTTGCCCCTCGGTTCTTCCCACTCTGGGACAGAGCGATAGCGAGGGCGTACAGGTGCGCACTCAGGCCGCTAGGCCAAAATGCGGCGGTGTATCTTCGGTTCATGCGAAGCACCCGTTGTCAGGTCCAGAAGCTATGCGAGGAGACAACATCACTGGCCGATCCACTAAAGGCCATCGACGAGTACAACTACTGCAAATACACGCAGCAGTGGATTTGATTCGCGGGCTGATCCACCGGCATCCGCCGCCAAAAGCCCCTTGCCTGCGTGAACAGGTCAGGAAGATTCTGGCCCTTCCGACCGACGCCCGCGTAAAATCGCCAAGCTGAGATCGTCAGGTCAGGGACTTTTTTTTTCAGCGTCGGTTCGTTCCGGCCGCCGGTTGACGCCTTGAACGCGGACTTGCATGGGCTGCCTCACCGGTTGGGACGTGTGGCAGGCATGATATCCGAAAGCCGCCTATTCATCTCGAACGTGTACGCCGCATTGCGGGCAGAGCAGCCGCGACCCGATGCAACAAAAAATCGCGTAAAGGATGCCCGGCAAAAGCCACATCAGTAGCAGTATTATCAACACTACGACGGACCCTTTCGCCTGTTTGCAAGCGGGACCACGATAGCCGCAGTTCGGGTTGGGGCAGATGATGAACGGGCCGGAATAGCGCGGGTGCGTCACCAGGTCATCGGGAGCGGGATTCTCCGGCTCGGCAGGACTGACCTTGGAGATGACGATCGAGGCAAGCGTTACAAAAGCAGCGAAAACGACCACCCCGATGACCACCGCGACGATGGCGTGCCCGTGTTCCTCGCCGTCATCAGTGGAAGCTGGTGTGGCCGGCTGCGTTGCCGCTGCCGGAGTCATTGCCGGTGCGGTCGTCGCCTGGGAGTCGCGTTGGGCAATCCGTTGGGCAAGCCTCGCCTGAGCTTCCTCAACGCTCATCTGTGCGTGAGCGACCGGTGCGACAACCACAAGCCCCACGAGCAGCATGGCGAACACGAACGAGCGGGGAAGGCGGCCGTCCATGGCGGCAATTGCATCACCCGCCCCGGCTCACTGTCAACTTTTGCCGGACCGCCCGACCCCGTGCGCGCCTCTCGCGTAGTGCGCCGCCATGTGCAGATACTTGCATCGCGGCTCGCCTCGCCGGTGTGGGCAATGGCGGCAAAAGTGTAAAGAGTCGTGTGGGCAGCATGATATCCGAAAGACGGCAATGGCAACTTATTGACGCCGCCCCTCGACTGTGATGCAATTTCAACCTGACAACCCCAGAAGGCTTGCGGGTGAACTACCACGATGATTGGCGAAGATCCAGCACGAGCCAGCCTATTCAAACTGGTTGAACACGTCTTCAACCATCGCGATGGACTCATTCGACCGATGTATTACAGTCAGTTAGCTGAGGGCATCGAACGTCTTAACAAGCATGGCGAGGGTCATGGCCACGGAATGGGCATCATACTTGGCAAGATGGGCCACCTCCTGAAAAACATCGAAGGCGAGTGGGGCGAGGGCATCCCTCATATTCAAAGCCTCGTCGTCAACATGACCGGCAAGCTAAAGAACCTGCCAGACGAAGGGATTAGAGAGTTCTGGCCTGAGTATCCCGAAATGTCATATGTCGAAAAAGTCAACCGTACCAGGATAGAACATCAGCGAATTGTCGAGTTCGGCAGTCGATGGAACGATGTTCTGAAACGATTGGGGCTTCCAGAAGTCACAACAAGCAACGACACCAAGAATGCCACTGTAACCTTCGGAAGTGGCGGGGAATCCGAAAGTCACAAGCGATTGAAAGAATTCGTCCGCAACAATCCCGAGCTTGTTGGCGCCAAGAGCAATTGGCACTCTTTTCTTGAGTATCCCTTGCCCTCGCTTGATGAAATTGACGTGGTGTTTAAGTCAGTCGATGCGTGTATTGCGGTCGAGGTGAAGTCCGCCATCTCCGATGGCTTTCCATTTGACTATGAACGAGGGCTGTTTCAAACCGTCAAATATGGAGCGCTACTGGCAGCGATGGCTCGCTCCGGCCAGTACGACATCCCGTCACAAATCAAGATTGTTCTCGTATTGGAATCTCGCCTACCCACGGAGTTCCGAGCCTTGGCAAAGCTGCTCGGTGTAATGATACTTGAAAACATTAAGCCCGTGGAGATCGCATGAACGCCCACATCACCAAATCGCAGCTCGAATCGTATCTTGCCTCAGCCAAAAGCCCCCGGCCTGCGCGAGTCACAGGTCAGGGGCATCTTTCGTTTCATCGCCGATGCATCGTGGTTGCGTACAGACTGGCCGTGGGCTTCCGCCCGATGGCTTGCCGCAAATACCGCTGCTTTTGGCAGGCTACCGGTGGAGCGACCGAAGCCACCGCTCATAGGTTTCGGCGTTGATGTTCCACCACCCGCGCCGAGCGGTAAGGTTGTATATCCAGAACTCCGTCAAATCCCATCGGAACAGAACAATCCACGCCTTCACGTCCAGCGTGGCCGCGGGTTGAACGACCGCGTCGCCCTGCCCGTCGCGGCGGCAAAAGCGCGCGATCACTGCATCGAGGTAGCGCTGCCGCACGGGCACGTGGCCATCGACGCGGCTTAACTCGATAGGCCACTGGCACTGGCCGCCCATTCACGATCTTGTATTCGAGCTGGTCGATGTCGCAGACGTAGATGCCACCGATGCGCCGGCGCCATGCACATATCGTGCTGTGCGGTCTTCGGCATCCGCCCGCTGCCGCGTCTTATTCATCCCGTTGTTGCTCTCCTTCACGTCTGGGGAAGCCCAATCTTGCCGGACCCTCCCACAGTTCGGGCACTGCTCAGCTTCGGTCACGATCCGCCCCCTGCAAGCCCGGCCGAAGACAAAGCCGCATATGACGCCCCATCAGGGGATTGATTAACAATATTATGATAAATGGCACAGTGCCACGCCGGCATCGGTGGCATGACGAAGTGTCGAATCGATAAGTGCTTTTGGAAACGTCAGTTGCCGCAATTACTAGCAGCAATATGACAAATGGCACTTATCGTGCCATTTTTTGTGCCAAATTGGTCGAAAAGTGCCACGTCAGCAGCGATGTGGCAAATGTCCCATAATGTCCCCAAATGTCCCCTCCCGGCGAGGGGGACATGGGACATGGGACATGGGCATGGGACATCGAGTTTGCGGGCGTTGAACGTTCAGAACGAGAATTGGGCGTTTCCGCGATTTCATTTGCAATCAGCGATTGCAATCAGCGATCAGGTCCGCGGCGGAACGACCTCGCGCGTGAGCGGTTCCCGCGGCGGGCGCGGGCCAAGGCGCGGCGGGATCTGCGATCGCTGCGAGGGCGGCCCCTCCTGGGCATAGCTGGTGACGAGCTGCGCGGACAGCCGGCGATTCCCTTCCACCAAAGGCTTGCCGATGATATGCGCGACCTGATTGACTTCCGCCTGCTTCGAGGCGAGGCGCGTTTCGATCTCTTCAAGCTGCGATTCCAGCGCCTGACACTCCTTTACCAGGCCGGCGTAGATCGCCTCGCCTTGGGCGAGCCATTGTTGCACGATCTTGGCCGATTCGTCGGCCGGGACAGGGAGGCTGCTCATATCGACATTCTACCTCCAATTGCGATTCGGGGCACGCGCCAGTTGATTTGGGGTAAGTCGCAAGGGGTCGCGAAGGGCAAGCCGACGGCGGGGCGGGGTTGAGATATTAAACATAATTGCTTGTGCTATCTCATGTTCCCTTCACGCCCGACTGAATCGACTGCCAGATGTCGGTGAGGCCCATCACATTGGCCCACCTTGCGATGTATTCGCGATCGATTGGCTGTCGCGCGAGCTTGAGTACGCCCGCGATATCCCGCAGGTGCTTTTCCGATCCGCCCTCCTGAAAGTACTGCATCTTCATGAGGACGACGTTTTCGGGTGAGGCGAAGTTGGCGTCGAAGCCGAGCTCGGCGTCCGCGCGCCTTCGGACGACCCGACCGAACTCCTCGCGCCTGAAACTGCTGTCAGCAGGCGTGATGACATCGATTTTGAGTCCGGATTCCGGGTGAATGATGTTGAACTGAGACCCGCTGGCGACGGCCGCGCGAGCAGCTTCGTTGCTCACGTAAAAATCGGAGGGTGGGAATGCCGCGCAGAATTTATCAACAAGGTCGGACGAAAGAGCCGCTACGATGTCGATGTCATTCGTGAACCTCGGTTCGCCGAAGAAAATAGTGGCAACGGAGCCGGTGATGAAATAGGGGATTCCGAGACTCTCCAGCGCGACGACGACAAACCTCAGTAGCTCAGACTGCTCCATGTGAGAGCCTCCGCGCCGCCTCCCCGGAGATTTGAACTTCGGTCCATTCGGGATGCTGGTGTCGCAGGTGCGCGATCAACAGCCTGCGCGCGAAGGTGAACATGCCGAAGGCGATCTTCAACCGCTCGGCGCCGCTTTTGGTTCGCAGCACCGCCGCCATTTCATCGTCCACCACCTCGAGATTCCGAGGATCAACCTGCCTTGGCGATTTTCCTTCCATGATTTGCCTTCTAAGGCGACCTCTTGCTGAATCGTACCTCTTCAAGTCACCCGCGGCTCTTGTACTCGCACAACTCCAGCAAATTGCCTTCGGGGTCGTGAAAATAGACCAGGTGCTTTTGAACGTCGCCGCCGTAGCTCACCTGATCGGTGGGGACGCGCTGGATCTCGCTGAAGAATCGGATCCCGGATTCCTTGAGCTTCGCGGCCATCTGCTCGATGCCGCGGACGCGGAATGCCATATGCCGGAGGCCGGGTGTATTCGATTCGCCCACGTGATCGGGTCGGGCCATGACCGGCTTGCGATATCGAATCAGCTCGACGCGCGGGCCGGACGGCGGATCGAGGTAGATCACGTCCGCCACGACGCCGCTCAGTTTCACCGTCCGATCGATCCACGGGCCGCTGATGGTGACTTGCTTGGTGATCCGCATGTCCAGCAGCTCAGAATAAAAATGGGCCATGCGGTCCAGGTCCTCGACGACCAGGTTGACGTGATCGATCGACTCCAGCATGGGTTATTTAGCGGCGGTTGTTGCCGAAGATCGAATTTTTCTTGCTCTCGATTTCCTGATCGAGGTTTTGCTCGTCGGTAATGGCCTGCTGTTTTCTGGCCTCGGCGACCTGCTGATTGGCTTGTGCGACCTGGGCCGCGGCGGCATCGACCTTCTGCCGCGCCGCCAGGTACGCCGGGTCCTTTGAAGCTTCGACCGCGGCGGCTTTTCGCAGTTCATCGAGAACGAATTGCGCCTGATCCGTCGCGGACTGCGCCTGCGAAACGCCGGGGTCATCCGCAAGCGTCCTCTGCTCGATTTTGCTCACGGCAGAAGACGCGGTGAGCACGGCGATCGCTGCGTCGGTGCGCTGCTCGGGCGTGGCCGCCGGGTCATTGCGCAGCGCCTCGCGCTTCTCCAGGGCCTTGGTGCGTCCCGCGACGGCGGCCTTGTAGTCTTCATTGGACAACAGCGCCGTACGGACGGCCTTCACCGCCTGGCTGTGATGTGTTTGCGCGTCCTTGAGCGCTGCCGAGGCTTTCTGCCACTGGGGGGTCAATTCGCTGGCTTTCATCAGCCGGTCGGCTTCGACGACCAGACCGGCCCGGGCCAACCGGAGTTGGCCGTCCGCCTCGGCGGCCCGCCTCTTGGCCTGATTCACCGCGTCGCTTGTAGCCGCCTGCGTCGCGGCACCCATGGCGAGCCACGCGCCCAGCGAAAGCATCGCCGCCGAGAATCGGATGCGGCTGAGGTTCATAACCCACCATTGTTCCCACGCCGTCGCATAGAGGCAAGCAAGAAGTTTCGCTCGCGCCGCAAAACTCGAAACTCGAATGACGAATGACGTTGCGCAAACTCGAAACTCGAATGACGAATGACGAATCAAATCCGAATGACTGAAATGCGAATGACGAAACGAAGAACCTTGCCCGGGGAACAGTTTCGAGTTTCGCTCATTCGAATTTCGAGTTTGATTCGTCATTCGTCATTCGGATTTCGTCATTCCGCTCACGCGGCTCGTCATTCGAGTTTCGTCATTTACCCACGTCGCTGTTGATTTCACGGTGGACCCGTGTTTCAACTCGGCCGATCATGCGAATTTACATGGCCGGTCCGTTGGGATTTTCTGAAGCGGGTTTGCGCTTCCACCATGAGGTGCTGCTCGAGCTGGTTCGACGGCTCGGTCACGAGCCGCTGGACCCGTGGACGCTGACCGCCCCGGCGAAGCTCGCCGCGATCCGCGCCATGCCCTGGGGCACACGCCGTCGCGCTGCGTGGGCGAAGCTGGACATGGAGATCGGCGCGACCAACCGCTTTGCCATCGACCGCGCCGACGCGGTCCTGGCTGTCTTGGACGGCGCCGACGTCGACAGCGGCGCCGCCGCGGAGATCGGCTACGCCTTTGCCCTGGGCAAACCGATCGTCGGCTACCGCGGCGACTGGCGAATCTGCTCCGACAACGAAGGCTCAACCGTCAACCTCCAGGTCGAATACT
>Ga0210396_10005470_pt1 | contig 12297 bp, 13 predicted proteins | sample IncBWH17OmetaG_FD_155466 | JGI IMG/M metagenome (GOLD analysis project Ga0210396, IMG submission 155466) | Forest soil microbial communities from Barre Woods Harvard Forest LTER site, Petersham, Massachusetts, United States - Inc-BW-H-17-O ...
CACAGGTACGGCAACCTTTACAGTAGCCTGGGCTACGATAGGTCCTGCATGCCAGCCTGAACCATCCCTCCACCAATGCTGAACGCTTCCGTCGTTAAGGAGCAGAATGCATTCCAGATCAAAACCATAGCTGCTTTCTATCAGGCCAGCCACAGCTTTTACATTGGTTCCGAAAGTAGCACTCATATGCCATCCGGTACCGCCTACATTATCTCTCCACCAGTGCTGAGCGGCACCACCAACGGCTACACACAATTCAAAATTCCCGATGTTTGTTTCCTGTGTGGCTCCATACTGTCCTTCGATCATGACCGGGGCACTGAAAACATTGGCTCCGAAACATACTCCGGCATGCCATACATTGCCATGATCATCATCTCTCCAGAAATGCTGTAGCTGATGGGTTGTGGCGCATACGGCCACCAGTTCCAGATTGCCCTGAACTCCGTACTGGCTTTGAACCAGTGTAGCTCCGCTAAAGGAAACAAGTCCGGGTAAGGTACCTCCGTCATGCCATCCGCCTCCATCTCTCCACCAGTGATTGAGGAGTCCGTCGGAACGGCGTACTACCACTTCAAAATTGCCGGGAGCGCCGTAATTGCTTTGTATGAATGCGGGTATTCCGGCGGCGTTGGTGGGACCAAAGACACCTCCGTCGTTCCATTTTCCGGTGTTCTGATCCAGCCACCAGTGGTGCAAACGATTGCCGGTAGTGAGATATACACATTCGAAATTGCGATTATAGGTAGTGCCGGTAAGGGTCGGGCAGCTGGCAGCATCGTTACCGAATGTGGGGCCTGCAGCCCAGGCATTGGTGCCGCCATCTCTCCAATAATGTTTAACAACGGTTCCGGATTGAATAAGCATTTCGAAGTTGCGGTGCAGGGCTCCGTTTCCGCTTTCGTATAAATTGCCGTTATGGATTCTTCTTTTGGTCCATGGATCCGGATTCGGATCGTTTACTCCGTATTTTGCATACAGATCACAACTTGCTTGTCCATATCCAATGCGGAAATAGCCTTTTACTCCGTTCCAGGCTTCTCCCCATCCTTGTCCCCAGGAGTTTTTGCAGATCCAGCATTGGTTCACATCGTCATATCCTACTGCAAAAACACAATGCCAGCCTCTGGAATAGTTGGAAGGATCGTTGATCTTTTTATAAACGCCACCACCGTAACCATCAAAGTCGTGAAATACTTCAAAGCACAAAGTGATAGGGCCTACCGTATCAATCCATGTTTTCTGATCAGCGGCTGTGCTGAGGGTTGAATAGTCGGAAATCTTTACCGTTCTTCCGTTACGATCGGGAGTGGGGGTCCAGGCATGATCGCCATGATAATATGGATAACAATCGGGGTCGGCAATACCATTGGTTTTGATCCAGTCCAATGCATTGGAAGGCCATCCTCCGTCACCGCAATGAGCTCCCATTCCATCGTGTACATCTCCTTCGGACCGGAGACTCCATACACAATGTTGGATACGGGTCATGCTTTCCACCACACCGGTTGCTCCAAACGACCAGCATGATTCGCATCCATTCTGATCTTTAGGCAGTGTCACCCATCTCCATCCCCAGCGTTCGCGCCAGTCTACAGCTGATGAGGTAGTACCGGCAGTAAGACCGGCCACCATTTCAGGTTTTATAATGGCATTGTCGAGATAGGAAGTTTTTGCATCCTCTCCGGTAATAAAGCCCATGGCTTTTCTTCTTTCAAACAGAAATGGATTTTGGGTAGCTGAAGTAATCAGCGTTTTAAGATTAACCGGCTTTATATCGGCTGCTTTGGGCATCTTTGGGGGCACTTCGGCTCCTAAGGTATGCTCAGAGATGGCATCTGTATCTTTGATCGTAGCATCTACGATCCAGCCGGCCTTTTGATCACTGATCAGTTTGGCCAGGTCTTTTGCTATTAACGGTTTGTTTGGCATGGCGTTGTTTTTTTCACTTGATATTGCTTACTCTGTTCCGTTTTCAGCATCCCGGTATTTATATCTTTCAATAGTTTGTTTTCTGTTTAAGTCTGATCATACTTCCGGTAAGGACATAGCTCCGCCACTGGCCATCGTTATGGTTTTTAAAAATCCAACAGCTAATCAATCAGGGATTGGTATAGCTACGCAACAGGTACTTGCTCTGGGTAGCTATAGCTTAGAAAAATCTTCCAGTATAATATTTCAAAATCCATTTCTGTAGGTATGCCCTGATTCCGAAACAAGAATATAACCATTTTAATCGAAAGTCAAATGATGTCCTTGTAAAGGCTTCGAGCCATATGTAATATTTTTAAAAATTTTGTGAGAGAAAATCAGTCTGCCAGAATAATGAATGGAAAATCGCTTTCGTTTTGAAATTAAATATCAAGCCCATGTACTTTACTTGATCCGTGAATCAGTTGTAAATACATGCTTCGAACGGATTTCAACCAAAAAATTAGTAAAATTGTTAGCAACTAAATTGATATGTAAGAAATACCATAAAAAAAACACTATAATAAGTTAGTGTGAATAATTGGTTAAGTGATTTGAGTGGCCTTCTTCGATATGCTTCTTCTTAATTTAACAATTATTGCAATTTTCATAAAGAGGTTATCTGTTTCTTTAACGATTGTTGCGATTTCTATAAAGATGTTACCTGTTTCTTTCAGATTGATACAATCATTATAAAGATGTTATCTGTTTCTTCAATGATTGATACAATCATGATTAAGAGATGTTGCTTTTCTTTAATGATTGATACAATCTTGATAAAGAGGTGTTGCTTTTCTTTAATGATTGTTACAATCTGGATAAAGATGTAATCTCTTTTTTGAGCAATTGATGGAATTTTTGAAAAGATGTTGTTTCTTTCTTTAACGATTGATACAATCTGTATCAAGATGTGATCTGTTTCTTTAAGGATTGTTACAATCTTGATTAGGACCGATTCAATGTCCAATAATGGAGACTTATTTCCCACGACTTCATTCGCATTATTGATTTAAATAGGATTATATTTGGGCTACACCCTGATAATCATGAAAGTAATTAGTTGCCTGGCGATGGTGCTGTTTGTTTCTGTTGTAACTGCACAGTCCATAAAGACAGATAGGGGAGTCTATCCCGAACCGGCACCACCCATATTACCTCCTGCAGGAGGCACCTTTGTAGATCCCGTGTTCGGCACTACCTTACTTCGTGTCACCGACTCATTGGATGGTGCTGATAATCACCAAAGTTATTCATACTGGCCAGGGTTTAATAAGAATGCAGCCTTGCTTTATATTTCAAGTGTAGGTGGAACTCCCACCTTGTATGATTTTGATACCGTCCATGTTTCTATTTCCAACAAACGAAATCTGTTTCAAAGCAACCCTGTCGGTGATGGAGCCCCCAACGGAGAGGATGCTATCTGGAGCGGATTGCATACCAATATCATGCTTTGTCATACAGGACAGAAACTATACAGCTACAATGTTACAACCAACCAGTATACTCTGATACGCGATTTTTCCATTGCCTACCCGAATATCTATTTGTGGCAGATGAGTCGTTCCATGAATGACAGTGTTTTTGCATTTACCTACAAGGAAAATGTGAATTATACCAATGTGGGTTATTTGGATTACCGGGCTTCTAATAATCACTCCGATACAAGTCATCTTCCCACCCTGGATGAAGTACAAGTGGATGAAACAGGTGACTACCTGGTAATAAAAACCGGTAAAAGCGGAGCAGGGGTTATCAAGGTACAGATCCTGAATTTGCATACGTTTGCAAAGGATTACCTAATCGACAATGCACCTGATTATGCTCCCGGACATTCGGATAACGGGAACGGATTTGTGATAGGCGATGATAACTGGAACAACCGTTTTACCTTTCGCCAGCTTTCTTCTCCCCATACTTTTTATTCCGTGATGGATTTGAATAACGACTGGTCTCTGGGGTATCATGCCTCCATGCTGGCCGATGATGAATCATGGATACTCTTCAGCACCTTTGTAGGCGATACGTTACCCGGTACGGGGGTATTCAGGGATGAATTATATCAGGCATCTACCGATGGAGCCCAGAATGTAAGAAGACTCTGTCATACCCACTCCGATTTTCTGCACCAGACCAATTCCGGCAATCAGTATTATGGCGAACCCAGGGCCAATATCAGCCGCAACGGAAAATTTGCTGTTTTTACCAGCAACTGGGGAAGCATTACCCGCAGAGATGCCTTTGTGTTGCAGATTCCACCTGTTATTGTAACGGATATTGCGGAGCAGAAGAATACATCATTTTTGGTATCACCGAATCCAGCGCGGGATCAATTGTACTTAAGATTTCCGGCTTTGCAGCAAACAGAAAAAACAAGCATCACCGTATTTGATCTTGCCGGACAGGGACTCCTGCATCAGGATGTTTTTATTGATCCATCTGCTCCATTTGAGTTTGCAGTCAGTACGCTTTCAGAAGGAATATATTTTATCCGGGCAACGAATAACAAGGGAAACAGCGTGCAGAAATTTGTTGTTGTCAGGTAAGGTAGCCACAATCAAAAGGGTGATTCAGACAGCCATTTTGTTCAAAGCCCTTACTGCCAGCCATAACGCCAGCAAGGTAAACCCAATCATTACCGCAAATCCCTTCACCACCATTATGTTTCCGTAATCCGCGGCAAAAAGACAGCGCGATGCTTCTACAGCATAGTAAAATGGATTAAACAAGGCCATATTCTTGATCCAGTTGGGAGCAAAGGAAATAGGCAGCATAATACCCGATAAGAGCATCATGGGAAGATAAAAGGTATTGGTGATGGATGCCAGTATACCCTCATCCTTCACCGATAAGGAAATGGCATAGGAAAAAGAAGACATGGTGATGCCGATAAACAGGATAAGCACCAGCGTAAGCACGATTCCGACAATAGAAATATGAAGCCCGAAAAACAAAGCGATAATCAGCAGGATACAGGACTGCAGAAACAAGGTAAGCAGTTGATTCATCACAAGACTTAGAATCAACCCTACGCGACCGGTTGGAGTAACCAGCCACCTTGATATAATACCTTGTCGTATTTCATCGATAAAACTAAATCCGGCAAAAAGAGACCCCATGCCCATGATAACAAGCATGCCGGGAACAAAAACACGGACAATCTCTGCTGTAGGTAGGAGGGAGGTAGCCCCCATATTTTTAAGCAAAGGCATATATAGCAACAAATAAAGCACAGGTTGGGATAGTCCTATAAACAGCCAGATAGGAGTACGCAATGCTTTTTTCAAATGACGTTTGAACAGCAGGAAAATATCTTGTAGTTTTTTCATAAGCTCAATTATTTTTTCTCTTCTCTTAATGAACGACCGGTTTTTTGCAAAAAGACATCGTCCAGAGATGGTCTGGATAAACCGATGGTTTGGATGCTGATATGTTCTTTGTCCAGCATGCGTAAAACTTCTGCAATCAGGCTTTCTCCATCCTGAACCACCAGATGTAGTTTATTGTCCTGAGGAAATATTTTCTGAACAGCTTTTAGATTTCCGAACAAGGTTTTGGCCTGTTCCCGGTCTTTTTCATTCAGAAAATCAACGGCAATGGTTTCTCCTCCTATTTCGCGTTTCAGCTGCAAAGGGCTGTCAAGTGCTACAATGATACCGTGATCAATGATGGCTACCCGATCGCACAGATTATCGGCTTCTTCCAGATAATGGGTAGTCAGAAATATGGTCATGCCTTCTTTTTTCAGACGTGCTATTTCTCCCCAGAAATATGCCCTGCTCTGAGGATCAAGACCGGTAGTCGGTTCATCTAAAAATACAAGCTTGGGCTGATGAACAATACCAAGGGCGAGTTCCAGTCTTCGTTTTTGTCCACCCGAATAGGTGCTGGCTTCCCGTTGTGCAAATTCTGTCATCTGAAAACGTTCCACCAACTCCTTTGCTTTTTGCTGAGCTTGAACTTTGGATATACCATATAAGCGGGCCTGGAGCAAGAGATTTTCAAACGCATTGCAAGCGGTATCGGCCCCGCCTGCCTGTGATACATAACCGATCTGTTCTCTTACTTTTTTGGGTTCGCGCAACAGATCATAACCGGCAACAGTTGCCGCTCCGTTACTGGGAGCGAGCAGGGTAGTGAGGATGTTAAGGGTGGTGCTTTTGCCGGCACCGTTAGGGCCCAGAAAGCCGAATATTTCTCCTTGTTTTACTTCCAGATCAACTCCTTTTACTGCCTCCACATCCTTTTTCTTCTTACCCCTTCCGGAGGAGAATGTCTTACTCAGGTTCTTTGTTTGTAATATGGTATCACTCATAATAAATTAAATATTGGATGGCTAAATTAGCGATTTCTCCTCCATGGATATATTAAATGTAAACAGGGCAAATCTAAATCAGATTGCCCTGTTTATACAAGTGGAAACTGGTAAATAATCGAAGTGATAAGGTGAATGGCGGTTTTTGCCGGTGAATGAATTACTTCACCAGCATTTTTTCAAACAGCTCATCCAGTCGTTGATGCGATACAACAACACCGCCTTCCATACCGGATTGTACCATTCCGTCGCGGTCGGCAAGGGAAAGGAAAACACAATGGATGGTCAGCTTTGTTCTGTTTCCGGGCAGCTCCGTAAACGTTGCTGCTTCCAGGGAAACATGGCCTCTTTCAGGCAGACCTTCAAATTCAAAGGTGCGTATCATACGTTCGGGTTCTGTCACTTCGTGCATAACCCCGTTGAAATTGAATTTATGTCCGCTTCCGCTGCAGTTCAAAAGACGGTAAGCGCCACCGGTACGACAGTCGTATTTTTCTATTTCCAGGGTCATATCCTTTGGGCCCAGCCATTGCACCAGCAGTTCGGGATCTTTAAATGCTTTAAAAACAAGTTCTCTCGGAGCATCAAATTCCCTGATGATGGTAACTTCCTGTTTGCCGGGTTCGGCGATGATGGTTGTTTTGTTTTTCGTTTTCATTTCGATTTATTTTAGTTAGATGAAACCATTAAATAATGCTCAAGATTTTCAAGACCCATTGTAAAGCCGGCTTCAAAGCCCATTTGAATTATTTTAGTGATATCTGCTTCGGTGGAGAATGAAATTTCAACAACAACCTTTGACCCGGTTTCTGTAGCATAAAATTCGTTTTTCCAGTTCATTTGCGGCATACTGGGATCTTTTTTTCCGTTTTCATCGCAAAAGAAACAGATTGTCTGAAAACTTTTCGAGGGAATAATGGTATGAAAGTCCACTATACACCAGTGCTTTTCACCTTTCGGACTTACCATAGCATATAACCATTGTCCTCCGTCTTTGAATTGGAAGGTTTTGGTTTCTGCCTTCCAGGGTTTGGGTGCCCACCATTGATCAAGAAGATGACTTTCGGTCCAGGCTTTCCAAACCCGTTCAGGGCTGGCTTCAAACTTCCGGACAATCATTAGTTTTTTGTTGGGCAGATCTTTAATGATCTCGATTGGATTCATCGTTTTCATGGTTTTTGGGTTTTTAATTGTTCTAATACCGTATCAAGTTGATTGAACCTGTCCTCCCACATCTTGCGGAATGGCTCTAACCAGTCGGCTATTTCTTTCATTTTTTTGAGATTTAATTGATAATGAATCTCTCTGCCGTCCTGCTTTTGTTTGATCAGTTTGCATTCGGAAAGGATCTGTATGTGTTTGGATACCGCTTGCCGGCTCGAATCAAAATGCTCCGCCAGTGCATTGGGTGTCATGGCTTGCAGGGCGATGAGGCTTAATATAGCCCTTCGTGTAGGGTCGGCAATAGCTTGGAAAACATCTCTTCTCATGTCTTTGTGTCTTTATTTAGCAATCATTCGGTTGCAAATATATATGCAATTATTCGGTTGCGCAAATTTATTTGGGGAATTGTTTTTTGGAGGGAGGGGACGGGATAAAACGAAAGTGAGGGTGTATGGGTTTTGAGGAGGGAAAAACAAAACGCCCCTTTTTCAAGGGGCGTTTCTACTTCTCTGCGGACCGGACGGGACTCGAACCCGCGACCTCCGCCGTGACAGGGCGGCATTCTAACCAGCTGAACTACCGATCCATGCTTTAACGAGGCGCAAAAATAGGGGATTTTTTGATTTCTGCAAAAAAAATGATGAAATCAGTCAGATAATGCTGTTTGAAGGCAGCAGAGCTCCTCTTTTGATTGGTTGAAAAGCATCACAAATAGAGCCTGGACAATACGCAAGCAAATAAGGTATCGCAAAATGCGATACCTTACCAACCCCCTTTCCCTATTCTATATCCTATCTTCTTTCGTTCCGGTTGAGGCGTAGTGAACATCTTCCGGAGTGCAAGTTTTGCGATACCATAAGATCCGTTTCACGTTCTGTTAACTGAAACATGAATTTGACCGGAAACCGGCTCAGGTTTCTGCTTACCTGTTCCCGCAATCGTATAGCTTTTACACCATACAAATCTGCAAGATCTCTGTCCAGTATGATTTTCTGCCCTCTTAAAATGTAGATTTTGTTGATCAACACTTCATCGGGAATGATGATATGTTTGGTTTTTCTTTTGATGGCCATTTTTAAATGTATTATATATGATACACAAAAAAGGACAAATCTAAGAGATAAAGGAAACCAGGCAAGAAATATTATACCAATTACAGTTTCACCGATTTAAGTAATCAATGTATCTGCTTGAGGAGGATAATTCAGAACTTCGGGCCGGATGAGTAACAGACCAGTAAAAGTTAAGGTATCGCAATTTGCGATACCTTAAAACAGTCTTCCTTCTACTTCAGTTTCTCTTTCAAAAATGCCAGGGTAAGCCCCCACGATTCATGTGCAGCCTGTTCATTATAAGCAGGCCGTGCATCGCAAAAGAAAGCATGATCGGCATAAGAGATGACCGTATTGATATACGGTTTGCTGGCAGCGGTAAGGGCAGCCATTACAGCATCTATCTGTTCTTTTGGAATATGTTTATCCAGACCACCCCAAAAGAAAAGCATAGGGGCGCTCAGGGTATCTGCTTTCTTGATTAGATCAGGAGCAATGCCACCTCCGTAATAAGAGACAGCAGCTTTAAGCGGAAGAGCTGTATTGGCAATAAACGAAGCCCTGCCACCCATACAATACCCGATGGAAGCAATGTTTTTTTTCTGTACAAGCGGGTTGTCTTGTAACCAGTTGTAGGCTGCTTTGCTATCGGCTTCAATAGTAGCTGCATTCGTAGCCTGTATATGCGGCATCACTGAAGGGAAGTCAGTATAACCGCCTTCAAAACCTACAGGTGCGGTACGGTGGAAAAGTTCGGGTGCAATGGCTACATAGCCTTGAGCCGCAAAACGATCGGCTACATCCCTGATATGATGATTCACCCCAAACGCTTCCTGAAATACAAGAAGCCCAGGGTGCGTACCGGTGCCGGATTCGGGCTCGGCAATATAACATTGCATGGTGGTGCCGTCTTCAACGGCTAGGGTAACAAATCCTGATTTGATAGACATCGGTTTCTGTTTTTGTTCAGGACACAAAAATAGAAAGACTGGGGAATAATATCAGGTTCTGTTCCCAATATTCCCCTCTTTCCCAACAGGATCGGGAAAGAGGGGGAAGGGAGTGGATTATGCTTTTGCCAATTGAATCTCGGCTTCCAGCTTGATATCATCGCTTACCAGCAGATTGCCGGCTTCGTTCAGCACATGAAACTTTAAACCGAAGTCTTTCCGGTTAATTTTTCCTGTTAAGGACAAACCGGCCTTGGTATTTCCCCAGGGATCTTTGGCTACTCCGCCAAAATCCATATTCAGCTTCACGGGTTTGGTGGTGCCGCGTATAGTGAGGTTGCCTTCTACGGTAAAAGCACTATCGCCTGCTTTCTTGATACCGGTTGATATGAATTCAAGTTTAGGATGGTTGGCCGCATCAAAAAAGTCATCACCCTGCAGGTGACCGTCACGTTGTTCATTGCCGGTGGTGATGGATTTTACATCGCCGCTGAATTTTACTTTGGCGGTTGTGAAATCTTCATTGTCCGTTACAATTTCGGCATCATACTCTTTCAGTGCCCCGCTGACAGTGGTAATCATCAGGTGTTTGGCTTTAAACTGAATTTCGCTGTGAGCTTTGTCTATGCTCCATTTTGTTTTTACTGCTGTTTCCATGATCAGGATTATTTGTGGTTAGTATTCATATAAATCGTTATCCTATGCGGAAGGCTCTCATGCTGGCCGCCGTAAAGACTTCTTCATAGGTGAATTTTATTTCCTCGTTGGTATCGGCCAGAGCCAGGCTGTAGATCATAGGCACATAATGATCAACCGTTGGAACGCTCAGCGTGGCTACCGAACCCTTTTTCTCATAATGGATAAGGCTGTCATAATCATGATGCAGAATACGATCTTTTACCCATTCATCAAATTCTACAGCCCAGTCATAAGGCTTCTCATCCCCTTTAGCAAACCACATCCTCAGATTATGTACAATATTGCCGCTGCCGATAATAAGCACACCTTGATTACGCAATGCTTTTAGCTGTTTTCCAAGATCAAAATGATACTGCATAGGCTTGGAATAATCAATGCTCATCTCGAATACCGGAATAGTTGCATCCGGAAACATATGTTTCAGAATACTCCAGGCCCCATGATCCAGTCCCCAGTCTTTATTCTCTTTGCTGCCTGGAACGGCTTCCAGTACTTTTCGTGCATATTCGGGCGAGCCGGGAGCCGGATAGGTTGCCTTATAAAGTTCGGCCGGAAAACCTCCGAAATCATAAATCGTTTCCGGTTGAGGAGCTGTACTTACATAAGTTCCTTTGGTGAGCCAATGAGCCGATATAACCAATATGGCATTCGGTTTGACGGTTACCGAACTTCCCATTTGATGCAGACTTTTTGTGAATGGATTGTCTTCAATCGCATTCATAGGGTTGCCATGCCCTATAAAAAAAACGGGCATCTTAGCACTATCGCCAAACGTATCCGTAATTTTTTTTAGCTCCTGAAGTTTCATAGCCTTTGTTGTTAAGGGAAAAAGTGCCATTGCTTTGATAAGATCTCTTCTGATCATGACTTGGGCATTTTTCTCACAACAAAGGTAGACCCGATTCGTTACCTGCGGAATAACATAGGTTAAGAATTCTCATGATATTGCTCATTTTACAGCCGGAATGAGAATAAAGAGGGTCATTGAAATTCTTCTTAACTTTGGTCTTATATGAAAATAGGAATTGTCTGTTATCCTACATTTGGAGGGAGTGGCGTGGTAGCTACTGAACTAGGAATTGCTCTGGCCAAGAAAGGTCACGAAGTGCATTTTATAACCTATAGTCAGCCGGTAAGGCTGGATGGTTTCTCCGAACGGATTTTTTATCACGAAGTAGCAGTATCTAATTATCCTTTGTTTGATTTTCAGCCCTACGAACTAGTACTTTCCAGTAAATTAGTAGATGTGGCAAAACATGAAAAGCTGGACCTCCTGCATGTTCACTATGCCATTCCGCATGCTTCTGCTGCGTATATGGCCAAACAGATTCTGGCATCGCAGGGAATTCACATTCCTTATATTACAACGCTTCACGGAACAGATATCACACTTCTTGGCAGGGACCCATCCTTTGAACCGGTAATCACCTTTGCCATTAACCAGTCGGATGCCGTTACCGCCGTTTCGGAAAGTCTCAAACAGGATACTTATCGTCATTTCGGGGTAACAAGAGAGATTCAGGTAATCCCCAATTTTATAAATATCGAAGAGTATTCGGAAGAGAAGTGCGGGTGTTCACGTACCATGTATGCACCCAACGGGGAAAAGATCATGATACACGTTTCCAACTTCCGTAAGGTTAAAAGGGTGGAAGATGTATTAAGGGTGTTTGATAAGGTAAGAAAGGTAATACCAACCAAACTGATTTTGGTAGGTGATGGCCCTGAAAGAACAGCTGTAGAAAAGCTTTGCCGCGAACTGGATACCTGTAATGATATACGCTCTCTGGGCAAAGTGACAAATCCGGAGCAGATATTATCCATAGCCGATCTGTTTATTCTTCCGTCGGAAACCGAAAGTTTCGGACTTGCGGCTCTGGAGGCCATGGCAGCACATTTACCTGTTATATCAACCAATACAGGGGGATTGCCCGAAGTGAATATACAAGGCGTAACCGGCTTTTTGAGTAATGTTGGAGATGTGGATGATATGGCGAAAAACACATTGCATATCCTGAGTGATGAAAAAGTACTGGCCGTTTTCAAAAAGAATGCTTACGAACAGGCCCGTAAATTTGATGTGCCTAAAATTCTTCCGCTGTACGAAAAACTTTATATGAGCCTGCTGAAAAAGGAACTGGCATAAAGC